>WNFZ01009462.1_pt1 | contig 12516 bp, 14 predicted proteins | sample 5400081 | NCBI WGS metagenome assembly WNFZ01 (sample SAMN13153365, study PRJNA577476) | soil metagenome | isolation source: 80 cm soil or saprolite under grassland replicate 1 | place: USA:California | collected 2016-06-15
AAACACGGGCTGGGCGAGCCCACGGTGCTCGTGGTGTGGGGGCCCCTCATGGTCGGCGGCGCCTACTACGCGGCGACCGGGCACTTCTCGTTCGGGATCTTCGTCGCATCGCTGGCGTACGCGTTGCTCTGCACCGCCGTGCTCATGGGCAAGCACATCGACAAGATCCCGTGGGACGCGCCGGACGGGACGCACACGCTTCCCGTGCTGCTCGGAGAGAGCAAGGCGCGTGCCCTCACGCAGGGGATGATGGTCTCCTTCTACGTCCTCGTCGTCCTGTTGGTGGGCACGGGAACGCTGCCGATCGCGGCGCTGATCGTCCTGCTCGCCCTGCCGAAGCTCGCGAAAGTGTGGGGGCCCTTCTCGCAACCGAAGCCGGTAGTGCCGCCCGAGAACTTCCCGATCTGGCCGCTGTGGTTCGCGGCGCTGGCGTTCGTCCACACCCGGCGGGCCGGCGGTCTACTCGTGCTCGGTCTGATCGTGGGTGTCATCCTCGGCTGGTGAGCGCGACGAACGACAACTGAACTCTGGGGGGCAAGATGCTCGAGAGCACGATGCAGGACTTCCCGCTGACGATTGGGATGATCCTGCGCCACGGCCAGGCTGTGTACGGCGACAGCGAGGTCGTCACCTTCGAGGAAGACGGCGCCCGGCGGGCGACGTTCGCCGAGGTCGCCGGACGCGCCGGGCAGCTCGCAGGCGCGCTCCGCCGCCTCGGCATCGAATCCGGGGACCGGGTCGGCACGTTCCAGTGGAACAACCAGGAGCACCTCGAGGCGTACCTCGCGATCCCGAACACGGGCGCGGTGCTCCACACGCTGAACATCCGCCTCTTCCCGGAGTTGCTCACCTATGTCGTGAACCACGCCGAGGACCGTGTCGTGATCGTCGACAACAGCCTGGTCCCGCTGCTCGCGAGGGTCGCGCCCGACCTCAAGACCGTCGAGCACTTCATCGTCGTCGGCTCGGGCGACGCATCCGCGCTCGCCGACGCCGCCGCCGGCGCCGACGTGCTGCGGTACGAGGAGCTGCTCGCGGCCGAAGACGCCGAGTTCCCGTGGCCCGACGTCGACGAACGCGCGGCGGCGGCGATGTGTTACACGAGCGGCACGACCGGCAACCCGAAGGGTGTCGTGTACTCGCACCGGTCGACGGTGCTGCACTCGATGAGCGTCAACGCCGGTTTCGCCATCGGGCTCACCGAGCACGATCGGGTGCTCCCAATCGTCCCGATGTTCCATGCCAACTCGTGGGGCCTGCCGTACGCGGCGTGGTACGCAGGTGCGAGCTTCGTGATGCCGGACCGGTTTCTCCAAGCGGAGCCGCTGGCGAAGCTCATCGAGTCCGAACGGCCCACCGTCGCGGGCGCCGTCCCCACGATCTGGTCCGATCTCCACCGCTACTCCCAGAGCCACCCCGTCGACATGAGCTCCTTCCGCCTCGTGGTGTGCGGTGGGTCGGCGGTGCCCCGCAGCCTGATGGAACGGTTCGACACCGACCACGGCGTCCGGATCATCCAAGGCTGGGGCATGACCGAGACCAGCCCGCTCGCCGCCCTCGCGTACCCGCCCCGAGGCGTCGAGCCCGGGACGCCGGACGAGATGGACTGGCGCGCGAAGGCCGGCCGCGTGCTCAGCGGCGTCGAGCTGCGCATCGTCGACGACGCCGGCAACGCGCTGCCGTGGGACGGCGAAGCCGTCGGTGAGATCGAGGTTCGTGGCCCCTGGGTGACGGCCAGTTACTACCTCGACCCGGCGAGCGACAAGTTCGACGACGGTTGGCTGCGCACCGGTGACGTCGGCTGCGTGGAGCCCAACGGCTTCATTCAGATCACCGACCGGGCCAAGGACGTCATCAAGTCGGGGGGCGAGTGGATCTCTACCGTCGAGATCGAGAACCAGCTCATGGCACACCCGGACGTCGTCGAGGCGGCGGTGATCGGTGTGCCCGACCCGAAGTGGGACGAGCGTCCACTGGCGTGCGTCGTGTGCGAGGAAGGCTCCTCGACCTCCGCCGACGATCTCCAGTCCTTTCTCGCCGACAAGGTGGCCAAGTGGCAGGTACCCGAGCGCTGGGCGTTCATCGACGAGGTCCCCAAGACCAGTGTCGGGAAGTTCGACAAGAAGGTGCTGCGCACCAAGCACAACGACGGTGAGCTCGAAGTCGAAGAGCTGGGCTAGACCCACGATGCGGTCCTCAGGGACGCTGAGCGTCCTTCAGGAACGCATCGGGAGAGCACGATGATCCTCGCCGCCGAGAGCCTGCGCGACCTCATCAACTTGTCGGTCGTGTTGTCGCTGCCAGGCGTGTTTATTCTCGCCTGGCTCGTCGGGCGTCTGCTCGGTGTCCGCCGGTCGTGGACGACGACGATCGCGTCGGGGGTGTTCGGCTGGATCGGCGGGGTGGCGCTGTCGCTCGCCATCGCGAGCCAGCGCGATCCCATCTCGAAGGGGTTCAGCCGGAACGTCTGGCTGTTCTCAACGCTCGGGGTGATGTCGGCATCGGTGTGGCTCGAGCTGCTGGCGAAGCCGGGCGCGCTCGCTCGCGCCCAGACCGGTCTCACGTCGATCCCGCATCCGATCCAGGCCGTGAAGCGGCGAGGCCGGCGCGTCAGCCGCTACGCCCAGATCACCCGCATCGCGATCCGCAATGGGCTTGGTTCGTCGCTGGGCCTCGGGCGCCACTCCGAGGACGGCCGTGCCGTCCAGGTTCCGTTGGGCCGCCGCTTGCGCCACTCCCTCGAGGAGTGCGGCGGCATGTTCGTGAAGATGGGGCAGGTCGTCTCGACCCGCTCGGACCTGGTGTCGCCCGAGGTGGCGGAGGAGCTGTCGCATCTGCAGGACCACGTGGCGCCGGCCGCGCCCGACGGCGTGCGCGAGCTGCTCGAAGACGAGCTCGGCGCGCCGGTGGACGACGTCTTCGCCGAATTCGACTGGAAGCCATTGGCGGCGGCTTCGATCGGGCAGGCGCACCGGGCCCGCCTGCACGGCGGCCAGCAGGTGATCGTGAAGGTGCAGCGGCCGGGCATCGCCGACTCGGTGAACCGCGACCTCGATGTCCTCGATCAGCTCGCACACGTCGTCGAACAGCGCACGACCTGGGGGGTCGACTACCACGTGTCGGACCTTGCCGGCGAGTTCTCCGAACGCCTGCGGGAAGAGCTCGACTTCGAGATCGAGGCCCGGAACGCGTCGGACATCGCGGCCAACCTGGACGGCAACAGCGACGTGCGGATCCCGACCGTGTTCCACGACCTCACGACGAGGCGCGTGCTCGTAATGGAGTGGCTCGACGGCGTGAGCGTGCGGCAGACCGACGAGATCGACGCGCTCGGGGTCGACCGGCGGGAACTGGCGGAGACGCTGCTGCGCTGCATGATGCAGCAGATGCTCGTCGACGCCCAGTACCACGCCGACCCGCATCCCGGGAACGTAATGGTGCTGCGCGATGGACGCCTCGCGCTCATCGACTTCGGCGCCGCCAGTCGCATCGATCCGCTGCAACAGATGGCGATCCGCGACGTCATGGTCGGAGTGGGACAACGCGACCCCGACATGTTGCGCCAGGCCGTACTTCAGGTCGCCACGTTGCGGCGCGACGTCGACGACGAGGAGCTCGAACGGGCGCTGGCCCGATTCATGACCCGGCATCTCGCTCCCGGCATGGTGCCGAGCGCGGCGATGTTCAACGACCTGCTCCAGCTGTTCTTCACGTTCGGGATCAACCTGCCGCCCGAGCTGAGCACGTTCTTCCGCGCGCTGATAACGCTCGAAGGCACGCTCACGACACTCTCGCCGGGCTATCCGGTCATCGACCGGGCCGAGGCGATCGCGGGCGAGTGGGTCCGGGCGAGGCTGGCGCCTTCGACGCTCGAGGAGTTCGCGCGCGAGGAGCTGATCCGCATGAGCCCGCTGCTCCGGCGCCTGCCGCGGCGACTCGACCGCATGGCCAACCAGATCGAGCGGGGCAACCTGCGCGCCCGCGTCAGCCTGTTCTCGGACCCGCACGACGAGCGCGTCGTGACCAAGCTGGTCAACCGGACGGTGCTCGCGCTCGCCGGTGGGATCGTCGGCATCATCGGAGCGATGCTGATCGGCATCAAGGGCGGCCCGCCCTTCGCCGGCGACACCTCCCTCTACGAGTTCTTCGGCTACTTCAGCTTGTTCTGCGCCGTCGTGCTCATCATGCGCGTCATCGTCTCGGTCTTACACGACGGCGTGAACTGAATGACCGTGCTCGAAAGAGCGTCGGTCCGGCTCCGGCCGCCCACCAGGGCCGACATCCCCGAGCTGGCAAGGATCCGCCGGACGCCCGAGGTTCACCGGCACTGGCGCGGCGGCGACGACATGGTCGCGGCGGTCGAGGCGGACCTGGCTGAACTGGACAGCACGCCGCTCGTCATCGAGCTCGAGGGCAGCGTCGTCGGCTGGATCCAATACGAGGCCGAGGAAGAGCCGGATTACCGCCACGCGAGCATGGACATCTACGTCGATCCCGCGGTGCACGGTCGCGGCATCGGCACTGACGCGTTGCGAACCCTGGCGCGACACCTGATCGTCGACCACGGCCACCACCGGCTCACGATCGACCCCGCGGCCGGCAACGCCGCCGCCATCCGTTGCTACACCAAGGTCGGCTTCCGCCCCGTCGGCATCCAGCGCCAGGCCGAACGCGGCAACGACGGCACCTGGCACGACAGCCTCCTCATGGACCTCCTCGCCGACGAGCTCGTCGAGTAGTCGATGGATGAGCCCCGCGCCCCGTATTACCGGCGCGACCTCGCGCTCGTACACCACCAAGGGTTCGGGTTCCACGCCGACGCCTGCGCGCCCGGCATCTTGGAGTTGCTCAGGCCGGTGCTCGAGCACGACGGCCTCGTCGTCGAGGTCGGCTGCGGGAGCGGCCTTCTGACGAGGCACTTGCTCGACGCCGGGCATCGCGTCGTCGCGACGGACGCCTCACCCGCGATGTTTGCCCTTGCACGTGAGGTCGCGCCCGATGCCGAAGACATTCGCCAGCTCGTGCTGCCCGACGACCCGATCCCGCTCGCCGATGCCGTCGTCTCGGTCGGCCACGCGCTCAACTACCTCCCGGACGAGACGGCCATCGATCGGGCGCTCGTCGCGATCGCGGATGCACTCCGCCCCGGAGGGGTGCTCGCGATCGACCTGTGCGATCTCGAATGGGGCGAGGCCCGGCGCGACGCGCCCGGCATGGGTCGCGTCGGTGACGACTGGGCGATCATCACCGAGTTCTCCGTCCCGGCGGCGAACCGCTTCGTCCGGGAGATGGCGATCTTCGTTCGGAACGATGACGGCTCCTGGCGCCGCGACGACGAACGTCACGACAACGTCCTGATCGACACCGCGCGGGTTCCGGCGCTCCTCGCGCCGCACGGCGTCGAGACGCGCGTCGCCGGCTCGTTCGGCACCGAGCAGCTCCCGCCCGGGCTTCGAGCCGTTATCGGTCGCCGGCCCGCTGGTACGTGAGAATCACGACGCCATCGGGGCCGACCTGCCTGGTGTCCGCGAGCTTCAGCGGGACGAGATCGCCGCCGTCGGCGAACAGCCGCTTGCCCGTGCCCAAGACGACCGGGAACACCATCAGCCGGTACTCGTCGACGAGGTCGCGTTCTTTCAGAGAGTTCACGAGCTGGCCACTGCCGTGAACCACGACGTCACCGCCGAACTGCTCCTTGAGCTTCGGGACCTCGCGCGCAACGTCGCCGTTGATCAGATGCGAGTTGTTCCACTCGAGCGTGTTCAGGGTCGTCGAGACGACGTACTTGGGCATGCTGTTGAACTTGTCGGCGAACTCGCCCGTCCGTGATGGCCAGGCGTCGGCGAAGCCCTGATAGGTGACTCGGCCGAGCAGAAGTGCGTCACTCGCCAATGCCTCATCGAGCTTGAACTTGTCGCCGTCATCGCCACGGTTGATTTGAAAGCTCCAGCCGCCGTGCTTGTAGCTCTCCGCCCCACCCGGGTCTTCGAAGATGCCATCGAGTGAGACGAACTCCGTTACGACGATCTTTCCCATTGGAAACCTCCGTCGTGGGGGGTGGTGATTGCTTCCGTCGGTGACCAGACGCGCCCGCGCCTAGGACCGCAGGCGCGCGACCACGTTGGCGAGGGCGTCGAGGAAGGTGCCCGTGCCCTCCTTGGCCTGGCCGTACTCCTCGTCGCTGAGGGAGCCGCCGCTCTGGCGGAGCACGAGGTTCGTCTTGTCACCCTCCTCGGTGAGGGTGAAGGTCATAAGCTCGAACGCGTCACCGACCTCGGGAGCGTCGGTGATGGTGAACACCAGCCGTTCGGGCTCGTCGATCTCCTCGAACCGCCCCGACCACGGCAGCTCGTTGCCCTCGTAGTGCATCGTGGCACGCCACAGGCCACCCGGCTTCAGGTCCCACCGATGGACGTCGACGGCCGCGGCTTCGGTGCCGAACCACTGGGCGAACAGGTCCGGCTGGGTGATGGCCTGCCACACGACCGCGCGGGGGGCGTCGAACCGGCGGGTGAGGGTATAGCCGCGCTCCGGATCGGGAGTGGGCGTCTCGGTCATTTGCGGCTGCTCCTGAGGGGGAGACGGGTGTGCTTGACCTTTGCACACCTCCGCGCCATAGTCAACGGAGGAGTTGAACAACCTATAGGTTGATTATGGCTACCGGCACGATCACTGAGGACGAGCAGCTCGATGTCACCTTCGCGGCGCTGGCGGACAGAACCCGGCGCGCGATCCTGGCGCGCCTCTCGACGGGCGAGGCGACGGTCAACGAGCTTGCCGAGCCGTTCCCGATCAGCCTCCAAGCCGTGTCGAAGCACCTGAAGGTGCTCGAGCGCGCCGGCCTCATCAGCCGGGGGCGCGACGCGCAGTGGCGCCCCTGCAGGCTGGAGCCGGCGCCGCTCGAGGACGCCTCGGCCTGGATCGACGAGAACCGCCACGCATGGGAAGTCCGGCTGGACGCGCTCCAGGACGTTGTCGAGGACCTCAAACGCCGTCACCGGCGAGGCCGATGAGTTTCACGCCCGCGCCGGGTCTGATGAGCTGAGGACAACAACGAATCCGAGCGAGGGACGGACAGATGAAGTTGATCGTGGGCGCGTTCCTGTCACTGGACGGGGTAATGCAGGGCCCCGGTGGTCCTGACGAGGACCGTGAGGGCGGCTTCGACCTGGGCGGCTGGCTGGTTCCGTACGCCGACGAGGACATGGGCAACTTCATGGTCGAGTCGATCACCTCGACCGACGCGCTGCTCCTCGGGCGCAAGACCTACGAGATCTTCGCCGCGCACTGGCCCAAGGTCACCGACGAGAACGATCCCATCGCGACCAAGCTGAACAGCATGCCCAAGTACGTCGCCTCTCGGACGCTCGACAGGGTGGAGTGGAACAACTCGACATTGCTGAAGGGTGACGCCGCCGAAGCGGTCGCGGAGCTCAAGCGCCAAGCGGGCGGGGATCTCCAGACCCAGGGCAGTACGGACCTGGCGCAGACGCTGATTCGACACGATCTCGTCGACGAGTACCGCCTCCTCGTGTACCCAGTCGTGCTGGGCAAGGGGAAGCGTCTCTTCCGAGAAGGGAACCCGCCGGCGGCGCTGCGGCTGGTGGACACAAAGACCTCCAGCACCGGGATCGCGATGCACATCTATGAGTCGGCCGGCAAGCCGACGTTCGGATCGTTCGAGGTCGATCGCGATGAGCGCTTCTGGGAGGACGGCTGATGCGAACCGTCGTCGTGCGCTACGAGACCAAGCCCGACCGCGCCGACGAGAACCAGCGACTTGTCGAGAAGGTCTTTGCGGAGCTCGCAGAACGGCAGCCCGACAACTTCCGTTACGCGAGCTTCCGGCTCGAGGACGGCGTGACCTTCGTCCACATCGTGATCGAGATGGGCGACGGCTCGAACCCGATGTCGCTCGGCGACATCCCCGCGTTCGCCGAGTTCCAGAGGGAGATCGCCGACCGCTGCGTTCTGCAGCCTGTCGCCCAAGGCGCCGCTCTCGTCGGGTCGCATCGCTTCCTCTCGGAGTGAGTGTCAATCGGGGAGCAGCGGCACCGACAGCCCGGTGTCCTTGCCGAGCAGCACGGCCCGGGTGACGGCGTCCGATCCGAACCGGTCGCGCACGTCGTCGAGCGCAGCCTCGAGCGCGATGCTGCTGTGCCGATCGAACGGCAGCGCGAGCTGAATCGCGCGGTCGTCTTCGAGATTGCCCACCGCCACGCCGACCAGGGTGAGCCCCCGCCGCGCGATCATCGGCGCGGCCGTCGCCATCAGGTCCCTGGCCGCCGTGAGGACCGTGTGGGTCTGCGCGGTCGCCTGGGCAAGAGTGTGCGACCGCGTCGCGCGCGAGAAGTCGTCGAAGCGCAACCGGAGCACCACGGTGCGCCCGACCCGTCCGGCGGCGCGCATACGCCTCGTGACACGGTCGACCAGCGCGACCAACGAAGCATCGACGGCTTCCGACGATCTCGATCGAGACCAGCGCCGGCTCGGCCAGCCCGGCCACCTGGCCGACCTTCCTGATCCCGCGGTCGCGGAGCTTGTCGGCGGTTACCGGTCCGACGCCCCAGAGACGCTCGACCGGCAACGGGTGCAGGAAGTCCAGCTCTCGATCGGGCGGGACCACCAGCAGGCCGTCGGGCTTGGCGACGCCGCTCGCCACCTTGGCGAGGAACTTCGTCCTCGCCACCCCGACCGTGATCGGCAGACCGACCCGCTCGAGAACGACACGTCGGAGGCGCACCGCGATCTCCACCGGCGGGCCCGAGACGCGGCGCAGCCCGCCGACGTCGAGGAACGCTTCGTCGATCGACAGCCCCTCGACGAGCGGCGTCGTGTCCTCGAAGATCTGGAACACCCTCTTGCTCGCGTCGGAGTAGGCCGACATCCGGGGCTCGACCACGATGGCGCCCGGACACAGCGCCCGAGCCTGCCGTCCTCCCATCGCCGTGCGGACGCCATACGCCTTGGCCTCGTAGCTGGCCGCCAGCACGACCCCGCCGCCGACGATGACCGGGCGGCCCCGCAGACCAGGGTTGTCTCGCTGCTCCACGGACGCGTAGAAGGCGTCGAGGTCCGCGTGCAGGATCGTGGCTTCGCGTTGCACGAACATATGTTCGCACAGAGGACGAGAGGCGTGCTCCTAATCGAAGCGCCAGCGGGTGTGGCTGTAGGGGCCTTTCCCAAAGCCGTACGCCGTCACCGGCGCGACCTCGAACACCCATGCCTCGCCTTGCTCGTGTCGAAACGCACCGTCGCGCACGTCGAAGTGCCACTCGCTCCCGTACTTCGATTCCCACGCATCGGCGAGGCGCTGGAGCTTGGCGTCGTCCGTCACCCGTACCGCGTCGCCTTCGACGACGAGATCCATACCTTCGTGGAGGGTGTTGCACCCCGTCATGAGGATGCAGTGCGGATTCGCGGCGATGTTCTTGGCCTTCTGCTCGGTCGCGCCGGTGCAGAAGTACAAGGCGTCGTCGAGCCAGACTCCGATCAGCGGTGTGCTGTGCGGACGGCCGTCGCGACGCACCGTGGTGACCCAGTACAGCTCGGCGTTCTTCAGACGCTCACGAGCGTCGGTCCACTCTGTTGCGGGAACGCCATCCTCGCCGTACCGGGGATCCGGCTCGACCACCGGCTCAGTTCGTGTCATCTCGTGCTCCCTTCACTCGCCTCATGCCGTACGACGGCGTTCGGCGGCCGAACTCATCGATCGCCGGCGGCGCGTTACGTCTGGAGCGGAAGGATCTCGTGGGCGACGTCGTCGAGCTCGGCCGTCCACGACGCCGGGTCGTGCGCGGGAACGAGCACGAGCTTCGAGAACCCGGCCTCGAGGAATCGCTCGAGGTGCGCGCGCAACGCAGGCAGGCCGACGGGCACGAGGTCGGCCGGGTCGGCGTCGGGACGGCGGCTCCTGATTGCGGTGGCGAGCAGGTCGGGAATCTGGTCGCGCACGTAGATGACGAGCGCGCCGTAGTGCTCGACCTCGATCTCGCGCCCGGCGTCGGCCGCCGCCTCCTCGACCACGACGCGACCCGCCGCCACTTCGCCGGGGGTGGAGAAGCTCGGCAGCCAGCCGTCGCCGAGCCGCCCGACGCGCCGCAGCTCGCTCTTCGCCCGGCCGGCGGATGAGCGGGAGCGCCTCGTCGAACCACGCGGCGCGTTCTTCGCGCGCGACGCCGAACGCCTGCTGTTCGGCCGGGTTGGCGACGCCCAATCCGAAGGCGGGGAGGGCGCGCCCACCCGAGAGCCGGTCGAGGCTCGCCCATTCCTTCGCGACGTCCACCGGGTTGCGCCCGGGCAGGACCTGCACGCTCGTGCCGAGCTTGAGCTTGCTCGTACGGCCGCCCGCGAACGCGAGCCCGACGAGCGGGTCGGGGGCCTCGCCGGTCAACCGCTCGGAGAGCCAGAGCGAGTCGAACCCTCGGCTCTCGAGACCGTCGACGAGCTCGCCGAACCGCGCGGAGTCGCGCAGTCCCTGCACGCCCAGGCCGTACCCGATGCGGATCTTCACAGGTTGGAGCCTACGGCGAGTGTGAGCTCACCCCGGCGGGGTCGTGGGGGGCGTGACGAACGTGTAGCCCCGCGCCTTGAGCTGCTCGATGATCACGGGCAGCGCCGCGACCGTCTGTGACCGGTCCTGGCCGTCACCGCCGTCGTGCATGAGGGCGACGGATCCGGGTTTCACGGCGCCCACGACCCGTGCGACCAGCTTGTCGGCAGGAGGCTTCAAGTAGTCGGACGGGTCGACCGCCCAGCCCAGTACGCGCATGCCCTGTTTGTGCGCGACGTCGATGACCGTGCCGTTGAGGTCTCCGTATGGCGCGCGCATGAATGCGGGGGCAACGCCGAGGATGTCGCGGATGAACCTCGCCGGCGACGCCAGCTGCGCATCGATCTGGTCCGCCGAGAGGCGGTTCAGGTGCGGATGCGTCTCCGTGTGGTCATAGATCGTGTGGCCTTGTTGCGCGATCGCTCGGAGCACGTCTGGAAAGGCGCGAGCCTCCCGACCGATGACGCAGAACGTGGCCTTGATGCCGGCGTTGGCGAGGATCCGGAGCACCTGGGGCGTGAACACCGGATCAGGCCCGTCGTCGAAGCTGAGCGCGACCACCGGGCCGGGGACTCTCGACGCCGCGACGGGTCGCTGCATCGTCTCCTGCTGCACGACTTCGCCGCTGCGCTCCCCGACCTTCGCGCGCGCCGTGCCGTCGATCCCCGGCGTCCAAACTTCCCGCTCGACGTCGGGCAGCGTGCCACCCGGCGACTGGATGGTTTGGTCGCGTTCGACGGTGCCCTCCACCCCATCGGCGCCATTGGTGACCCGAATGCGGTCGCCGGAGCGCACCCGCGCGTCGAGGCGGGTGCCGCGGTCATCGAGGAGCACGCGGCCCGGGTGCCACATCGAGTCGACCACCGAATGGGTGACGACGGAACGCAGCACCCCGTTGTGGGCACGGTGCGTGATTCGAGGAGTGCTTCGCCGACCGTCGCGTGGGGCGGCAGCACGAGGAGCCTGCGATTGACCGCCGCCTCGACGTTGGCCGCGGCAGTCTCGTGCGCCGCCGTACCGACCACGGCGACGGCCAACGTGAGGGGGATGAGTAGCAGTAAGGCCCGCATTGGGCCCTTTCATACCCCCTGCGGGGCTACGGGGAGGTATCAGGTACGGAAATTCTCGTAGGGACGCAGCTCGCGGCGGGCGATCTGCTGCTTGTGCACCTCGTCCGGCCCGTCGACGAGGTGCAGCGTGCGGGCGTGCGTGTACATCGAGGCGAGCGGCCAGTCGTCGGACACGCCCGCGCCGCCGAACAGCTGGATGGCGCGATCGATGACGTTGGTCGCGACGCGAGCGGCGACGACCTTGATCGCGGCGATCTCGAACCGGGCGCCCTTGTTGCCGACGGTGTCCATGAGCCACGCCGCCTTGAGAACGAGCAGGCGCGCCTGCTCGATCTCGATGCGCGACTCGGCGATGCGGTCCTGGACGACGCCCTGCTCCGCAAGCGGCTTGCCGAACGGTTGCCGCATCCATGCCCGCTCGCACATCAGCTCGAGCGCCTTTTCGGCGAGGCCGATGGCACGCATGCAGTGGTGGATCCGGCCAGGACCGAGACGCGCTTGTGCGATCGCGAACCCGCCGCCCTCCTCACCGAGGAGGTTCGACGCCGGTAGCCGCACGTTCTCGTACAGCGTCTCGCAATGCCCGCCGCCGGCGTCGTGCCCGAAGACCGGCAGCGTGCGTACGACCCGGACCCCCGGCGCGTCCATCGGCACGAGGATCATCGACTGACGGTGGTACGGGTCGGCGTCCGGGTTGGAGACGCCCAACAGGACGGCGACCTTGCAGCGATCCGACGCCGCGCCGCTCGTCCACCACTTGTGCGCGTTCACGACGTACTCGTCACCGTCGCGCTCGATGCGGCTGCGGAGGTTCGTGGCATCCGAGCTGGCGACCCAGGGCTCCGTCATCGCGAAGCACGACCGAATCTCGCCGTTCAGCAACGGAACGAGCCA
>WNFZ01004775.1_pt1 | contig 12496 bp, 9 predicted proteins | sample 5400081 | NCBI WGS metagenome assembly WNFZ01 (sample SAMN13153365, study PRJNA577476) | soil metagenome | isolation source: 80 cm soil or saprolite under grassland replicate 1 | place: USA:California | collected 2016-06-15
CCTGGCAGTGGATAAAGCCGGCATTGATTCGATCCTGGTCGGCGATTCGCTGGCGATGGTCGTTCTCGGTTATGAGAACACGCTTCCTGTTACGATGGAAGAAATGCTCCATCACAGCCGCGCGGTGGCGCGCGGCGCCAAGAGCGCCCTCCTGATCGGTGACATGCCGTTCATGTCGTATCAGGTGTCCGTTGAAGAAGCGACCCGTAATGCCGGGCGCTTCTTGCAACAGGGCGGCATGGACGCGGTTAAGCTCGAAGGCGGACGCGAACGCGCGGACGCAGTCCGTTCGATCACAGGCGCAGGCATCCCTGTGATGGGACATCTCGGACTCACGCCTCAATCTGTCAACCAATTGGGAGGCTTCCGAGCGCAGGGCAAGACTGCGATTGCTGCGAAACGGCTCATGGAAGACGCGCTGATTCTCGAAGAGGCGGGCTGTTTCAGCGTTGTGCTTGAGTCGGTCCCTGCGCGGCTAGCGGAGTTGATCTCAAAGAAGATATCTATCCCCACCATTGGCATTGGCGCTGGAGTTGGTTGCGATGGACAGGTTCTGGTCACGCATGATCTGCTGGGTCTGTTCGACCGCTTCACTCCCAAGTTCGTCAAGAAATATGCAAACTTTCATCAGGAAATGCAAAAGGCATTCACCGATTACATTGACGATGTAGAGACCAAACGTTTCCCGGCACCGGAGCATACGGTTGAGATGGATGATAAAGAGTGGGATGCGTTGTTGAAGGATATCCCTTAATCAATCAAGTGACAGTCACCTTGCTCCCTGCACAGGCTTTCGGGAGTGCTCCGCAAAGGTGACTGTCACTTATTTCACATGGACAACATCCTCATCGTTGGCACTGGTGCGCTAGCCAGTCTTTTCGCAGCGCGGCTTGCCCAAGCGGGATATCCCATTACGATGCTTGGAACGTGGAAAGTGGGATTGGACGCTATTCGCGGGAACGGCGTAAGGCTCATCGATCCAAACGGAAATGAGCATCCGTTCAATGTTTATGCAACAGATAACCCGCGTGATTGTGTTGGAGCGAGATACGCGCTGGTCCTCGTTAAAGCCTGGCAGACGGAACGTGCCGCGCGTCAGCTTGTGGAATGTCTCGCAGAGGATGGACTCGCTGTCACCTTGCAAAACGGACTCGGCAACCGCGAAACGCTCATACAAAGCCTGGGCTCCGATCGCGTTGCTCTCGGCGTCACCACTGCTGGAGCGACTCTGCTGGGACCGGGAATGGTAAAAGCCGGAGGTGAAGGTCCCATTTCCCTTGAACGGAACCAGTCACTCGGTTCGCTTGAATCGGCGTTGAGGTCCGCAAATTTCAATGTGCAAATCGTCGATGACGCTCTTTCCCTCATTTGGGGAAAACTCGTCATCAATTCAGCGATCAATCCATTGACGGCGTTGTTAAGAGTCAAAAATGGGGAATTGCTGGTGCGTCCATCTGCTCGTGAAATGATGGAAGCGTTAGCAGGTGAGACCGCACAAGTTGCCACCGCAGAAAACATAAAACTACCGTTCGACGATCCTATTGCCGCGGCGGAAGATGTGGCGCTCAAAACTGCCGCCAACTACTCTTCCATGCTACAGGATGTTTTACGTGGCGCACCTACCGAAATTGATGCGATCTGTGGCGCGGTAGTAAACGTTGCACAAAAACATGATATCCCAACGCCCGCAAATTGGGCTTGTTGGCAGTTGGTGAGGGCAACACATGATGTGTAGGGACGACCCGCCTATTTAAAATTCAGTTTTGCGATATTGAATGTATTCCTTTACGAAGTCTCACAGACGACCCTGACGGGTCGCCCCTGCGATGTTAATGGAGAATGACATTCTTCCACAAAGTTGGTGTAGTTTGTTGTATTAATCCAATTTCATTGCGTGATAAGATTGAGTGAAGTGATCTTACGCTTGTCTCATAAATAAACTTCTTACATAGATTTCCACGTTGAAATCTAAGAATGAAGTTTACTTAATTATGCGGCACTATGTAATTTTGGAGGTCCACTCATGCGCAAGTGGCTACTATTCGTTCTGCTTTTGTGGTTAATTGCTTCGCCGTCCACAGCAGACGCACAGGGCGGAATAAAACTAAAGTCGATCCGAATCGAGCTTTGGTCTGAATATGATCAGCCGAGTATGCTGGTGATCCATGAATTTACGGTGGACCAAAGCACAGCATTGCCCGCGCAGGTAACGCTGAGATTTCCCAAAGATAGCAATCTGAACGCTGTTGCCTATCTGGATAACACCGGTAAACTGATCGATGCAGAGTATACAGGTCCCGCAGAACAGGGCAATTGGCAGACTGTGACCTTGAAGGTCACATCCTATGCTCCCTATCGAATCGAATATTATCAATCCCTGACGCGTAGCGGGAATCAGCGCTCATTCTCGTTCCGTTGGTTTGGCGATTATGCTGTCGATGAGTTTACTGTCACCATGCAAATCCCGGCAGATAGTACGAACATTGCTGCCGACCCTGAGTTTACAAGCACCGCCACATCCGAGGATGGTTTATCCCTGGTGGGTACCGTCACGCGCAACGGATTGAAAATGGGGCAGGCGAATGATTTCAAGATCCAATATGACCGCGAATCGGATGCGGTAGCCAAACAGTCCAATAGTGTCAATATCCAGCCAGCAGCGCCAATTAACGCAAATACCGAAGGACGCGTGTCGATTGACAACCTCCCATGGATTATCGGTGGTTTTGGGCTGGCGTTGATCGGCATGGCGCTATTTTTCTATTTTCGCTCCACCCAAACTCCCGAACGAAAATTGCGTCGAAGACGTCGCGTTGCTGTCAATACCGAAGAAAGCGCTGAGGAGCAGGCATATTGCCACGAATGTGGCGCCCGCGCTCATGCAGGTGACCGTTTCTGTCGAACGTGCGGGAGCAAATTGAGAATCTAGCAGCAATCTTGTGAAGGTGTAGATTCCTCGCGAGGCAAATTGTGATCTTAGGCGTACCTTACATCGTCCCCATCTACTTCGTTTACGGCCTTGCCTTTTTCAGTATGGGTCTGCTTGTGGCTATCGAAGGCGGAAGGGCTTCAGATGTTCGATTACGCAGGGCATTGCCTCCGCTGGCAGGTTTTGGGCTTGTGCACGCCGCGCATGAATGGATGGAAATGTATGTGCTCATGGGGCATCCCATCAGCGATCTGGAATTATCCATCATGTCGGGAATCCAGCTTGCAACACTCGCCTTCTCGTTTATTTCCCTTGCCGCGTTTGGAAGTTTCCTGCTTGCCGATACGGAAGTCAAGCGGCGATTGATCCTCCTCATCCCGATCGGGCTTCAAACCATTTGGGTCTTCGGACTCTATAATTTTAGCGGACAGTACACGGGCGGAACGCTTTGGGGTATTGCGGACGTATGGACTCGTTACACTCTGGCAATGCCTGCTTCGATCCTGACTGCCATTGGGCTGATCCTGCAACAACGGGCATTCCGTCGCTCGGGCCTGGTGCGCTTCGGGCAGGATGCGCTCTGGGCGGCAATTACTTTTGGTTGGTACGGGCTTTTCGGTCAAATCTTTTCTAAGGTCACTCCCCTTGTGCTCTCCCAGTACATCAATGAAGTGGGATTCGAAAAAATTTTTGGTTTCCCCATCCAGATGTTCCGCGCACTGACGGCGGTTGCCGCAGCAATATTTGTGACTCGCTTTCTGCGTGCTTTTCAAGTAGAGACGGAACGGAAGATCGCGGCATTACAAGCTGCACAGTTGGAAGAATCACAACAACGTGAGACTCTACGCGTTGAATTGTTCCGCCGCGTGGTCGCCGCGCAGGAAGCGGAACGTCAGCGCATCGCGCGTGATCTGCACGATGAAACAGGTCAGTCACTGACAGCCATTGGTATGGGACTGCGTGGCTTGGAAGGACGGCTCAATACACGTAACAAGGAAGCGTTGAACACCTTGCATAAACTTGAAATGCTGACAGCCGATTCACTCAAAGAGCTTCAACGCTTGATGACCGATCTGCGTCCTTCTCATTTGGATGACCTCGGTCTTTCCGCGGCGATACGTTGGTATTCATCAAAGATACAGGAGCATTCATCGCTCAGCATTCGACTGGATATTCACGGTGAGGAATGCGATCTTGATGATGCCATGAAGATTACTATTTTCCGCATCATCCAGGAAAGTTTGAATAACATCATCAAACACTCACAGGCGACCCATGTAAATATCCACCTACACTTCGACGAGAAGAACGTGCGAATTAGCGTGTTTGATAATGGGATTGGTTTTGACCACGATGAGATACAACAAAAGCGCGCCAGCCGCCTGTCACTGGGGTTGGCGGGCATGGAAGAACGCGCCGCACTACTAGATGGGACGGTCACGGTCCAATCGCGTCCAGGCTATGGCACGGAAGTGGAAGCGACGATCCCCTATCACCATGCCGGCGGATCCATTCCGGACCGGACCGGGTTCCACGTCAAAGAAGAGGTGAAGAAATGACCACACGGCTACTACTTGTGGATGACCATGCTGTTGTCCGCTCAGGGCTGAGGATGTTGCTGGAAAACGAGCGCGATGTCGAGATCATTGGGGAAGCAGCTTCCGCACATGAAGCCATCGAAGCTGCAGCGCGCCTCAAGCCTACTGTCATCTTAATGGATATTGGTCTGCCCGACCTTTCAGGCATCGATGCGACGCGCGAGATCAAGAAACGCAATCCGGAAGTTTCGATCGTTGCGCTCACCATTCATGAGGACGAGGAATACTTCTTCAAAATGCTCGAGGCTGGCGCGACAGGCTATGTGCCAAAGCGCGCTGCACCGGATGAGTTGCTTACCGCCATCCGAGCCGCTGCCATAGGTGAGGTCTATCTCTACCCGTCACTGGCAAAATTATTAGTGCGTGATTTTCTAAGTGGTGGTCGTTCCTCTGAAGAGCAAACAGCCTCTGAATTGACGGATAGAGAGCAGGAAGTACTGACGTATCTCGCCGATGGTGCAAACAACGAGGAGATTGCCACAGCTCTTGTGATTTCCCCAAAAACAGTTGCCCGCCACCGCGAGAACATCATGCGTAAATTAAACCTACATTCACGTTCTGAGTTAGTCCGTTATGCGATCCGTAAAGGGATTATCAAGGCATAGATTCTCCTTAAGACAACCAGGTCGGGAAAACCTTTCTTGCATAAGAAAAAATGACGGGCGCTTGTGCGCCCGTCATTCTATTATTCCCCAGGAACTCTGATCGGACTACGGCGCAGGTGCCGCAGCCTCAGGGCGAGTGAGCTGGCTCACATCACCGCCAAGGTCTTTAGTAGAGTCATACAGGAACTGCATTACATACATTGGATTGTGTGCGAAAGCACCCGGATCCTTGATGGAATACTGATAATTGTAGGCAGCTTTCAACAGACGTGGAGTCCACGCATTGTAGCCAGCGAGAGCACCCTTGTCATTTGTATCGGGCTTGCCATCCTTGTTCGCATCCACAAAGAAGTATGGATAGGAATTCGGATCATATACAATCGGCGTACCAGCCGTCGTCTCAGCATAGCTTTGAATGGCGGCATACAGATCGGTGCGGAAAGTATCAATTTCCTTGAAAATACCTTCTGTGGTATCGCCATTGCCATTCCAGTCCGTTGTGTCGGTGTTGAAGCGGATGTTTTCTAGGTCAGCAACACCGTTCACATTGGTATGGCATGCTTTACAAGCATCGGTCTTGACGGTCAAAGCATGGACGTCATGGCAATCCGTACACTTGTTCAACGGATGGGTAACGTTCTGGCCTACATATGTTTGTTTATCATATTGATACGCACCCTTTGCCGCATCACCAAACAAAGTCGCACCGGCGGCAAAATAGTGGACATTCTTGAAACTGATCTTCGGATCAGACGTATCCAGGTCTCTGCCATTGAGATAATTGTTGACTGTTACGGTGGACTCACGTCCCTGGTGACATTCAATGCACAGATTCGCATCGACTGGTTTCAAATTGCCATCAGCATCTTTCTCAGTACTGAAGGTCAACGAAACGCCAGAGGGGAACGGCACATTGACGACTGCAAGGCGATTCGGGAAATTGGATGTATCGTGGCAGGTTGCACATGCGAAGCCGTTTGCGACAGGTTGTGCAACGACGCCCGTGATCTGAACGCCAGATTTAGTAACAACCTCGGTGCCCTTATTGTGGATATATTCGGGCAATCCACTAGCACTGTGACACTTGGCACAACCAGCAGCAACTTCACCTTCACTGTCCCAATGACGGAACGGCTCGGTATTGCCAGCAAAGTGACCAGCATCATCGCGAGCCAGTGTGGTCAGATCTACAGGCTTTGAAATCTTACCGTTCAGATCTTCAATTGAGTCATAAACCAGTTCGATGATGTATTTGCCGTTATGGGCAAAAGCGCCTGGATCCTTAGTTGCAACTTGATAGTTGAACGTAGCCTTGAGCAAACGAGGAGTCCAGTTTTTGTAACCAACATTGTTACCCTTATCATCCTTGAGAATCTGTCCACTTGCATCTGCGGCAAAGAAATAGGGATAGGTGTTGGTATCATAGACGATCGGCGCGCCAGCGACCTCGCTGGCATAAGCCTGAATGGAACTATATAGGGTATCCTGCAGACCGGAAATCTCCGCAGCGATTCCTTCGGTGACGTTCCCATTGCCATTGTAGTCTACGAGCGAACCCTTCTGACGAATATTCTTGAGATCGTCGACGCTCTTAACATTCTCATGGCATTCTGTACATTTTTCAACGCGCACCTGAGTAGCATGTTGATCATGGCAGGCAGTGCAGGTATCGATTCCTTCAACATGGCGGAATTTTGGATCATAGACTTTGCCGTCATATTGATATCCACCTTCAGCCTGGGAACCATACAACGTGGCGCCCGCAGCAAAATAATGAATATTCAGGAAACCAAAGTTCTTGTCTTTGCCATTCGCGTCCTTGATTGGAGCTGGAACTGTATCAACATCTGTAGCGCTGAAATCAGCAATCTGTTTATCTACGCTGGCTTTTGACTCACGTCCCTGGTGGCAGCTCATACAAATCGCTTCACCTGATTCAGAGGTGTCGACAACCTTCCCAGATGGGAAAGTAACCGAAGTGAGCGATTGGGCGGCTACGTTATGGCAGGCAACACACTGAATGCCCTGCGCATCTTTCGCAGGGACAGCTGCGTCCACTGTACCAACAGCAGAGCCATCTGCGCCGACGAAATCTTCAAAGCCGGCGGTACTATGGCACTTGGCACAGGTGGTGGGCACTTCTGCAGGATCAGCAGAATCCCAATGGCGGAAAGGTTCACCATCTACCTCATTATGGGCAGATGCTTCCCAGGCCGTCAAGTTGGGTACTTCAACAGTTGGTTTCACTTCCACAGGGGCTGCTGTGGGAGCTGCTGTCGATGTTGGTGGTTCCGGTGCTCCGCCACACGCCGCTAGAACGACGGCGAGCAGAAACAGGATACCAAGGAGTAGTAAAGTTTTTTTCATTGAATTTTTTGAAATTCTCCTTTCAGTGGTTTTATTACGGAGAGTTTTGAAATACTTTGCAGCTTGACACCTCCAAGATTTAAAGTTTTGCTAAACAAGCTTTTAATCTCCCCTTTATCTTAATCTAAACTAAATTCACTGTGAATAATAGATGTCATCCCCCTATTAGATGAATGTAATCGGTTTTACACGATAGGTCTTATTTAGGAGAATTATACAACTTTATCCCAAAAATACATTAAAAAAATAGGGTAAACAACCCATTTTCCAAGATCTTGAATAGGAAATCTATAGGGTGAGACTAGGCTAATTATCCAAAAATCAAGCTGCGGCGTAGGGCGAACCGCCAATCCAAAGATTGGTCATCTGCCGAATGTACTTTCTTATCCAATTCTCATACACTGGACATGAGCGAAAGGAGTTTCTCATGACCAGCTTTGCATTAATTCTTTTACTATTTGTTAGAGTGATGGTTCCATTCACTCTATTGATTTCCATTGGCGAATGGGTACGCCTCCGAGAGATAAAGTACTGGTTCCAAAACTGAGGGAATATGGAAACTCTTATCTCTTTCTTCTATATCCTTGCAGGTTTTATCCTGCGACTCGCAGTCCCCATCGCAGGAACCGTCCTGCTGATTTTCTTGCTCCGCAAATTGGATGCGCGCTGGCAGGCTGAGGCGGAACTCCAGCCCACACTTGCAAATAAGCCGCAATGTTGGAAGATCAACGGTTGCCCGCCAGATCAAATTGAAAACTGTGATGCTGCCGCTTCCCCTTTGCCTTGCTGGCAAGTTTACCGATTACCCAATGGCTATTTGCATGAAGAATGCATCACATGTAAGGTCTTCATCGAAGCGCCTGTGCCCATGCTTAAATCTGAACCCCGGAGAATGTAAGATATGAAGACAAGAATCGAACGACTACTGCTTGCTCTGATGTTTGCTTTTGTTTTTGCAGGCGCGACATTCATCATCGCAAATGCCCAGGATGGTACTACGCCACCACCTCCTGCCAACAACATCACCTATGATAATTGTGTTGCTTGCCATAAAGATATTCAGGATACATGGCAAACGGGCGCGCATGGACATGCCATGAGCGATTCTATCTTTTCACAGGCATGGAGTGCACAAGGCAAACCAGGTGCCTGCCTCGTTTGCCACTCCACAGATTATGATCCCGCAACCGGTCAATCACAATCTGAGGGTGTTAACTGCGCAGCCTGTCATAACCCGATCCCGGCGAATCATCCTGTCGATAACATGCCGGTCAATACATCACCGGAATCATGCGGAACATGCCACAGTGATCCCCGTTTTTCCAATGACAATTGGAAACTCAGCACACATTACCAACGCGGCATGGAGTGTATCGTTTGCCATGATCCACATACTGCCGGGATGAAGACAGTCGCGGGCAGTCCAAGGAACGCTGAAGACGCATCTGCATTGTGTGAGAACTGCCATAAAGATGCCATGAAGAATTTCCCCACATCCACACACGCCACAGCAGGTGTTACATGCGTGAACTGTCATCTTGGATTCAATGTGGGTGATCAGAATACAAATGGCGACTTCAGCACTGTTCACCAGCTTCCTGATCACAGTTTCCTTCCCTCTCTGGATACTTGTAACAAATGCCATGCCGATCAAATGCACGCACCCGGACAGGCTGTCGCTGCCGCTGCCATCAAAGTGGAAGCAACTGGCGGCACTCCTACACCGGAACCATCTCCTGTAGTGTCGCCAATACCGCCTGTCAGTAATGAGCCATCTCCTGTCAGCCCCATTGGATTTGCTGGCATGGCAAGTGTGGTGGGTCTTGCAATCGGCATGGTGCTGGCTCCGTGGCTGGAACGAGCCTATCGTCACCTTTCCAAAGGAGACAAAAATGACGGATAGCAAATTATCCCGACGTGACATGCTGAAGGTGGCTGGCGCTGCTGCCGCAACCGTAATTGGTTTGCGAGTTGTCAAAAATGCGCATGCGAATGAATCTGCCCCTTCCGGCGGACGTCAATGGGCGATGGTCATCGACCAGAACAAATGCACAGGCTGTGGATATTGCGTAATGGCTTGCCGCGCCCACAACGACATTTCACCTGATATCACCTGGAATCCCGTACTTGAAGCGGGCGAGATGGGTAATAAGAATGTATATTTGCCACGACCCTGTATGCACTGTAGCAAAGCTCCCTGTGTCGAGGTATGTCCGGTGAAAGCCTCTTATTATCGCCCCGATGGCATTGTGATGATGGATTACGATCGTTGTATTGGCTGTCGATATTGCGAAGTAGCCTGTCCTTATCAAGCGCGTTCCTTCAACTGGGAAGCATTTACAGGTACCAACCCGGCTGTACCAGAATGGGGCGAACCTGAAGTAGATCGCCGTCCACGCGGGGTGCCCGAGAAATGTTCATTCTGTTATCAACGCATTGACCGCGGAATTTCTTTGGGCTTGGAGCCCGGTGTGGATGCAGATGCGACTCCCGCGTGTGTAGTAGTCTGCCCAGTAGGAGCGCGTCTATTTGGCGATTTGAGTGATCCAGAGTCAATTGTCAGTAAGGCATTGCGCGAAAATCCTTCCTATCGCTTACGAGAAGACTTAGGCACAGGACCACGCGTCTATTACATACCTGCCGTCGCCGAGAAGAAGGAGGCGTAGCCATGTTCAAAAATCTACGCGCGAAACTTGTCATTACCCCCTGGTTGATCTGGCTGGGCATCATGGGACTCATCCTGCTGGCAGGGTTGGTCGCGGGCATCCTCGTCTTTTGGAAAGGATTGGTGATCACCAATTTAACCGATCTTGTTCCCTGGGGCTTGTGGATCACGATTGATCTTTCGTCGATCGCGTTGAGCGCTGGCGCATTTAGTCTGTGTGCAGGTGTGTATCTATTTGGCTTGAAGCGCTATCAGCCAATTGCCCGGACTGCTACTTTCGTTGGCTTGATCGGCTATACCATGGCGATGCTGGCATTAGTCCTTGACATTGGGCGTCCGGATCGCTTCTGGCACGCGCTGGTCTATTGGAACGAGCACTCCCTTTTATGGGAAGTGACCATGTGTGTGATGTTGTATCTCACCGTGCTGGTATTCGAGTCCATGCCAATCTTTGCGAATTTCGAGTGGTTCCGCAAACGCTTCCCGAAGCTTGCTCATTTGATGGAAGGTGCTCATCAATATGCACCAATTCTGGCGATCATTGGTCTCGGGCTCTCGAGCTTGCACCAATCCTCACTCGGTGCAACTTATGGAGTGATCAAAGCGCGACCGTTCTGGTTCAAACCTGAAATGTCGGTGTTGTTCATGCTTTCAGCCATCGTCGGTGGCATCTCAATGACCTTGTTCGCATCCATGCTTGCAGGTCGCCTGACCCATAAAGCAAAGCTGAATGATGCTCTGATCGAGAAGGTTGCCCAATTCGTGGGTTATCTTTTGATCGGATACTTTTACTTCCGAGCCTGGGATGCTCTTGCTACAACCTACACATATGACCCCGGTCGAAGTGAAGGCTTGCACATCATGACGAAGGGTCCGCTCGCCTTCAATTTCTGGATCGGTGAAATGTTGCTAGGCATGATCGTGCCAATGTTCTTGTTGCTGTATAAGCCGACTCGTCAAAATCCGTTTTGGCGCATGTTGGCGTTGTTCCTGGTGGCAGCAGGTGTGGTTGCCTTCCGCTGGGATATTAACATATCAGGCTTCCTGGTGGTGATGCCATTTGTGCCTGGTCAGGCGATTGCGTACACCAATTACTTCCCCTCACTGGTTGAGTTTCTATCCGGTGCGGCGATCATCGCCTATGGACTCACTGCCTTCTCACTTGGTGTGAAATATTTGCGAGTTGTGGATCATACTCTGGTTGAAGAAGAACATAAGACAGTTAAGGTAGAAACAACTGAGCCTGTAGCTGTTGTCTAAGTTTATATGACAAACGACAGCACGTCTAACGCGCAATTTATTCCATTAGTGAAGGTAAATGACCGGTCGCCTCCTCTGATCTTATTTTTGGTTAGAACAAAACCAGATCTCCTACGCATACAAGATGCGCCCACTTCAAAGCCTATTTTGCAAGGAGAATGTACTATGAAAAGAATACCGATACTCTTAATTGTGACAGGGGCAGTGCTTCTAGGACTAGCTGCCTGCTCTGCTGCCACGCCTGTTCCAGCAACTGCTACTACCGCACCTATTCCTCCTCCGACTGGTTCCCCAACATCTATACCGCTGACTCCCACAATCTCACCCGCTAACTGCCAAGCATGCCACCAAGATGTCTTTTCGAATTGGCAGAGTGGAGCACATGCCAACACACAAATAGACGTGGCAAAGGAGCTTGGCGAAGAGCGCAGTGGACAAACCCCGAACGACGTGATCCATGGAGACGATGCTGAGGATTGCATCGCCTGTCATGGTCCTAAAGCCATTACCGTCTCTGGTCTTACCAACGAAATGGATACGCTCGCTCACTTCTTTAGCGCGACCGATGGCAAGTTCACAGCAGATACACAGACAATGAACGCCACTGACTGGCCTCAGATAAACTGCGAGACTTGCCACAATGTTGCTGATGATCATCAGACAGCCAAGCTGTCATTTGGTCTCTTCAGTTCCCAAACCACACAGTTTGTGTCTCTGGATGATAGTAATAAAGTTTGTGGTCAATGCCACGGCAACCTACTGTTTGCTGGCACGGATCATCAGACCTATAATGCCTGGGCGACCAGCAAACACAGCATCACTCAAGCAGATGTTGCTACAGAACTCGGCGAAGAGCGCAGCGGACAGACCCCCGACGATGTAATCAATGGCGAGGATACCGAAAACTGTATTGCCTGTCATGCTCCTACAGCCACTTTGGCAAATGGAGGCATGGATGAGACGCAGGCTATCACCTATTTCTTCACCACCAGCGACGGCAAGTTTTCGGCAGACACAACTGTTGCTCATGATGCAGAATGGACAAACATCTCCTGCACCGCCTGTCATGATC
>WNFZ01004779.1_pt1 | contig 12489 bp, 9 predicted proteins | sample 5400081 | NCBI WGS metagenome assembly WNFZ01 (sample SAMN13153365, study PRJNA577476) | soil metagenome | isolation source: 80 cm soil or saprolite under grassland replicate 1 | place: USA:California | collected 2016-06-15
CAGCAGCATCACCGAGAACGCCCGGTGCAGCCGGCCGGGTGCGGTGTGCGCCTCGGCGACCGTGCAGGAGCCGGTGGCGGCACCGTGCGCGTCGACGAGCGCCACCAGCTGCGACTCCCGAGCAACCATGGCGGGTCACTTGCCTCCTGTGATCCGGGCGGCGGCGAGCCGGCCGGAGATGTTCTCAGACACTACTAACGCGCGAAACCCGGCGTACACCTGCCAGGTGGCCAGTAAACAGTCAGAAGACACTGACCTCGGGCGTGCCCGCGACGGTGCCGCTGGCCGTCATCTCGTCCGCGATCCGCAGCGCCTCGTCGATCAGCGTCTCCACGATCTGGGACTCCGGCACCGTCCGGATCACCTGGCCGCGGACAAAGATCTTGCCCTTACCGTTGCCGGACGCGACCCCTAGGTCGGCCTCGCGCGCCTCGCCCGGCCCGTTCACCACGCAGCCCATCACCGCGACCCGCAACGGCACCGGCAGCCCCTCCAGGCCGGCGGTCACCTCGTTGGCCAGCCGGTACACGTCGACCTGAGCACGGCCGCAGGACGGGCAGGACACGATCTCCAGGCTGCGCTGGCGCAGGCCCAGCGACTCCAGGATCTGGACGCCGACCTTGACCTCCTCGACCGGCGGCGCGGACAGCGAGACCCGGATGGTGTCCCCGATGCCCTCGGCCAGCAGGGCGCCGAACGCCACGCTCGACTTGACGGTGCCCTGAAACGTCGGCCCGGCCTCGGTCACCCCGAGGTGCAGCGGGTAGTCGCAGGCGGCGGCCAGCTTGCGGTACGCGCTGATCATCACCACCGGGTCGGTGTGCTTAACCGAGATCTTGATATCCCGGAAGCCGTGCTCCTCGAACAGCGAGCACTCCCACAGCGCCGACTCCACCAGAGCGTCCGCGGTCGGCGGGCCGTACTTCTCCAGCAGCCGCTTGTCCAGCGAGCCCGCGTTGACGCCGATCCGGATCGGGATCCCCGCCGCCGACGCGGCCTTGGCAATCTCCCCGACCCGGTCGTCGAACTTCTTGATGTTGCCCGGGTTGACCCGGACCGCCGCGCAGCCCGCGTCGATGGCCACGAAGACGTACCGGGGCTGGAAGTGGATGTCGGCGATGACCGGGATCGTCGACCGGCGGGCAATCTGCGGCAGCGCCTCGGCGTCGTCGGTGTCCGGCACCGCCACCCTGACGATCTGGCACCCGGCCGCGGTCAGCTCGGCGATCTGCTGCAGGGTGGCGTCCACGTCGGCGGTCTTGGTGGTGGTCATGGACTGGACGGAGACCGGCGCGTCGCCGCCGACCAGGACGTCGCCGACCCGCACCTGGCGGGACTTGCGGCGCGGTGCCAGCCGCTTCGGCGGGGTGGTCGGCAGGCCCAGGGAGACGGTCATCGCGGCCTCCTTCGTGGTGTGACGACGTCCCTGATCTGGCGGGTGACCTCCGGCGCGGTCAGGCCGCAGTCGGCCAGCACCTCGGCGCGCTTGCCCTGCTCCAGGAAGCGCTGCGGCAGCCCGATGGTGTGCACCGGCACCGGTACCCCGGCGTCGCGCAGCTCCTGCGCGACGGCCGCGCCGACGCCGCCGACCCGCCCGCCGTCCTCCAGCGTGACCACCGCCCGGTGCCGCCGGGCCAGCCGCACCAGCGCCGGGTTGACCGGCCGGACCCAGCACTGGTCGACGACGGTAACGCCGAGGCCCGCGTCGGCCAGCTCGTCGGCGACCTGCAGGCCCAGCCCGGCCAGCGCGCCGACGCAGACCAGCAGGACGTATTCCGGCTCGCCCGCGCGCAGCACGTCCAGACCGTCCGCCTGGTACACGACGGGCAAGTCGGCGCTAGGCGTGCCCTTGGGGAAACGGACCACGGTCGGGCCGTCCGTCACCTCCACCGCCTCCCGCAGCGCCCGGCGCAGGGTGGCGGCGTCCCGTGGCGCGGCGATTCGCAGGCCGGGCACCACCTGCAGGATGGACAGGTCCCACATGCCGTTGTGCGAGGGCCCGTCCTCGCCGGTGACGCCGGCCCGGTCCAGCACGAACGTCACGGGGCAGGAGTGCAGGGCGACGTCCATCAGCAGCTGGTCGAAGGCGCGGTTCAGGAACGTCGCATACAGGCAGACCACCGGATGCACGCCGCCCATGGCCAGGCCGGCGGCGGAGGTGACCGCGTGCTGCTCGGCGATGCCGACGTCGAAGACCCGGTCCGGGAACTTCGCGTGCATCGGCTCCAGCCCGGTGGGTTCGAGCATGGCCGCGGTGATGGCCACGAGCTTGGGGCGCTCGGCGGCCAGCGCGGCCAGCTCCGCGCCGAACACCTCGGTCCAGGTCGGTATGGTCGAGGGGATGCGGCCGCCGGTGACCGGGTCGGTCCGCCGGTAGCTGTGCATCTTGTCCTGCTCATCAGTCTCGGCCGGGGCGTACCCGCGGCCCTTTTCGGTGACGCAGTGCACCAGCACCGGACCGCCGAACCGGCGCGCCCGCTGCAGCGCCGACTCCACCGCGGCCACGTCGTGCCCGTCGACCGGGCCGAGGTACTTCAGGCCCAGCCCGGCGAAGAGCGCCTGCGGGGCAACCAGGTCCTTCAGCCCCGCCTTGACCGCGTGCACCACGTCGTAGACCGGCTGGCCCACCACCGGCGTCTGCCGCACGGTGTTCTTGCCCCAGGCGAGGAAGCGCTCGTACGGCGGGGCGGTACGCAGCGCGGACAGCAGGTCCGCCATCCCGCCCACGGTCGGCGCGTACGAGCGCCCGTTGTCGTTGACCACGATGATCACCGGCCGGTCCTTGGCCGCGGCGATATTGTTCACCGCCTCCCACGCCATGCCACCGGTCAGCGCCCCGTCGCCGATCACGGCGACCACCGCGCGGTCGGTCTGGCCGGTCAGGGCGTACGCTTTGGCGAGCCCGTCGGCGTAGGACAGCGCGGTGGAGGCGTGCGAGTTCTCGATGACATCGTGATCGGACTCGGCCCGGCTCGGGTATCCGGACAGCCCGCCGCGCTGCCGCAGCCGGTCGAACCCGGCGACCCGGTCGGTGAGCACCTTGTGCACGTACGCCTGGTGGCCGGTATCCCAGAGGATCCGGTCGCGCGGCGACTCGAAGACCCGGTGCAGTGCGATGGTCAGCTCGACGACCCCGAGGTTTGGGCCCAGGTGCCCGCCGGTGCGGGACACTGTTCGTACCAGGAACTCGCGGATCTCGGCCGCCAGCGCGGGCAGATCAGCCGCGGGCATACGGCGCAGGTCGTCAGGCCCGCGGATGCTGTTCAGCAATGCCATTGATAGTCCTCTTCTCTCCCGTGCCCCCGCGCGGACCGGCCGAGGCCCGACGATGAGGCTGTGGAACGACGGGTATCTCGCCTCAGTTCTGGCGGTACGCGACCTGGACCGCGAACCGTGCCAGCTCATCCCGCCACCCGGGGTCGAGCGGGGTCGCCGCGATGGCGGCTTGGGCCTGCTCCACTAGGTGGTCGATGCGGCGCTCGACCTCACTGCGCACGTCCAGATCGGCGATGATCTGGGCGAGGGTGGCGCCGTCGGCGCTCTGGCCGGCGAGCAGCCGGGAGATCCTGTCGTCGCGCGGCATCGCCAGGGTGACCAGCAGGGTCATCTTCTGCTGGGCGAAGTCCAGCCCGGTCGGCTTGCCAGACAGGGTGCTGTCGCCGAACGCGTCGATCAGGTCGTCGCGCAGCTGGAATGCCTCGCCGAGCGCTGCCCCGTACCGCGTGAACGCGGGCGCGAGGTCCAGCCGGCCGGCGATGGCCGCGCCGAGGGCAAGCGGCCGGTGCACCGTGTACCGCCCGGACTTGCATACCGCGATCCAGCGGGACAGTTCAGGATCCGCGATCCGCTCGGCCGCCACCCGGATGTCCAGGTACTGGCCGATGATGATTTCGGTGCGCAGTTCTTGCCAGATCTCCCGGGCGGCCGGGGACAGCGCGCTGACCAGCCGGTCGGCGTAGATGTGCGCCAGGTCCCCAGCCAGGGTCGCCACGCCCTCGCCGAACCGGCGTGGCTCCCCGGCCCAGCCGGCGGCGCGGTGCGCCGAGGCGTGCCGCTCGTGCGCGGTCGGCTTGCCGCGCCGCAGTGGCGAGTCGTCAAGCACGTCATCGTGCAGCAGCGCGAACGCGTGCAATACCTCCAGCGCGGCGGCGGCGTCCACCGCGACCGGCTCCCGCGCCGGGTCGCCGCCGGCTGACAGGAAGCCGTTCAGGCAGAACGCCGGGCGCAGCCGCTTGCCGCCGGCACCTATCAGGGCGGCGGCCGCCTCGACCGGTACCGCCGCGCGGGGGTCCACCGCGGACCACCGGGACGTCTCGGTGGCAAGCAGGCCGTGCAGCCGGTCCTCGACCCGGCTCAGCAGCGCGTCGCGGGCCTGGGCGGGCGCGATGGTGGCCGTGGGGATGGCGCTCATGCCGCGACCTCCTTTTCCGTCTCGGGCATCATTTTTTCTCGGACTCGGTCTCCGCGGCCGGCCTCGTCGCGGCAAGGCGGCGCAGCTCGCGCGGCAGGGCGAAGTGCATGCGTTCCGTGACCGACTCGATCTCTTGCACCTCGTCGTAACCGCGTTCGGCCAGCCAGATCAGCACGCCTTGGACGAGTTCCTCGGGTACGGAGGCGCCGCTGGTCACACCGACGGTGGTCACACCGTCGAGCCACGACTCGTCGATGTTCGCGGCATAGTCCACGAGGCGGGCGGCGGCGCCGTGCTCCTGCGCGACCTCGACCAGGCGGACGGAGTTGGAGGAAATCGCCGAGCCGACGACGACGACCAGATCCGAGGCCGCGGCTACCTCCTTCACCGCGACCTGGCGGTTCTGGGTGGCATAGCAGATGTCGTCCGACGGCGGATCGAGCAGGCTGGGGAACCGCCGGCGCAAGGCCGCCACCGTGGCGAGAGTCTCGTCCACCGACAGTGTGGTCTGCGACAGCCACGCGACGCGCGCGGGGTCACGCACCCGTACGTTGTCCACGTCGTCCGGGCCGTCGACCAGGTGAATATGGTCCGGAGCCTCGCCGGAAGTGCCGATGACCTCTTCGTGGCCCTCATGTCCTATCAGCAGGATGTCGTAGTCGTCAGCGGCGAGGCGGACCGCTTCGTTGTGGACCTTGGTGACCAGCGGGCACGTGGCGTCGATCGTCGTCAGGCTCCGGGCCTCGGCCTCCGCGTGTACCGCCGGAGCCACTCCGTGGGCCGAGAAGACGACCATAGCTCCTTCCGGTACCTCGTCGGTCTCGTCAACGAAGATGGCCCCCCGTTCCTCGAGGGTCTTCACGACGTGGATGTTGTGCACGATCTGCTTGCGCACGTAGACGGGGGGTCCGTACTTCTCCAGGCAGACCTCCACAGTCGTTACGGCCCGCTCCACGCCGGCGCAGGAGCTGCGCGGCTTGGCAAGAAGGACTCGGCGCTGGGAAGGCGGCATGATTCCTCTCAGGTGGTTTAGTATGGAGCGTCTCGACGATCTGTTGCCTGGTCACCGGGCTTCGCGGGACCTTCCGGCACGGGGGCTGTCCCGCCCCCACATGCCGCCCGCTATCGGCCCATGCCGGAACCCGTCACGCCGGCTTTGCTGGGGCCCTGTTCCTGTAGGTGCTGGCGAATCAGCGTCCGCAGCTTTCCGGCGCAGTCCCGGTAGGCGTCGATGTGCCCTGCCGGTTCGGGTACATCGACGCCGGGATCGATGCAGACCGTGCGCTCGGCGGTTTCGGGCGCCATCGCGATCACCGATTCGCGGTGGTCGCGCGTCATGCAGTAGACCGCGTCGCTGCCGGCGCACATCACCGGTGTGAGCTGCCGCGCCCGGTGATCGAGCGGCGCTTCGATGCCTAGCTCAAGCAGCACCGTCGCGGCTTCGGAGCTGATGGGCGTGCCGGGGGAGTGAACCGAGACGCCGGAGCTGCGGACCTGCCAATGACGGATGGCCGCGTCGGCGTCGAGTTCCGCTCGGGCGATCGCCGCCGCGATGGGAGACCGTGAGGTATTGCCGCCGCAGACGAACAGCAACTGCCGTGCCGCCGTCCGCGGCAGGCGGCGCCGCGCGACGTATGCCCTGATCGTGGGGTAACTCAGGACAAGGGCGGCGCAGATCACCAAGGCCGCCGCGACGTATTGCGCCGCGCTGGGCAGGCGCACGTCGTACCCGCCGTGCAGGATGAACGAGGCTGCGAGGCCGGCCAGCAGGCTGGAACATACGTGCACCGGCACGCCGAAGGAGAACTCCCGCCGGTTGATGAAGATCAAGCTGGTCATGACGTACAGCCCCTCGTAGCACACTCCGATCAGGAGTGCGGGAACCACCGCCCAGGTGACGAGGAACGACGTGAAGCCGAGCCGCAGCGCATGCATCCACGGCCCCTGGTCGATCACCGCCGGTATGCCGACCATCAGCAGGAGCATGAAGGGCGTCGTCATGTGCTCTTCGACGAGGTACTGGCGATCACGCCACAGGTCACCGCTCTTGGCGTGGATATCCATGAGCCGGAACCGGAAGAAGTAACCTATGGCGTACAAGGTGACGCTCATTATCGCGCCGATGGTAAGCGTGTAATTGTCGATGTCGGTCAGCGCGACGATCGCCGACAGCACGCACAGCACCAGGGCCACCGACGAGTACCAGTGGATCCTCCGTCGGCGTATCAGGTCCACGACCGGCGCGGTGACCAGCGTGGTGATGCGCATGAGCACGAGCATGAACACGATGGACGCGCAGCGGAACGTGAAGTTCAGCGTCGTCGTGCCGACAATGAAAGCCATCCAGATCGAGGACTCGGCGGTGTACCGGACCGGAAACGGTACCCGGCGGTCGGCGATCGTCCGCCGTCGCGGATATCGCAGCCACCCGGCCCAGGCGACGAAGAACGGCATGGCCAGAAGCTGACCGAGAACGGTCGCGGGGAGCAGGACCAGACCGCCGACCGGATGACCGACGCCTGGCAGAGGAAGGCCGCTGGAAAGCCCCTTGGTCAGCGCGCTGTACGGGGTATACCACAAAAAGTACCCGGCACCGAGGCCGAACATTCCAAGCGCGATAACGGTCCGTTTGCGCATGCTGCCTCCTTGCCGTCTCTTCCGGGCGGAGATCGTTGACCAGCGTGAATTGCCGCTCGGACGTGGTCAGTCAGCATCTGCAAGCACGTCAATGAGCAATACACCGGTGGCGCGATGGCCACGGCATGATGCTCAGCGATGATGTCTGGCATCAGTGGTGTCCGCCGGACTGGGCTTTGCCGATCGCGCTGCCCCGCTTGAGACCGGGGACGCCTGACCGGATACGGCCGGGCGGGCCGCATTCCGTTAGTTCAGCGAGCGGTGCCGCGCCCGCTTCCCCGGCGGCTGCCTGGGTGCGGGCTCTTCAGGACGGTTGCTGGGGCGCACCGCCGCGTGCGGAACGCCGCGTCAGGACGCGGCGTCGAGCTGCGCCACGATTCCGTCCCAGAGGCGGAGCCGCGCATGGAGAGCGGAGATGACGGTCTGGGAGCATTCGGCCCATTTCGTCGTATCGTCGCCGCAGAGGTCGGCCAGCATGGCCATCGCCATCGGCGTGTGTTCCTCTTCGTCCACCGCGATGTGCCGCGCCAGGTAGTCGCGGAAGGTCGCGAGCCTGCCGTCATGGTCTTCGATCTTGATGACCTGCTCGAACATCTCGGGAATGAGGTCTTCCCGGCCGAAGGCGAACGCAGCGGCCTGACAGTGGACCGGGGCACCCATGATGATGTCCCACGTGGCGCCGACGAACGCGGCCGCCGCCGCCGGGATTGGGGCTTCCTCCAGCGCCGTTCTCACGTCGGTCCCGGCGCAGACGGCCGCCAGGAAGGCGTTGATCGGGCCCGTGTCGGCGCCTGCCTCCGCCATGCCGTTCAGGTACAGCTCGAAGTGGCTGATGAACCCGCCACTAAGCTCGTCGCTCTCCTCGACTAGCACGATGTCGTTGATCAGCCGCCTGCTCTCGACCGAGCCTCGCGGGACCCAGGGCACGTTGACGCACGTCAGCTGACATTGCAGCGTCTTGAGAAGCGACATGAAGTCCCACACGGCGAACACGTGGCTCTCCATGAACGTGGCGACGTCCTGATGAGTCCCGAGCCGGCTGTAGATCGGGTGCTTGACGACCTCCGCACGGGCGCTGTCGATGGTCAGCCGGAGCTCGTCGCAGCGGGCGCTACGCTTTCCCCAGTCAAAGCGGGACATCGCAATTCCTCCTTCGGTTATGGATAAGAGAAAGGGCCGGGCGGCGCCGCCGGCCCTGGTGAATCAGCTATCACGTTCTGCTGCGCCGGGGTCCTTGCCGTCGGCCGGGACCCCGGCCTTCCCGTCCGATCACACCCGGTCCGCGGCGATCAGGAGGTACTGAAGCTCCCGCTGCGTTAGGCGGTCAGGAACGCGTCCTCGATGCCGGTGGCCACCGGGGACTTTGCCCGCAGCTCCCAGTAGGGGATCGTCGCCGAGGTGAGGTCCACGACGGCCGTCGGAACGAGGCGGTTGGCCGCCATCTCGCGGAAGTACGTCGACCGCGGGTGGATGCTGCAGATGTAGTGCGCGTTGATCTGGCTGACGGCGCGGGACGGCAAGCCGTACGTGTCGTTCTGGTAGTCGACCCCGATCATCGCCACGTCATCCAGGCCGTGGCTGGCGAAAAATCAGCATTCTCGCCTACGCTATGGGGCATCGACGAGATGTCGGCAGGCTTTGACACCGCCTGCAGGTCATGGGGGAAGTGCGGATAGATCTTGTTGACGCCGCCAACGACTCCGCAGTCGATGAGGTACTCGCTAACGGAGCATCGCTCCCGGATGTCGGAGAGCAGGCGCCGGCGGGATGGTCCGTGTCCGCGACAAAAGCCGTTCGACAGAGCCGTTCGACAGAGCAAGGGCGTATGGATCATCGACCCCTGAAGGCACGGTGATGGTGTAGTCAAGCTCTCGCTAACCGGTCGTAGCGCTGAAAACAATCCCGGCATCCGCTAGTTCGTCCCCCCGAGCGCGGTCAGGATAGGCCAGACCTTGTCGCGCGAGCAGGCCGCACCCACCAGCCGAGCCGATTCCTCGATGGCCGAATACACCTCTTCTACCTTAGTGATCCGGACATTGTCTCCTCCGAGTGTTCATGTACTCTTTGTTCGCGGTTGGAAATCCCGCGATCCATTTCCGCCGGACTTCCTGCTTATCGCGCGATCTTCGTCGCGCACAGGATGGCCTGTACCGGGATGACGTCCGGTGGGACGTCAGCGGGATCCTTGGTGACCACCTTTGTGACCGTGAACCCGCATTCCTCCAGCCAGCTCCGGTACGTCGAAAGCTTCTGTGGCCCGCCCTGGCCCATGGTGCAGCCGAGGAAGAAGGCCGGGAAGAAGTCAACGTTGTAGTTGCTGGCGTCTTTGATGTTCTCGGGATACACCGGTACCAGGATGTTGACCCGCCCGCCGGTGACCAGGGACCTGTTGACGGCCTCGAGGATCTCGAATACCTGGACCTTGTCGAACATGTCCAGGAAGTGCTTGATCAGCACGACATCGAAACCCTCGGGGACTCCATCGAAGACATCACCGCCGATGAATGAGCATTGCTCCGCCACGCCGTGTGTCCTGAAGTTCCGCAGGCACTCCTCTTTTTTTTCGGGCAGGTCGAAGGTTGTCACCCGAAGCCCCGGAGACGCCTTCAGCGTGCAGGCGTGAATCGCCCCGAGACCGGTGTTACCGGCGAGGTCGAGCACCCGTGCGCCGGGTGGTATGTCGATGTTGCCGAAGAACCAGGGATCGATGCGGGCGGTGACGGTGTCCATCAACGTCGCCCAGGACTCGCGCAGGTCCTTGTGCTCGGCTACGGCGCCGTACAGGGTTCCTTCGGATCCGTAGAGCTCCTTCATGCCGATGAGCGTGCTGGTCCGCACGCTGTCGGTGAGATAGAACAGCTGCCTGAGCGCGACGACCTTGATCATGTTCATGTAGGTGAGCGCTCGCTGGACGTCGGCCTTGGCGACATCGGCGAGTGCGTCGAGGGTGTAGCCGCCAGACCCTTCGTCGTACGCGACGAAGCCCTCCTTGACCAGCAGGTGCAGGAGTTGCTCCACGGCATCCGGTTTGGCGCCGACGGCGGCGCCGAGCTTGGCGGCGGTCATGCCGGGGTTTTCCCGGAGCGTGTCAATGATGCCGAGCTCGAAACACGACAACAGGGTCATGAAACGCGAGGGTCCCACCATGTATTCGCGGAGTCGCGCGAGCACGGCTTCTGGTGTCATTGCACTGGTTCCTTTCGAGTCGGTTGTCACGCCTGCTTCTCCAGCTGTTCGTGGAGCCGGCGTGACAGCTCGATGCGCTGTACTTTCAGCGTGGCGGTGCGGGGTAGTTCGGCGAGCGGGATCTGGATGGGGTCGGCGAGCTGGGGGAAGTCGGCGACGGCGGCACGCCAGCGGTCGGGGTCCAGCGGCTGGTCCTGGGTGGTGCAGATCACCGGGACCGGCTCGGACCGCGGGCCCGGCACGACGACGAGCTCGTTCAGCTCGGCCAGCCTGCTCATCACGAGGTCTTCGATCTCTAGGGTGCTGCCTACCCCGGGGATCACGTCCAGTTCCCGGTCGAGCATGTGCAGGCAGCCGAGCCTGGTGCGATAGCCGACATCGCCCATCCGCCACCAGCCGGCGTGCAGATTGGCGTCGAATTTGTCCTGCTCGCCGAGGTAGGTGTGCAGCAGTCCCTTCCACCGGACCTCGATGAAGCCGGGATTGGTCCTGGACGGACGCCTGCCGTCCCGGCTCACGACGCGGACCCGCGGGCCGCGCGGCATCTGGTAACCCACGCAGCGCCCGTCCATCCGGTGAGCGGACCTGCGGAAGTACGGCCGGCCGATGGCCGGGCCGACCTCGCTCTGCCCGTAGATCTGGAAGAACAGCGGCGCCCGCCGCTGCGACGACTCGAGCAGCCGGCTGATCGTCCGGGGGTGGATAGCGTCGAACGTGCTGCTGAAGTACTTCACTGACGCGAACGGCTGCCGCGGATCGCTGGTCAGATCCTCCCAGGCCAGGAACGAGTTGGGCAGCGCCTCGATCAATCCCGGCTGGTGCCGGGCGAAAAACCGGGCGACGTGGTCAGGATCAGGGTTGTTCACCAGCAGCACTGGCATCGCCTTGGACAGGCACAGCGCCGTCGCCGCGAAATTCCGCGAATGCCCGAAGGGTATGTGGATGGCGACGGTCTCGCGTTTCCTCATCAACGCCAGGAGGACCAGCTGCGGTCGCAGCCTGATGCGTATGGTCCGCGGCGTGTGCACCACCAGCTTGGGCAGCCCGGTGGTCCCGGACGTGTGGGTAATCAGCGCCGGCTCATCCAGCCCCTGGAAAACCGGCTGAACCGGCGGCGACCCGGCCAGTTCGGCCAGTGACACCGCGCCCGGCCGCGACCCGGTCACGCTGATCACCTGCCGAGTGAGATCCGCCACCGGCACCCCGGCCAGCGCGTCCAGCCTGCCCGCGTCCGCCAGCAGATGCGGGCGGTCCAGCCGGCCAAGCAGGGCCCCGATCGTCGCGCCATCCAGATGATGCGACAGCATGACCGGAACCGCCCCGGTACGCGCCGCCGCGGTTGCCAGCACCCAGACGTCGAAATTAGCGGCCTTGCAGATCACGACGTGCTCTCCTGGCCGGACCCCAGCCGCCCGCAGCCGGCCGGCCAGATCATCCACGTGGCCGGCCAGCTCAGCCACCGTCAGCTGCCGCCCCACCTCGGGGAGGACATCCAGATCATGATCAAGAGTGAGCAGCGTCGGACTGTCCCTGGCCGCGGCCATCTCCGGCACCATGCCGAGATAAAGACCACGCTTCCGTATCCGCTTGCGGATCACCGAGCTGTTCATCGAGACTGTCTCCTTTACGGTGTTCAACGGACATTTCGGCGACCTGCTCGGCGCCTTCTATCGGGCGGAGCGCGGCGCTGACGAGGCCGCCGCCGTCGGCGATCGCCGTGACGTCGGCGCGCCCTCGACATCGCGGCGGCACTCAAGGCCTGCCGCGCCACCTGACCCAGGCCAGCCACGGCAGGACACCGCCGGTGGGCGCGGTGTCGCTGGCCTACGGGAGGGCGAGTGCGGCGGCCTCCGGCAGGCGGCTTCGGTGGCCACCGCGAGCACGCCGCCCATCCAGGGGGGGTACCGGTCCGGGTTGTCGGCCAGGTCCACGCGCAGCCAGTCCGGCGCCAGCCAGCGGACGTCGGCCACCTCGGCCGGGTCCAGGTGCAGGCGCGGATCCACCGGCACCCGCCCGACCAGGACGTGGTCGTACTCGTGCTCGACCCGGCCGGTCTGCGGGTCCTCGGCCCGGTACAGGTGCACACCGGCCTGGTGCAGGGTCACCCCGTGCACCCCGATCTCCTCGATCAGCCGCTGGGCGGCGGCGTCGAACACGGTCTGCCCGGAGGCCGGGTGACCGCAGCAGGCGTTGGCCCAGCGCAACGCGAACCGGGTCTTCTCCGCGGCCCGCTGCTGGATCAGGGCGCGGCCCAG
>WNFZ01011659.1_pt1 | contig 12489 bp, 9 predicted proteins | sample 5400081 | NCBI WGS metagenome assembly WNFZ01 (sample SAMN13153365, study PRJNA577476) | soil metagenome | isolation source: 80 cm soil or saprolite under grassland replicate 1 | place: USA:California | collected 2016-06-15
GAGCTCACCCGGGCGCTGGTGCGGATCCCCACGGTCAATCCCCCTGGCGACAGCTACGCCGACTGCGCAACGCTGCTCAGTCGAACGCTCGCGGAGCTCGGCTACTGTGTCGAGTGCCTGCCCGCCGAGGGTCTTCCTGAACACTCCGCGCGCCACCCGCGTCTGAATGTCGTCGGTACCTTGGGTGCAGGCGAGCCGACGCTGCACTTCAACGGCCACTACGACGTCGTGCCAGCAGGCTCGGGTTGGTCGCTCGATCCATTCGCGGCCGAGGTGCGCGATGGTCGCATCTATGGTCGAGGGACGTGCGACCAGAAGGCGGGCATCGCCGCGTCCCTCATCGCCGTCGAAGCGCTTCGCCGCGCTCAGGTCCCACTCGCGGGCGCGATCGAGCAGAGCATGACACCCGACGAGGAGAGTGGCGGCTTCGCCGGCGTTGCGTGGCTGTGCGACCACGGGCGCATCGCGAAGGACAGGCAGCGCTACGTGGTCATCACCGAGCCGCTCGACCCCGAGCGCATCGCAATCGGCCATCGCGGCGTGTACTGGTTCGAGCTGACCACCCGCGGCCGAGTCGGGCACGGCAGCATGCCTGGCCTCGCGCTGAACGCCGCCGATCAGATGACGCGGCTCATTCAGACCTTGAACACCCGGCTCAAGCCGCGCCTGGCGGTGCGCCTGTCGCAGGCGCCGGTCGAGCCGCCGGAGGCGCGGCGGCCAAGCTTGAGCCTGAATGCATTGCATGCCGGGCAGCCCCTCGAAGGTTGGCAGTCGCCGTGTGTTCCCGATCGCTGCACCGCGGTCTACGATCGGCGCTTCATCCACGAGGAGGCGTTCGACGACGTCAAGGCTGAGATTGTGGCCGTGCTGGACAACGAGGGGATCGACTTCGAAATTCGCGATCTGATGCGGGTCGATCCGCTGCTGCTGCCGCAGGACATGCGCCTGGCGCAGACCACGGCGAGCGCGATCGAAGACGTCCTGGGCCAGCAGGCGAGCTTCATCGCCAGCCCCGGCACGTTCGACCAGAAGCACGTCGTGCGCCGCGCGGGCGTTCAGGAGTGCATCGGCTACGGACCGGGCCGACTGACGCTGGCGCACCAGCCCGATGAATACGTCGCCATCGACGACCTCGTGGCCAGCGCAAAGGTAATGGCGTTACTTACCTTACGTTTGGTGGGATAGACTGTCAGACCACTTTGACTGCGGCCACGGGCGCGGCTCACGCTGCGCGCTCACCACAGGGCCTCTTCGACGACGTCGCCCGCTACCTTCCCGTCCCAGACGTTGAGGCGGTTCGACGCGCCTACAGCTTCGCCGCCGAAGCGCATGGCAAGCAGTCACGCGAGTCGGGCGAGCCGTACATCAACCACCCGCTGGCTGTCGCTGACACGCTTGCCGCCCTGCACCTGGACGCGGCAACGATCGTAGCCGCGCTACTGCACGACGTCTCCGAGGATTGCGGCGTGCCGATGTCGGAGCTGGATAGCCGTTTCGGTCGCGAAGTGGCGAGCCTCGTCGACGGTGTCACCAAGCTCGACAAGATGCAGTTCTTCAACGTCGAGGGTGATGACGGTCGGCCATCGCTCAACGGGCAGGACTTGTGGGCGGAAAACATGCGCAAGATGTTCCTGGCGATGGCCGAGGACATCCGCGTGGTGTTGATCAAGCTTGCCGATCGACTGCACAACATGAAGACGCTGCAATATCGGCAGCCGGCCAAGCGGCGGCGTGTGGCGCAAGAGACGATGGAGATCTACGCTCCGCTTGCCAACCGCCTCGGCATTTGGGAGCTGAAATGGCAGCTCGAAGACCTCGCGTTCCGCCATCTGGAGCCCGAGAAGTACCACGAGATCGCCGATAAGGTAGCCAGCCGTCGGATTGCACGCGAAAAGTACATTCAGCGTGTCATCGAGGTGCTGCGCGCCGAGCTTGGTACGCACAATATTAGCGCGGATCTCTCTGGCCGCCCGAAACACATCTATAGCATCTATCGAAAGATGCAGCGGCGCGGCGTGGACGTGGATCAAATCTACGATCAGCTGGCCGTGCGCGTGCTGGTGCAGAGCATTTCTGACTGTTACACGGCGTTGGGTGTGATTCACTCAATCTGGCGGCCGTTACCCGGTCAGTTCGACGATTACATTGCCAATCCGAAAGAGAGCCTGTATCAGTCACTGCATACAACCGTGTTAGCGGTCGATGGTCGGCCACTGGAGATACAGATCCGCACGCACGAAATGCACCAGGTGGCGGAATATGGCGTCGCGGCGCACTGGCGGTACAAGGAAGGGCTGCGGCAAGACCATAAGTTCGACGCCAAAGTGGCGTGGCTGCGGCAGCTCATGGACTGGCAAAAGGATGTCGCGGGTGGCGCGCAGGAGTTTGTCGACTCGCTCAAGACCGACATCTTCCAGGACCAGGTGTACGTGTTTACGCCAAAAGGCGAAATCAAAGAGCTGCCGAGCGGCGCAACGTCACTGGACTTTGCCTACCGTATCCACACCGATGTCGGTCACAAATGCGTTGGCGCAAAAGTCAACGGTCGGCTGGTGTCGCTGGATACTCGGCTGAAGAATGGCGACATCGTCGAGATCATTACCGCCAAGGGCTCGCGTGGGCCTTCACGCGACTGGTTGAACCCGAATCTCGGGTTTGTCCGGACGGCCCATGCGCGGGAAAAGATTCGCCAATGGTTCCGCAAACAGCAGCGCGAAGAGAATATCGTTCGTGGGCGCGAGCTCGTCGAAAAAGCCTTGAAGCGCCTCGGGGTCGACTCCAAACTCGACGATTTAGCAGCTGATTTCAAATTCGATAAAGTCGACGATTTTCTCGCCGCTGTCGGGTATGGAGACATCAATCCCGATGAGATCGGGCGGCACGTGCTCGCGGGCGCCGAGGAGCAACGCAAGGACAGCGCTGCCGCCATACCGCAGTTCGCTCGACCTTCGGCGCCGACCGGTGGCCTGCGGGTGCTTGGGGTCGGCGACCTGCTCACGCGCGTCTGCCGCTCGTGTAACCCTGTGCCTGGCGACAACATCATCGGCTACATCACGCGAGGCCGCGGCGTCACCGTGCATCGCGCTGACTGCCCCTCGGTTCTGAACGAGGACGAGAAAGACCGCCTGGTCACCGTCGACTGGAGCGAGTCCGAGCAGCACGTGTTTCCGGTCACCGTGCGGCTCGAAGCGTGGGACCGAGAGGGCCTGGTGCGCGACGTCACCGGCATTCTCGCGGACGAGAAAGTCAACATCACGGCTCTTTCGGCCGTTGTGCACAAGGACCAGACGGCCACGGTCTGGGCAACTGTCGAAGTCCCGCGGCTGGACCGCCTGAGCCGCATCATGAGCCGCTTGGAAGGCATCCGCGACGTGTTCAACGTGGTTCGCGAAGTGGGCCAGGGCGCCCAGGCCGCCCGCGCCTGATAGAGAGCGTTAGTCGCCGATGAGCTCGATGCCGGCGACGCGCGCGTCGTAGTTGTGGCCCTGGCCCATCACCGAGAACTCGCGTAGGCGGTACGGCACCTTGTCGGCGTCGGTGTTCATCAGGTCGACCGTGTATTCCTGCCACACGCCACCCGGCCACCGCTCGGCGCGGCCCGGCGGGGTGGGGCGGCTCTCGGGGTTGGCTGTGTAAAAACCAATTGCCCACGGACCTGCTTCGGAGCCCTCGACGGGGCCCTCGTAGCTCATTTGCAGCATCATCGGGTACTCGAACCCGAGGTAGCCACCACCCGACAGCGATGCTTGATCCACCCGCACCCAGGCGTTGAGCCACAGATGCCGATAGCCCGAAACGTCGATGTCCAGCGCGCGGATCAGCCCCGTCTCGCCATGCTCACCGCGCGAGCGGTCGCGCAGCACGCGCAGCGCCATGAGCGTTCGATCGGGCAGCTCGGGGCCGCTGACCCAGAACCGCTGGCCCTCGACATCCTGCCCCAGAACCAGATCGTGGCGCAGCCAGCCATCATCCCGCTGCACGAAGTCGCCGTTGCGCAGCAGCTGCTCCGGCCGATCGGCAACCTGCCCCAGCCGACCATCCGCGATGGCCATCCGCTTGTCCCTCGGCACGGTCGCCGACTGACCCGCGGCATCCAGCTTCACTTCGCCGTCATACACGAGGACGCGACTCACGCCGCTGGCGTCGATCCACAAAGTGGCATCACTGTGCGGCGCCAGGTGCGCCATCGCGTTGTTGGGCAGCTGGACGTCCATCGAGCCGACGCTCGTGTACTGGACGACGCCGGCAGTCTGGTCGAGGAGCAGCCGCTGCTGCTTGATGAAGCGCCCCACCTCCATGCGGGTGAGCTCCACGCTGGCCCCCGGCTGCACCTTCGCGCGCGAATCGTCGAAGAACTGCAATTCGAGCGATGAATCAACGCGATCGAGCGCGATGACCGTGCCGACACCCAGCTCGGTGCGTGCGAGCCGGGTCTGATCGGCGCTGCCGGGGCTCACCACAAAGACGGTGCCGCGGCTCGCGGTGACCACGGCAAGCTGATCGACCTGCGCGGTGTTGACGAAGTCGTTGACGAACTTGGCCGCGCTGAACACAAGCAAGCAAAAGGTGGCGAAGGCGACCCAAAGGATGAGCCACGCCCGACGTTCGGCCTGAACTGCTGCGCGCGATCGGGCTCCCAGGCGCTCCGCGGGGTGGACGACCGTAGCGGGCGTCACCTGCGCGGAATCGGTGGTCGTCAACAACTGGGAGTGTAAAGGACTTGTTGCCGTACGTCGTCAAGAAGTGACACGAGCACCCTGATGTTGTGGCTGCTTGCGAGCCGGAACGCGAGCGGATCGCGGGCTTGAAAGAGGGCCGAAAGGGCGCCGACGGACCAGCCGGAACATGCCATACACGTGCAGCCGGCGCAGATGGGACCGCTCAGCTCGAGGCTGGCGCGGCGCTTCAGGTCGAGCCGTGCGCCGGCCGCGTCGGTCCACACCGTGCCGTTGCGGGCCAGCCGCGTCGGCAGGACGCAATCGAACAGATCGACGCCCATGCGGGCATACGCGACGACGTCGGCCGGGTGCCCGACACCCATCAGGTAGCGGGGCCGCTCGCGCGGAAGCTGCTCCACCACCACGCCCAGCAGCTCCGCGGTCACCGACTTTGGCTCGCCCACGCTCAGCCCACCGATAGCGAAGCCGGGCGGGGCATCCGCGGCGGCGGCGCGCGCCGCCTGAGAGCGCAGATCGCCGAACATCCCACCCTGCACCAGCGCGAACAATGCCTGGTCGCTTCGCGAATGCGCCGCGGTGCTGCGCTCCCACCACGCATGCGTGCGCTCGAGGGCGAGCTCCGTCTCCGACCGCGAGGCATCGGCGGCGACGCACTCGTCAAGCGGCATGATCAGGTCGGCGCCCAGTTGCTCCTGCGCCTCGATCACGCACTCTGGCGTGAGCAGCATCGGCGTGGCGTCAAGGTGCGAGAGGAAGCGCACCCCCTCATCAGAGACCTCCCGCAACTTGCCAAGAGAGAAGATCTGAAAGCCGCCGCTGTCGGTCAGGATCGGTCCATCCCAGCGCATGAAGCTGTGCAGCCCGCCCTGTCGCTGCACGACATCCACCCCTGGCTGAAGCAGCAGGTGATACGTGTTGGCGAGCACGACCCGCGCCCCAGAATCGGCCACGTCGCGCGGCGTCATGGTCTTGACCGTGGCGCGGGTGCCAACAGGCATGAATGCCGGCGTCTCGACGGCGCCATGTGGCGTGTGCAGCACCCCCGCGCGCAGCTCCGAGGTTCGATCGACCGCGAGAACTTCAAAACGCATTGTCATCGTAAGCGCAGCGAAGGATCTCGCCGTGAGATCCTTCGGCTCGCAGGCTCGCCTCAGGATGACACAACTGCTGCGCACGGCAGACTTCGACTATGAGCTCCCGCGCGAGCTGATCGCCCAGGAGCCGATCGAGCCGCGCGACGCCGCGCGCCTCCTGGTGCTGCGACGCACCGACAACAGCCTCGAGCACCGCCTCATCAGCGACCTGCCCGAGCTGCTCACGCCTGGCGACCTGCTCATCGCCAACCGCTCGCGCGTGCTGCCCGCCCGCATCCACGGCGAGCTGCGCGGCGGCGGTCAGGCCGAGCTCCTGTTGCTCCGCCGGCTCGAAACAGGCCACTGGGAAGCGCTCGTGCGACCCGCCCGCCGGCTGCGCAGCGGCGACCACATCTCCGTGGCGCCCGGGGTGGGCGTGCGCATCGAACGCGTGCTGCCCGCGGGGTTGCGCGAGATTGCCATCGAAGGTCGCGAGGCCGACCTGCTCGCCAGCGGCGAGGCGCCGCTGCCACCGTATATTCGCGGCTGGCACGGCGACCCCGAGCGCTACCAGACCATCTTCGCCGACACCGACGGCTCCGCGGCCGCGCCGACGGCAGGGCTGCACTTCACACCCCGCCTGCTCGATGCCCTGCGGAAGCGCGAGGTCGGCCTCGAGACGCTGGTGCTGCACATCGGCCTGGACACGTTCCGACCGGTAACCGCGGACAACCCGCTCGACCACCGCATGCACCGCGAGTGGTACAGCGTCTCGCCCAGCGTCCAGGTCAGCATCGGCGAAGCCCGCGGGCGAAAAAATCGGATCGTTGCCGTGGGCACCACCAGCGTACGCGCGTTGGAGGCGTGGGCAGCCACAGGCGAGGCGGAAGGGGCGACGGATCTGTTCATCCGGCCCGGCTTCGCATTCCGAACCGTGGACGCGCTGCTGACCAACTTTCATCTGCCGCGCTCGACGCTGCTGATGCTGGTCAGCGCGTTCGCCGGACGCGAGCGCGTCCTCGCTGCGTACGCCGAGGCGGTTCGCCAGCGGTACCGCTTCTACAGCTTCGGCGATGCCATGCTCGTGCTGTGAGCACGTTCAACCAGGTTTGGACGCTACCGTAACCAGACCGTAACCACCGTTGTACTTGCCTTAGGGGTTGGCAAGCCCCGGCGCTCCCGACAAAATGGCGCACTGCCTCGCGGCGAGCCTTCGGAACGCCCAGGAACACCACCAAGAAGGAGAGCAAAGGTGACGGACCGTAACACGCGCTCACGTGCCACATCGGCTCGACCGCTGCAACGTGCTGCGCTCCCACTCGTCGTCTTTGCTTCGGCGCTTGTCGTCGCGGGGTGTGCCCAACAGGTTGGAGCGCCACGGCCGCCATCCAGCCAGCTCAAAGTCAAGTTTTCTCCGGACCCTGCCCTGCGGGCGGACCAGATGACGCTGCGGGACGCGCCAGCGCTGAGCATGCCCGCGCTGAGCGGTACGCCGAGCACCGACACCAGCGCCGTGCAGGTGCGGCCGAACGGCGAAGTCGTCGCTGCCGAGCAGGAGTCGCCAGCGGTGGTCAACGCCCCTGTGACGCGCTGGGTGAAGAACTCCGCGCCAACCACGCTGTGGTCGTCGGCGCGCGCGGACGCGGCCGCCTTCACGGACGCCCCGGCCGGCAGTTTTCTGCGCGTAACGGGTCCCCAGGAGAACGGCCGTTTCAGCCGCTGCCCGTGTGGGTTCAAGCGCACCGCGCCACGAAGCTGTGGTCGGGCCCGGATGACAAGGCCGTGACGCTGACCGATATGACGCAGTGGACCTTCCTCAAGGTGGTTGGCCTGCAGCGCGACGGCCGCATCCTGGTCAACTTTGCCGGCGACTACGCGACGCGCCAGCCGGGAATTGGCTGGGTCGATCAGTCCGCGGTCGGACCGGCCGGCGATCCCGGCCGCTGGGTGACCAACCACCGCGCCACGGCGCTCTGGTCAGGCGTGGACGACAAGGCCACGCGCTTTACGGACGTGGCGCAGTGGACCAAGCTGCGCATCGTCGACAGTGCTCCCGCCAATGCGGAGCGCATGCAGATTCAGTTCTTTGGCGACGGCGCTACCCGCCTGCCTGGTCTGGCGTGGATCGCGCGCGCCGACATCGGCCCGATCACCCCGCCCGTCCCATTGCCGTCGACGCCCGCCGCGGCGCAGCTGCCGCAGAAGATCGCCGCGGCCAACCGCACGCCCGAGAGGCACACGTTCAGCTCAGAAAGTGAGTTCATCAACTCGGTCGGTGTGGCAGCGCAGCGCTCGCGGCGCACGACTGGTGTTCCCGCCAGCGTGACGGTGGCTCAAGCCATCCTCGAGTCCGACTGGGGCCGCAGCCGCCTCACCCGCCAGGGCAACAACCTCTTCGGGATCAAAGCCCTGGGCGGCGCGAGCGGCCCGGCCGGAACCGTCACTCTCGCGACATGGGAGCATGTCAACGGCGACGACGTGATCGTGCAGGCGCCGTTCAAGGCGTACTACACGCTCGAGGAGTCGATCGACGATCACGGTCGCTTCTTCACCCGCAACAAGCGCTACGCCGATGCGCTGGCGATTGCCGGCGATGCGCGTGCCTTCGCCCGCGCGATCCAGGACGATGGCTATGCCACCGATCCCAGCTACGCTAGCAAGCTGATCAGGCTGATGGATCGCTACGACCTGTATCGCTTCGACTACGACTGACCACCTGGGCGGGCTCGCGGGGCTTCTGGAGCGCCGCTATGGCTTCAGCATCGAGCAGCTGACGCCCGCGCCACGCGGCTGGACTGGCGTCACCTACACGGCTGACTGCCGCGGCGGCGAGCGCGCATTCGTGAAGGTCTTTCCGCCGGATCGGTTGACCCCGACCGTGCTGCCCGCGTTGCCAGCTTTGGCCGAGATTGGCTTGCCTGAGATTCCGCTGCCACAGCCAGCACTGGACGGCAGCCTGTATCAACGCCTCGGCCAGGATGTGGTGGTGGTGTTCGAGCACGTGGACGGTGTTCGCGTGAACGCGGCGACGATCGACCTGGCGCAGGTGGGCGACCTCATTGCCCGAGTGCATCAGCAGACGGCTCGCGTGGGGGTGCCGATCGCGCGTGAGACCTTCCGCTGGCCGCACGCGCAGTGGTGGCCAGACGCGCTGGCTCGGGCGCTGGTGCCTTCGAGCGATCCCGCGCGCGAGGAGCTGCGGCGCTTCTTTCGCGAGCAGGCCGCTGAGCTAGCTGACGCCTGGGCCGCACTCAGCAACCTCGCAGATGCCTGCCGAGCAGAGCACTTCGACCTGGTCCTGACCCACGGCGACTGGCCGTTCAACCTGGTGCGATCGGCCGACGGCTCGCTCCATCTGGTCGATTGGGATGAGCTGGTGCTTGCACCGCGTGAGCGCGACACCTGGTTCGACGCCGATGCCGGGGCATTTTCTCGCGGGTACCGCGGACGAATTGACTACGCGCCCAGCGAGCTAACCACCGCGTATTACGTGCACGGCCGCTATTTCGAGGACATGGTCGGGATCGTCCTGATCATCTTCGGCGAGCACGAGCGCCATCCTCCTGCTACGGCAGTGGCGGCCCTGAGAGGCGACTGGATGACGGGTCTTCGAGATCGGGCAGCGCGGTTTCGAGAACAGCGCTAGCGGTCGAGAGGCCGCCCGCAGGTCGGGCACGCCGACACCGCCGGCAGCGGCGGCGCTTCCTCGAACGAGTTCGCCGCGCCGCACTTGGGACACCCTTCGGGGGCCCTGCGCGCGCGGAACAAGTTGCCGCACCGCCGACACTGCCAGCGGTAGGCCAATTCGCGTACGAGGTCAGCGCGACTGATCAAACCGACCAGTCGACCCTGGGTGTCGATGACCGGCACCCGCTTGAGCCGCTGGGTCACCAGCAGCGCCCGCACCCGATCGACCGTAGCGGTGTCGGGCACGGTAATCACATCCCGGGTCATCACGTCGCGCACGGTCAAGCCGGTGCGAGCGATCAGGTCATACTCGCTGACGATCCCAGCGATGCTGCCATCTTCGCCGCACACGGGCGCGCCGCTGATGCGATGCTCCGAGAGCAGCGCGGCAGCTTCATGCACGGACGTCTCCGGCGCCAGCGTGAGTGGGTCGGGGGTCATAACGTCGCGCGCGGTCACCGGTAGCGCGCGTTCGTCGAGCGCCTCGATCTGCTCGAGCAGATACACCAATTCGTTGTCGTCGAGCGAGACCCCGAGCGTTGCCAGCGCCCCGGTGGGTGCCGCCAGCACCCAGGCGCGCAGCGCGGGCTCGCGGCGCAGTCGTTCGAGCAGCCCGGCGATGTGCTCGTTGCCCGCGAACGTATCGTCCAGGGCGGATGAACCAGCCCCTTGCATAAAGTCGGCAACAATGACAGTGTGGCCCCGCCGCCCGCCTTTCGGACCGACCACGCAATGCTGGGTGCGGAGTACGACAACATGCTGGCCTGCATCCGCTGCGGGCTGTGTCTCACGTCGTGCCCGACGTACGTGCTGTCACTGCACGAGTCGGAAGGGCCACGCGGTCGGGTAGGCATGGCGCGCGCGCTAGCCGAAGGTCATCTTGACATAACGCCAGATTTGCTCGAGCACGAGTCGAACTGCCTGGTGTGCGACGCGTGCTCGGCGGTGTGCCCGGCGGGTGTGCACATGGACCCGCTGCAGGTGGTCCTGCGTGCGGCCATCGAGCCCTCGCGACACCGTTCCGTTGCCCAGCGGGTGCTGCGCGGCATCGTCTTCGGCTGGCTGTTCATGGACATGCGCCGATTCCGGCTGCTCGTGCGCCTGTTGTGGCTCTACCAGCAGCTCGGGTTGCGCTGGCTGGCGCGGCACGTCGGCGTTTTGCGCCTGCTGCGCATGCACGATCTCGATGGCCTCCTGCCGTCACTGCCCGGCCGATTCGTGGTGCCCAACGGCGAGGTCAGCGGCAGCGGCGAGCCAGCGGCCTTCTTCGCCGGCTGTGTGATGTCTACCGCGCTCGCGGACGTCGACCGGGCGACGCTGCGCGTGCTCGAGCGCGCCGGCTACCGCGTGACCAACCCGCGCTCACAGGGCTGCTGCGGTGCGCTGCATGCGCATGGGGGAGATCTCGTGCGCGGAAAGGAGCTCGCTCGGCGCAACATCGAAGCCTTCGAACACACCGAGGGTCCCATCGTCGTGAACTCGGCAGGCTGCGGCGCGATGCTCAAGGACTACGCCCACCACCTTGGAACCGACAGCGCCCGAGCGTTCTCCGCCCGCGTGCGCGATCTGAGCCAGGTCCTGCCGCAGCTGCCCATGAAGCGCGGCTACGCCCGCCGCGTGGTCTATCAGGACGCCTGCCACCTGCTGCACGCGCAGCGCATCTCACGCCAGCCGCGCGATCTGCTGCGCTCGATCCCTGGTGTGGACCTCGCCGAGATCGACGAGGCGGGCCTGTGCTGCGGCAGCGCGGGCATCTACAACGTCACCAACCCGAATCAGTCGCGCCAGCTCCAGCGCCGCAAGCTCGACAACGCGCTCCGCGCCGATCCCGAGGTCATCGTCACCGCCAATCCGGGCTGCCTGCTGCAGCTGCGCGCGGGTCTCGCCGAGCGCGGCAGCACGGTCGAAGTCAAGCACATTGCTGAGGTCCTGGACGAGGCGAGTGCCCCGTGAGCCTGGCCACTGAGCTGCGTGACGTCGTTCAGCACGGCACGGTGATCGAAGCGCCCGCCGAGTTGCGCACCTACGCCTACGACGCCTCCTTTCTGACGCAGCTGGCGCCACGCTCGCCCGACGCGGTCGTAATTGCCAGGAGCACCGAAGACGTGTGCGCGGTCATGCGCTACGCCGACAGGCGGGGCATCCCGGTTACACCGCGCGGTGCGGCAAGCGGTCAGGCCGGTGGCGCGGTTGCCCTGGAGGGCGGCATCGTGCTCACGCTGAACGCACTGAATCGAGTCCTGGAGATCGACGCCCCCAACATGCAGGTGATCTGCGAGCCGGGCGTGGTGCACGCGCAGCTCAACGACCAGCTGAAGCCGTACGGGTTGATCTTTCCGCCAGATCCCGGCTCGAGCCGCATGGCGACCGTTGGCGGCATGGCATCGACCAACGCGCACGGTATGCGCGCGGTCAAGTACGGCCCAACCAGCGCCTGGGTGCTCGGGCTGCAGGTGGTGCTGCCCAACGGTGAGGTCATCGAGACTGGCTCGGTCGGCTCGCGGGCCAAGCAGTCCTCGGCGGGGCTGGAGCTGACCAAGTTGATCGTGGGCGCGGAAGGCACGCTCGGGGTGGTTACGCGACTGCGCCTGAAGTTGATGGCCATCCCGCCGGCGCGGGCGATCGTCCTGGCGCTCTTCGATGTGCTCGAGGCGGCCGGCCAGGCCGTGCAAGCCGTGTCGGCAGCTGGAGTGACGCCTTCGGCCATGGAGATCCTCGACGAACGCAGCATCCAGGCGATCAACCTCTACCGACCGGCGATGAACCTGCCGCGGGTCGAGGCCATGCTGCTGTTCGAGGTGGATGGCAACCCGCCGGGTGTGCGGTGGGACGCCGAGCGCATCATCGAGGTCGTGAATCCGCTGGCACGGCAGACCGAGTGGTCAGATGAGCCAGCACGTATCGCGGCCTTGTGGGAGGCGCGATCGGTGGTGGGTGCGGCAGTCGGCATGCTCCGGCCAGGGTCCACTCGCGCGTATTGCGGTGAGGACATCGCCGTTCCGGTCGCGGCGATCCCCCAGGCGCTGCGGGCAATCCAGGACATCAGCGCG
>WNFZ01012741.1_pt1 | contig 12489 bp, 9 predicted proteins | sample 5400081 | NCBI WGS metagenome assembly WNFZ01 (sample SAMN13153365, study PRJNA577476) | soil metagenome | isolation source: 80 cm soil or saprolite under grassland replicate 1 | place: USA:California | collected 2016-06-15
CATGCTGTTTACGATTCCACGGAGTCCGCGCTGGCTGGTGAAGAAGCAAAGAAGCGCGGAGGCTCTGGAAGTACTCAAGATGACCGGTGAAACGAACTACCTGCAGCACCTGCAGGAGATCACGGCATCGATCGACGCCGAGCATGGCCACGCGGATGAGCCGCTGTTCTCGGCGAAATACCGGTTGCCGATTTTTCTCGCGGTGTCGATTGCATTCTTCAACCAGTTCTCCGGGATCAACGCCAGCCTTTATTACCTCAATGACATTTTTGCCGGCGCGGGATTCAGCAAGGTATCGAGCGGCCTGCAAGCTGTGTTTGTCGGGCTGACGAACCTCGTTTTCACCATGGTCGCGATGTCGGTGATCGACAAGTTCGGGCGCAAGAAATTGCTTCTGATTGGCGCGGTGGGAACGTCGGCATGCCTGGCAGGAGTAGCGGGGATTTTCACGAGCGGCAAGCGGCCGGAGCTGCTGATCTGGCTGCTGATCGCTTACATTGCGTTCTTTGCGTTTTCGGAGGGCGCGGTGATCTGGGTGTACATCAGTGAGGTATTCCCGAATCGTGTACGCGCCAAAGGACAGAGCCTGGGCAGCTTCACCCACTGGATTATGGCGGCGTTGATCTCGCTTGGATTCCCAGCGGTGGCGAGATGGTCGAGGCCGCTGCCGTTCGTTTTCTTCGCAGCGATCACAGTCATTCAGTTCTTCGTTGTGCTGATGGCGTATCCGGAGACGAAGGGCGTGTCGCTGGAAGAGATTCAGAAAGAGATGTCGGTGGCGTGAACGCGGTAAACAGCTCGGAAATTGAATTCTATGGTCTATTTCAAAGCAAAGTGGAAGCACTCTTTCGACAACGAGCCAGTCTGGTTTTACAGCGAGCTTGACGACGCACGATGGGAATTGCGAAAAGTGGAAGTGTATCAAGACGGTCGTAAGAACTTTGCGAGTGCTCACGAGAAGATAGGCACGGATCTTAGCGAGAAACCAATTCCCCCCTCAGCGGAAATAGCCAGCCAACCCGAATTCGAGGTATACGACACTTCCAAAGAAGAATTTGAACGAGTCTGGGGAGAGCGCTTCAGTAGTGGCCGAACTGGGTGAAGTTCCTAGTCCTATTCGCCTGCTTCGCAACTCTAGCCGAGTGCTTATCGCCTTTGTGCTCAGACTTCTGCCGCCTTCTCCAGCAGATATGCTCCCGGCCCTTGATGGCCGCGAATCGTGCGGCAGAATTCTTTCACGATGAAACCGGATTCCAGCGCTGCGGTGAATGCTGTGCGAGTTGCGACACGCCACTCGCGAGCGAGCGGCAGATTCTCCTGCTCTATGCAACCGATGTCGCCAGGGATTTCGATGGCGACGCGCTGGCGGGAAACGGCTGTCGCGACATCGGCAAGAACCGGACGGCTATCGCCATTGAATCGTACAAGGGGCTCGAGGTGTTTCAGGGCATCGAGTGCTTCGGGACGAAACTCCCCGCCCTGCAAGCGTTGCCCTACTCTCCTTGAACCCAGCTGCCACGTCACCCACAGACGGTCAGTGCTGTTCACGTGCAGGGGGCTGGAAGTTTGAGGGCCATAGAAGTCCGCAATGTACTTGTCGGAGATTACTCCCAGTCTGCCGAAATTCAGGTGGGCGTTTCGGCTGCGCAGGGGATCGAATGTCCAAGTGATCTCACCCACGCCGAGAGCGAGCGCGCGGTCGCGTTGCACCAGCTTCAGACGGTAGCCAATCCCGGTTCCGCGATGCGAAGGACGCACGGCGAGCAGATGCGAATGAAAGCCGAAGCGCCCGTTGTGCAGGCTGGGGAACGCGTAGGCAATGCCAACAAGGTCAGCATCGTCAAAAGCGCCGAGCCAGAATGCACCGGCAGCACGGCTAGCGATTGCCGTTGTCAGTGGAGTGACGTCGGCATCGTGAAGTCCCCACACATCCTTCTCCAGATGGAGTGCACGGAGCAGGTCCGGGATGGAGTCCAGTTCCCGGATGACAAGATTCGGTTTGGACGCGGGTATGCGCACGAGAGTTTTGGGCGTCCAATATACGTCAGGGCGAGAGTTGATTCCACAGGGAGAGATGCGCATGTCCCGCGTGTTCCCAGTTCTCCCAAAACCGGGGGGAAGTGGGCCACCCATTGCACGGGAATTAGCTGCGCGTCAGTCACTCCGTAAAATTTTGTAAATGGTTGAGGAAAAGTGACTTGCAAGCACATCAAACAGGGGTCGGAAGCGGTACGATGGACAGTTTTCATTCTTCTGATAGCTAAAAGCTCCATCAAAGAAACGGGGAACAGGATGAGGCAGCACTCTTTTCGTACTTGGATTCCGATTGCAGCCGGGTTGCTGCTGGCTCTCGCGATGACGGCGTGCAACGGGGGATCGCCCACGCCATCGTCAGCGCGCGCCAATGTACCACAAAGCATTCCGGTGACAGTTGCGCCGGTCGCAAAGCAGGACTTCCCTGTTTACCTGAGCGGACTCGGGTCCATTCAGGCGTACTACACGGTGAGTGTGAGGAGCCGGGTGGATGGCCAGCTGGTCGATGTGAAATTCCGTGAAGGCGAGCATGTGAAGAAAGGCGACTTGCTGGCGGTCATCGATCCCCGGCCGTATCAGGTGCAACTCGATCAGGCGCAGGCAACGCTGTTTAAGGACCAGGCTTCCCTGCGCGATGCGCAGTTGAACTACCAGCGATACAAAGACCTGTTGCAGAACTCGGGAGCGATGTCTCAGCAGCAAGTGGACACGCAGAGAGCGACCGCGGACCAGCTTGAGGGCGCGGTGCGAAATGATCAGGCGATGGTGGACAATGCCAAGTTGAACCTTTCGTACTGCCACATCACAGCGCCGCAGAGCGGGCGGATCGGCCTGCGGCTTGTCGATCCGGGTAACATGGTGCACGCCTCGGACACCAATCCCATGCTGGTGATCACCCAGCTACAGCCAATTACAGCGATTTTTACCTTGCCGCAAGACCATCTGCCCACGGTGGCGCAACATATGCAGAAAACGTCGCTGCAGGTTGATGCGTATAGCCGCGACGACGCCACGAAACTGGCGAGCGGAAAATTGCTGACGATCGACAATCAGATCGATCAAACCACAGGCACCGGACGACTGAAAGCGGTCTTCTCGAATGAAGATAGCGTGCTATGGCCAAACCAATTCGTGAACGTGCACCTGCTCTTGGAGACGCGCAGAGGCGCAACCGTGGTTCCTTCAGCGGCGGTACAGCAAGGACCGCAAGGCACATATGTCTATGTGGTGAAGGCAGATAAGACGGTGGAGCCACGTAACGTGGCGGTTGCGACCACTGAAGGGAACCTCTCGCAGATCGCGTCTGGCGTCGCACCAAATGAAACCGTAGTGACGGACGGACAGGACAAACTGCAAAACGGCAGCCACGTTGAACCGCATCAGCAGTCTTCGTCTCCAGGTGGAGGCGCTCAAAGCGCTGATGGAGCACCCCGCAATCCGGCGGCCGGGAACACAGGTCTTGCTAATCCGAATGCAGGGAAGCACAGATCCGGACAAACTGATAACTCCAATACCGATCAACACCATCGGCAAACCGGGCGTCAGGATGCGGGTTCCGGAAACACGGGGAATTCGTCGAAATGAACCCGTCTCGCCTATTTATTCTGCGGCCAGTTGCGACGTCGCTGATGATGTTTGGCGTCCTGCTGGTCGGGATCGTTGCCTATCGACAGTTGCCCGTGTCTGCGCTGCCCGAGGTTGACTACCCCACGATTCAGGTGATGACGTTTTATCCGGGTGCGGATCCGACGGTGATGGCTTCGTCGGTGACGGCTCCCCTCGAGCGCCAGTTCGGGCAGGTGCCCGGACTCAGCCAGATGACGTCATCGAGTTCACTCGGCAGTTCAACGATCACCCTGCAATTCAATCTTGACCAGAACATCGATGTGGCGGAACAGCAGGTGCAAGCCGCCATTAATTCTGCCGGGACGTATCTTCCGCAAGACCTGCCGAATCCTCCCATCTACAGCAAGGTCAATCCGGCAGACGCGCCCATTCTGACTCTGGCGCTGACGTCAGGGACGCTGCCGCTTTCCAAGGTGGAAGACGTTGCAGACACGCAGCTCGCGCAAAAAATCTCGCAGGTGACCGGAGTAGGGCTGGTTTCGATCAGCGGCGGACAAAAGCCAGCAGTACGCATTCAGGCAAACCCAAGCGCGCTCGCATCCTACGGCATTGGCCTGGAGGACGTGCGCACAGCGCTGGCGGCGGCCAATGTTGATCAAGCGAAAGGCACACTCGATGGGCCCCGGCAGTCGTTCACCATTGATGCCAACGATCAACTGGTTGAGGGAGCTGAATACACACCGATCGTTATCGCTTACCGCAACGGCGCGCCCGTAAGGCTGGGCGATATTGCGACCGTCACGGACAGCATTGAGAACACGCAGCAAGCGGCTTGGATGGGACAGGGGAACACACTTTCGCCGGCGGTGATCGTCAACATCCAGCGCCAGCCCGGGGCGAACATCATCGCCGTGGTCGACAAGATCAAGAAGCTGCTGCCGGTGCTGCAGGCCTCGCTTCCTGCTGCAGTGAAGGTTTCGGTACTAACGGATCGAACGGAGACGATCCGCGCTTCGGTAAAAGATGTTGAGTTTGAATTGTCCTTGACCGTCGGGCTCGTGGTCATGGTGATCTTCCTATTCCTGCGGAATTTGCGGGCGACCATCATTCCCAGCTTTGCGGTGCCACTGTCGATTGTGGGGACGTTCGGGATTATGTACCTGCTGGGGTACAGCCTGAATAACCTGACATTGATGGCACTCACGATTTCCACCGGCTTTGTGGTGGACGACGCGATCGTGATGCTGGAAAACATCGACCGCTTCCTCGAAGCAGGAGACTAGCCGCTGGACGCTGCGCTCAAAGGAGCCGGACAGATCGGCTTCACCATTGTGTCGTTGACTGTGTCGCTGATCGCAGTGCTTATCCCACTGCTGTTCATGGGCGATGTTGTGGGCCGGCTGTTCCGCGAATTTGCCGTGACGCTGGCGGTCACGATTCTGGTTTCGGCCGTCGTTTCGCTGACGCTGACGCCCATGATGAGCGCGAAGTTGCTGAAGACGAAGGCGCAGACAAAGCACAGCCGGTTCTACAACTGGTCGGAGGATGTTTACGAGCGGGTCATCCAGTTCTATGGGCGAACATTGAAGTGGGTTCTGCAGCACCAGACTGCAACTTTGCTGGTGACCGCGGGAACGCTGGTACTGACTCTTTATCTATATGTAATCGTCCCGAAGGGATTCTTCCCCGTTCAAGACACGGGCGTGATCCTGGGAATTACGGACGCGCCACAGAATATTTCATTCAAGGCAATGTCAGACCGCCAGCAGCAACTGGCACGAGTGGTTCTGCAAGACCACGACGTGGCCACTTTGTCCTCCTTCATCGGCGTGGATGGCACGAACCCAACCATCAATAGCGGTCGCATTCAAATTAATTTGAAGCCTCGCGATGAACGACGCGCCAGTGCGACGGAGATCATCCGGCGATTGCAACCGACGCTGGCGCAGCAGGTGCAAGGCATCACGCTCTACATGCAACCGGTGCAGGACCTGAGCGTGGAAGACCGGGTCAGCCGCACGCAATACCAGTATTCAATGGAGGACACCAACGCCCAGGAGCTGGCGACGTGGTCGCAGCGGCTTCTCGACAAACTTCGTACATCGCCTCAACTGCTCGATGTTGCCAGCGATCAGCAGACAGGAGGACTGCAGGCAGATCTGGTGATCGATCGGGACACGGCGTCGCGCCTTGGCGTCACTCCAAGTGCGGTTGACAACACGCTCTACGACGCTTTCGGGCAACGGCAAGTTTCGACGATATACACGCAGCTGAACCAGTATCACGTAATCCTGGAGGTGCACCCGCAATTCCAGCAAGACCCGAACTCGCTCCACACTCTCTACGTGAAATCGTCGACTGGACAGCAGGTCCCGCTCTCATCATTCAGCCACATCGAGCAGAGCAATGCCACGTTGTCCATCAATCATCAGGGGCAATTCCCGGTGGTCACGCTGTCGTTCAATCTTGCAAACGGAGTTTCGCTGGGTGAAGCAACCAAGGCCATTGACGCCGCCGAACAGGAGATTGGATTGCCGGCGAGCATTCACACCAGCTTTCAGGGGACGGCGGCCGCATTCCGCAATTCGCTTTCGAGCGAACCACTGCTGATTCTGGCGGCAATTGTCACGGTGTACATCGTGCTTGGAGTCTTGTACGAGAGTTACATTCACCCCATCACGATTCTCTCGACGCTGCCGTCTGCAGGCGTTGGCGCACTGCTGGCGCTGATGATTACCGGCAATGATCTCGGTGTGGTCAGTCTGATCGGCATCATCCTGCTGATCGGCATTGTAAAAAAGAACGCCATCATGATGATTGACTTCGCTTTGGAAGCAGAACGCGAGGAAAACAAGGCGCCGGAAGAAGCGATCTACCAGGCTTCGCTGCTGCGATTCCGTCCCATCATGATGACGACGATGGCGGCGCTATTTGGCGGATTGCCACTGGCATTAGGGCGGGGAACGGGGTCGGAGTTGCGGCATCCGCTGGGCATCACGATTGTTGGCGGGTTGCTCGTCAGCCAGTTGCTGACGCTGTACACCACGCCGGTTGTTTATCTCTGGTTTGACCGGCTATCGACGCGTTTCCAACGTTTTGGATTCCGTCACTTTGCCGAAGAGCAGCCGGTCACGGGAGATTAGGTGAGCGTATCGTCTCCATTTATTAAACGGCCAGTCGGCACTTCCCTGCTGACGCTCGGGGTCCTGCTTGCGGGAATTCTTGCGTTTCAATTTCTGCCGGTTGCGCCGTTACCACAGGTGGAGTTTCCTACGATTTCCGTGGGGGCTGGTCTGCCTGGAGCCAGTCCGGAGACGATGGCGTCTGCTGTCGCAACGCCACTGGAACGCCAGTTCGGACGCATTGCCGGCATCACTCAGATGACGTCGACGAGCCAGATCGGCTCGACTGGCATCACCCTGCAGTTCGATCTTGACCGCAACATTGACGCCGCAGGTCGCGATGTGCAGGCTGCGATCAATGCGCAGGTAGGCGGCGTGGGACAAGTCTTCGTGGGCGGAGCAGCGCGGCCCGCGGTGCGCGCCGAGGTAAATCCAAACCTGCTCAACAAACTCGGAATCGGGCTGGCGACAGTAAGAACCGCTCTCGGTGCCGCGAACTCGAATCGTCCGAAGGGCGAAGTAGCGAATGCGGTCAATGCCTGGGCGGTCACTAGCAATGACCAGATCAAGGCCGCCAGCCAGTACAGCCCGCTGGTTGTCGCGTACAACAATGGCGCTGCGGTTCGACTCGGGGATGTCGCGAATGTCCAGGACTCGGTGGAAGACACGCGCGTGATCGGACTAGCTGCCCACAGTTCCACGGATCCGAACACACAGGGCAAGCCGGCCGTGCTCATCATCATCTTCCGGCAGCCGGGCGCCAACATCATTGAAACGGTGGACAACGTTTACAACCTTCTGCCACAACTGGCCGCGTCGATCTCTCCCGCGATCCACATTGACGTGGTGATGGATCGCACGACGACGATTCGAGCCTCCGTGCGGGATATTGAAATCACCCTGCTGATCTCGGTGGTCCTGGTCATCGGAGTGGTGTTCGTGTTTCTGCGAACGGTGCGCGCGACGATCATTCCGAGCATCGCAGTACCACTATCACTAATAGGCACTTTCGCAGTGATGTGGGCCTGTGGCTACAGCCTGGACAATTTGTCGCTCATGGCACTGGCGATCTCGACTGGCTTCGTAGTCGATGACGCCATCGTTGTGCTCGAGAATATTACGCGGCATCTTGAAGCGGGGATGAGCCCGATTGCTGCGGCGTTCCGCGGGGCACGCGAGATTGGGTTCACTGTGCTCTCCATGAGCACATCGCTGGTCGCAGTATTCATTCCGATCCTGATGATGGGCGGAATCGTGGGCCGTCTGTTCCGCGAGTTCGCAGTGGTGCTGAGCGCGGCCATCGGCGTGTCGCTACTGGTTTCGCTGAGCACGACTCCAATGATGTGCGCGCAGATTCTGCACCGGCCGGAGGAGGACAAACACGGGCGGATATACAGGTTCTCGCAACGAGTCTTCGAGGGCGTGCTGAATATTTATCGCAAGTGCCTGATCGTTGTGCTGCGGCACCAATTTGCGACGTTGCTGGTAACGATTGGTACAGCCGCACTGACGGTGTATCTCTACGCCCAGGTGCCAAAGGGATTCTTTCCACAGCAGGACACAGGCCGCGTAATGGGCACGGTGCAGGCTGATCAGGACATCTCTTTTGCCGCAATGAAAGAGAAGATGGAGCAGTATGTGCACATCGTCATGCACGACAAGAATGTGCACACAATCGTGGGGTTCGCGGGTGGAAATACGGCCAAAAACCAGGGCCGCATGTTCATCACGCTCAACCCGAAGGGAAAAGAGCGGCAAGTCACCGCCGACCGGTTCATCGGCGAGATGCGGCGCAAACTGGCTGCGGTACCCGGGGCAACTCTCTTCATGCAATCGCAGCAGGACCTGACCATCGGCGGACGCATGAGCCAGGCACAGTATCAGTACACGGTGCAGAGTGAAGACTTAAAGGAATTGAGCGCGTGGGCGCCGAAGCTGCTACAGAAGCTGCGCACGTTGAAAGAACTGCGCGATGTAAACACAGACCAGCAGGACCGCGGTCTGGACGCCGACGTCACCATCGACCGCGATACGGCTTCCAGGCTGGGAGTGACCCTGCAGGACATTGATAATGCGATGTACGACGCTTTCGGCCAGCGCCAGGTTTCGACCATTTACCGGCAATTAAACCAGTATCACGTGGTGATGGAGGTTGACCCGCAGTATCAGAACAGTCCGGCGGCCCTGCAGTCGGTGTATGTACATTCGTCGAACGGGCAAATGATCCCGCTCTCCGCAATTGCGCACTTCGGACAAACCAACACGTCGCTCGCGGTCAACCACCAGGGACAGTTCCCTTCCATCACGATTTCTTTCAACTTGGCGCAGGGTATCTCCCTCGGGCAGGCGACCGAGGCCATCGATGCGGCCAAGCGCGACATCGGACTTCCAGGCACGATTCACGCCAGCTTCCAGGGCGCAGCGGCGGCGTTCCAGGAAGCGCTTGCGAATCAACCAGTGCTGATTTTGACCGCGCTGCTGACGGTTTACATCGTCCTCGGCATTCTCTACGAAAGCTATATTCATCCCATCACGATTCTTTCGACCATACCTTCAGCGGGAGTGGGCGCGCTGTTAGCTCTGCTGATCACGCACAACGAACTCAACGTCATGGGAATGATTGGGATCATTCTGCTGATCGGCATTGTGAAAAAGAACGCGATCATGATGATCGATTTCGCGTTGGATGCAGAACGGCGTGAAGGCAAGTCGCCGCAGGATGCCATCTTTGAAGCATGCATGCTGCGCTTCCGTCCAATTCTGATGACCACCATGGCGGCGCTGCTGGGCGGGCTGCCGCTGGCAATCGGAACCGGCGTCGGCTCAGAATTACGCCAGCCACTGGGCATCACAATCGTCGGCGGACTGATTCTCAGCCAGGCCCTGACCCTGTTCACAACGCCAGTTGTCTACCTCTATATGGACCGTCTTCGCTGGCATCTGATGCGAAGACGGCGAACGGTTTCGGGCCAGATTGCTCCCGCGGGAAGCCAGGCGGATTGAACAGGCTTTAGGCTTTAGGCTTTAGGCTTTAGGCTTTAGGCCGGAATGTTTGCCGATTTCAGCGGAACCGTGACGGAGAATATTGAACCCTGTGCCACCTGCCTAGTTACGCGAATGGCTCCGCTGTGCGCTTCCACAGCGGCTCGCTGTGTCCAATTTGACGGAATTGCGCGTCCACCGCCTTATTCGTCGATTCGATGGCGCGGTCTATGGCTTCGCGAATATCGTGCGGCGCTCGCTGCGAAAGCCTTGGTATGATTGCGTGCAAGCATCAGATCAGGAGCCATCTTTGCCGAGGAAGCCCGAAAAGAATTCCGCTGCGGTTCAAGCCGAGGTGTTTGAGCGGCAGGCACGGATCTGTAAAGCCTTTGCGAATTCCACGCGGCTGCGAATGCTCGACCTTCTTGGCAAACGCGATTGGGGCGCGGCCGAGCTGCAGGAGCAATTGGGAATCTCTAAGGCCAATCTATCGCAGCACGTTGCTGTATTGAAAGGCGCAGGAATAGTTGGTGCGCGACGCGAGGGGAAAACCGTCTTTTTTTCCTTGGCAATGCCGGAAGTCAAGAGCGCGTGCCAGCTGATCCGAGGTGTTCTGCGCGCACAGATTCAGAGTGGCCAGAAGTTGTCGGTTTAGCTTGACCGCTTACAGGAGGCACATCGATGGCGCTAAACAAGGATTTACCTAAACCCACCGCTCAATTCAAGAAGAAGTACCCGAAGCTCTGGGAATCGTTCACTGAACTTGGCGACCTCTGCCACGACGCCGGCCCTCTCGATGAGAAGACGCGCAGGTTGGTGAAAGTAGCGCTCGCGATCGGAGCAGGTCTCGAAGGTGCGACGCATTCGGCGGTGCGCAATGCCAAAGCGGCGGGGATTGGCAATGATGAAATCAACCACGTCGCGCTCCTGGCAATCACTACGCTGGGATTTCCGTCGGCGACTCGTGCGATGACCTGGATCGGCGATCTGCAGGGCTCCAAGCGTTAAACAGCCAGCCGTTGCCCGCTGCGAATCTGCGCCCTCAGCACATCACGAATCAGGTGACAGGCTTGTTTCACCTCGGGAATCGCCAGCGAGCAGTACACCTGCTTGCCGTCACGATGGGTCGTCACGACCCCAGCGGACCTGAGGACGGTCATATGTTGGGATAGATTGGCCTTCGAAATGGAAAGCTCCTGCTGCAGTTCCGACGCGCCATACGGCCGCTGCGAGATCAGGTCGAGGATGTGCAGACGAATGGGATTGGCAAAGGCTTTGCAGATGCTTACCTGCTTTTCATAGAGCAGCTTTTCGAAACCGTTCTCTTTTTTCATAGCCGTTCCCACCTCCAACGGTGTGCTGCTATCTCAATCGAACCTGCTCAGCTGCCCGGCGAATACAAAAATGTACCGGAGTAAGAAGCCGCCCGCCAGAACCAGAACCGCACTGACAACCGTGATCCGCAGGTTGTAGTGGACCGCGTTTCGACGAATCAAAGCAGGCGCCGTCTCTGCAACTTCGAGGACCCACGGTAACAACAAGCCAAAACCAAGAAAGAATACCCAGAACAAAACAGTAAACGGCCCGCCCAGAATCAGCGCCAGTGAATTCTTTACTGCCTGCACCGAGAGCTGTCCGTGCACGATATAGGGCAGCACAATAAAAAACTCCAGCGACATCAGGCCAACGTCGAGGTTGTAAAGCAGTTGCAAGCCGCGTGAATCCGGCGCATTGCGCTGCACTGCCATCAGCAGCATGATGAGTGCGCATCCTGAGGAAAGTGCGGAAAACAAGAAAAGCTGCGCCACAAGGTTCGTATTCCAGAATGGCCGCGATTGCACCGCGCCCAGCAATACTCCGGTGTAGATGCCAACCCCGATAGCGATCGGCAAGCCCAGCAATGCAAGCACTCTCTGTTTGCTGGACAGGTCACGATTCAGAAGATGAAGGAACTGCAACCGCCGCGGGACCTTCGAGAAGATCCATGCGCGTTGTGCAGGAGTTACACACGAGTAGCAATACGCGAGGGAAACCAGGCTGAACCCAATCAGCAACCATGAACCCAGCGACATCGGACTCGTCCAGCGGACGTGCAGGAACAACTTCCAGAACCGGTACCAGCGGCCTAGATCGAAGATCAGCAGAAAGCTGCCAATCATCACCGGCCATGGAGCCAGGAGTGCACCGAGGTTCGCGATGCGGCTATAGCTTGGGTCTTCTCCGTCCTTGCGCAACAGTGTGGCGAGCGCCGACACGAAGTATAGGCCCGCCGAGAGGCCTCCGAGGAAGAGGTAGCTGACAATCAGGTATCCCCATTCAATGTGCTTCATCTGGCCCCCTACAGTAAGTAGTAAATCTGCGGACCGGTCCCGGCCTCAGATTTCTTCGTGAAGTAACGTCTCTTTTCAAGCAGGCGCTGCACCGCGCCGCCAGGCTCGTTCAAATCGCCAAAAACCCTGACCTTCGACGGACATGTCTCAACACACGCCGGCAGTTCCCCTCGATCCACTCGTTTGGCGCAGAAGTCACATTTCTCCACCACGCCTTTGTCTTCGCGGAAGAAGCGCGCATCGTACGGGCACGCGATGATGCAGTAGCGGCAGCCCACGCACTCCGATTCCTTGATGGCCACAATTCCATCCGCGCGCTGATAGGACGCACCAGTGGGGCAAACGCGAACGCAGGCCGGACTGTCGCATTGCTGACATTGCCCAGGCTCAAAAGCAGCCAAAAGCTTTGGCCATTCGCCGCGATGTTCTTCGTCGATCCAATTGCGGCTGTAACG
>WNFZ01004781.1_pt1 | contig 12488 bp, 9 predicted proteins | sample 5400081 | NCBI WGS metagenome assembly WNFZ01 (sample SAMN13153365, study PRJNA577476) | soil metagenome | isolation source: 80 cm soil or saprolite under grassland replicate 1 | place: USA:California | collected 2016-06-15
CACCGTCTTCATCATGACCAGACGGCTTGCCCGCTACCAAACCGGCCAGCCGCCCATACGGCGCTGGGGCGGCGACCGCAAGCGACCGGATCTGCCAGCCCAGGCAGCGGCATGAAGTCCTTTATCAACAGGCTCTTAGCGGTGTCCTTGCCGGTATTGAACACCAGCCGGCCGTCGTCGATCACGAACCACACCGGAGCGACCAGCGGGCGCCCGTTGGCGGCGCGGTAGCTCAGCTTGCCCGTCCGCGTCCCCTCCAGCAGGAAGGCACGAATCTCCGGGTCGGTGACCGATGGCACGCGAGCCAGTCTAGGCAGCGCAGCTCCGCCACGAGCGCCTGGGACACCAGCACCGAAAGACCCTATGCGCCCGCGAACCGCCGGGTCGTGCTGCGGTCAGCACCGCAGACTGCCCATGCCGCACGTTGGCTGGGAATCACTCACATCGCCATGACTGGCCGGGCTGTAGCTGGGCGAGTGGTCAATGTGGAGCTTGCCAGCTGCGAACGTGTTCCCGCCCGGTAACTGCGCCGCGGCGCTGGTTAGGGTCTGGCAGCGTCGGCCGCTGGGGGCTGGAGCGGGATGGGAGTTTGCCGGTGGTGGGGGAGTGGCTGGCTAGGCGCGCAAGGGTGCCGAGTTCGGCGTTGGAGCCGCGAAGTCCGGCGGTGCGCAGGGTACGCCGGGATATCCGCTGGCCGTTGGCCCTGAGCTGGGCTGCTGCAGCTTCGGCGTGGCGCAGGCGTGCTGGCCGGGCCGGGTTGCTCGCCCGCTCCGCGCCGCTTGCGGCGTGCCGGCCCGGGCCGAGCGGTGCCAAACCTTGGTTATCGGGCACCGTGTGTGCGGTGCGCCCGGGCGGGTGGGTGTCGGCGCGGAGCAGGTGGGCGAGGGTGGCGCCCATGCCGAGCACCAGGACGGGCAGGCAGGACACGGCGGTGGTGATGGCCCACGGGGCGTGGGTCGCGTGGGCTTGGCTGAGCAGGTGGTAGGCGATCTGGCCGGCCATGCCGAGCAGGAGTGAGCCGATGGCGGACCGGCGGGCGAACCGCCGGGTTCGCGCGGACACCGTCGGGTCGGTGGTTAGCCAGGCCCGCAGTGCGTAGCCGGCGTAGGCTTCCACGCCGATGGGAAGGGTGACGGCGGTGTCGAGGTGGAGGGAGTCCCAGATTCCGGGCAGCGGGTGGACTTGGCCGAACCCGGTGAGCTTGCCGATGCCGACCCAGCCGGACCACACGGCCACTGCGGCGGGTGCCGCGAGGACCAGCAGGGGCCAGGTTTTGGCGGTCCGGCTGCGCGGGGACCGGCCCGGGGACTGGTCCGGGGACTGGTCCGGGGTTGCGGACCAGCCGCAGTGAGTGGCCGCGGACCGGTCCGGGCCGCCGCTGCCGGCGGCAGGCGATCGACTCAGCTGGTAGACGGCACTGGCCTGGTCTGCTGTGTCTGTCATCGCCCGGCGTCCGCTGCTGTCGCCTGTGGACCGGCCTGAACCGGATGGAGACGGCGCGGCCCGGCCGCGGTTAAGCGGTGCGCGGCCTGGGCGTCATACCAGCTGTGGGCCCTGCCATGGTCCCGGCCGGGGCCGGCGTCTGGCGGTCTGCGCGCGGGGCAGGCGGGCCTGCGCGCACCCGGCGCCGCCCAGGCGATGGGGCGGGCCCGCGGCGGGTGGCTTTGTGTGCGGCGGCCGTGCGGCCGGCTCCGGGCACTGTGCACTGCCCGGAGCCGGGGGCGCCGCGGGCTGAGCTCTGGTCCCGCGCCGGCCGACGGCAGGTCAGCCGACCGGTGCCGGCGCTGGGCCACGCTGGCGGGGCTCCTCCGGTCGCGTGACGCCGCCGCCCGTGTATAGGACGCGCGACAGCAGTATTCGGGGCTTGAAGCTGGCGCGCCCGGTGCCCGCGCTGGAACGGTGGACCGGCCCACAATGGGTCGGCCGCGGAAAGGGGTGATCCGAAGGGGGGCATGCGTCGTGCCGGCCGCTTGATCGCGCGGGCGGCAGGCACAAATCTGGGCGGTGCTATGCGTGGCGCCCGGGCGGCGGTGCGGATGCTGGTTACCAAATTGGTTACCGTCCGCAGCGAACCACCCTGAACACATGTGGATCGGCCCGGACAAACCGCCAGGTCAGCGGCGTCTTGGGTGAACCGCTGCGGACGGTTGTGTATGGACCGGTGTTCCATGGCATGCAAGAGGTCCGGGGTTCGAATCCCCGTAGCTCCACGCAAACTCCCAGGTCAGAGCGCTGATCGCGCTCTCTCAGACTCTCGTGAAGATCGTTTGACCGTCATTTGACCGTCGTTCTGAGCGTGGATTCACGGTATCAGGCGGTACGGGCAGTCCTTCATTGGCACGTACACCGGGCGTCCCGGGTGTCCTGATTGAACAGGCGCGATCCCGCCGTCCGGCGTAGGTCTGCTGCCGTCGGCGCCCGCTGGTGCGCTGGCCTGTCCCGGGGTCATCGTCCCGGTTTCCTTCGGCTGGCCGCTGTGGCATGCCTGCTGGCAGTTCCTTCCCGGCTGGCCAGCCTGCGCCGCGCGGCCGTGCCCGCAACCGGGCGGCTTGGTCCGTGCGGGCAGAGATCTTTGCTGTCCCGCGGCCTCCGGTCGGGCCGGCGTTCGCCGGCGGGTGCGGTGTGTGGGGGCCGCGGGCAAACATCTTGCGCGCCCGGGCCGCCCGGTGGCCGGGCCCGCCCTATGCGCGGCGCTGACCGGCCATGCCGCCGGGAAGGAGCCAGCAGACACCGGCCGCCAGTCGGCGGCCAGCCTCCCGGCACACCACCGAGGAGGACCCATGACCGATTCCACCACCGCGGCCGAGGCTGCCGTTGCGCTGGCGGGTGCGCCGTGTGTGAATGATCCGGCCAACGCGCCGTGTGCCCGGCGGATGATCTCCGTGGACCGGCTCGTCGCGCATCCCGGTAACGTCCGCATCGACCTGGATCTGACGGCGGAGTTCTGCGCGTCGGTCGCCGACAACGGCGTCCGGGTGCCGTTGCTGATCACCACCGACAGCGACGGCAGCTTCCGCGTGATCGAGGGGCATCGCCGGCTGATGGCGGCGGTCAAGGCTGGGCTGGCCGAGGTGCCTTACGACCTGGACAGTGAGCGTGCGGCCGATGAGGCGGGCCAGTTCTTGGACATGGTGACCGCCAACAGCGTGGCGTACCGGAAGAACTTCACCCCGCTGGAGGAGGCGACCGCGCTGTTCGCCGCGCACGAGGCGGGCGCCACCCGGACCCGGATCCGCAAGGCCACGGGCCGCAAACCAGACCAGGTCAAGACGGCGCTGGCCGCCGGCGGTATTTCCGCCGGGACCCGTGAGCAGGTCGCAGGCCTGGACCGTCAGCTCACCCTGGACGAGCTGGCGCTCTTCGCCGAATTTGAGTCTGATCCGGACGCCATGGAGCACCTGCTGCGGGCCATCACCTACCGGTATCCGGTGGAGCACGCGGCGGAGCGGATCCGCCAAGACAGGGCCGAGGCGGCCGAGAGCGAGCGGGCCCGCGCCGAGCTGGAGGCCGCGGGCTGCCCGGTGGCCGATGAGATCGTGCCGGGGTCGTCGCTGCTGACCAGCCTGGCGCACGACGGTGACGACCTGACCCCGGATAACCACCGCGACTGCCCCGGGCATGGGGCGTTCTTCCGCAGCCACGACCGGCGGACCCCGGTGTTCTACTGCACCGACCCCGCCGCCCATGGCCACGTGTCCCGCTGGGCCCAGCCCGCCGCGTCCGTGCCGCCTGAGACTGGTGGCGCGGGTGACGGGGATGACCCGTCCGCCGTTCCGGGCCTGGGCATTACTGGCGGCTACCAGGCCCCCGGCCCAGGCCTGGCTCCGGATCCTGTGCCGGATCCGGACGCGGAGCGGGCGCGGCAGCTGGTGGCCGAGGGCAACACGGCGTGGGCTGCCGCGTGGGAGGTGCGCAAGCGGTGGGTGCAGCAGCTGCTGTCGCGCCGCACCGCCCCGAAGGATGTCCTCCGGTTCGTCGCTCAGCAGTTGTTCGATATGCCGGATGCGCTGCGCCGCGGGCTGCCGCGTGCGGCGGGGCGGATGGTGTTCATCGAGCTGACCGCAAACCGCTGGAAGCGGTGCTGCGCGATTGTGGCACCTGCGCGCAGGCGCGGCTGCCGCTGCTCGCGCTGGCGCCGATCGCTATCGCCTATGAAGGCGAGATCGCCGGGGAGGGGGAGCGGCGCAACACCTGGCGCACTGACACGTGGGCGCCGTGCTCCCGCAAAGACGCCGCCGTGTGGCTGATGTTCCTGGCCAGCCTGGGTTACCAGCTGTCGGCCGTCGAGCAGGCCGTCGCCGACGGCGTCCCATACACCGGTGAGGACACTCCGGGCGGCCCCGGAAGCGACGACGCCACCGATGACGTCGGCACCGGTGATTCCGTCGCCACCGATGAACCGGCCGCCGGCACCGATTCCACGGATCCCGGCTCCGGGCAGACCGGCAATGACACCGGCACCGCCGATGCCGGTGATGCTGAGCTGCCCGACCGGCCGGGGGACTACCCCGGCGAGGCCGTGGCCTGACCATCACCCATTCCGCTGGGGCCGCTCGCACCGCGCCGGGCGGCCCCAGCCCCTGTAGCGGCCTCGTCCACCAGGGCTTCAGCACTGGCCCTGACGAGCACGCCCGGGGCCAGCAGCCGGAGCGCCTCGCGCCGATCAGCTGACCGCCCAGCACCGGGCACGCCCTCGGCCTTCCTCCCATCGTCACCACAAGGAGATCAACCATGACCACCGGCTCATCGGGTCCTGCCCTCACGACCCGCCACGCGTCCCTTGCCGATCTGGCCGCGCTGCTGCGTGACCAGCAGGCCCGAAAACTCGAGGTCGTCGTACCGGCCACCACGCTGCGCTCAGTGGGCGCGCGGCTGGTCATCGACGGCACCGATCCCCAGCTCACCGCCGATGGTGTCACCATGACCACCGGCACCTACAGCCCGACTGAGGTCTGCGACGACGGCCTGGCCGGCAAACTTGGTATCCCCGCCGGCTACCTGCGGCGCCTACGCGTAGAGCACCCCGCCCTGTACGACGCCAACGTCAACGGCTGGCTCGCCCGCACCGGCAAGTCGTACCTGGTGCGGTGCCTGCGCGGCGACCGCGGCGGAGGCGTCGCCCGCGCTTTCCTTTCATCCGGTTACAAAATCATCGACAACCTCGACGTGCTCCTCGCGGCGCTCGATGGGCTGCGCCGAGCCGGGGTACCCGCGGAGATCGACGGCTGCGACCTCACCCCCCGCCGCATGTACGTCCGCGTCGTCAGCCCCGCGGTCCGCGCCCTCGCACCGCAGCTGCTGGCGCGCTACCGCTCCCCGTTCACCGGCCAATCCGGCGCCGCCAACCCGGTCATCCACGCGGGCTGGGTGCTGTCCAACAGTGAGACCGGCTGCGGCGCCTTCACCATAACGCCCCGGATTGTGGTGCAAGTGTGTAAGAACGGGATGACGGTCACCAAAGACGCGCTGCGCGCCGTCCATTTGGGCGGCCGCCTTGACGACGGGGTCATCCGCTGGAGCAGCGACACCCAACAGCGCAACCTCGACCTGATCACATCGCAGGCCCGCGACGCCGTCGCCACGTTCCTCGACACCGCATACGTCGAGAAGAAGATCGCCGAATTGTCCGAGACGGCCGCCGAGCCCGTCGAGGACCCGCAGCAGGCGATCGAGATCGTCAGCCAGCGGCTGAAGTTCACCGGCGAGCAGCAGAAAACCATCCTCAATTTTACCGAGCGGCCCTGGCGCGCCTGCCATGTGCGCGGTGCGGTCTCGCGTAGGGTCCGTTCTGTCCTTTACCGATCTTGTCGTTTTGGTGTGCCTTCGCGGGTGTGCCCCAGGGGGTGGCATGCGCGCCGGGCTGATAGTCGGTGATCTGCGGGTCCAGATGGTCGTGCGCCGGGACGGGCGCCGTTCGTTCACCATCGTGGACGCGGACGGGGTGACGGTCGAGGCGGCGGATGGGTTCCTGCGCTCGTTCGAGGGGTCGGGCACGCAGCGTACATACGCGTTCTTCCTGGTGGATCACCTGCGGTGGCTGGCGCGCGAGGGGCTGGCGGCGGAGTCGGTGCTGCTGGAAGACCTGATCCGGTACATGGGCGCGGCTGGGGCGAAGCTGCCGGTGCCGGGGGAGCGGCCGTGGCGGGTGGCGCCCAGGCGGCCTTACGGCGCGCGGGCGCTGCAGGTGGCGGCGGCGTGTGTGAAGGGCTTTTACCTGCACCGGTGCGCGCTGGGGGTGAACACGGAGCTGCGGGCGGGGCTGGATGCCCGGAGGTTGCCGGTGCGGGCTGACCGGGACCGCCGGATGCTGGGTCACCTGATGCAGTCAGTGCCGGTGAACCCGCTGGCGGTGTCCCGGCCGACTGCCCCGCACCCGAAGATGCTGCCGGATCAGGCCCGGCCCCGGCTGCTGGCGGCGGTGACCACGGCTCGTGACCGGCTGGTGGTGACGTGGCTGGCGGACGGGGGCCTGCGGATAGGGGAGCTGACCGGGCTGCATCTGGTCGATCTGCATCTGCGCGCGGATGCGGCGTGCGGGCAGTGCGCGGCCCCGCACGTGCACGTGTGCCACCGGCCGGGCAACCCTAACCGCGCGGCGGCCAAGACGAAGCCGGACTGGCTGGTAAAAGATGGGGTGGTCACTGGGGGCATGGTGAAGCGGGTCAGCCCGGCGATGGTGCATTCTTACTTCGAGTATCTGACCAGCGAGTACCCCCGTGCGGGCGCCGGGCACGGGATGCTGCTCGTCCAGCTGGCCGGCAGGGGTGCCGGGCAGGCGTGGACGGCGGACGCGGCGCGGGGGATGCTGCGCCGCGCGGGTGCGCGCGCCGGGCTGGGGCCGCGGGTGCGGCCGCATATGTTCCGTCACTTTCTCTCTGCTTAGTTATCGTGTTGCGATTAGCTCCGGAGCCCCGTGCGAGCTGTAGTTTCCGGCTGCGGCGGGCCGTGTCGTGTTTCTATGGTTCCAGTTCGTGATCCTGAGCTGCTTTTCGTCCCAGGGCTGGGAGTCCTGGGATATCGCGCACCGGCCGCTGATCCCGGAGCGGATGCCGGTGCTGGTCGATGACGACCTTCTGTTCGAGGACGGGCCCGGTGCTCCCCGGCCGTCCGTGGCGGTCAACCAGTGGCTGCGGGAGCTGCCCGCCAGCGGGGCTCCGGCGTCGGCCACGTGGGAGGCGTACGCGCGGGCGGTCCGGGATTGGATGGAGTTCCTGGACCTGCACGGCGTCGGGCTGTTCGACTCGCGCGACCGGCTGAAGCTGGCGCTGGGCCGGTATGCCGAGCACCGGGCGGCCGGGCCGGACCGGCAGCGGTTCTCGGCCACGACGTGGGGCCGGCACATGAGCATCCTGTCGCTGTTCTACCGGTGGGCGATGGAAGAGGGCCACGCGCAGGCCGAGCCGTTCACCTACCGGACGGCGCGGGCGCTGTTCGCCGGGACGGGCCGCGCGGTCCGGGTGAACCTGGCGGTGCGGCGGACCCCGAAGCCGCACGTGACGATCAGGTACCTGGAGCCCGACTTCACCGCGATGTTCCTCGCGGGCCTGCGTGGCCTGGCGCCTGACGGGGCCGCTGATGCCGGGTATCACGGGCGGGAGCTCGCCCGCAACGCCGCAGTCGGCGGGCTGGCGCTGGCCACTGGGCTCCGCTTGCAGGAGTTCACCTACCTGCTGTCTTACGAGGTCCCGGCGCTGCCGCCGCGGCCGACGGCGATGCCTGTCCCGTTCCCGGTCCCGGCCGCGATAGCCAAAGGCCGCAAGTTCCGCACCACATGGATCTCTTACGAGGCGCTCGCGGGCGTCCGCCAGTACCTGGAGCTGGACCGTGCCGTCACCGCGGACGGCTCATCGTGGCGCCCGCCGCCGCGGTGGGGCGAGCCGCTGCTGGTGACTGACCCGGATGAGCGCGGCGGCCGGGTCAACGGGGTCCGCCGGCGGTGGGACACGCTCATCCCGGGCGAGCGGTGTCGGCTGGTAGCCCCGGACGGCGGGTCGTGCCTGCTGGCAGTGAAGAACGGCGGCGGCCCGTTCACGGCCTGGCCTGCGGTGTTCGAGCGTGCTTCGGACCGGATCCGGGCGCGGTCCGAGCCGCGGTTCCCGCACGTTTTCCCGCACCGGCTGAGGCACACCTTCTCGATGCGCACGCTGGAGTACCTGGTAAGCGGGCATTACCGGCAGGCCGCCAGGCTGGTCAAGGACGCCGACGCCGACGCGGCCCTGGTGTTCTACCTGTCGAAGGCGGACCCGCTGCTGGTCCTGCGGGACCTGCTTGGCCACTCGTCCGTGCTGACTACGGAAAAGTACATCAAGCGGCTGGACACTACCCGGATCTACCGGGAGGCCTACGAGCGCGCAGGCCTTGCTGACGGGCTGCTCAGCGAGGCGATGGCCGAACGGGAGGCCGACGCGGAGTTCGGCCGGGACGCCGAAGGCGGCATGGGCTGATGCCCGCCACGGTGACCGGCGGCCCGCTGGGCATCGCCTGCGTGTTCAGCGACGGCTCGGCCGCGACGTTCAGCCTGGACGGTCTGCCTTGCCCTGCGCTGGCCCGGGACCTGCTTGACGGCCTGGCCGACCTGATCCACCCGCACGGCACGGCGGACACGGCAGGCTCGGTCAACCACTATGTCCAGTCGATCCGGGACATGACCCGCAAGCTGGCGGCCCGGGGATTCTCCGGCGGGGCGCCGGATCTGCGCCGACCGCTGGCGGCCGAGTACTGGCTTGCCGCCACCGGGCCGAGGGAGGCGTGCACGCGCCGGATGCTGCAGGCGATCGCAGGCCGGCTCGACCCGCTGGTGGCCGAGCTGGCAGCGGGCCGTGCTTATAACCCCCAGCGCAATCACCGGGCGCTTCCTCCCTATCCGGAGGATGACTGGGACAGGCTGGCGGGCGCGTGCCGCACGATCGCGGACGAATCCTTCGCCGCTCACAAGCGGGCGCTCGCCGCGGCCGCCGGCGGGCAGCACCCGGCCCCGGGCGGCTGGACGCCGGCGAACCTGCGCTGGCTGCTGGCCAGGACCGGGCCGGTATCGTCCGCGCAGTTCGGCGCGCTGCTGGGCTGCACCCGGAGCGCGGTCCAGCAGCGGGGCGGGTTCACCGACGCCATCAGGGACATGTTCCCGTCCCAGGATGTCCTGATCGCCTACCGGCTGCTGTTCGGCATCTGCTCCGGCATCGTTCCCGACGGCATCGACGACCTGGTCACCAGCGATATTGACTGGACAGGGGACGCGTCGGTCCTGCTGTCATACGTCAAGGGCCGCACGGCCGGCGAGAGCCTGAACCTGCCGCGGCAGGCGGTCCGGCTGCTGGAGCAGTGGCTGTCCCACTCCGCCTTGTTGCGCAGTTTCGCCGGCGAGCACGACCGGCGGCGCCTCTGGCTGGGGGTGAGCCGCCCGGGACAGCATGCCGTGATCACGGGAAGCAGCGGGAGGGCCGCGATCCAGCGGTGGGCGGCCCGCCACCAGGTCACCGGCCAGGACGGGCGGCCGCTGAAGATCCACCGGGCACGGATCCGCACGACCTATCACGCCATGCGGGACAAGAGCGCATGGGCAGGCCGCGGCCGGGCGACCATCGACCCCAACCACAGCCCGCAGGTGGAGGGCGACCACTACCTGAGCGCAGCGACGCCGGGCCAGCGCAAGGCCATGGATGCCGTCGTCGAGGACGCCCAGCATGACCTGCTGCGCCGGGCCGTCCCGCCGGTGGTCCTTGCCGGAGAGGATGCCGCCGCACTCGCCGGCGGCTACCCGGAGCTGGTCACCTCGCTCGGGCTCGACGACACGGTGATCGCCGAGCTCACCGGCGGCCAGCGGGACGTGTTCACCGCCGCCTGCGCCGACCAGCTGTCCGGGCTCCACGGACCCGCGGGCAAACCCTGCCCGGCACGACCGTGGGTCTGCCTGCTCTGCCCGCTGGCGGTGTTCGCCCCGCGGCACGCCGCGAACCTGCTCCGGCTGAAGGCGTTCTTCTCCCGGCAGTGGCAGCAGATGCCCGCCGCCCAGTTCATGGCCGTCTTCGGCGCCTACTCCCAGCGGGTCGGACAGGTCCTGGACCGGTTCGACCCCGTCCTGGTGGCCAGCGCGGCCGCCAGCGTCAGCAACCGCGACGACGAGCTTCCTTTGCGCCCGGAGGAATCCACGCAATGACAGCACCTGCCGCGTTTCCCGGCGCCGCCGCCCGGCGGTCGGCGTTCGCCGGCGCCGACGTCTGCCTCGAGGCGGGATTCGCCCTGCCCGGCAGCGTGAACCGCCCGATGTTTGACGATGACTTGTGGGACTTCACCGAAGTCATCGGACTGCCGGTCCAGATGCCGCTCGCGAACCGCCAGTTCGATTTCACCGTCATCGCCAGCCCAGGCTGGCGGACGCTCGCCAAAGAGCTGATCATGGCCCTGCTATGCCCTCGCCACCCGGCGGTGGCGCCGCTGCCACGCGCCTACCGCACGCCGCTGCACCTGCGCACCGCACGGGGCAGGCTCGACGAGCTCGCAACATGGTTCGGCTGGCTTGCCGACAAGGGCACCGGCAGTCTTGCCGATGTCGGTGACGACTGCTGCCGGGAGTACCTGGCGCACCGCCGGCATGTCCTTGACGGCAACGGCATCGTGGCCGGAGAACGCAGCCCCGCCATCCGCCGCCGCGCCGCCCAGGTCGCGATCGACCTGGTCAATTACCGGGAGCTGTTCTCCGCCGACCGTGTCAGCCCCGGGCTCCGTCCCTGGGCTGGCGCCTCCGCGACGGCCGTCGCGGAGATGTCCTCCGGGCGCACGGGCAACAAGACCCCGCCAGTGCGCGACAGCGTGCTCCAGCCGATGCTGGCCGCCGCCCTTTACCTCGTCAGCACCGTCGGCCCGCACGCGGCCGGGCTGATCCAGGAAGTGAAGGAAGCCGACCAGCGCTGGTCCCGCGCTGCTCCCGGCCTCTCCCCGGTCCACCGGGTCCCCGAAGAGGCGCTCGCGGCGCTGCTTGACGACTACGAGCGCAACAGCCGGGCGCTGCCGCTGCTGCCCTCTCACCATGTTGAGGACAGGCTGAAGTCCGGATGGTCTCCAGAGGACCCGCTCACCGCGCTCGCCCTCGGCCTGCTGGCCCGGCAAGCCGGGTTCACCCAGTTCCCCCTCCACTGGATCCCGTCGCTGCGGGACAGGATCGAGGCCACCCTCAGCGTCGTCGGGGCGGAGAAGCCCTTCGCCCGCGGCGCCGCCCCTGTCGCCCGCGCCGACGGAGAAGGCGTGATCCCCTGGACAGTCCCGCTCGACCGGCTTGAAGCCGTCGCCCTGCCCGGTATCGTCCGCACCGCGGCGATGGTCATCCTGGCTGCGGTCTCCGGCATGCGCTCATCGGAGCTGATGGAACTGCAGGTCGGGCTGCTGCCGCCCGCCCGAAAACCACGGCCCCGGCCTGGTCCGCTACCGGCTGGCCAGCAAGATCATCAAGGGGCAGCCCCTCGGCGGCCTCGCCGACGAGTGGGTGGTCATCGAACCCGCCTACCAGGCCGCCCGGCTTCTCGAGCAGCTTCACGACAACCCTGAAGACGGCGTCCCGCTGCTGGGACGGTTCGCCTTCGATGTCCGTTGCACATGGTTCCGGAACTGGGTCAACAGCCCTGCTGGCCAGCGCCACGGACTCGCCCCGATACCCGATGGCCCTGCCACCCTCAGGGCACTGCGCCGAACGCTGGCAATCGAGCTCGCCTACCGCCCGGGCGGCCTGCTCGCCGCGAAACTGCACCTCAAGCACATCGCCGTCGCCACGACCGAAGGGTACGCATCCCGGCCAGGCGGCGCACAGGCCGAACTGCTCGCCGAGGTCAACAAGCACGAGGCCGAACGCAACCTGGACCTGCTCTGGACCGAGTTCCGCAACTACCAGCAGGGCATCATGCCCGCCGGTCCGGGCGCCCGCGAGCTAACCGAGTTCTTCGCCTGCGTCGACGGCAAGCTCGCCGCCGGAACCCCAGGCGCACCCAAAGCCCAGGCCAGCGACCGCGACGTGCTCAACCTCATGACCAAGCGGGCCCAGGCCCTGCATCTCGGCACCGCGAACTACTGCTGGTTCACCGACCCGTCCCGGGCGCTCTGCCTCAGGCTTGCCGGCGACACGACCGGCGACAAGCCCCTCATCGGAATGTGCGACTCGGCCCGCTGTCCGCAGGCCACCCACCATCCCCGCCACCGGCCCGTCTGGGCAGAGCACGCCGAGAACACCAAGACGTTCCTCGGCCAGCTCGGACCGGCGCGGAAGACCGAAAGAACGCGCCTGCAAGCCGAGTACGACCGTGCCGTCCGCGTCCTGGCGCGAATCGACAACGCCGCAGCGTCAGGAGACCCGCGATGAGGCTCAGCAGACAGCAGCTCGCGGAAAACGAGGCGAAGATCAGGGCGGCCATGAGCCGTCTCCTGAACGGCGACATCCCTCCCGGCGGGAAATGCGACATCAAGACCCTCGCACGCGAGGCCGGTGTCGACCGCACCGCCTTCTA
>WNFZ01004783.1_pt1 | contig 12486 bp, 7 predicted proteins | sample 5400081 | NCBI WGS metagenome assembly WNFZ01 (sample SAMN13153365, study PRJNA577476) | soil metagenome | isolation source: 80 cm soil or saprolite under grassland replicate 1 | place: USA:California | collected 2016-06-15
TGGACGGGCCCGGTCCTGACCGGGCCGTCCACCACGATCTGCGCCGGCTGGGTCAGCCCACCGGAGAAGTCCCTGGCCAGCACGGTGAACGCCTGCTTGGACTGGACGTCGTCCGGATAGGTGCTGACGCCGGAGAACCCGGTCTTGATGCCGAGCAGCGGGACGGCCGCAGCCAGCAGGAGGCCCGCGCCGAGCCCCAGGCTGATGGCGGGTCGCGCCATGACCCGGTGGGCCGTGCCGGCCCAGAAGCCGGTGGTGTGCTCCACGTCTTGCTTGCGTCGGCGAACAAACGGCACGCGCAGCGCGTTCACCCGGTCCCCCATTACGCTGAGGAGTGCGGGGAGCAGAGTGAGCGAGGCAAGCACGGCGACCAGGACGACCGAGATGGCGCCGGCGGCCAGACTCCGGAAGACGAGGTTGGGGATGAGCAGCATCCCGACCAGGGCCAGCACAACGGTCACCCCCGAAAAGAACACCGCCCGGTTGGCCGTGGCGCCCGCGGCGGTGATCGCATCGAGCTTCTCGTAGCCTCGGACGCGCTCCTCCCGGTAGCGGGACACGATGAACAGCGAATAGTCGATGCCCACCGCCAAGCCCATCATGGCGAGCATGTTGGTGACGAAGAACGAGAAGTCGAACACCAGGCCAAGCAGCGACACCAGCCCGAGGGCGATCACGATCGAGGCGATGCCAAGCACGAGCGGGACGACGGCGGCGACCAGTGTGCCCAGCACCAGGATGAGGACGACCAGGGCGAAGACGATCCCCACGGTCTCACCCTGCCGCAGGTCGCCCTCGGCGATGGTGTTGGCGTCCTGGTCCGCGGTGGCCTCGCCGGCCACCAGCACGCTGAACTCGCCCGGGTGCCGCGCGTGCAGCGTCACCCCCAAAAGCCGGTCGACGTTGTCGGCCGCGTCGTCCAGTGACCCGGCCATGGTCACCGGGATCAGCGTGGCGTGCCGGTCGGCCGAGACGAGCTGGGGGTTCTTGGTCTCGAACAAGTCAGCCGACTGGCTCACCACGCCTGGTCCAAGCGCCTGGATCTGGCGGTGGAGTGCCCCCACGTAGGCCCGGAACGCCGGGTCGTTTGTCGTCAGCGACGCGGACCGCACGATGACGATCTCGGTGGAGTGCCGGGGCCCGCTCAGACGCTGTTGGAGCAGCGTCTGCGCCTGGTCGGACTCCGGGTTGTTCGCGGACCGGGTCTGGGTGGTGAGCGCGCCGCCAAGCAGGCGGGACGTGAGCAGGCCGCCGATGACCAGCAACACCAGCCACCCGCCGATGACCCACCACGGGTGACGGGCACTGCCTCGTGCCATGGACTGCGCAGATGCCCTCACGATCTTGCCCCTTTCCCCGCAGCACTGCTCTCAGGCAACCCTGCCTGGTATCGCCAGTTCGCCGCTGTTGCCCCGAGTCGGCAGTGCGGGCGCCACGGTGCTGGCGTGACGGCTGCCTGCTCGCCCAGGCCGCCACCACCGCGACCCGTCGGCCGCAACGGCCGCACGAAGGCGGTCACCGGCCCGGGCCCAGGTCCCGGCCCGGGCCCGGGGTCTGGAGCCGCTGGCTGCTGCGTCTGCACGGCATCGCTTCCCGAGTTGGGTCCACTGCGGTACCCTGCTGAGAAGGGTACGTTACATGTTCGACTATTCACAGTGAGAATAGCAAGTGAGCAAGAGCTCCCTGCCGACCACAGCGTTCGCCGTCCTGGGCCTGCTGTCGCTGCGCGACACGTCGGGCTACGAGCTGGCCGCGTTCGCCGACGAGTCGCTCGCCTACTTCTGGCCGATGCACCGCAGCCTGGTCTACCGGGAGCTGCGGCAGCTGGAGGACGGCGGCTACATTGTGGGCACCGCAGTGGCCCAAGAACGCGTCCCCGACAAGCGGGTCTACCGGTTGACCGAGCGGGGCCGGGCCGCGCTCGACGAGTGGCTGGCGACGCCCGGCTTCCAGCCACCGCGGGTGCGCAGCGAATTCCTGGTCAAGTTCTTCTTCGCCCGCCGGCTCGGCCACGAACAGCGCTGGGCGCTGCTGCGTGAGTACCGGGCCGCGGTCGAGCTGGACCTGGCCGACCTGCAGGCCACGGCGGACCGGCTCAACGATCTCCCCGAGGGGGCCTTCTGGCGGCTGGCGGCGCTGCACGGCGTGCGCACCCGCCGGGCGCTGCTGCAGTGGATCGCCGACGTGGAGCAGGCGCTGGCGGCCATGCCCGACACCGCCGAGGCGACCCAGGAGGTCGACCAGTGACCGATGCCGTCGTCTTCGTGAGAGGGTGAGCCGGCACCAGACCCAGACGCGCTCCCACGCGTACCTCGGAGGCTGAGGACGCGATCGTTTCGGTGACGAGCCAGCGCGCTCCCGATGCGCAAGGCAAGGGAAGGAAGTCTGAGATGATCGAGGAGATGGCCTGCGTCGAGCTGGGCGAGCGGGTCACCGTGCTATCTGGAGGGATGCGGCCACCCGAGGAGCTGGCGCGGCTGCAGGCGCACCTGTCGTCCCGCGACGGCTGCACCTGGAGCAGATGCGCACCGCGGTGCGCATCCTGGAAACCATGCCCAAGCAGCACCTGTCGGGTGGTCGGCCGGAGCACGCGGGAAACTGCCGTGGGGCAGGTCAGCGGTCGACCCGGAGCGGAACGGACGATACGGTAACGACCATTTGGTTCACCTCCTGATCTCGAACTTGCCGAGGGCCACGGCGTTTTCGAGCTATCGAGTGCGAACCTGAGCACGCGGACGAGCTATGGGCCACAACCATTGGGGTGAGCCGGTCGAAGGGGACAGCCCCTTCCCCCCGATCGCCGACTACGGCTTCCTTTCGGACTGCGAGTGCAACGCACTGGTGGCGCCGAGCGGCGCGGTCGAGTGGATGTGCCTACCTCGACCAGACTCGCCAAGCGTGTTCGGGGCGATCCTCGATCGCAGCGCGGGCATCTTCCGTGTTGGCCCTTCCGACGTCCAGGCCCCGGAGTCTCGGCGCTACCTTCCAGGGACGCTCGTGCTGGAGACGACCTGGAGGACGAGAACAGGATGGATGACCGTCCGCGATGGGCTGCTCGTCGGTGATTGGTTTCATTCCGTGGCCCCGACGACCAGACACCGTGCCCCGACTGATTCCGAGGCCGAGCACTGTCTTGTGCGGACCGTCCGCTGTCTGAGTGGAACAGTGGAGCTGGAGCTGTTCTGCGCTCCTGTGTTCGACTACGGCCGAGCCCCCGGGAGCTGGCAGTACGTCGAAGGGGACTACGGCCACGCGCGAGCGCGCGCAGGCCAAGGTGATCTGGAGCTCACGCTGCGGACGGACATGCGGCTCGGGTTCGAAGCCTGGGGGGCGATCGCCCGGCAAACCCTGCGCGAGGGGCAGACCGCCTTTGCCGCCCTGTCGTGGTCACCCGAACGTGCGGCACCGGCGACCATCGACGAGGCGGTCGCCCGGCTCCAGAAGACCGCAGCCTTCTGGCGCCAGTGGCTTGGCCAGGGCCGATTCCCCGATCACCGTTGGTCTGTGTACCTGCAGCGCAGCGCCCTGACATTGAAGGGGCTCTCATACGCTCCAACGGGGGCCATGCTGGCGGCCGCAACGACGTCACTGCCCGAGTCCCCGGGTGGAGCACGCAACTGGGACTACCGGTACGCCTGGGTCCGCGACGCGACCTTCATGCTCTGGGCTCTGCATGCCCTGGGGTTTGAAAGAGAAGCCAACGACTTCTTCGCGTTCCTTACCGACGCGTGGCAAGGAGATGACATCCAGGTGATGTATGGGGTGGGGGGCGAGCGCGAACTCGAGGAGATCGAGCTGCCTCACCTCACTGGGTACGCGGACGCCCGTCCGGTTCGGGTCGGCAACGCGGCCTATCGGCAACGTCAGCATGACGTCTGGGGGGCGGTGCTCGACTCCGTTGACCTTCACACTCGGTTGCGCGATCGCCTCCCTGACCAGGCCTGGGCAGCGGTTGCCCCCCAGGTAGAGGCCGCCTTGGCCCACTGGCGGGAGCCGGATCATGGCATCTGGGAGGTGCGCGGCAAGCCCCAACACTTCACCTCGTCCAAGGTGATGTGCTGGGTGGCGGCGGATCGCGGCGCTCGTCTGGCGGCACTGCGAGCCGATCGGGAGCGAGCCGGCCGATGGTCGGCAGCCGCGGAGGAAATCCACGCCGACGTGTGCAAGCGCGGGGTCGACGAGCGGGGCGTCTTTACCCAGCATTACGACAGCGACGCGCTCGACGCCTCGGTGCTGCTCCTGCCACTTGTTGGCTTCCTCCCGCCCGAGGACGAGCGGATCCGTTGCACGGTGCTCACGATCGCCGACGAACTGACAGACGGCGGACTGGTACTGCGTTATCGCGCCGAGGAGACCGACGACGGTATGCGGGGAGCAGAGGGAGCCTTCACGATATGCACGTTTTGGCTCATCTCGGCGCTCGTGGAGATCGGCGAGTTCCAACGGGCGCGCGACCTGTGCGAGCAGACGTTGTCTGCCGCCAGCCCGCTGCTGTTGTTCGCGGAAGAGATCGAGCAGGGGAGCCGGCGACATCTTGGCAACTTCCCTCAGGCCTTCACGCACCTCGCCTTGATCCACGCAGTCACTGGCGTGATCCGAGCAGAACCGAGTCGTCACGCTATTGGCCTTCGTCCCGCTGGCTGACCCCCGCGTAGTCTGTCAGCTGCGGATGGGGCTCAATATCAGCGGTGGCGCCGGGTCCAGGAACGTTCACAAGCTCGCCCGAAGCCGTGGGCACCGAAAAGCCGTCCTGTAGGTGCCGAAAACCTCGTCCATGGCGTTGACCTGCGGCCTCGCATCAGTGGCGGAGGTCCGCGAGGATCCTCGTCATGGCGTTCAGACTCTTCTACTTGATCTTCTGTCAGCTCATCGGCTGGCTCGCACTGCTAGCCCGCAGGCAGGCGTCCAAGGACGCCGACAGGTCGCCCGGCCGCGACCCTCCTGGCCGGACCGGGCCGTGCTCTCGACGTTGACGCGGCTGCTCTCCCGACAGCGCCGACGCCATCGGTTCGTAACCCCGCAGACGTTGCTGCGTTGGCATCGGGACTTGGTCAGACGCCACTGAACCAAGCCTCACCGGCCGCCCGGTCGACCGTCGACGGCCCAGGCCGGGACGCGACGCGACGCGCCGCCATGCTGCGGACGTCTCAGGCCCTTGTGGTGTCGCAGGACAGTCATGCCCGTCCGGTCATCCCGTGCGAAACGACCGATCACTGGTTGCTCGGCCGCGCTTGCTTGCTCCTCTTGATCATCCACCAGAGCGGATCAGATCGGTCCAAAGATGGTCAGGACGAGCGTAGGTTAACAAAGACATACCGACTGACCTGCGATGACGTGGCGCGCCGCGAGGGACTCGAACCCCCAACCGCCAGATCCGTAGACAAGCGATCAGCGTCGAACCGGTCAGTATTGGTCCGGACTGCCCTGCTCACGTGGAGAGCGCTGTCGGTCGCGTCGGGTGCAGAAGGAAGCAGTTGGATCGTCCGGATGATCATCGGGATGATCAGGCCGCAACGCGAGGAGCACCAAACTCCAGAATCTGGTGAGCCCGCGCCGTCGTGTCAGACTTCCGGCATGCGCGAGCGTGGCGATCGCATCGAGCTGGCAGCGACCGGTGCGCGGGCCTTGGCCTGGGCTGGCGGCGAGTTGTACGACGTCGCGGCTGGGTGGATGCGCTTCCCGCTCGACGGGTCGCCGCCCGAGCGCCGCCACACAGGATACGGCCCGAGCTTTGATGCGGCGGTGGTTGCGCCGAAGGGCGACCTTGTCGCGCTGGTGGAGAGCACGGGCACCAAGGGGCTGCTGCTGGAGTCCACCGGTCGCCTGGTGCGTGAGCTGGATCGCAGCTACTACCACGCCAGCGCCTATCGCTATCCCCTGGCGCTGTTCACCCTTCCCGACGGCCGCACCGGGCTAGTGCATTGCCCCAAGCAGTACAACCGACTGGAGATCGAGGACGCGTGGACCGGCGAGTCGCTGACAGCAGGACCCGAGCGTGAGCCGGACGACGTCTTCCAATCCCGGCTGGCGGTGTCGCCCAGCGGCCGGTACCTGCTCAGCGCCGGTTGGCTCTGGCATCCCTGGGGTTGCCTTGTGGCGTTCGACTTGCGGCAGGCACTGGCGGACCCGCGCGCACTGGACCGTGTCCGCAGTGACGTCCTCGACATCCGCGGCGTCATCCAGGCGGAAGTCAGCGGCGCCTGCTTCGTCGGTGACGACATCGTGCTGAGCACCTCGTCAGAGGAGAGTGACCCAGAGGAACCGGACGACCTGGCACCTAATCTGCTTGCCCGCTGGTCGACCACCCAAAGGCGCTACGTGTGGCGTCGACAACTCGAGGAGACCGCCGGGGACCTGCAGCCCTTCGGCGGCGGTGTGCTGTCCCTGTACCGGCATCCACGGTTGTACGACGCCGCCAGTGGTGAGCTTGTGGCGCGTTGGCCGGACGTGGCAACTGGGGCGGCCGATAGTTCGATCGTGTGGGACAAGGCGTCCTCCGGACCGGCGCGGATTGCGGTGGATGAGCCCAACCGCCGCTTTGCGGTCACGGACGGCGAACGGATCGTGGTGATCCGGTTGAATGAGGGTTCCCGATGAATCCCCCGGTGGCGCTGCTCAGACTTGAACGACCCGAACCTCTCCAGCGACCAGGTCGGCGAGCCGCGCCATATCGGCTACGTCGGAGGTGAGGATGACGGTCGGAGACCCAGCAGCCTCCGCTGCCTGCCCAACGGTGGCGTCCACTACCGACACCGCCGCCGCTCGCCGAAGCTGCACCGAGCGATCAGCTGCGGGCCCATCCAGCGGCATATCGCGCGCACGCGCAAGCCGGTTGAGCAGTGACGCGTCTCGAGCTGTGCGGTCCCAGCCGGCCTCGACCCGCACGGCAGCAGGGACCACGACGCTGGTCCGCAGCCGTCGACGCTGATTTCGCTGGTTGATCTCCTCGATGAACGACAGCACACGACGATGCTTGAGATGGGTCACCCGAGCGAGGGCCTGCACCGCCTCGTTGTCGAGGACGAGAGCGACGGCCGAGGTCACGCCGACGCCTGCACGGAGCGCAGCGCGGCGGCCCACATGAGCACGTCGTCGGACGTGGCGTCAGCCTTGACCTTGACCACCTCGCCGGCTGCGCGTCGCAGAAGAGCGGGCTCGTTTGCCAGTGGATCGCCGTCCAACTCCGCGGCCGCGAGCGCGACCTCTGCCAGTGAGGGGCGGGCCTTGGGATGCCGGTCGTAGTGCGTCCTAAGGGCCCTCCGCTGCGCAAAGGTCTCCAGCCGGTCACGCACCGCCCGCACCGTAGCGTCGTTCACGCTGGTGTCCATGCCAAGGTCCACCGCCACCCGCAGCGCCTCGCGCAGTGCCGTCGGCTGCCGGATTGACGAAACCACCGTCTCGTCATCACGGTCCAGTCGATCCAGCCATCTGAAGAGCTCTTCCTCACGAGCTGACACCTCATACCTCCAACCTGGATTCCCAACACCCAGCTTGTAGTACCGATCGTACTACAGACTATGGATACCAGACATAGCAGCGAACGGCCCGCTTGGAGCCGGGACCGTGGGCTTGGGCTGCTGAGCGGAGAACGTTACGTCGTTCGATACGCGGCACTGACAGCTTGATCATCCATCAGAGCCGACCAGACCGGTGCAGAGGTGATCCAGGAAGGTCCCGCGCAGCGGACATATACCGTTTGACCTGGGGCGATGGAGCGCGCCGCGAGGGATTCGAACCCCCAACCGCCAGATCCGTAGTCTGGTGCTCTATCCATTGAGCTAGCGGCGCTCGGAGCGGAGGCAGCGCGATTCGAACGCGCGACGGGGGCGTAACCCCGAACCCGCTTAGCAGGCGGGCGCCATAGACCAGACTAGGCGATGCCTCCACGAAACCCAAACCGACTGGTCGCCAGCTTGAGCTGCCCTATTGTAGGGAAGCTCGGGTCCAGACCCAAGCTGAATGGGCATCGGAGCACGAGCCGGGGCGATTGGGCATGATGCAGGCGGTCCAGGGCGCGGGGAGGGAGATGAGCTGGCGTGGAAGACGGCTCTGGGCCGGAGCGGGCGCTCCTGCCGCCGGGTGCGGCTCGGCGGCGGTTGGGGAACTTCCGGACGCCGGAGCTTGCGTCGAGGGTGCAGGAGGTGCTCGCGGAGGCGGGCATCCCCTCGAGCCGGGAGCTCGATCGGGCCCGGCCGGAGCGCTGGGGGCGGTTCCTGGACTGGATCGTGCACATGACGGGCGCGGGCGGCAACCGCGTGTGGGTGCCGCGCGACCGGTTCCGCGAGGCGGTCCGGACGCTCGGAGACGCTCGGCGCCGGGGACGATGAGAGGAGTGCCGGCCACGTGACCACCGCCCTTGCGGTTCTGCTGCTGCCGGTGGGCGCCCTGGTGGTGCTGTTCACGGCGCTCTCGGCGATCGTGACCGTGGTGGTGCCGCGGGCGACGCCGGTGCTGCTCACGCGCTGGGTGTTCATAGGTGTGCGCGTGCTCTTCATGCTGCACAGCCGCCGCGCGAGCAGCTACGAGTCGCGCGACCGGAGGATGGCGATGTACGCGCCCTTCAGCCTCCTCACCCTGGCGATGACCTGGCTGGCGCTGGTGCTCGTCGGCTACATGACGATGTACTGGTCGCTCGGAGAGCGGCCGTGGCGCCTGGCGTTCAGGCTGAGCGGCTCGTCGCTGCTCACGCTCGGCTTCACGTCGCCGCTGAACCTCCCGATGACGGCGCTCTCGTTCACCGAGGCGGCGCTCGGCCTGGCGCTGCTGGCGCTGCTGATCAGCTACCTGCCAGCCATCTACGCGGCGTTCTCACGCCGTGAGGCGATGGTGGCGTCGCTGGACATCCGGGCCGGGCGACCGCCCTCCGCTGGGGCGATGCTGGAGCGCCTCTCCATCATCAAGGGCCTCGACGACATGGAGATCTGGCGCCGCTGGGAGGACTGGTTCGTCGACATCGAAGAGACCCATACCACCAACCCGAGCCTGGTCTTCTACCGGTCGCCCGTGGGAGAGCGCTCGTGGATCACGGCGGCGGGCACGGTGCTGGACGCTGCATCGATCCTGGCGTCGACGGTGGAAGCGCCGCGGCGCAGCCAGGTCGAGCTGTGCATCCGCTCCGGCTACCTGGCGCTGCGGCGGATCGCCGACTATTTCGCGATCCCCTACGACCCGGAGCCGCGGCCCGACGACCCGATCTCGATCACCAGGGAGGAGTACGAGGCGGTCCGCCAGCGCCTGGACGCCGTGGGCGTGGCGCTCAAACCCGACGCGGATCAGGCGTGGCGGGACTTCGCGGGCTGGCGGGTGAACTACGATCAGGTGCTTCTGGGGTTGGCGGGTCTGGCGATGGCGCCGTACGCGCCGTGGTCGTCGGACCGCTCGCTGCGCTATCGCCGCCCGCCGCTCACCAGGCGAACGACGCGCAGCCCACGCTGACGGGCTCACGCACCGCCGAGGCCTCACGAGCGGAGGAGGTGGGATTCGAACCCACGGGACTGCAATTCGCCCTGCCCCCCGCAGCCCGATGGCGTTTGGCAGGTCTGATGTCCGTAACGCTACCGGGACGGAGGCCGGCCATACTGGCACGACCTACGTCGCTGGGAGGGTGGCGGTGGTTGTGCTCGGCCTGGCCGCGGCCTTCTGGCTGGATGGCCTGCTGAGGCGGGCCGGCCGGCCCGACCCCCTGAACACCGCCGTTGGCCCGTTTGTGGCAACGGTGAGCGCGGCCACGGTCGGGGCCGTGCAAGGCCATCAGCGCCACCTTCACCGCGTTCTGCGGGCAACTGCTGGCCGCCTACCCGACCGCACCCGTCCATGGTGGCGGTCATCTGCGACAACCCGCTTCGCGGCGTCGTTTGGGTTGGTCGTCCTGCCCTTGGCCCTGGAGGGTTCGGGGGGAGCATGCTCCCCCCGAACCCTCCAGGGATCGGTGCTACCGCACCGGCTGCGGTTCGCGCTCGGGCTCGGCCTGGGTCGGGACCGGTGCGACCCCCTCGATACGGAACTGCGGCAGCCAGCCAAGCCAGCTGGGCAGGTACCAGTTCCACTTGCCGAGCAGGCGCATGGCCGCGGGGACCAGCACCGAGCGGACCAGGGTGGCGTCGATCAGCACCGCCACCGCCAGGCCGAACCCGGTCTCTTGCAGGAAGACCAGCCGGCCGGCCGCGAACCCGGCGAACACCGCAACCATGATCACCGCGGCGCCGGTGATGATCCCCCCGGTGGTCCGCAGGCCAAACGAGACCGCGTCGGTGTTGTCGCCGCTGTGGCCGTAGCGCTCGTGGATGCGGCTGAGCAGGAACACCTGGTAGTCCATGGACAGCCCAAACAGCACCGAGAACAAGAACAGCGGCAGCCACGCCTCGATGGTGTCGACCTGCTGGAAGCCGAACAGGCTCGCGCCGATGCCGTGCTGGAACACCAGAATCAGCAGGCCGTAGGCGGCGCCCACCGACAGCAGGTTCAGCACCACCCCCAACGCCGGCAGCACCACCGAGCGGAACACCACCAGCAGCAGCAAAAACGACAAACCCAACACCAGCGCGATCCCCAACGGCGTGTAGAACTGGCTCAGGTCGAAGAAGTCGATCCCCCCTGCGGTCTGCCCACCGACCTTGACGTTCGCGTCGACCCCCTGGAAAGCGCTCGGGATGGTCACCTTGCGCAGGTGGCGGACCGCGGCGGTCGTGGCCTCGCTGCTGGGGTCGCCGTTGACCGGGACCGAGACCAGCGCCAGGTCGCCTGCCCGGTTGGTCTCAACAGTGCTCGGCCCGAAGGCACGGTCGCCCTTGAGGTCGGCTTGCAGCCTGGCGATGGCCGCGACCACCTGTGGGGAGCGGACCTTGCCGTCCACGACGATCTGGGCTGGGGAGGTCAGCCCGCCGGAGAAGTCGCGCGACAGCACGGTGAACGCCTGCTTGGACTGGATCCCGTTCGGGTAGGTGCTGATCCCCGAGAAGCCGGTCTTGATGCCAAACAGCGGTATCGCCGCCACCGCCAGGATCCCGGTAGCCACCAGCAGGCTGGTCACCGGCCGAGCCATGACCCGGCGGGCCACCATGGCCCAGAAGCCGTGGGTCCGGTCGACGTCCTGCTGGCGGCGGCGGAACAGGACCGGCACGCGCAGCGCGTTCACCTTGTCCCCCATGCCGGCCAGGAGCGCCGGCAGCAGGGTCAGCGAGGCCGCCACCGCCACCAGCACCACCGCGATCGCGCCGGCGGCGATCGAGCGGAAGATCGTGGTCGGGTTCAGCAGCATCCCGGCAAGCGCCAGCACCACCGTGATCCCCGAGAAGAACACCGCCCGGTTGGCGGTGGCGCCGGCGGCGCTGATGGCCGCCAGCTTGTCACGCCCGCGGGCGCGTTCCTCACGGTAGCGGGACACGATGAACAGCGAGTAGTCGATACCGACCGCCAGGCCGATCATGGTGACCATGTTGGTCACAAAGAACGACAGGTCAAACGCCAGGCCGAGCAGCGACACCAGCCCCAACGCGACCACGATGGCCATGATCGCCAGCACGACCGGGACCACCGCGGCGGCGGCCGTGCCGAACACCACGATCAGGATGGCCAGGGCGGCCACGATGCCGATGGTCTCGCCCTTGCGCAGGTCCTGCTCGGCGATGGTGTTGGAGTCCTTGGCGGCGGTCGCCTCGCCGGCCACCCAGACCTTGAAGCCTTGGGGGTGCTGGGCGTGCAGCGTGCGGTCCAGCACCTGGTCGATATTGCTGTCGGCGTCGTCCAGGGTCCCGGCCATGGTGACGGGGATCAGCGTGGCGTGGCGATCGCGCGACACGAACCGGTTGCCGGCCCGGTAGGGGTCGACGGTCTGCTGCACGACCGCGGGCTTGAGCGCGTCAAGGTCGCCCTTGAGCCGCGCCACGTACGCCTTGAACCCGGGGTCGGTCACGGTCTGGGATGCCGACCGGACGATCACCACCTCGTTGGACCTCTGCGGCCCGGTCAGCCGCTGCTCCAGCAGCGTCTGGGCCTGCTTGGAGTCCGGGTTGTTGGCGAAGTTGGCCTGGGTGGTCAGCGCGCCGCTCAGGTAGCTGGAGGTCAGCCATCCCCCAACCACGAACAGCACGACCCACAGACCGATCACCCTGAAGCGGTGCTTGGCGCTCCAGCGCGCCACCCCCTGCGGAGACAACCCCATACCTTCCTTTCAGCCTTCACGTTTCTAGCTTCCATCGCCAACCGGGCGGATACCAACATTCCGATACCGACTGGTCGGTATGTTTCAAGGTGGTGATACCCCGGTTCCTGATGCTTGTGGTCCTCCTTATCCCCGCTGCCCGGCGACGGGCCTGAACACGTCGAGCAACAGATCAAGGCAACGGGTCATGCGCGCACGGAAGTCCGCGCGACAGTCATCGTGGCGGGCGGTCATCACGCACTGCTGCTCGGCCCCAAGGAAGGTCGCGATCAGCACCTCAGCGGTTTGGTGCGCATCGACGTCGGCACGAATATCGCCCTGGAGTT
>WNFZ01013313.1_pt1 | contig 12471 bp, 7 predicted proteins | sample 5400081 | NCBI WGS metagenome assembly WNFZ01 (sample SAMN13153365, study PRJNA577476) | soil metagenome | isolation source: 80 cm soil or saprolite under grassland replicate 1 | place: USA:California | collected 2016-06-15
GACAAATTTGGAGAAAGTGGGCAGCGCATACTGGAGCACGCGCTGAGCGAGTCGCGCCAGCGTGATCAGAATTTCGTGTCAGTTGAGCATATCCTCCAGGCTCTCATGCATGAGGAGCCGGACATGTTCAACTCGGCCATGCGCGAGCTTTCACTCGATCCGATTGTCGTCAAGATCGCCATTGATAAGCGACTCGACACCAGCCGCCAGCAGCATGTCGGCAAAGGGTTCCGAATTTCTCCCGACACTACCGATCTTTTCAAGCGAGCAATGGAACGCGCACGCGCGCAGGGTCGCAAGACAATCGAAGCGACCGACATTTTTTCCGCGCTTACAAACTATGACAGCCTTTTCGTTGAGGTCTTGAAAAACATGGGAGCAAATCCTGACGCCGTCGCTGAAAACGTTCAGACGCAAGTGCAAAAACGCGAACGGGAAGAGGAGCAGTATCGCAAGAAGTTTGAGCTGCCCCCCTATCTCAAGCACTTTGGCGTTTCTCTAAATCGCCTGGCGCGTGCTGATAAGATCGCGCCTACGATTGGTCGCGAAAAAGAAATTCAGCAGATGGTGGAAATTCTTTGCCACCGCGAGCGCGCAAACTCACCAATGCTGGTTGGTGAACCTGGTGTCGGCAAAACGGCGGTCGTCGAAGGCCTCGCCCGTTTGATCGAGATGGAACCCGATAAAGTTCCGGCACGGTTGCGTGGAGCACATGTCGTGCAGTTGCAAATGGGCGGCATCGTGGCGGGCACGATGTTGCGCGGCATGTTTGAAGAAAGAATCAAGGGGATCATCGACGAGGTCAAAGAACGCGACAATCTAATCCTCTTCATCGACGAAGCACACACGATCATGGGTGCCGGCGCAGCGCTGGGCACATCTTCCGACGCGGCGAATATGTTCAAGTCGGCCCTCGCACGCGGCGATATGCGCATCATCGGCGCCACCACGCTCTCGGAATACAAGGAATACATCAGCGAAGACGAGGCGTTGGCGCGCAGGTTTCGCCTGGTGAAGGTAGTAGAGCCTTCGATCAGTGAAACGCGGGAAATTCTTTTGGGCCTGCGACCCCGGCTGGAGCGAAACTATTCGGTGAAGATTTCCGATGAGGCTATCAACATCGCTTTGGAAATGGCGCCCAAATACATTCGCAACCTTCATTTGCCGGACAAGGCCATCGGTTGGCTCGATACGGCTGCGGTTAAAGTGGAAATTAACGAGCCGCAAACTATGGTCGTTAAGCCGGAACATGTCATCGACGTGATCTCGCAGGAGTCTCGCATTCCGCGCGACATGATCTTTCGCGACACGAGTGATCGCTTTTCGATGACGGAAGTAATGCTTTCGCAGCGCGTAATCGGTCAGAAGGCCGCAATCAAATCGGTGGCGCAACGATTACGGCTGAATAAAGGTCCGCTGAAAGAGTCACACTATAAACCCGATGGGGTGTTGCTGTTTCTCGGTCCCACTGGTGTTGGCAAGACTGAGCTGGCAAAGGCTGTCGCCGAATTCATGTTTGGCGACGAAGAGAAGATGGTGCGTATCGACATGTCCGAATACAGCGACGGCACTGTCAGCATTGAGAAACTGATTGGCATGCCGCGCGGCATTGTGGGTTCGGAGCGTGGTGGAATCTTAACTGAACAACTGCGCGAAAATCCTTACACCGTGCTCTTGCTGGACGAGGTTGAGAAAGCGTCGCCTTATCTAATGAATCTCTTCCTGCAGGCTTTCGACGAAGGCTGGCTCACAGACGGCCGCGGCAAGAAGGTTTATTTGTCGGACGCGATTGTGATCATGACGTCAAACCTGGGGTCGGAGAGCTTCAAGAAGTTTGAGAAACCTTTGGGTTTTGGAACCAAGACCGCGCAGGACTTTCGTGTAGTAAAGAATGAAGTGATGAAGGCAGCAGAGACCCGTTTCTCGCCGGAGTTTCGCAATCGTATTGACGAGATCATCGTCTTCGCGCCGCTGACGATGGATGAGGTGCGCCAGATTGCAGAACTTTATCTAAACAAGCTGCAACGCCAGATGAAGCGTCAGGGGAAAGACGTGAGCGTCACTAATGAAGCGCTCAATTTCTTAACCGAGAAGGGGTTCAACACCACGTATGGCGCGCGTTTCCTAAAGCGGCACATCGACGAGAAGGTGAAGCTTCCCTTAACCGCGTTGTGGAAAAGTGCCTCGAATTTCGTGGTAGAGGTCGAAGATGGCGAAATCGTAGTCAAGCCGGTCGCGGGCGCCAACGCCAGTTTGAACTGAACTCAAGTTAAAAGGCCGCACCCGAACGGCCCGTAATCATTAATAATTCGAAAGGGCTTCAACGTTGTTGATTGAAGCCCTTTTTCTTCTCTATGCAGGTTCACTGTTGTCATTGGACTTTGTGGTAAATTCACCGTTATGAATTCAAGGCGCCAGCCCATATTTCTCCGGTTGTTACTCGTCGGTTGTCTTTTTCCGGTAGGGCTTGCGGCGCAAACGCCTGCTCCTACGCCGGTGCCAGCCTCGTCTGATCTGAAAGCTGAAGCGATCGTAACGCGTGCGCTCGAAGTTGTTGGTGGCAATTCCTACTTAAATGTTCAAACGGTCGTGGGCCGCGGCTTTTTTACAGCTTTCAAGGACGGCACATCGCAAATCCCGGCGAGATTTCTTGATTACATCGCTTATCCCGACAAAGAGCGTACCGAATTTACGAGCGACGGCGTTCGCGTTATCCAGACAAACGCGGGCGAGACCGGCTGGCTATTCGATGGTGCGACAAAGAGTCTGAGTGATATGAAGAGTGCGCAGATCGACGACTTCAAGAGAAGCATGCGCACCAGCGTTGAAAATTTGCTGCGTGGCTGGTGGAAAAAAGAGAACGCCACTCTTCGCTATGTAGGCCGGCGTGAGGCCGGACTTGCCAGACGTAACGAGACGGTTCGCCTGACTTACCCTGACGGCTTTTGGGTCGAGTATGAATTTGCGGCCCGGGAAGGGTTGCCGGCCAAGGTAATTTACAGGACAAACAAAAAGAAGCCGGACTCGGATGAAACTGAAGAGCTCACCGAAGAGGATCTACTGGCGAAACCAATTACAGTCGCGGGCATCACCGCACCCTGGGTTGTAGACCACTTCATCAACGGCACTCAAACCAGCCGGATTAGTTACGAGTCAATCGAATACAATCGCCCACTAGCCGACACTCTCTTTGTCAAGCCGGCCAATATCAAAAGCTTGAAGTAGGAGCAGATGGTTTTGTAAGGACGCACTTAGGGAAGAAACAGCGAGGGCAAGCCCGCCTTCCGGACCGCGAGCTTATTGCAGTTGAGTGTTTGATTTTTGAATGAAAGGCTTGCAGGCAGGATAATTGAGCTAATCAGAAAGTCTTTCAGGTTGGGAAGGCGGGCTTGCCCCCGCAGGTTTGCTATGTTCACTAAAGGCGGACACATCGATTCACTCCTGACGCGAATGAAAACAACCGGCTTATCATTATTGCTGATTATCTCCGTGCTTTGTAGCGTCCCTGCTCGCCACATTTCCGCACAGAACCGCTCCGATCAGGACGACGATGTTATTCGCGTTGAGACCGATCTCACAAACCTCTTTTTCACCGCCACCAATAGACAGAAAGCTTTCGTCACCACGCTGCGGGAGGAAGACATTCGCCTGACGGAAGATGGAGTGGCGCAAAAGATTCTAACTTTTCAGCGCGAGACGGATCGTCCGCTATCCATCGCTTTCCTGATTGATGTCAGTGCTTCCGAGCAACGCACGTTGCCGCAGGAGAAAGCAGCCGCCCGCGCGTTTATCGAGACGATCATTCAATCGAGCAAGGACCAGGCGGCGATCATTCCTTTTACCGGCTCGGCGTTTCTCGAGCAGGGCTTGACCCGCGACGTGTTCAGCATATATCGCGCACTCGAGCGCGTTGAGGTTGCACTACCCACGTATCTTGGTTCGGGCCGGCCCATCAGCGGCATTGCTTCCGGACCCGGCATGAAGGCGACTCCGCCTGAAGGGTCGACTGCTATCTGGGACGCGATTGCATTGACGTCGAGCGAAGTACTGGCGCGTTATTCGGATCAGCTGGTAACCGGGCGAGAAGGTCAGGGTGGCCGGGACTCGTGGCCAACTCAAAGTCGACCCAGTCAGAGTACTTTGAGCACTGGCGCGCCACGCGCCGTCCAGATTTCCAATCAAAGACGCCGGGCAATTATTCTTTTGACCGACGGTCAGGACACAACCAGCAGGCTGCTGAGGAGCGAAGCGATAAATCAGGCGCTTGAGGCCGAGACGGTCATCTATGCAATTGGCATCGGCGATAACAAGTATGAGGGAGTTAACCACGATGCGCTCAGCGCTGTGGCAACGGGAACCGGGGGCCGCGCGTTTTTCCCAAAGCGTGAAACTGATTTGAGCAGTGCTTTCGCAGAGATCGAGCAGGAGCTTCGCTCACAATATCTGGTCGCTTATTCTTCAACTAACAAGAACCGCGATGGCTCCTACCGCCAGATGCAGAAATCGCCGGGTGTTCTTTTTCCTGACGCGCCGTGGACGTTTGCGAGTGGCGGTGGTTACGGTCGATTCTTGAACTTCGGCTGAACTGTTAGCCGAAGGTCCGCTTCCGGGCGATGCACTCTGACGATATGCCTCAGCGTCTGCCTGCGCAAGCGACCTTTCGAGCCGGGTATGACTAGTGGCCAGTAGATCAAGTTGGGCTTGCACTCCGTTACGCTCAATCTCCAGCTGCCGGCGTCGCTGCTCGCGTAGATCCTCCGGATGGGTGCTGCCCACTCCAGCCAGGCTGTGCTCGATGTTCTCGGGTTTCAAACTCTCTTGCAACTCTTGCAGACGGGTTTGCAGGTCCGCTTGTTTTGCTTCTACCTCACTCAGTTGCAAGCGAAGACTCGCAGCCCTTTCCTGTGCACTGTTTTGAGTCTGCGCAAAAGCCGGAGTGGCAACTAATACGAGCGCGAACTCGCTCACAAACAATGTAGCAGAGACAAAGAATACGATCAGATATCGCATGCAATCATTCTAACCTTCACTTGCTATGTCAGGTGGGGAGTAATGGAAATGCAACAGAATCGCCAGTCTGATCCTGATCAGAGTTGTAGGTGGCCCTTCTAACCCGGTCGCTATCCGCTCCCGGTTCCGTATTTGTGTGTCCCGCGTAGTTTTTATCTTGAAACGCTCAAGAGCCTGCGTGAGCAAGACTCTGGCAGCGTGGGCCGACGAATACGGGACCGGGAGCGATAGCGACCGGCGTCAGTTCCATTAGGCTCAACTGTGTCGATAAAAAATCCTGTGGTTTTCTTACCCGGGCAATCGCGGAAGCGGAAAAAGCAGGGTTGACTAGTACATCAATTATTGACTTGAGAATACGTTGCAGCCGGTCGCTATCGAGGCCGTTACAGAACCGAGCGCGGTAGCGCCGGATGTGAGAGTCATCTTCAGATAAGCGGGCGGCCGCATACTGCCTAATACTGAAGTTGAAGGTGGCATCCGGCGCTACCGCGCTCGGTTCTGTAACGCACACCGGTCGCTATCGAGACGTGTGGAAACGCAGCCGCATTCTAACCCCGGTCGCGGCGGGGGCAAGCCACCCTTCCCAACCTCGAGACTTTCATACTTGAGTGATTACACAATGGTGTTGGGCGCTAAACGTTGTCGAAAATGCTGTGTGAGAAGCTTGATAACCGAACCGAGTTTGTTCCTAATCTAATCGATACGAGTAAAGTCCAACTTGAGTGCCATGACCCGGTCGCTACCGCTCCCGGTTCTGACTTTGTGTTCCGTGACTACGATCTTCTAACGTCGCTTCTTCGCGCCCGCCGGTTGAGCTTCGGCGGCGGATTTCTTTCCCTGAGGCCGATCGCTGAGCAACGGCAAGGGATCCATGGCGCCACGCGCCGGCTGGTAGACACCGAAATGAAGATGCGGTGGCGTGCCGGCGGCATTGCCGGTGGTGCCAACGTAGCCGAGCAGCGTTTGTGTAGTGACATATTCGCCTTCCGCCAGGTACGGCGCGTAGGCATCGAGGTGCGCGTAATAATAAACCCGGCCGCCGGCGCCGATCACTGAAATCGTCTGACCGCCCAGGGAGTTTTCACCAATGTTCGCAACGTAGCCTCCAGTTGCTGAGAGCACGGGCGTGCCGCGTGGCGCAAAGATGTCCTGTCCCTCGTGGAGGCGACCGCCATCTCGCGGCGCATGCCAGGTGTTGGCTATCTGCTTCGTGGAAACATCCGCTAGCGGCATGGCCAGTTTCTTGTCCGGTTCCTTTGTGTAAAGCTGCGCGACGTGAACGAAGAAGACAACCTTATCAGCAAATCTACCGGCTATTCCTTCGGCGGCTGCGGACACCCCCGTCAGGCTTCCCAGCATGAGGAACGCGAATAGAACGACCGCAGCGACAGTCAACTTTTTCATCACGTGTTTTAGATGCGACAAAGCCCGGCGTCGTTGCGCACGTTGCTGACTGGACTCGCGATTCTGGAGAACTCGATCCTCGAGATAACCCTCAAGGCCGTGTTTGAGGAAGGCTACCCGTTTAACGGAAGAGACTGAGGATAAGGACTAGACTCTTATCGCTCAAGTGCAGCGCGGTCCCAGCCCGCGAGGTTAGCGCCGGCTTCGTAAGTAGTCTGGCAGAAATCCATCAGCGTCGTTTCCGGTGAGTCGGACTTCTGCACGTCGTCGTACGGCAGGAAAAATTCTTTCATCCTTGAACTGTAGAATGTTTGCGCGGGAAGAATCTTTCCCCGCGCGATCGTGTCCGCGAGTCCGGCCGGCTCCGGAGTTGTGTAGGAATAAAACGCCGCTTCCATCTCCTTGTTTCCCGGCCAGAAGCCGTGACTGATTACTTCGTGCGAGTAAGCCTCGCGCGTGATCAAGTCAGCATCTGGACGCTCGGGAGCGGGTCTGCCCGAGAAGCGAGTTACCGCCATGTCAAAGCTGCCCCAGAAGAAGTGCACCGGACTCACTTTGCCGATGAAGCGCGCTCGAAATTCCTGCAAGACTTCATCCATCTTCACCAGCGCACGCCAAAAGCGATTAGCGTATTCCGCGTCGTAGGAAGCGTGGAGCTTGTCTTCTTCGAAACGGATCGGATTTGGGATCTCAACCGGCATCGTCCAGATCTTGATCTCGATTCCCAGGCCGCGGAGAGTCGTCATCACTTCCGCATAGAAGTCAGCCACGGATTGCGGACGCAACGCGAGCGATGTGGTCGAGCCGTCGCTGCACTCGATCAGAAGCTGGTGGTCGATGAAATCAAATTCGATCTCAAAAATACGGCCATCGCGATAAGGCATCGGGGAGGTCGTAAGACCGCGTGCGGACACATATAACGGCACATTCCACCAGTGATTCACCAGCGGTGTTTGCCGCAGCCGAATCTTACCGACAACTTGTGTCCACATGTGGAGCGTGGCAAGAGTGTCTTGCCATTCTGGGAATCTGAGGATGGGCCACGAATCGTTCATGAGTAAACAGTAGACAGTAAACAGTAGACAGCCGGAAGGTGAAATATTGAATTGTAAATCGTGAATAGTAAAGTGGAGGAGATAGCCAACAGTCGACGGTCAACAGTAGACAGTCAACAGTCAACATTCGACAGTCAACAGTCAACAGTCAACAGTAGACAGCAGAAGACCGCGATCCGATATGTAGAAGGTCTGCGACTGTCTGCGACCTTCCGATTTTGCTCAAGAATGGTTGGGGGCTACGCCTTCATTGGGTCGCAGCCCCGGATTGGAAAAAAGGTTTGCCGGTGGCAAATAGCCACTACCGCACATCAGAGGGCAGGGCCCAAGGAAAAGCTCACGGTGATTGCTCGGGCTTCTGCTATGGCCGTTTACGTTTTCGCCGCCTTCATCCTGATGAAAGCAAGGTTAATCTGCGGCAGGGAATTGAAGTTGGCGGCCTTTGTGCAAAACTCCTTCGCCTTTCCCATGTCGCCTTTACCCTGATAGGCCTGACACAGACGATAAAGATCGTAAGGATTTTGCTGATTAGCCTGTTGTAGTTCCGCCACGGCGTTGTCGTAGTCCTTCGCCTCAAGAGAAATCATTCCGAGGAGTTCGTGAGCCTGTTTTGTTTGGAAGGGATTCTTCAAAGTCTCGGTTCCTTTTCGGAAACTTTCTGCTTCCGTCTTTGCGGTTGCCAGATCTTTCTTCGCAAGCGCAACTCGGGTCAGGTTGTAGTGATGAAAGAGTTTCGCGTTGTCTTTGATCTCCTGCGAGAGATTTGAGTCCTCGGTCATCTTCAGGCCGCGTTCAAAGAGCGCCCTGGCCTCATCAGGTTTGCCCATTTCCAGCATGATGTTTCCTTTGAGTTGTAAGTCGCCCGTCATTGCGGGAATATCGTTGGTCTTCTCGCCCAGGGTGTATTGTTTGTCCACTTCCGCCAACGCCTTATCCATCTTGCCGCTATCGACGTCAACGACAGTCAAGGCGAACAGCGCAGTGCGGCGCTCAGCATCACTCCTCGCCTTGTCAGTAATTTTCTGTAATTCAGCAGCAGCTTCATCAGGCTTGCCCTGATACATCAGCGCCGCGGCAATCCCCTGATGGGAGTTGATAAAGTTTGAATCTATCGCCAGCGCCTTCTGATACTGCGCGATCGACTCGTCAAACCGGCCCATCTTCAGAAGCAACTCCGCGTAGGAGTCGTATGGGTTCGGATCTTTCGGAATCAGCTCGATGTATTTCTTGAAAGCCTGCTCGGCATTTGCGTAATCGGCATTCTGGCGATAGGCATAGCCAAGAATGTTGAAGGCAGTCGAGTAGGCAGGATTGAGCTCAGTTGCTTTTTTGTAGTGCTCGATTGCCTGCGGCATGTCCTGCTGTCCGAAGTAGTAACCACCGAGGTTGAAATGGGCGCGCTCGTCGTTTGGATAGGCGGCGACCAGCTGATCGAGATATTCTTTCTGCTTCGCGGCGTTGCCATTAGCGCCCGCCTCGTTACCAAGAATCAGCAGCCTTTCGCCGTTGGAAGCTTTGTCGGAAAGACTCACCGCCTTCTTCAAATGATCGAAAAATTCTTTTCCGGTTGGGCTGACATTGGCCCGGTTCAACTCCGCCAGCGCGAAGTTGGGGTCTAGCGAAATTGCCTTATCAAAATGTTGGATTGAATCCTGAATGAGCAGTTTCTCTTGAAGATCACGGCCTTGCAGAAATTCTTTGCGCGCTTCTTCTGAAGCTGTGGTGACTGGAATCTTGCCGCTGCCTGCATTGGCAGGGTTGCTTGCAACGGCCGGGCCCTTGCTCTCTTCTACGTTAGCGCACCCGCTTAAGGAAACAACTGAGACGATAACTATCGCCAAAAAAAGGATTAGAAATCTAGTGCGTAGCATGGTGTTTCTCCTTTGGTAGGGGGGTGAACGGTTTTGTCGCGAACCTCTGGGCGGCTTCGGCGACCGGGGAATTCAAATCAGTAAACCAAACTCTAACTTCGTTAATTAAAGGCGAGCAAAGTCGGGACAGAATAGAGCGCAATGGCGCCCCGGGAAACAAAGTGGTCGATAACTTAAGAGCGTTAGATGAGGGGAGAATACTTAAGAGAAATACTACGGTCAAGAGAATTGTAGAGCTTAGTTTACAATTCCATCGCTTCGTTTCTATTCCAAATTCTCGTAGCGTTTTCCTCGCAGCCACAGCGCGAAATATTCAAGTCGAAGACAATACCGCGTTCTACTCCGGACAAGCGGCGCCGTTGCGGGCCCACTCGTGAAACCGGCGCGCGAATTCATCGTGGGCCATTGGTGGCACCGTTCGTCCTTCGCCCGGATTCCAGCCCCACATCACAAGCTTATCTGACGTAACATGCTCGACGATTTGTGCAATCGTCTTCCCATTGTTCTGTTTCGGATCCTTTATCTGACGACAAATCTGTCCGGGCGTTTTGCCTTCCCAGATCATTGGGATGTCGGCGGGCGGCAGCTGCCAGTGGGGCGCGCCGGGCGGCATGTTTGGACCGGCGACGTTCTGTTCCTGATGGCAGGTGCTGCACCTCTGACCATATTTGCCGAAACCGTGGAGTCCACGCCGTACGTTCTGCGTATGCACGTGGCTGTCATCGCCCTGACGCGGGAAGTCGCCGTTAGCATGACAATTGAGACATCGCGGATGCTTGAGCACGGGAACGATGGAGACGAAGAGTTCGCGCGCGCGGGCATCGTTGGTTTGGAAGGCGCCGCTTGCCGGAGTTGGAAGTAAAGTAAGAACTAAGACGAGCGCGATAATAGACAGGGCGATGCTTATAAGCTCAAGTGACTTTGTGTTCGTCATTTTTCTCGATCCGTAAATGGGAATGCAGAAGAGCGGGGGCCAGCCCGCCTTCCGGACCATGAGCTGATCAGAGTTGAGTTCTGATTCGTGGCTTAAGAGGCATTCAAGCCGAGATCCGCGCAGCAAGTTATGAAGCCTCACAGGTCGGGAAGGTGGGCTTGCCCCCGCTTTTTTCGGATAGCTATAGTGCATGTTAACCTTAACCACTCAGCTCAATCGTATCGGCAATCGCCTAACCCGCTTGCCCGTTGCCGCAAAGATCGCATTCGCGACTGCCGGCGCGACCGGTGGCACGCCTGGTTCGCCTACGCCAGTTGGCTTTTCCGTGCTCGGCACAATGTAAACTTCAATCTCGGGAGCCTCGTTAATACGCAGCATCGGATAGTCATGAAAGTTACGCTGGTTGACTCGACCTTGTTCAAGCGTGATCTCGTCCTTGAGTGCGGCTGTCAGGCCAAAAATTATCCCGCCTTCCATTTGTGCTTTCACCGTATCAGGGTTAACCACCTGGCCGCAGTCTACGGCACAGAACATACGATGCACTCGCACCTCTCCGTTTTTCTCGACAGACACCTCGGCAACCTGGGCCACATAACTATCGAAAGAAAAGTGCGTTGCAATGCCGCGGCCTCTACCAGCGGGCAAAGGTTTACCCCAACTTGATTTCTGCGCCACGAGATCGAGCACCGCACGCATCCTTGGCTGATTTGCGAGCAGAGTGCCCCGTAACTGATACGGGTCTTTACCGCCCGCGTGGGCCAGTTCGTCAAAGAAGGCTTCGACCGCAAAGCCATTGTGCGAATGGCCGACTGAGCGCCACCACTGGACCGGCACGCCAATCTTTGGTGTGTGAAGATCTACTTGGAGATTCGCGATGCCATAGAGCAAGTCCGCCGCCCCTTCAACTGATGAACCATCGATTCCATTTTTTATGCCGAACTGCTCAAACATTGTCCCCTGCAAGATCGACTGGCCCACGATTGTGTGGGTCCACGCAATGGGATTGCCGTTAGCATCAACGCCACCTCTCAGGCGGTCGTACCACATCGGGCGATACCAGCCGCCGCGAATATCATCTTCACGTGTCCAGACAACTTTAACTGGAACCTTCGCCGCTTTCGCGACCTGCACAGCCTCGATAACGAAATCCGAAGCCGGGTTTGCACGGCGACCGAAACCGCCTCCCAGCAACGTCGTATGAATTTGGACTTGTTCCGGCTTGAGGCCGGCCGTGGTGGCGGCAGCCATGCGGTCGACAGTTTGAAATTGTGTGCCTGTCCAAATCTCACAACGATCGGCGCGCAGATCGACTACGCAATTCAGCGGCTCCATCATCGCGTGGGCCAGGTATGGCACCTCGTATTCCGCCGTTATTGTTTTGGCGGCGCCGGCCAGAGCCCCGGCTGGATCGCCTACTTTGCGAGCGACCAGCCCTTGAGTTTTCGCTAACGTCGCATACTGCTGTCGCATGCCGGCAGTTGAAAGACCAGCGTTTGGGCCATCGTCCCACTTGACCTCCAGCTGTTCTCGCCCGAGTTTTGCCGGCCAAAATCCAGTCGCGATCACCGCGACACCGGCAGGCACCTGCAAGACGTCCTTAACTCCGGCGACCGCTTTCGCCTTTTCCGCGTTAAGACTCAGAACCTTGCCACCAAATACCGGCGGCCGGAGTATGACTACCGTCATCATGCCGGGAATCTGGACGTCGAGACCAAATTGGGCGCTGCCGTTAAGTTTGGCAGGCGTGTCGAGCCGTCGTGTCGGCTTGCCGATCAGTTTGAAATCTTTCGGATCTTTCAGCGGTACGTCTTTAGGTGGCGTCAGAGTCGCTGCCAGGTTGGCAAGTGAACCAAAAGAAGCCCGGCGACCGCTGGGAGCGTGGATCACATTACCGTTCTCAGCACGTAAACTCTGCGGGCCGACTTTCCAATTCTGCGCGGCGGCGGCGATCAACATGATGCGCGCGGTCGCTCCTGCTTTACGAAATCGTTCCCACTCCGACGCCGTGCTCGTGCTGCCGCCAGTCATCTGAATGCCGAAGACGGGATGAGCATACGCTTGATCGACCGGCGCCGATTCCACTTTGATCTTGTTCCAGTCGGCTTCGAGTTCCTCTGCAATGAGCATCGGTAGAGACGTATAGACGCCCTGGCCCATCTCGGATTTGTTAATGATGACGGTGATGGTGTCATCGGTG
>WNFZ01004795.1_pt1 | contig 12469 bp, 13 predicted proteins | sample 5400081 | NCBI WGS metagenome assembly WNFZ01 (sample SAMN13153365, study PRJNA577476) | soil metagenome | isolation source: 80 cm soil or saprolite under grassland replicate 1 | place: USA:California | collected 2016-06-15
CCTGCTGTCATTGACACCCCTGAACTCATTGAAATTGAACAGATCGACCTCCATGACCTGACTATAGAGCAGCCCCCGGCACGCCAAGCGCGTCCGGGATTTTGGGGCATGCTGGCGCATCGCCTCACGACGTACCTGATCCCTACGCTCCGGAAGTGGCATGCACCCATGGATAGTATACCTTGTCCGTTCGAGACCCCCATGGACCGGTTCGTCCGGGAGTACCCGTCCGTTGCGCTGTATGCCCTCGCGATCATCTGATGGCGCGCCCCCGCCGCCTCGTCCCCGGAACGCTGGGTGTCCACTCCGGTGCGCCGGGAGCGCACCACCGCCCCTGCAGACGGTGTCCTCGCCTCCTCGCGCCGTTCATCAGCCACAGCCAACAACCCACCCCACGAAAACCGCACCACGAGCGCACCAATCCCCGCTCCCCCATGCAACACCCGTGAGGCAGCCATGTTGCATGATCCGTGAGGTTATGCGCCCAAAGGAGATGCACCATAGGTGAGGTGCTCCGCTCCCTCGGTCCTACCGCAAAGCTCGGGCTAGCACCGTGCGGGACGGTTCACCCGCTCGCGGAGATCTTTCCCCGCTTGAAACCAGGGGACCTTCCTGGCTGGAATCTGGACCGGGTCACCCGTTTTCGGGTTGCGTCCCACGCGCGCCTGGCGATGGTGCAGCCGGAAGCTCCCAAAACCCCGCAGTTCCACGTGCTCCCCCGCACGCAGTGCGTCGATAATGCACTGCAAGAACAGCGTGACCGCCGCGTCGGCCTGGTACTGCGGCAGCTGGATGGTTGTTGCCACTTTGTCAACGAGTTCTGCCTTGTTCATGCACGCCCACCTCCTCCTGAAGGGGGCCACCACCTCCCGTGCCGGACCGGAGCCGTGGTCCCGTCGACCGCTCGATCCTGGCGTCATGCTGGCGCCTTCAGTTGCCGAGGCGTCCTGCGGCGATTGTCCCCCAGAAAAAAAGCGCACGCAAACCCTTCCTGGGTGAGGAAGATTGTCCGCGTGCGCTTGCAGCGTGCGTCTCTGTGGTGTCGTCTTGCAGCCGTGTCCGGTCTCGGGCCTACCGCTCTGTCAGTGGTCTGATGGACAATCGTGCATCGGGGATATGCTAGGCCAGAGGCGACCGTGCGTCAACATTGTTGAGAAGGTGACAAAATGGCGAAGCCATAGGCAGGCAAAAACAAGGCGGTGCCATGGAGCGGCTGGTTGACACACCATGCGGGGATGGTAAGGTTGGAGTATGGAGCAACCGGAGAAAAAACAAGAGATTGTACATGCGAGGCAATGGGTCATCAAAGAACAGCATTACAAAACAGCTTCAGAGTGGCTTGAACGTTTAGGGTTGGTGGTCATTGCTTCGGTGGTCATTCAGAAGATTGTGTCCGGTGCGTCATTGAGTGATCCGGTCGTCATTATTGGGTCGATGTGTGCGTTAGTAATTTATGCAGGAGCAATCATTTTGCTGCTGCGCTCATAATCCTATGAATTCACTTATCTTTGTATACATTGCAATTGCGACATTTGCTGTCTTCCTGACAAGTACCTTGCTGATCTTGGGAAAGCATAAGAAGTAACGCGGTCTGCCAGACATACCACACCCCAAACCCCGCCACCCACAGTGGGATTTTTTGCCTTCCCTGCGCTCCCTCTTCTCTCTTTTTCCTAGCCCGTTGAATACTGCATCTTTCAGATTCCAACGACCGGACACTCTCTGAGAAGGTCGCACAATCGAAATTTCTGTTGGGAGACGGCAGGGAGACCTGATGAAGCCCCGGCCTTGGAGGGACCGGGGCCGATCCAAGAGCAGCGACCGTGCGCACAGTAGCTGGGAGAGTATAAGGGGAACAAAACAATCTTTCAAAGGAATCTTCTTCATGGTTGTATAAAGAAAAATTATGTAACCCTTTTAGAGTTGTTTGGGTATAATTGGACGAGTCTGGAGAGGAGGTTAAAACTTGTTCTGGTTGGTGGTAATACTAATTTTGTTTTTCCAGATCGGATATGCAGAGTCTGAAGGATGGATACTTTGGCAAGAAATACACGTCTTGAAATATGACGAAAAAGACTTCATAGATGATAGCACATGGACTATAGAAAATACTTATTACACGTTACCTCAATGTCGTATGGTTGAATAATAGCGTCGCGTCACGCTGCCTCGCGCTGATAGTAGCTGAGCATCCCACCGAGGCGTTCCCGACGTGTCACTGGCCCTGTTTGGCGACCAACTGCCCCCTCCGGCTCGATCAGCTGATTGTCGAGACCTTGATGATTCCGCTCCCTATGATAATGCGCGAGATACTGCGTCAGTACATAGCACAGCGACGCCTCACCCAAGAGGATCATCTGATTGAGCACTTCCTCTTTGATCGAGCGCACGAACCTCTCACAATGGGCATTCAGATTGGGACTCCGGGGCGGCAAGAGGATCGGTTCTACACCGCGGTCCTTGAGCAACGCATCAAACGCCTGCGTGAATTTCGTGTCCCTGTCGTGGATCAGATAGCGTTTGCCCAGCAGGAATCCATCACACGGATCAGTCAACTGCCGCGCGCATTGCTGCATGAAGGCGGCCGTGGGATGGGGCGTGATGCCGGCAATCTGGACCCGGCGTGTGGCCAGTTCTATCACCACCAGCACATAATACGTCACCAAACCGTGCCATGTCGCCACCTCCACCGTGAAGAAGTCCGTGGCAGCAAGCACCTCCCAGTGCATCTTCAGAAACTGTGCCCAGCGCATGCCCGCCTTCCGCCGTTGCGGAGCGGGTTCCCTATGGTGCCGACGCAGGATATTGCGCACCGTAATCTTGTCGATATGATGCCCCAGATTCGCCAGGGCACCCTGGATCCGTCGATAGCCCCAGGTCGGATTTTCTTCGGCCATCTGGACAACGAGTTGCTCGACCTCCTCAGCGACACGCGGTCTGCCACACGGTTGTCGCTGCGTGCTCCCGTCAAACTTCTGGGCGCTCAGTCGCTTGTACCAGCGCATGAGGGTCTCGGGCGTGGCGAGAGAAGCTACTTCTTTGAGGCGCTTGCGACCGAGCGGGTGAGCGAGCGCGGCGAGACGGCGGCGTTCGGTGTCGGTCAGGCGTAGCCGGCGCCCACCGAGTTGGGCTTTCAGGACATGATTTTCCTCGATCAAATACGCGATCACCTGTTGCTGGTGACGCTGGAGCCAGCCGGCAACCATGGCGATGAGCACGTGCAGAATCATGACTTGTCCTCGGGGTTGGAGCCGTGACCCTATCGTTCGGTCCAGTATACACCCAACCTGAATGATTTCAACAAGGTAGAATCAGCCGTTTATTTCAACCATACGGGGTCTGTGTATGGGGCGTCACAGGTGAGTACCCACGCCGGGCCCTCTGTCCCACGCGAGGGGGCTCGCTCCCAGCTTCCGATAAGGCGGGTTTGTGTCGCCTTGAGAAGGCCAGCAATGTGCTAGGTGTCGAAAAATGTGCGGAAGAGGAGCCAAGCGGACGCAGATTCTTGGCATGGGTTGTTCGACACCTAGGCGGGACCTGCGGCAGGGATCTCCAGCCCGTCGAATAAACGGGCATTTTTTCAACGACCAAAATAAACCTTAGTCATTTCCAGCAGTAGATCACAGCAAGTACGGGTAGGAAGAACGCGGAGGGGTACGTTAGGAGACAGTGGTCTCGCCTCCTGTCCTGTAGATGTCACCAGAAAAGGGTGTCCGCCCGACAGTGTGTCGAATGGGCACAGCCTCTTCCAGATACTCTCGATGGGGTAACAGCTCCACGCAACGGCTGGGTTTTTCCTTGCTCTGGAGAAGCAAAAATCGTACGTTTTGTACAGAAGGTCTTTTTTCCAAGAGGATGTACGTATGCAGATTCCCATCAGTGAGGTCCGGGCCAAGCTGCCCCAATTAATCAAACAGCTCCAACAGGATCCGAGCGTGATCTATGAGATCACCGTGCATCAGGCGGTGGTCGCCGAACTCAAGGCCCCACCCCAACTGCCGCAGGGTGGAGAAGCGGCGCACGCACTCTTGGCCCTGATCGACCAGCTCCCGCCGGTGCGGTCCCGTCCGCAAGGGCGCGTCTCTGAACACATCAAGGCGCACCTCTACACGCAGCCGCAGGATCCTGCCCCATGACCTTTCAGGAACAGGGGATCGATCGTGTCTTCTGCGATACCTCGTTTTTTTATGCCTGTTTGGACAACAAAGATGTGCACCATGCACGCGCACGGGCCTTGGTCGAGGACGCCGCGACGGCGCATGTCGTCTTCTATTCCACCTGGGATATTGTCAGCGAAACCGTGACCTTGCTGCGCTACCACTGTAGCTATGCGCGCGCCCTGACATTCCTGGATCGCGTCAAACCCGCGCTCCGTCTTGTGGCGTACGATGACTCGGTCCGGCACCACGCGGAGGAGGTCTTTCGGCGGCTGGGGCGTGATAAAAAGCTGTCATGGTGTGATACCGTCTCGTTTGTCGTGGTCACCATGCTCCTCGATGACATGGTCTGCCTCAGCTTTGATCGGGATTTCAAACAGCTTGGCCTCACGGTCATCAGCTAAGAGGGGAACGATGCGGACATGGGGAGCCACCACCTTGGTGGTCGAGACCGTCCCCAGGCCGTGCACAAACGTCTTGCGTATGCGTTGGCATATGCACGAGAGGTTATGCAACGTGCAACGCCAGTGAGAACGTCGAAGGGTGAGAGCGTGCCGAAACGGGCGTTTGCGCATGCGCCAGGTGGTCGGGAAGGACAAGGGGTGAGCGACACCGACGTGGGCTCTACGGGTCAGCACGCGACGGGCACATGCCCTGCTCCCGGAGGGTCGTGGGCGACGCGTCCCCTCCTTCCACGGTGCCCTGGGCGAGCTCCGTGACGACCTGCTGCAACGTCTCGAAGGCAAAGCCGTGGCAGTGGAGAAAGTCCACGAGCTTCTGCCGACGTTTGGCAGGGTCCCGTATGGTTGAAAATCGCGGCTGTCTCTACTTCATTGAAGTTGCTCAGACTGGGTGTATACTGGACCAAACGATCGCGTCACTGCCTCCAGCCTAAGGAACGGCTATGCTCCTCCACATCCTGATTGCCATGGTCGCTGGCTGGATCCAACGGCACCAGCAACAGGTCATTACGTATCTCCTCGCGGAAAATCGTGGGCTCAAGGCTCAACTCGGTGGCCGCCGCCTGCGGCTCACGGACACGGAACGCCGTCGCCTGGCTGCACTCGCCTCTCCACTCGGTCGCAAATGCCTGATAGAGGTGGCCACCATTGCCACCCCAGACACCCTCATGCGCTGGCACAAGCGACTGATCACACAGAAGTGTGACGGCAGCCCGCAGCAACGACCGTGTGGCAGACCTCGTGTCGCCGAGGAGGTGGAGCAGTTGGTCATGCGTATGGCCGAGGAGAACCCCACCTGGGGTTACCGTCGCATCCAGGGCGCTCTAGCCAATCTCGGCCACTCTATCGACTCGGGAACGGTGCGGAACATCCTGCGTCGCCATCACATGGAACCCGCGCCGCAACGCCGCAAGGCCGGCATGAGCTGGGGGCAGTTCCTCAGGCTGCACTGGGAGGTCCTCACGGCAACGGCGTTCTTCACGGAGGCTATGGAGACCCTCAACCATACGACACGACCTAACGTGCTGGTCCAATGGCATGGCTTACCCACTGATGCGCAGGACTTTGTGCCTCTCTCGATCGCTGAGTTTAGTTTTAAGATACTAACACCACGGGTTACATAAGCGCTCTACACCCCCAGGGTAATCACCCGCTCGCCAGTCGCCACGCTGGGAAAGGTAGTCATGCGCACGAATGTCCCGTCCGTGGGGGCCTGGATGGTCTCGAGCTCATCACCGTAGATGCTGTAAATGTGTGCCAAGACCTCTCCCTGCCTGACGTATGCCCCTAATTGGGCCACCGTGTGCAACAGGCCTCCGCGCCGCGCCCGCACCCCGACAAAGCGCGTCATCATGACGGTCTCACGTGGTGGCTCAGGCTCGCCAGGCAGCATGCGCAAGAACCGTAGCGCATTGAACATACACCCGACGCCAACCGGGATCAGCTCGACGTCGAGCCTGCCGCCTTCACCGATTTCAAAGGTAAAGGCTGGTACCCCGGCGCGCGTGGCTTCCACGCACAAAATCCCATCGTTGACGTACATGCCCTCCTGGGTCTGCATGATATAGCCTGAGCCAAAAGCCCGCCCCAGCTCGGCAGCGCGCTGAAATGACGCCCCCAAGGAGGGATGGGGCAAGATGGTGATAGGGACATAACGGCCACCACGCGTGGGGGTGTGCACGTCGATGGCATAGTCGCACGTGGTGAGCAGGCCGAACAGCGTCGCTGCCAGCCTCTCGGTGATGTTGCCCTCGGCATGGCCAGGAAAGCTCGTCCAGGGATCGATGGGCATCTGATCGAGCGGCGATTTGAGGTAGAGCCCCACTGGCACACGGTGCTCGGCCTGGAAGGCCAAAGGGTTCTGGACCAACACACAAACGATGCTGCCAGCGAGGGTGTCTGGTGGCACCTGTGCACAGGTACGACAGAGGATCTCAACGCCACTGACCTCGTCCCCATGGATCGCGGCGCCCAGGTACAGCCGAGGTCCAGGGGAAGCCCCGTTGATCAGCAGCAGCGGGAGCGTAATCCTGGAGCCATCTGCCAGCTCTGCGACTTCGAGCGCATGTCTGACGACACTCCCGGCATGAATTGTCAGGCCTGCAACGTGCATCTCCTTTGCCATGGGCACATGCTCCTCTCGCTCCGTGAACAGCCCACGGATCCTCATCTCTTCAGCGGCATATTTCACAGCGATGCGTGCGGTCAACCGTCTACGGACACAGCCTCAGCCAGGCGCGTTTGGTATAGCACGACACGCGGAGGTTTTCCACACTCTCTCTGGTGGCTTGCGCCGTGTGGATACCGCATAGCGTAGACTGCGCGGGCCTGGTGACTCTCCGATTGCTCCCCATAGGCCAAAGGTGTACGCTCACCTCAGAGCCGTGGTAAGCGTGAGGAGAGCCACAGTATGCCCAACGTTCAGGGCCCCCTTTGCAAGGAGCACGCATCATGATCAAGTACTTCTCCACCCTCTATGCTGGACATGTCCTCGAAGGCGATGACATTGGCTTGGACGGCAAGGCGGCCAACGACCGCTGGTATAGCAACGACCGCTGCGCGGACGCCTTTGACATCGCGAAGGAGACTGCCCAGAGCCTGGAAGAGCTTGGCTATGACATCCTGTGGATGGCCGAGCACCACTTCCAGCGCGAAGGGTACGAATGCATTCCCAACTTGCTCATGTTGAGTGTCTGGCTCAGCCAGTATACCCAGAAGATCAAGTTCGGCTGCGGCTTCAATGTCCTGCCGATGTGGCATCCCTTGCGCCTGGCCGAAGATTTTGCCATGGCCGATATCCTGACGAAGGGGCGGGTTATGTTCGGGGTGGGGCGGGGGTATCATACGCGTGAGGTGGAAACCTTCGATGCGCCCATGCTGGATGCCGACGCCAACCGAGAGCTGTTCGAGGAACAGTTCGAGATCATCATGCAGGCGTTTAACGAGTCATCCTTCTCCCACAAGGGCAAACACTATACGTTGCCACCTGAGGTCCCCTACCGTGGCTATCAGCTCAAGGAGCTCACCCTGGTGCCCCGCCCCCTGCACCTGCCAGTGGAGGTCTGGCAGCCCATCGTCAGCGGCAGCCAGCGTGGCTTGGACTTTATGGCCAAGCACGGCATCAAGGGCATGATCCTGGGAACCGCCGCGCCGTTTATCGATAACTGGATGCATCTGTATCAAGAAACCAATGCGCGTCATGGCCGCCAGTTGCAGCTGGGCGAGAACCTCGCGATGGGGCTATGGTGCTACATAGACGAGACCCACGACAAAGCCAGACGTGCCCTCAAGCCGATCTTTGAAGAGCACGTCAAGTTTGCCGCGCCCCTGGGGATGCTGCGCTACAACGAAAACCAGATGCAGGCCACCGGTCCTGGCGGGGTGGCGCGTCATATCGCCGCCGGCGCCAACTTCGAAGAGGTGCTGGCCAATCGCGCCTGGTTCTGTGGAACACCGGAAGAGACCGTGACCTATCTCAAAGAGCTTGAGGAGACCTATCCTGGCCTGGAACACCTGGTCCTCGGCTTCCCAATGGGGGAGAGTGTCACGCAATTCAAAGCACAGCTCAGCGTGTTTGCGCAGGAGGTCATACCGGCGTTCAAAGCCCGTACGGTGACGGTCTAATCCCTTCGCTCAATTTATAACGAACTGGTTGTGTGTTTTACGTAACCAATGGTGTTAGTATCTTACAAACCAATAGTACGCATTGGCTGTCTTGCAACAGTCATGCACTTCCTCCAAGCTGGTCAGGAGCGTGAACCCCTCCCGTGCACTGGAGGAGCCTATGACCACCCTGGAGTTTATCACGGCCTTATTCTGCCAGGTGGATGACCATCTCCCAGGCATCCCCCAACATCCTCACGCCACCTTGTGGCCAAGTGAAATAGGGACCCTGGGGATCCTCCATGCCCTCAAAGGTGGGGGCAACCGGGCGTTTTATCGGTGGCTCACGCGCGACTATCGGGCGTTGTTTCCCCCGCTCCCCGAGCGCACCCGGCTCTTTCGCCTCTTCATAACGCATCAGGACTGGACGCAGGTCTTCTTGGCTGCCCCGACGGGGCTCGGGGTCATCGACACCTATGGGATCGAGGTGATCCACCCGATGCGCGAAGGCCGCAGTCCCCAGCAGATCGGCCGCAAAGGTCTCTCGAATCATCGCTGGATTGTCGGCGGGAAACTCTGTCTCCTGCTCAATCAATGGGGGTTGATCGTGGCGTGGGTGTGGGCCACCGCCAATGTGCCGGATCAGACCTTTCAGTGGCTGATTCGGCAGTGTGAAGAGCGCATGATTGTCCTGAGCGATACCGCCTTCCATGCGGCGGCGGGCGATCCCGCCAACCTCACACTGTGCCAGCGCGGTGAGTGGCAGGACCGCATGCTGGTGGAGACGGTGCTCTCCATGCTGACCTTGGTCTGCCATTTCAAGAGGGTCATACACCGCGTGTGGAAGTATTTCTACGCCCGGCTCGCGTTCACCATGGCCGCCTTCAATGTGCTCGTCCAATGGCATGGCTTACTCCCCAACGCGTCTGGCTTCGTGCCCCTCTCGATGGCTGAATTTAGTTTGTAAAATACTCATATAGTTGGTTAGTGTGTAAGAGACTAACACCATTGGTTAGTAAACGCGAGATGATTCGTGTGCTTTCAACCATAATGTGGCAGAAAATGCCATGATATGGTTGAAAACACGGATGGCCATAATATGGTTGAAAAACCCTATGTGAGTTAGCTCAGCCGACAGCATCACGGACAGGGTGGCGTTCTCCTACGCGCCGCGGGCGTTTCGCCGGAGCGGCTGGTTGAGGGTGCGGATACACCTCTTCCGGTGCGGCCTCAGCGAGTGGGACATCGGAGGTGGCACCGGACGGGACCACGGCTTTTTTACGCGTACGTGTCTTGGGTGGGGCAGGCGCGGCGGGCAGAGATGGCGATGGCTCGCTCACAGGCGGGGTCGCCGATTTCGTCGCGCGTTTTCGCCGCGTAGCGGGCGCGGCGACAGGCGGAGTGCCGGCGGCATCTGCAGCGGCCACCCCATGGGGCCTACGTGCGGGGGCTGGCACGCGCGCTGGAGGGGCCGTTGAACTTGGCATCTGCCCCATGTGTAACAGGCTCCAAAATGCTCTCGGCGTTGTTCCGTGTAACAGAGCGCCTGTTCCCCTTCGGTCGCTTCGATAGCCATGCGTTCACACTGGGCTTCCGAGAGCGCATGGTCTTGGACGCGGGTCAGCGTGAGGGTATCACTGCCATCATGGAAAGCCGTGGCCACTGCGCGCACGAGCCAGTCTTTGAGGACCCCCACGCACCCAATACTGCGCTCATAAAAGTAGCTCCAATGCTGCATCAAGGTATCGAGTTCCACGGCGAGCGGGACCTGTTTGAGGAGGGTGAGCAATACCGCCTGGAAGTCACGGCGGTCCTGCTCCTGCTGAAATTGATAGCGCGCGAAATGGATATCCAAGCTGCGTCGGGAAGCTTGCCCGCTTAAGTTACGGAAGGCCAGGAGGTCATAGGTGCCGAGTAAGATATGGAGAACATCCGTCACATTCGTCATGGACTTGATCCAGTCCAACTGGTCTAAGAGCTTGGCACCAGTGCCGACCTTCATCAGATGCTGCGCTTCATCCAAGATCACCGCCCGGACGCCATACCGGCGGAGGGCGTCTTCAAGAGCATGCCGGAGTTCTGGGGCGTCCTGGAAACGTGCGGGCTTGCGCCCACGCTTCTCCCAGGTGGCCTCGGCCTCGATATCGACCAGCACCCGCCGCTCGAAAAATGGTTCGCCTAAGACCGTGAGAGCGGTGCGATAGTAGTCCGCCCGATGAAAGGCGTGAGTGTCCGGTGGGCGTGTCTCCAGGAGCAGCACCGGGACAGGCACTTTGCCTCCCGGTGGGGGCTTCAGCGCTGCGGTGTTGAGCCGTGTAGCGATCTGACGAATCATCGTCGATTTGCCGACCCCGCTCGGGCCGTAGACCAACACATGCGTAAAGCCTGCCGGTTCGCGAATCGCCTGCATGAGTGTAGCATCAGCGCGTTGGAGCAACGGATGCGAGACCGCAAACTCCTTGAAGTGCGTGAGCCGCCGACGGGCAGAGGGGGCCAGGTGCACAGACAGGGCGGGAGCTTCTTGTATAGCACGTGGGGGCGCCATTAGCGATACTCCTCAAAGACGGGCAGGGTCGTGAGATCGATCGGGGGGTGGGGCGCCTCAGGACTCCCACCCCCTGCCTCGACCTGTGGACACAGTGATGCCCCGCCGCCTGCCTCTTCGCCAAGCGTGGGGCCGCCAGCAATCGCCGCGAGTACCCGCCGGGCTTCCTGATCGTGCAAGCGCTGCAGAAGCAAGGCCTCATGGGCCGTCGCCTTGGCGAGGAACTCGGCGAGATGTTTCGCCGTGATGCGGAGAGGCGTGCGGGACTGCTGACGCTGGCGCAACTCGGCCGCTGCCAGGAGCCGGGCCTTTTCCGAGTACCCTTGGAACTGCGCATAATATTAGGAGATGCACCGCACCCAGCGATCTTGCACATAGGCATAGGCCACCCCGAGATCGAAGGGATCATAGCGCACCGGGACATGGGTCCGTTCGACCTCGGGATTGCGGAACGCATCATGCCAGTAATAGATGCCGTGGACCTTGATCCCCTGGCCTAGTTGCACTTTCGCCGTCCCTTTCCGCGTGCTGGGGCAGGTGGCCATCACAAAGGCGTCATCGTAGGGGATATGGCGATGCTCCCGCTCACCACCAAGCGCCACGCCCTGCTGGAAGGCCTCACGAGGACTCTGACCGAGCGCAGGGTGTACGGTTTGATCATAGATTTGATAGGCTCAGTCACAGAGGAAGCCATACAGATCTCCCAGCGTCCAGACCGCTCGCCGCTGCGGGTCCACCGCTTTGGTCAGGAGACGCGGCTGTTTACTCGCCTGGGTGTTGCCCAACAGCGTGTGAATGAACTGGGTATTGGCAGTCCCAAAGAGCCGTTCCACCACGGCGCCAAACCGGGGCTTGGCGCCGGGACGCGTCTTCTGGGTGCAGTAGTAGTGCGCCAGCACACTCTCAAAATAGACACTGTGAAATTCGGGGCCCCCATCGACGACGAGCGCCTGGGGCAGCCGGCCATACCGACGGACACAGATGCGCACGGCCATCATACAGGACCGGTAGCTCGGCTCGTCAAACGTGAGATACACGGCGCAGAGGCGCCGCGAATACGCGTCCACCAGAAAAGTCGCCCAGGGACGTCCGAGCAGGTGGCCGTTCTCGGCACGGAGTTCGATATCCAGTTGGGTATGATCGAGATGCGCAATGGCCCAGGGGCGATCGCCGTGGCGTGGGGTCGTCTGGGTTAATTCCCAATACCATGGTGTCTGACTGTAGGCGGCACGGGACCCCCGTCGCTTGGCCTGCTGTTCTGGGCCTGTCCGTTGCTGAATCCGTCGATAGAACGTCCAGGCACTGAGGGGCAGGAGCCCCTGGGCCTCACACTCCCGCTGATACGCGAGATACACCTCCCAGGCATGCGGCTGCGTGGGCGTCTCAAAATGCGTCTCAATATAGGTCTCCAACAGAGTCCGCGACGGTGCGGGGGCCTTGGACGTGCGATTACCGCGCGCCTGCGTGTTGGGGAGCAGCCCCACATAGCCACATCCTCCCTGGGCTTGGGCCGCGCGAAACCGGGTGACCCAGCGCGACAGAGTCCGCCGCGGCGTGCCCTGATACAGCTCCCGTTGGCGTTGGAGATACGCCTGGACGAGGTGAAAGCGGCGATTCGCTTCGGCCAAGGCCGTCGGGCTCGCCGCTGCCAGCCGTTGCTGCACCTCCGCAGAGGGCGAGGCACTGGACGCGCCATCGAGGGC
>WNFZ01004798.1_pt1 | contig 12463 bp, 10 predicted proteins | sample 5400081 | NCBI WGS metagenome assembly WNFZ01 (sample SAMN13153365, study PRJNA577476) | soil metagenome | isolation source: 80 cm soil or saprolite under grassland replicate 1 | place: USA:California | collected 2016-06-15
CCGGTGCGACGATGCCAAACTCGGCAAGATGCGCGCGGATCGCATTGATCACTGCGGTCTGCTGGCGAATGAACAGATGGCGGGTGCGATGGAGCATCAGGCAGCTCTGCTGCTCGGGCGTCTTGGTCGGCACGAACCGCATGTTTGTCCTGGTGACCGCCTCGCAGATGGCCTCAGCGTCGGCAGCATCGTTCTTGTGTCGCTTGACGTAGGGCTTCACGTAGGCCGGCGGCATCAGGCGCACCGTATGACCAAGAGCCTGCAGTTCGCGCGACCAATGATGCGATGAAGCGCAGGCTTCGATGCCGATGAGGCACGGCGGCAGCTTCTGGAAGAATGGCAAAACGTATCGGCGCTTGAGCTGACGACGAACGATTACATTACCTGCTGCATCAGCTCCGTGAACTTGAAAAACCGACTTGGCGATATCGAGACCGATTGTCGTGACTGCTTGCATGTTGGCTCCTCCGAATCGTGGGGGCCTTAACAGCACCCACATCCATGGCACTTCCGTGCCGGTGGAGGAGCCGTCCACAGCATCAATTCCGGACTCACGCACCCCAGCAAAACAGCATCTCTATTCGATCACCTCGTCGGCACGCGCGAGCAGCGCCAGCGCAACCGTGAGCTCGGGCGCGCATCAGAATGCCTCAAAGGACTGCGACAAGATCGACGTGGGCTTCTGGTAGAGCACAGCGAACGTCCGTAATATTGCGTGGGTTGTGAGCGAGAACCATGCCGAATGAACGTTCCCTAAACCCAAAAGTCTCCGTTCCGTTTTCGTGCCTCCCGCACGTACTGGCACATCAGGCCAAGTGTATTCCCGATGCACCGGCGGTTCTCGCTCCTGAGCGCGCTCCGTTGACCTATGGTCGTCTTTATCAGCACGTCGACAACATAGGGCGGAAGCTGCGGGCCACGGGCATAGGCCGTCGTGACCGGGTGGCAGTGGTGCTGCCGAATGGCCCGGAGATGGCGGTTGCGGTTCTCGCCGTGGCGGCGAACGCGGCGTGCGCCCCGATGAATCCTGCCTATCGGTCCGAGGAGCTGGACAGATACTTCGCTGATCTGCGGCCCCGTGCGTTGATAACGCAGGCTGGAATGGACTCGCCGGCCCGACGGGTGGCGCTTGCGCGTGGCATTCGGGTCATCGAGCTATCCAGCACGGTCGATGGGGAGGCCGGTCTGTTCACGCTTACGGGAGACGGGGGGGATGCGCCGCCTCACGAGCCAGTCAGCGCTAGCGACGTGGCAGTGCTGCTGCTCACGTCAGGCACTACGGCGCGTCCGAAGATTGTCCCGCAGACACACGCCAACGTCTGTACATCGGCTTATACGACGGGTGCGGCGCTGGCGCTGAGAGAAACTGATCGGTGCATAAATATGCTGCCCCTGTTTCATGGGCATGGTCTACATAACACGTTAATGGCGTCGCTGGCGGCCGGTGCGAGCGTCGTATGTACCTTGGGATATGAGGTCAACAGCTTCTTTGCGTGGCTCACCGACTTTCGACCGACTTGGTATTCCGCGGTTCCCACCATACATCAAGCTATTCTCGCCCAGGTTCGGCACAATCGCGAGCGAGTGGCGGACTGTCGACTACGTTTCATCCGCTCTGGCTCTGCTTCTCTGCTACCCCACATCCTAGCGGAACTGGAGCGCACGTTCGAAGCGCCCGTGATCGAGTACTACGCTATGACGGAAACCACTTCCACACCTGTGGCGTGCAATCCGTTACCGCCGCGCCGGCGCAAGGCGGGTTCGGTCGGCGTACCAGTGGGTCTGGGCGTCGCGATCATGGACGAAGGCGGAGCGTTGCTGCCGGCCGGTCGGATGGGGCAGGTCGTCGTTCGCGGCGGGGGGGTCATGCCGGGCTACGATGGCGACCCAATGGCGACCGAGGCCGCGTTTGCAGGCAGTTGGTTCAAGACGCGGGATCTTGGCTTCTTCGATGATGACGGGTACCTGTTTCTGACGGGCCGTAGCGAGGAGATCATCAATCGTGGCGGGGAGAAAATCGCCCCACGGGAAGTCGACGAAGTGCTCCTAGAACACCCGGCGGTGGCAGAGGCAGTAACTTTTGCTGTCCCCCATGCCACGCTGGGCGAAGATGTCGCGTCGGCCATCGTGTTGCACCCCCGCGCCGAGGCGACACCGAAAGACATTCGTCAGTTCGCCATCGGACGCGTCGCCGACTTTAAGGTCCCGCGCCAAGTGCTTATCGTCAAGGAGATCCCAAAAGGCCCGACGGGCAAAGTGCAACGCGTCGGCCTGGCGGCGAGATTGGGGCTCGTGAGCGCCACCGCAACACCTCAGACCTTCGTCGCGCCGCGGACGCCGCTCGAGAAAGAGCTCGCCGGAATCTGGGCGACGATCCTTCAAATCGAACAGGTCGGTATCCATGATGATTTCTTCGCATTGGGTGGAGACTCTCTTCTGGCCACCCACCTTTTCGCCCGCATACGCGCCACCTTGCATCTAGAGATCAGGGCCTCCTATTTTTTCGAGGCGCCGACCGTTGCAGAGATGACTCAGCATCTCGAGACGTTGATACAGGCCGGCCAAGCAGGGCGACCATCTTCAGTTATTGCGCGCTCAGCCCGCGACGGGTGGGCCCCAGCCTCCATCGCCCAGGAACGCCTGTGGGAGTTTCAGCACGCCCTGCCCGACTTGCCTTTTTTCAATATCCTCTACGGGCTCCGACTGACATCGTCACTTGACGTAGCGGTCCTGGAACGGAGCATCAACGAAGTTGTGCGACGCCATGAAATTCTACGCACGACCTTCGCGCTCGTCGATGGTCGACACGTACAGGTCGTTGCGCCGCATTTGACCGTGGCCCTTACATTTGACGATCTGCATGCGCTACCGGAATCGAGAAGGGAAGCCATTGGGCACCAACTCCTTCGAGACGAACTGCTTCATTCCTTCGACCTTGCGCGAGGACCCCTGTTTCGGATCCGCCTGGTGCGCTTGGCCCAGCGGGAACACGTCTTGGCCTTTTCGATGCACCAAATCATTAGCGACGGCTGGTCGCTCGGCGTGCTCGTGAACGAGCTGACCGCTTTATACGATGCCTTCTCCTCTGGAGCAAAATCGCCTCTGGCGCCGCTTCCGATTCAGTACGCCGACTTTGCATCCTGGCAGCGGCAGTGGCAGTCACAGCCCGACATCGTTGCTCAGCTCGCCTACTGGCGAGAGCAGCTGCACGATCCTCTACCCGTGATTAAGCTCGCGACGGCCCGTCCGAAACGGACAATCGACAACTTCCGCACGGCCCGGCGGGAGTGGGCCTTGCCAGCAAGTCTGTCGGAGGCTGCCAAACGCTTCGGCCATCGAGAAGGTGGGACGTTGTTCATGGCGCTCATCGCCGCGTTGAAGACGCTGTTGCATCGCTATCTAGGTCAGGAGGACTTGCGAGTAGCCACCAATATCGCCAATCGCAATCGTCCGGAGACCCAGGAATTGATCGGGCCACTGGCCAACACGGTGATTCTTCGCACCAATCTCGGTGGCGACCCCAATCCTCAGGAGGTGATGCGCCGGGTTCGTGCGACGACCCTCGCAGCCTTCGCGCACCAAGATCTCCCCTTCGAAGAGCTCGTCGAGACTCTCAAGCACGAGCGTGCCCTCGAGCCTGCCACGTTGGCCCCGGTCATGTTTTTGTTGCAGAATGCCGCATTGCGGCCGATCGCGAGCTCGGGACATATGCTTGCTTTCGAGGAAGCCGATCCGAGCATACTGTTGCCTACGTTGACCATGACAACATTCGATGTTATTTTGATGCTGCGGGAAAGCGAAAATAACCTCGTGGGATCTTGTGTGTACAGGCCGCATCTGTTCGGCGGTACGACAATTGATCGCCTGCTTCGAGATTTCCAGGAGGTGCTCCGCCAGATGGTGACGCAGCCGGAGCGAGCAATCTCGGCAATCCACGTCTCACTAAGTGACTAAACGTCGAATCCGTAAGTACAAGGCCTTCATGCACCACCGAGCCGTCGGTGCCAACTCAAGGAGAGGCGTCCATGGGATTTGTGAACCAATTGTTTACTGCCGAGCAGCTCGCGGCGCTCGACGAGAAGCAACGCCAGATCCTCAGAGAGGCAGTTCTGCAGCAGTTGCAGACTTCCCCAGAGATCCGCGGCATACTTGACAAGATGCTCGGCACCAAAGCTGAGGGGCGTCAATCTTAAGCACCCATTGAAGCCTTAGCGTCCGAAGGTTGTTTCGGGTGGCCTGATTCATTGGGTCGCCGAGCGACCGTCGTCACATTGCGCTGCCCAAGATTGTTGTCGAACGGCACCAGGCGCCAGTGCGGCGTGGGTCCCGTCGCGCAAGGTAGGCCGGCCGAAGGGTCGGTGTTCGGCAGGTCGCCGTCGGCGCTGGCGATCATCAGCATGCATCCGTGCCCCAGGAATTGGGGAGTCCAAACGAACGGACCGACAATCGCCGAGCCGCCCGAAGGGATCGATCCCATCGGTAATGAGGCGGTAGTCATTGGGATCCAGTCGCCGGGCCAGGTGAGGCCACTCGCCGGGCTAGCGTGATAGCCCGATACTACGACGTTGTTCGCGCTCTGCGTGCCACGGTTCTTTACCTGCACATAGGCGTAATTGGCGACACCAACGATCGGTGGATCATGAGTGGTGCCACCGTCGGGGCAATTGCGATTCCAGATACTGGGGTTGTTCCAGAAGGACTGAAGATAAGAGTATTCGCCGCCACGGCCATCATCGATATAGACATCGACATCGGGCGGTGCGCCGGCTGTGGCGACATTGGGTGGCAGGGGCGCGTCGGGGGGCTGGTAGAGGCCTTGTTTCTCGAAAGCCCACCGGATCATCTTGTGCACGGTGCCGCCAGGAACGCCCGCGAACGAACTGGTGCCGATATCAGCGTTCATCAGAGCTGTGACCCAGGTATCGACGGTCAGCGTTGGTGCGATATCTGCCGGAGGGAGCAATCCGATAGCACGGATGATGAGATACAGAATATAGTTGGAGGCGTATATCTGCACGGCCTTGCGATCATCGTCACCGCCCGCCGAGCGATACAGGCGGAACTGCGTTGTGGCGAGGATCTGCTCGCTATCATAGCCATCCTCTCCCCTGTCTTTCTGACCGCCCCAGGCCCAGCCTGCAGCCACATCGCGATCGTGGCGGCGATTCGCCAGCGGGATGAATGGAAACGAAAGAAATCGGTCGGGGGCGTTGGATTGCGGGTCCGCAAAGATAATCGCAAGGCTATCACCCGTGCTGTGACAAAAACGTAAACGTCCCCAGTGGGTCTTCTCCCACAGCATCAGATGCGAGCATTCGTGAAATACGACGCGCTGATCGCAGCCCGCCAGGACAGGATTCGTACAAGACATGGCGGTGTAGGAGAGCCCGATGTTCTGGCACCCCTTACCGCCGGGATTGCCGTAGACATAGCCTCCAACCGGGCCCGGGCCAGTGGGGACGCCTTCGCGACGATGGGTGACTGTCGTGTCGAGATGGTCAACCGGCAGGGGAAGCTTGGTGGCGCTAAAGTAGGTGGTCGGATCGATCCCGAGATCGCTCATCAAGCGGAAGAAGCGATCCATGTGGTAGAACGCGTTTACCGCGCCAAAATCGATGCTGTCCGAGGCGAAGGTGGTGAAGCTGGCTGGTGGCGAGGTCGGCGGCGGCGCGCTCGGCGACTTGAAGTTGCTCAGGCTAACGAACTCGCTGGTCAGCGATTGCGGGCTGACTGGAATTACCGGCAGAGTGACGGTGGTTTGGATTGGGTCGAGCATCGCGTGGCCGGAGCAGCCCGTGAGCGCATCATTGCCGGTATCGCTGACCGGGTCGATGCGAAACACATTGCCGAGCGCGCAAGCAAACAGGGCGCGCAAGTACAGGACCGAGCCGGTCCGCTCCTCGATGAAAGCGCGCCAGTTGAGCGCGGCAGGTCCGGGATCGGTCTTGAACAGCACTTCGACGACGACATAGTGGCTTCCGTCCGGGAGCGTGTCGGGGACCGGCGGAAGCGCCAGCATGGGGTTCGTCCCCCGTAGAAGGGTCGGTGCGCCAATGGCCTCGGGATCGATGCGCCGCGCTGCCTCATGACGATAGATAAGGCGTCGCTGCGACGTGATCTCCAGCTTATCAGTCAGGAAGAGCCCTAGCCGCCGATAAAGTGTATGTGCACGGAGCGCTGTGCGTCGGAATGAGGATGATGGAGCAAAAAAGAGTGGCTCGAACGACATGTCGTGAGCACGAACGATTTCCTCCCCCGCCTCATGATAAGTTTGTAGCCACTCGCGCGAGCCGAGGCCCAGGAGGCGTTCCAACTCGGACGCACTGTAGGGTTGGAACTCCCGCTCCGGAGCGTCAACTTTTGCGTCGTGGTGGAAGGTGCTAAATGAGCTCGTGACGCGGTCCGGCCCGGCTTGGACTGTTACGCTCAAGCCTGCCTCCACGATCGGCAGATCGCCCAGCGTCTGCACAAAGGCGAGCGTGCTGGTGCCGAGCAGCGCGTTCTCACTGGCGAAGCGCAGGCGTGTGGGTTCGCTAGTAAAGTTGTTGGTCGGGTAGAACGGGCTGTTCAATCTCGTCAGGGCACTAGGCGGAAGCTGATAGGTTTCGGCAACCTCCTGCACATATTGCGCGGCCAGCGATCGTCCCGATAGGGTGCGGGCAAGATAAGGGTGTTGAAAATGTCTGAGCTGACGGACGGTTCCGTTCGGATCGCGTTCGACATGAACATTGGCCGTGACGGGGAAGGGCATGACCTTGATCTTTGCTCGTGGGTTCCGTGGTCGGCGCTCCGCAAGACTGGAAGTAACGTTAACTCCGTCACGGCACATAACCTAGGAAGGACCACCAAGCATAGTTGAGAGGGAAAAGTACAAACACTGTTGCTGCAGCTTGAATAAGGCAGAATCTAGTTGCCTCTTTCAGGCTGATGTCGCCGTATTGCATTGCAATTACGATCAGAAAATTCTGGTATGGGAAAAATGCCGCTGAATGAACCACCACGTTTAGCATCAAAACGGTGAGCACGGGCAAGCCGCTTGCCGCGGCAAAGTCGCCCGCGAGCGGCGCAAGAACTACCGGCAGGCTGACCACGGTCGTGAACAATGCAATCACGGCGAAGATCGCGGTGATTATCGCCAGATTGATCACCTCATGCCCAGGGGTGATTCCCGACAGACCCAACAGCTTGCCACTGAGGGCAGTGCCTAGCCCTGTGTGGGCGATGACGGCGCCAAGGCTGAGAATACCCGCGACGTAGACCAACGTGCCAAAATTCACTTCCGAAAGGATTTTTGGTGGTAACGGCCCTATCCCCGGCAGGAGGCAAACGACCGCGGCGCCCAGCGAAACCCACGCCGGAGAAATCCCGTGCACGACATCTGTGATGAAGAGGACCAGAGAACTCGATAGAACCGCGGCCACGACGCGCTCGTCGCGCGACAGGTGAGCTGCGGGTTGCCTTGGCACTGCGTTGAGCCTCTCAGGCTCGGGAAACAGTCGGTAACTGATCTCGATCAGCAGCAGTGTTTTGAGCGCGCCAAGTATCGGAAAGTGGAGCAGCAAGTACGATCCGTAGGTAATCTTGATGCCGTATAGCGCATCGGCGGTACCGAGGAGCACGAGATTGGATACATTCGCGGTCAGAATCGAATCGGAAGGCAATGTGGTGACGGCTGCTGCTATCATCACAAGACCGGCACGTCCGGGTCGACCCGGTATGAGCCCAAGTTGGTCCGCAAGGGCCGAGACAATCGGCATGAGAAGCATCACCCGCGCCACTGCGGAGGGCATGACAAAGTTCAATCCCAAGGCCACAAGAGCAACAGCCGTGAGAGACGATCGATAGGACGTCGTCAGCCGGCGAAAAAGAAAGGCTGCAATTCGCCGCCCGATCCCAGTACGTTCTACGGCAATAGTCGTGATAGTGCCGCCGACCACAAGCCACCAGGCTGGCGACTCGAATCCAGAAAAGATTACCGAAGGCTTGGCAATCTCGAACACAGCAGCGAATAGGAAGAATAAAAGCGTGGTGATTGACTGGCCGAGGAATCCGGTTGCCCAGGCAAAGATCGTCAACGTGACTAGAATTCCGCCCCGCACAAATTCCGGCGAGGCTTCGAAGAGCCGAGGCGAGAGCCAGAGAAACAGAGGAACCGCGGCGGTAAGCGCTATGTGTACCTTGGGGCTAGGTGCTAGGGAGGGCACTCAGTTCTTGTCCTTCCCGAAAATCATATCCGCGCGTAGCGATGATGCAATCCGAACAGAATTGGCGTGGCAATAATGGTTCCTGATCCTTGGACAGCTCGCCGTAGCGGCGCATCCTTGCCCAATGCTAAGTGCGTGCGCGTCTGATTGTAATACGACGAGCACAAAGCCAGGATCCGCCGTAGATGCCGCTCGCCGAAGATCAGAACATGATCCAGGCACTCGCGTCGAAGCGTTCCGATCAGACGTTCAGCATATGGATTCTGCCACGGTGGTCTCGGTGACGTTGGCCGGTCGCGAATCCCCATTGCCCGAAGCCGACGCGTGAAGGCCTGCCCGTATGCGCCGTCATTGTCGCGCACCAAATAGGTCGGCGCCGTGTTCCACGGGAACGCCTGTACGATTTGTTGGGCCAGCCACTCCGCGGTCGGATTCGGAGTTACCGCAAACCACAGCAGCTGTCGCCGTCCGTGACCCAGAACAAGAAAGGCAAACAGACGCTCGAAGGTCAGCGTCGGAACCACGCAGAGATCAATTGACGCAATGGCCTCCGCGTGATTGCGCAGGAACGTCCGCCAGGTCTGCGATTGCGGTCCTCGGTGTCGCATCATATACTTAGAGACCGTCGACTCGGCGACCTTGAACCCAAGCTTCAGCAGTTCGCCATGAATTCGCGGAGCGCCCCACAATGGATTCTCCTCGCTCATCCGCCGGATGAGATCGCGCAACTCACGCTCGACTCTGGGCCTGCCTGGCCGAGCTCGAGATTTCCCGCGCCAGTAAGCCCTAAATCCGCATCGATGCCACCGCAGGATGGTGGCTGGTTGAACAACTCGGGTCAAACCGAGGAGGCTCGGCCACATTCTGGTCATCCAGGCCATCAGGGCGCGGTCACTTGCCCGGAGCTGGAGACGTTGCGGGGCTCGCCGCAGGGCGATGTTGAGCTGATGACGCAGAAAGAGGTTCTCGACTTCAAGCCGGCGACGCGACTTGAACACATCGGCCATAAACGTCGCAAGCAGCTGGATGATCGCAAGCATCGCAGGGGATGATGATCTGATTCTCCCTCACAGCGCGAATCCTACCGGATCGAATTTTCGGGAACGACAGGGGACCGAATGCTATTCGATCAGTTCAGACGACGCGATTTCATCACGCTTTTCGGCGGAGCGGCGGCCGCGTGGCCGCTTGCAGCGCGGGCGCAGCGGGCGGGAGGGATGCGGCGCATCGGCGTGCTCATGAACCTCTCCGAGAACGATCCGGAAGCCCGGGGACTCGTCGCGACGTTCCGAGAGGGGCTTGCGCAATTGGGGTGGATTGACGGTCGCAACGTGCAGATCGACTACCGTTGGAGTGCAGGCAACCTCGATCGCATTCGCAGGTATGCGGCGGAATTGGTCGCGCTTCCGCCGGAGGTCATCCTGGCCTATGGCGGGTCGACCGTGGGGCCGTTGCAACAGGTGACCCGCACCGTGCCGATCGTGTTCGTGGAGGTCCATCGACCCGGTTGGCGCCGGCTTCGTGATAAGTCTAGCGCGGCCCGGTGGCAACACCACCGGCTTTTCCCTGTTCGAATTCGGCATCAGCGGCAAATGGCTGGAACTGCTCAAACAGATCACGCCGCGTATGACGCGCGCGGTGGTCATTCGCGATCCTAGCTCACCCGGTGGAGGTGGGCAGTTGGGTGCAATCCAAGCGTTGGCGCCGTCGTTGCGGGTGGAGGTGACCCCGGTCGGCCTGCGCGAGGCCGGCGAGATCGAACGGGCCGTCACTGTCGCGCGAGAGGCAGATGCCGGCCTGATCGTTACGGTGAGCCCGCTGGCGACGGTCAATCGCGAACTGATCATCACGCTTGCGGCCCAGCACCGGGTGCCGGCGGTTTACCCGCTGCGCTACTTCGCCACCAGCGGCGGCCTGATCTCTTATGGTCCTGAACGGCTCGAGCCGTACCGGCGCGCACCGAGCTACGTCGATCGCATCCTCAAGGGCGAGAAGCCGGCTGACCTTCCGGTGCAGGCGCCGACCAAGTACGAGTTAGTGATTAATCTCAAAACCGCCAAGGCGCTCGGCTTGACCGTCCCACACACGCTGCTCGCACGCGCCGACGAGGTGATCGAATAGAATGCAATTTGGTGCACCGCATATGTCGCCTATTGGCACAAAGCCGACATCCCGAGACGTCTGCTCTCCGTCCGCTTTCGGGGGGATTGTGTTGCAAAACTCGGCGTTCCTTTGCGAATGGGGTGGCCTTTGATTTTTGATCGTCCGTTTGTCCCGTGCTCCGTTTGAGGGAGCTGCGGCATCGTTAGCAGTATCTGACGCGACGCTTACGCCGGGCAAGCAACTGCCAGCGGTGGCGGGGCGCGGCAGAGGAGCTTGGCGAGCCGCTTCAGGTTCTGCGCGGTCGCGGTTAGTAGCACCTCATCCTTGGCACCGCTCAAGCCCCGAAGCCGGAGCCGGTCCAATTTCAGGACACGCTTCATGTGCGCAAACAGCATCTCGATCTTCTTTCGTTCGCGGCGTGACTGCCGGAAGGCTTCGGTGTTGGCGAGCGCCCGGACGCGATCGCGTACATCCTCATTGACGTCCCGTGTGACCTTACGCATCGGCGCCGTCGTGCACTTCGGAGTCATGCTTGTTAGCTCTGTAGTAGACGATGTGGCCCTGATCGACGTTGCCAGTGCTGGTAAGCTCTGCGCCACCCGGACAAATGTAGACGTTGCGCTCCTGATCGAAGACGAAGTCGGCTCGGCTGAAAGTGCCATCGTGGCGAGCCGACTTATCCCACACTGGAACATGTGGCGTGATCTTGCGATCCACTAGCGCCCTGAGCAGCCTGACCGCGCCATAAACACTGTCGCCTGCGAGCCTCTGGGGTTGAAGGTCGAAGCGGCGTTTGATGCGATCGACCATGGTTTCGGTAATGGCAATCTCGGCGGCACGGTTAGCGCGCGTGCCCTCGGCGATGAGATAGTTTGCATTGTAAGCAAAGAATGGGTCGGTGCCCTTCCTTGCAACCCATGCCGCCAGTGGATCGGTCAGCGACACTTCTTTCGGAGCGCTGCGTCGACTGCCGCCGTTCACACCGCTGTCGTCTCCGCCGCTCTCCTCATCATTGCGGGCGGCATCCAAAGCCATGAGGTACTCGCGAACCGCACGGGATGCCTCCTCGGCCTTCGGCCAAGCAATCGGTTGATCGCCAGGCGCTCGCTTCTTCTTGTCCAAGTCTGCCTTGATCAGGCTCGCATCGACCGAAAACCCTTCGCCGCCAACCAGCCCAGCTGCGATACACTTCGCGACCACGCTCTCAAAAACCCGCCGCAGGGCGTCGCTCTCGCGAAAGCGTTCGTGCCGTGCGCGGCAGAATACCGAATGGTCAGGGATACTGTCTTCGATGCCGAGCTTGCAGAACCAACGATAGGCAAGGTTCACCTGCACCTCGGCGCAGATACGCCGCTCCGAACGGATCGCAAACACGTAGCCCACGATCAGCATCCGGATCATGAGTACCGGATCGATCGAGGGTCGACCTGTATGTGAGTAATACGGTGCAAGCTCCTTGTGCACCCAATGCAGGTCGAGCACCGCATCGATCTGCCGGACCAAATGATCAGCGGGCACCACCTTGTCGAGATCAAACGCGTAAAAGAATTGCCCTTGTCCACCCTCTCGCTGCCCCATCATGGACCGCTCCCGCGAATCACCGTCTTAATCCGACGGAATCACGGTTCGCCCATCGTCTCAACGAGAGTTTTGCAACATGGGGTAATTCCGGGATCGTGCCATACGAAGGCACAAGGAATCAGCTCTCCAGCAACGCATGAGGCCATCCTCATGTGGCCTCGCAACGATGGAGAGCTACGATGGAGCATTATGTCGGACTGGACGTGTCGTTGAAGCAGACATCGATCTGTGTGGTGAACCAGGTTGGAACAGTCGTGCGAGAGGGCGTCGTCGATTCCGAGCCTGAGGCGATCGCTGCATTCGTGAGATCGAAGGCACCGGGAGCGGTACGGATCGGCCTTGAGACAGGACCGACGGCCACCTGGCTGTGGAGCGAGCTCCAGCAACTTGGCCTGCCGGTGATCTGCATCGACGCGCGCCACGCCAAGGCGGTACTCAAGATGCAGATCAATAAGAGTGACCGCAACGATGCGGCCGGCATCGCCCGCATCATGCAGACCGGCTGGTTTAAGGAGGTGCGCGTCAAGGACCTCGATAGCCACTCGGTTAGGGCGCTGCTTGCGAGCCGGGCGTTG
>WNFZ01008681.1_pt1 | contig 12463 bp, 12 predicted proteins | sample 5400081 | NCBI WGS metagenome assembly WNFZ01 (sample SAMN13153365, study PRJNA577476) | soil metagenome | isolation source: 80 cm soil or saprolite under grassland replicate 1 | place: USA:California | collected 2016-06-15
CGCGCACCGTCACCGCGGCTTCAATCGTCACTTCAAAAATTCGCGCGCGCCCTTTGTCATCAAGCAGCACGCCGCCATAATTAAAGCTCTTGATGACACCTTCGATTACCGCATCGGCTCCTTCGCGTTGGCCCTGCACCCGCAGGCCGCGACCACGATGAATCAGCTCGTTAACTACGGCTTCAGTGAAGCGCGATTCGATCTTGTAACGCAGCGCATTATTTTGGAATGCCGGCACTGCGACCGTCTTGATGCGCGCCGGCAGTTGATTCTTCGTTACCGGCTTGTAGCATTCAGCAAAGCCGGAAACAAATAAAAGCATTAACAGAAACCCTGTTAATCGCAGAACTTTTCGCATTGGAAGCTCTAAATATTGAACCAGCATCTGACTTATTAGATCGCTCTGGATTCTCTCTCACCATTCGCGCTTAAGCAAATCGTCCCGGAGTAGTGTCTTGGTTCGAGGTTGTCTGCTCAACTTTTATGCCCCCTGCATCTTTGTTGTGAACAGATGCTCGACAACTATTCACCAAAGGGACCATGGGTTTTTCGACGCGTAGCGGCGGTATGAATTTAGCCCGGCGTTTCAACGCCGGGTAAACGGTTCACGGGGTGTTCGCGTCGCGCTAGCGACGCCTGAAATGCGCGGCTATCAGCCGTCGCTGACGCGACGATGGTGAAAGGTTGCGCTGGCCCGGCGTTGAAACGCCAGGCTAAATTCATACCGCCGCTACGCGTCGAAGAAGTAGGCACTAGTTACTTTTTGGGCTTTCCACAAAGTCCCTTCAGTCAGGCGGTGACTGATCGTTGCGGGTCAGTGGTGGGCGCACGATCATTACGTGGATCGTGTCATCTGGGTGGATCGTACTCCACCCATACTGAATTTCCTGGGATTCTGGCTCACACTTCTGACTCTAATGCTCGGTTTGTTAACGCTACCTCGGTGGCAGTCGTTCGTCGCTATTGCCGCGTTTCTATGGGTCACCTTTATTTTTATGCAGGGACTGTAAGTCCTGATCGCTTAGTCATGCCTGAGCTCGCCTGATCTCTTCCGCGATTCTTACGGTCTCGACTGCGGTTTTGACATCATGCACGCGAACAATATGGGCGCCTTTTAAAACGGCGGCGGTGAGAGTGGCCATGCTGCCGTGAAGGCGTTCGTCGACGGGAGCGGGGGTGCCGTTGTTGTCGGCGAGGATTCGGCCGATGAAGGACTTTCGCGAGGTGCCGATTAAGAGAGGGAAGTCAGGGAAGGCGGCGACTAGCTGATCGAGTTTGGCAATTAGTTCGATGTTTTGTTCCTGAGTTTTGCCGAAGCCGATACCGGGATCGATGACGATCGATTCGCGCTTCACGCCGCGTTGTTCGGCCAGCGTGATGCTGCTGCGCAAACTGCTGGTTACTTCCTCGACTATGTCGTCCACGGGTGGAAGGCCATGCAGCGCGCCTGGGGTTCCGCGTGAGTGCATCAGCACCAGGCCGGCGCAAGACTTCGCTACCTCATCCGCAATTTGAGAATCAAAACGCAAAGCTGAGATGTCATTGACAATGGCTGCGCCGGCGTCGAGCGCTGCGCGAGCGACTATGGCCTTCGTTGTGTCGATAGAGATCGGAATGGTTGAGCGCTTCGCGAGTTGTCTAATAACGGGCAGAACCCTCTGGAGTTCCTCTTCCGCTGACACGGTGGCAGCGCCGCCGGGGCGGGTTGATTCACCACCAACGTCTATGATGTCCGCGCCTTCGGCGATCATCTGTTCGGCGTGGGCGAGCGCGCTGTCGATCGAAAAGAATGCGCCACCATCGCTGAAACTGTCAGGTGTGACGTTGAGCACTCCCATTACAAGCGTGCGTTCGCCGATGGAAAGTTGGCGTCCGTCTGCGATTGGCCAATTGCGGACCCTGGGACGTGTGTTTGGTGTATCCATCCAAGAAGAATACCTTCATCTCCCTCTCCCGTTGGGAGAGCGAAGGGGAGAGGGCTTGACGTGCCATCAGACCCTTCCCCTCATTCCCCTCCCCAACGGGGAGGGGAAGAAGACCATTAGGAAGAAACCAGATAGTTTGAAATCGATTGCAGAATGCTGTCGGTGTCTTTGAGGATTTGCTCGTTTGTAAATCTCAACACACGCAACCCATTTGCGACCATATATGCATCACGCTTCTGATCGTGATGCCACTGCTCACTTTCACTGTGTACCGAACCGTCGCACTCGATTACCAAGTGAGCTTCATGGCAATAAAAGTCTGCTATGAAATCTCCAAATTGATGTCGTCGCCTGAACTTGAACCCGAGTAGTTGGCGATTGCGAAGCAGCTGCCATAACACTATTTCAGCAGCCGTTTGCGTCACTCGCAGCTCACGCGCACGGCTTGCCAAACCAGCAAACTGATACCGGCCACGATAATGTCTGCCTCTGTTCACTGGTGACATTCTAACGTCATTGGACCTGGAAGCAACACAACCCTTCCCCTCGTTCCCCCCTAAAAAGGAGGTCTGAAAATACACCGGAAAAATCAAACCATCGTTCCGGGAATTAGAAGCAAACAACAAAAGGGGAACAGGTTCTCACCCGTTCCCCTTTTCCCCAGTTTACCGTTTTCCCGGTATTACGCCGGCGCCGGATTGCCACCGGTGATTGGCGGCAGGATCGGCTTCAGTGGTTTGGCTGACGGTTCCTTGAGTTGCGGCCGGCTTTCGTCGCTGCCAGCATCGGTTACCGGTTGTTCATCATCGAGCGTCAGGCCCGCGACCAGGCGACGAATCTGCACCCCGTCAAGCGACTCACGTTCAAGCAGGCATTCAGCCAGGCGCACCATCGTGTCGCGATTGTCCTGAATGATCCCCTTGGCGCGTTCATACTGAGCGGTGATGATCTTCTTCACCTGCTCATCGATCTTGATGGCCGTTTCTTCGGAGAAGTCGCGATGTTGTGCAATCTCACGTCCGAGGAAAATCTGCTCTTCTTTTTTACCAAAGGTCAGTGGCCCCATCTCCGACATGCCATACTCGCAAACCATTGCGCGTGCTAGTTCGGTAGCGCGCTCAATGTCATTCGAAGCGCCGGTGGTAATGCTGCCGAGGAAAGTATCTTCGGCGATACGCCCGCCCATCAGGATTGCAATCTGGCCCAGCAGATATTCTTCGCTGTAGTTATGGCGATCGCCTTCCGGTAGTTGCTGCGTTACACCAAGGGCCATGCCGCGCGGAATGATCGTCACTTTGTGAACCGGATCAGCGTTTGGCACTTTCAGACCGACCAGCGTATGGCCGGCTTCATGATAAGCGGTGACGCGCTTCTCTTCGTTTGAGATCACCATGCTCTTTCGCTCAGCGCCCATCAACACCTTGTCCTTGGCCAGTTCAAAGTCGCCCATCGCGACCAGCTTCTTGTTGTAGCGCGCTGCGTTTAGCGCCGCTTCGTTAACAAGGTTGGCAAGATCGGCACCGGTGAAACCCGGGGTGCCGCGCGCGATTACACTGATGTCAACGTCTTCACCCAGCGGAATCTTGCGTGTGTGAACTTTCAGAATGCCTTCGCGGCCGCGCACATCAGGACGAGAAACAACAACGCGCCGATCAAAACGGCCTGGTCGGAGCAACGCCGGGTCAAGCACGTCGGGCCGGTTGGTCGAGGCGATCAGGATCACGCCGTCGTTTGACTCAAAGCCATCCATCTCTACGAGCAACTGATTCAGCGTTTGTTCGCGCTCGTCGTGTCCGCCGCCGAGTCCAGCGCCGCGATGACGACCGACCGCGTCGATTTCGTCGATGAAGATGATGCAAGGCGCATTCTTTTTGCCCTGCTCGAACAAATCACGAACGCGGGAGGCCCCGACACCAACAAACATCTCAACGAAGTCGGAACCCGAAATTGAAAAGAAAGGCACATTTGCTTCGCCGGCGATAGCACGCGCAAGCAGTGTCTTACCGGTTCCCGGCGGGCCCATCATCAGCACGCCTTTGGGAATTCGTCCGCCTAGTTTTTGAAACTTCTGCGGCTCTTTGAGGAATTCAATAATCTCCTGAAGTTCTTCCTTGGCTTCTTCGACGCCGGCGACATCCTTAAATGTCACTCGCTTCTGTTGATTGTTAAGAAGCTTGGCGCGCGACTTACCAAACGAGAGGGCCTTGTTTCCTCCCGACTGCATTTGCCGCAACATGAAAACCCAGATACCAATAATAAACAGCAGCGGGGCCCAGGTGATCAGCATGGGCCAGATATAACTACTGCTGCCCGAATCGTCCTCAAACTTTTCAACCTTCGGTTTGCCGTCCGGAGTTTTTTCCTGCGACTTGTTATAAACCGTGTTCTTTATCTGATCGCTGGTGAGCTGAACGCGATATTCCTGATTGCGCGTATCCACAGCAATCGCCTCATTTTGTTTCAGGGTGAACTGCTTTATTTCGCCCGCATCGATTTTCTGGTTGAGAGCCGCCAAATCGATTGCCTGCGTATTCCTGCCCGTGGGATTCACCAGCTTATAAAGCAGCAGCGCCCCCGCAACAATCAATAACCAAAATATTATTTGTCTAGCTGTGGAACTCAAAGTCATTAACGCCTCCGACGATGATCATACCTTATCCCTTGGTGCTTTGTCGCTTCGGCAAGAAGGACGAAATTCAATTCCCAGGGAAACGGTTTCATGCATTGCTCTTGGATGCCAATCAACAATTACCCGTTGTTTTAGAACCCTGGTAGGGTTGCGGAGTTCCCTCTGACGCGCGCCGCGCAAAAAGCGAAAACCGCCGTGCTACGCCCGGCGGTGTCGACCGAGTGGAATTTTAGAGGTCGCCGAGGGCTTTTTCAACCCCTTTTTATGAGACAAACCCAGCATTCCTCGTCTTCTTGTGACCTGCATCCCGCCTGGTAACTCCGCCACCCGTCCACCGTGGTCACCCTGAAGCAGCCTCTCCACGGCAATCAGGTGAACCATCTCAACCCGTCTGAGATCTCCTCGCGACCGTCGGATCCACTCTCGCAACGCGCGGCGCCGTACGGCTGCGGGCGCTTGCAACAGTATCTTTACGTTCAGGGACGGCAAGCTGGTTTCACTATTCCCGGCCGGGTTTTGCGTCGCCAATTCGAGCAATCGCCGGGCCTCGTCCGAGAGCGCAGCGGCATCTTCGTTCAGCAAAGCGGCGGTTCGACTAAGTGCTTCGACAACGCGACTATTGAAAGATTTCATCAGTGGCAACAATTGTTTACGAACTTTAACGCGCGAAAAGCCTTCATCATCATTCATCCAATCAACGCGGAAATCGATCTGGCGGCGACGGCAATAGTCTTCCGTGTCGCTGCGTCGCGCCCAACCCAGAAGCGGACGGATGAGCTTCACTTTAGAACCGCGTGCAAGTTCCCTGACCACCGGAATGCCGCTCAACCCTTCGGCGGCGCTGCCACGCAAGAGGCGCAGCATAATCGTCTCCGCCTGATCGTCCAGTGTATGCGCGGTCAACACGAGGCCCGAATCCCTCTTGTTGGCTGTCTTCTGTAGAAACTCGTAGCGCGCCTTCCGCGCTGCCTGCTCGAGATTCTCAGGCTTACTCGCCTTCTTCTTCCTTAAGTTAGTCTTGCCTAAGACGATGTCGTAACCAAGACTCTGCGCAAGCCGCGAAACCCACGTGGCATCATTGGAACTATCGGCGCGCAGGCCGTGATTGAGATGGGCGACGGTCAGGTTCAGCTGCAGCTTCTCATTCGTGATCAATTCCTCGAGGGCAAGCAAGAGCGCTGTGGAGTCGGCGCCACCGGATACCGCCACGACGACGTGGGCTTCTAACTCCGGCAGCTCAAGTCGTCGCCATTCCTCCAGCAGGTTTCTGGCGAAAGCGGAGAGCCTGGGTTTCGGCGACTGCCGATCTTTGCGCTTTGTCGTTTTCGCTTTCATCTTAAAGGTCCAGTTACCTGACCGTAATCAGTGACAGCAAACAGCTCATCAGCTTGACGTACCTGGCTATTTTGGAAATCTCTGTGCTGCCTCTGTGCTCTTTGTGTCTCTGTGGTGAGTGATTTCGTTAGTTAGTTCAACCACAGAGACACAAAGGACCCAGAGATAGCACAGAGAAAGCATTTAGATCCTGGACAGTTCCTCAACTTGACTTCGTTGGCCCAAACGCTTCTAATTCGGGCATCCCAGCGGTCAGCAAAAAGCTCTAAAGAGTTCTCCCGCAAACAATTTTTCGCGAGGTCAATACATGAAATTAAGAATGATCCTGTGTGCGCTGATACTGGCGCTCTTTACTTTTCAAACAATTCCTGTCGCCGCGCTCGACGAAGGAATGTGGACTTTTAATAACGTACCCCGGGAAGATATCAAACAAAAATATGGGTTCGACGTTACTGACGACTGGCTACGCAAAGTTCAACTGGCGTCGGTACGTTTCAACAATGGCGGCTCAGGTTCGTTTGTGTCGCCAAACGGTCTGGTGCTCACAAATTATCACATTGTCGAAGACATTGTCGGTGAGCTGAGTACGGCGAAGAAGGATTATGCCAAGGAAGGCTTTGTGGCGCGCAGTCAGGCCGAGGAAATGAAAGCCGAGGGACTCGAGCTGAATCAACTCATCAGCATTGAGGACGTGACCGCTCGAATTAACAGCGCTGTCAAGAGCGGGATGTCGGCGGTCGAAGCAAACGCGGCGAGGCGCGCTGAAATTAGCGCGATTGAAAGAGAATCGACTGCCGCGACAGGCCTGCGCAGCGACGTTGTTACGCTCTATCAGGGCGGCCAGTACAATCTCTACCGCTATAAAAAATATACCGACGTCCGCCTGGTTTTCGTGCCCGAGTTTCAAGCGGCATTTTTTGGCGGAGACCCGGACAACTTCAACTTCCCCCGCTTCAACATCGACATGTCCCTGGTTCGAGTTTATGAAAACGGACAGCCCGTGAAAGTCGAAAACTATTTCAAATGGTCGAAGACCGGTGCGAAGGATGGCGAGCTCGTTTTTGTTACCGGACATCCCGGGTCCACACAGCGGCTTAACACCGTCGCCCATCTCGAGTCTCTGCGCGATGTCACCATTCCGCTTATCCTGCGGCTGTTGGAGTCGCGACGCGTTGTGCTCAAACAATATATGGCCCAGGGTGAGGAGCAGACACGCCGGGCCCAGAATGAACTGAACTCGATTGAAAACTCCATCAAGGTTTACAAGGGGCAGATTGCGGGCCTGAAGGATCCAAAACTAATGGCCAAGAAGCAGCTCGCCGAACAGGCTTTGAAAAATTCGATCTCGGCTGATCCCCAGAAGAAGCAGGAATATGGCGGCGCCTGGGACGCGATTGCCAAGGGACGGAAAGATCTCGCTTCGTATGAGCGCGACCGTCGCTTCCTGGATCTGGCGGCCGGCTTCAACACGCCGCTGTTTAGTTATGCGCGCATCCTCGTGCGTATGGCTGAGGAAAACGAGAAACCTGATGCCGAGCGATTGCCCGAGTATACCAGTACTCGTCGGCCCGCGCTGGAAGCGAGTCTGTATTCAACCGCGCCGATCTATGATGACTTTGAAAAGATGAAGCTCGCTAATTCGTTGGCGTTCATGCAAAGCGAATATGGCGCGGATCATCCGCTGGTAAAGAGGGTACTCAAGGGTAAGACTCCGGAAGCGCGCGCCGCCGAGTTGATAGAGGGAACGAAACTCAAGAATGTTGAGTATCGCAAGCAGGTCGCCACCGCTGGAGTGCGAATGACCAGAAGCGGTGACGATCCGATAATTGATTTGGCTCAGGATATCGACAAAGAAGCGCGCGCAGTGCGGAAGCGGTATGAAGAAGAAGTGGTGGCTGTCGAACGCGCCAACTACGCCAAGATCGCCCACGCACTTTTTGAAGAGCAGGGAACCAGGCTTTATCCCGACGCCACCTTCACGCTGCGTTTGTCGTACGGCGCTGTGAAGGGATATCGCGAGCATGGAAAATTCGTGCCGCCCTTCACCACCCTCGGTGGGCTCTATGCGCGTTCAAATCAGTTTCATCACGCGTTTCCTTACAATCTGCCGCCGCGTTGGATGAGCAAACGCGCCGCCATCAATCCGCGCACACCATTTAATTTCGTTTCGACTAACGACATTATCGGTGGCAATAGCGGCTCGCCAACAATTAACAAGAACGGCGAGTTGGTTGGTTTGATCTTCGACGGCAATATTGAGTCGCTGGTCGGCAACTTTGAATACGACGAGTCGGTTAATCGTTCAATTTCCGTTGACGTGCGCGCGATGCTGGAAGTGCTGCGGAAGGTCTTCCAGGCAAACGCCGTCGCCGATGAATTGATGAAGGGCTAGGCTACATTTTAGATTTCAAATTATTTCAAATCGGAGATCTTAAATTAGTCGAGGGGTGAGCGGTTTCACGGAGCATAGGCTTCTCCCTCTCCCATTGGGAGAGGGCAAGGGAGAGGGCTTGACGCGCCATCCCACCCTTCCCCTCATTCCCCTCCCCAACGGGGAGGGGAAGATTAGAAACCTGGAGCGGCAAGCCCCAACTCATTTGGCGCCGCAACACGAAGTCAGAACCCGGAGCGGTAGCGACGGGCTCATCTTCTGTGATCATTCGAGCCTGTTGTTCGCGCTACCCGGTCGCTATCCGCTCCCGGTTCTGTATTCGTCGACCCACGACGTCAGTTTCTTTCGCTTAGGTGTTGGGCTTGTGGCGTCCTGTTTCTGGCTTCACTTCACATCCTTCAGAGAGCGTGAGGAGCGCGGGAAAACTAATACAGAACCCGGAGCGGTTGCGACGGGGATTATCTTTCATGATCATTCAAGCGTGTTGTTCGCACTACCCGGTCGCTATAGCGACCGGGTCCTGGCAATCAAGTTGGACTTTACTCGTAGCGATTAGATTAGGAACAAACTCGGTTCGGTTATCCAAGTTGATCTTGAGACCCATTCGCTACCGAGGCTGTTTGAAAACTAAAAGTTGATCAGCATCGACCCACGATGTTAGTGCGGGCGCCCGTTATCCATTCCCTGCTTCCGCAACATTTTCCTGTGCCGGAGTCATATAATTCGTCCGCTGACGCGACTAATACTCGGAACACGGAAGCATAAACAGATGGACATCTCGGAGCTGCAAGCTGAGCTCGAAAAACTTCATGGAGCCAGTTTTGGCTGGGCCCTAAGCTGTTGCCGCCGCGATCCAGCAGAGGCAGAAGAAGTCTTGCAAACAGTCTACTTGAAGATCCTTGAAGGCAAAGCGCGTTATCGGGGTGAATCAAACCTTAAGACATGGCTGTTCGCGGTCATCCGCAAGACAGCGATTACCGAGCAGCGCAAGCATTTGCTGCGCACACTGAAATCAATAGCAGCTTCAAAGCCCAGACCTGAGCGAAACTCTCTCGTGGTAGAACCCGCTGCAGCGTTCGAAAGATCAGAAGCGCAGAAACAGTTTCAAAAAGCTCTCGAACGTTTGCCTGCGCGTCAACGAGAAGTCTTGCACCTGGTGTTTTACGAAGATTTGAGCTTGCGCGAAGCTGCGAATGTAATGGGCGTCTCGATCGGCAGTGCTCGTCAGCATTACGAGCGAGGAAAAAAGCATCTGCGCACGTCTTTGAATCGAGAGGAACTTGACTATGGAACTAGCTGGAAACGAAAAGAAAATCCAGGCGCTGTTTCGTGAACTCAAACTCGCCGACGAGCGCGTTGCGCCGGAATTCAACAGAGTGTGGAACCGTGCGCAGGCGACAACTCCAGGAGCGCCGTGGGTATTCAAGATCTCGTTCGCTATGGCGATGGTCCTAATTGTAATTGCCCTCTGCTCTATAGTGCTTTGGACGCGAAACTGGCAACGAAGTCAGCAGCCTGGTCAAAGCGTTGCCACTGGCCCAACAACAGCTGGTTCAACGCCCGGCTCAACAGCCGGCTCAACGCCGCCGCCACCAGCGACGCCTGCCCCAAAACAACTTGTCTTGGCTGAACCACCTAATCGCGTCAAATCCAACCGCTGGGATCGGAAAGTCGCAACGCGCCGTCACGGAGAACTCAATGCCGGAAACGCAGCCATTCCGGAGGCCGTCTCTATCTCCAGTTGGCAATCACCGACAGCGACGCTCATGCAATCGCCGGCAGACGACGTGTTGACGTCGTTGCCACAACTCGACCGGTCTCTCACCGAATTGAAAACATTCTTGCCGAACATACCCCAGTGAAGGAAAACAGCGAAGGAGAAGACAATGAAAGAAAGAATCGGAATCATAGTCGCAATACTAGCCTTCAGCATGCTTGTTGGCATTCCTCTGCTGCGGGCGCAACAACCACCACAGAATGCAACCCCGCCTCCGGCACCGCATGGGCCACAACCGCCTCCGCCGAATATGGATCCGTTGGGTGACGTGATGTTTCCGCCGGACATGATCATGGGCCACGCGCGAGAACTCGGAATAACCGACGAGCAGAAGCTCTTCATGCGCGGTGAGATTCAGAAGACCACCACGCATTTCCTCGAGCTGCAATGGCAGCTTCAGGACGCGATGGAAGCGCTGCACCAAACAATGAAATCCAATGCGGTGGACGAACAGCAAGCCCTGGCCCAACTCGACAAGGTGCTGGATACTGAACGTCAGATCAAACGTCTTCATTTCGGCCTGGGCATTCGCCTCAAGAACCGGTTAACGCCCGAACAGCAGGGGAAACTTCGCGGTATGAGGATGGCGCCCTGGCCTGACGGCCCGCCAAAGCCTGACGGCCCGCCAAGGCCCGGTGAACAGCCTCAGTAAATCGGTCTATCTCCCTTTCCCGTTGGGAGAGGGCAGGGGAGAGGGCTTGACCTGCCATCACACCCTTCCCCTCATTCCCCTCCCCAACGGGGAGGGGAGGATCAGAAAGAAACCGTCCCGCAAACCAGACCACTTGGATGTAGTGGACTTCATCTACCTTTCCGGGAAGGGGAGAGAGTGGTCTTTATCTCCCTCTCCCATTGGGAGAGGGCAGGGGAGAGGGCTTGACGCGCCATCACACCCACCCCTCTTTCCCCTCCCCAGCGGGGAGGGGAGGATTAGAAGAAGCCGACCCGCAAACCAAACTCACCTGGGTGTAGTGGACTTCATCTCCCTCTCGCATTGGGAGAGCGAAGGGGAAACGGCTTTGCATCTCCCTCTCCCATTGGGAGAGGGCAGGGGAGAGGGCTTGACGAGCCATCACCCCTTCCCCTCTTTCCCCTCCCCAGCGGGGAGGGAAATCAGAAAGAAACTGCGCAAACCAAACTCACTTGGGTGTAGTGATCTTTCGCGTGCGTGAGTCGATCGTTTCCGCGCGCGACGAGATCTTTGGCGTGTAAGTACTGATCGTCAGCCTGGAAGACGGCAACATTTCCTGTGCAGACGGCAACATTCCCTGTGCAGACGCCAACTTTACCTGTACAGACGCCAACTTTACCTATGCAGACGGCAACATTTCCTGCGCAGACGCCAACTTTCCCTGCACGGACGCTAACTTTACCTATGCAGACGGCAACATTTCCTGCGCAGGAGGTCGCAATTTGCGACCTCAAAGACAGATCACGTTCAACCCGCGAAGCGGGCGATGGAACAATGTGTTTAGTAAGGAGTGAGCAGTAAGCACGCCTCAATGGAAGCGCGATTTCGTGAAACCAACGGCCCATGTTTTTGACGTTCGGTCGTAGAGTCGTCGAGGCCCGAAGGGCCGTCATTCAATAGCCACGACTGTGAGGTCGTGGTTGCGAATGTTGAAATGATTTGTAGAGGTCCGAAGGACCGGCACAACATGTCGGCCCTTCGGGCCTCAATTGTTTTTGTCAGTGACTCTTACCCGCACTGACGGTCGGGGCTATTAAATGGCGGCGCTTCGCGCCTCGTACCGGGTCGCTATGCTGAACCTCACCCTAACCCTCTCCCAAGGGGAGAGGGGACACGCTGTGTTTCCGCGCCACACATGGACCTGACAGGTACCGTCAAAGCAGAACGAATTTCTTTCCAATGGATGGAAACGTCGGCCAACGGAACTGACAGCGCGAGGCAAGCCCACATGATTGCCTGGGCAATTTCAACACCAAGAGCTTCCCATCCCGTCACACAAAACAAAGCGCCCGGCAATGAAGACCGGCGCGATGGCATAGCTGCGCGTTGCCCACTGGCGATGCAGCGGGATTTTGCGTTTGTATGCGAATAGACCAGCGAAGAGTAAGGGCCCCACCAGCGAGCATTCCGCGTCGTGGGTTGAATGGCGCCCAAGCCGTAACCCGGTCACGTGAGGCCCGAAGGGCCGACATTCAATAGCCACGACCGTAAGGTCGTGGTTACGAGTGTTGAAATGATTGGAGAGGTCCGAAGGACCGGCACACGGTGTCGGCCCTTCAGGCCTCAATTGTTTTTGTCGGTGACTCTTACCCCCGACCTAACGGTCGGGGCCTGGAGTTTGGACATTTAAAGTACGTAAGTCATTGTTCTTGTTGACATACGTACCTCAGTTATGGCATTCTCCGCAATCATAGAGATTGTGAGCCCCTGTGGG
>WNFZ01020674.1_pt1 | contig 12463 bp, 6 predicted proteins | sample 5400081 | NCBI WGS metagenome assembly WNFZ01 (sample SAMN13153365, study PRJNA577476) | soil metagenome | isolation source: 80 cm soil or saprolite under grassland replicate 1 | place: USA:California | collected 2016-06-15
TGATTGGTGACCGATTGGTGCCTGGTTGGACAATGTGAACTTAATACTTATCTGATGAAATTCAAAAACTCAGTTTAAGTATAATTTAACTTGCTCTACAATCTTATTTTCAAAAAATACTAGATTGCAAATACCGACTTTGACTTTAATATATGAATTCTCAACAAAGTTATCTACCGGTTACCAATCGGGCATATGACTGATTGGTGACCGATTGGTGTCTGGTGACTACATTTCCAAAAAAAAATGTATAATCGCTCATAGTTTCGTAATTTCGGAATCACAAACCGATTGATCGATCATCTTTTAATTTGATAGGATCATATAGGACATTATCGTTATACTGTATTTACAATCGGTGTCAGTGGGAATTGCTATCTGTCAGTAATATGTTTATCATATTTTTCAAAATTGGCAGGTTTCTGCAAAGTATACATTTATACTTATATAATTAAAAGGAACATTTTATTTTCTTATGGAGTCGGGCTTTTTCAACCTTTCGAGACTGTATGCTCTCTATATAGCATGCAAATAATATATATCATTTTTTTTATTATATAATACATAAAATTCGTTTAATGTTCACAAAAATTAATCATCCATCTCAAGATCCTCATCGTCGGAATTTTGATCAAAAAATCGGTCATTACTAGTTAATAAAACCGTCTCTTCGTCCTCTTCATCCTCTTCATCCTCTTCATCCTCATCCTCCTCTTCCTCTTCTTCCTCCTCCTCCTCTCCATCATATCCATCGTTATAGGCCCTTTCTCTTTCCGTCAATTCCATCAAGTCATCATGTGAATATAGCTGGTCCAGCTGCTGGTGCTGGTTATCTGGTTGGTCCAGCTGCTGGTGCTGGTTATCTGGTTGGTCCGGCTGCTGGTGCTGGTTATCTGGTTGGTCCGGCTGCTGGTGTTGGTTATCTGGTTGGTAGTCATTACAAGCTTCAATGATCGCATCTTTCAACCGGCCTTCATAACCGGCGCAAGTCCAACGCGGTGCCAATAAAGGCGCCGTCGTTTCATTATTACTGAAGTTGTTGCCCATAACACGCTCACGTATTTTTCTATTATTGGGCTCTTCAGCTCTTAATCGGTCAACATAATCGCGCAAAAGTGAGCGCAGCTTAAAATTAAAAATAGTTAGAAATAGTTCAAATTAAAAATGACAAAAAAGCATAATAAGTAGAAAGAAATACTCACTGTAGACGACCTCCACTTTAGGTCTTTAACTACAATATTATTTTTTCCGCTTTCTTGATCGGTTTCCGAGTCTTCTGGGGAATGGTAAACGTTGTGATCGATTAACAGTTGCAAATCGTTATGCTTGAATTTCTTGATCAATGGATTTTCCACAAGCTGCAAGTGTTTGATCATTTTTCCTCGCTTTGATCGTTTCTATATTAGATAAGTTAGTATTAAATCAAATATTTACAATGCACCAAACTTATTTACTCACGTCGTGACGTCGGGAGTTAGAGTGTTTTCTTTTGTTTTGAAGTTTTTTTTCGGGCGATGATCGGTCCTTCTTAAGGTGCTCTTCACGACGATGACGATGAAGAGAATGAATTATATCATAAATAATTTCACTAGTTATATGAAAAATATTATTATCAATATTTTTCATTATACTAGGTATAATGTCGTTGATAATTCGGTTTCGCTGTTGAACGAACGTTTGCTGCAAGTCAATCCGGTTAGTTTCCGGCAACGCATCGTATTGCCGAATAACCTCCCTCTATATAAATCCAACAATATCAGTTAATAAATTTATAACAAGTAAATTTGTGATATCCTTATTTACCCTTAAAGCTTCTCTTAAATCTTTCGGCATATCATTTTTCTTTAAATAAAAGGGAATCTTTGAACTATTTAAGCTACTCGAATTACTTGAACTACTTGAACCGTCTGAACTGCTTGAACTACTTGATGATCGGACGGGAGCTTTTCCTTTGGCTTTACCGCTGATGGCTTTTTTAGGATTTTTGTCTTTAGTATCTTTGCTGCTGACGGTTTTTTTAGCAGTTTTGTCGCTGGCCTTTTTGGCCCTTTTTCCGCTGGTGGAAGCGGTGGTATTGGTGGTGGTAGCGGTGGTGGTATTGGTGGTGGCAGCGGTGGTTGTATTGGTGGTGGTAGCGGTGGTAGCATCAGTATCTTTTTCCGTTTTAATCATTATATCATCATCTGATAAAATGATTGGTTCTTGTTGAGAACCAGAACCAGCCCGCGAGGAGCCCGGGACCCCGTAGGGTTCATTAGTATTTGTTGATATTGTGTTGGTTATTTTTTCAACACATTCAGCAAGATATTTGACTTGCTGAGTAAGAGCTATTAATTTTTCGATAAAAGGATAATTAGTTTTTAAAAGGAAAAGCATGCATCTGCTGTTTGCCGGCCAACTTACCCAATAGCTCATCAATTTTCTCTATGTCTTTTTTGTCAGAAGTCATATTAATACAATAGCTATAATTCTTTGAAAAAAATTGTTTTTTTTTTGTTTTTTTTTTAAAGAATTTAAGTTCTTTTTAAAAAAAAACAATAACGATAATGAAAGAAAAGAAAGAAATCAGTCTTTTTATGTTTTTCAAATCGATTATTTTCATTATTTTTAACAATTATATTAATCATTAGACCATGTGTAATTTTTGCGTCCTATTCATTCGAATCAAGGAAATTAAACGATACTTAACTATTTTCAATTATATTAATCATTAGACCGTGTGTAATGATGCGAAATTTACATATTTTGCGTCCTATTCGAATCAAGGAAATTAAACGATACTTAACTATTTTCAATTATATTAATCATTAGACCGTGTGTAATGATGCGAAATTTACATATTTTGCGTCCTATTCATTCGAATCAAGGAAATTAAACGATACTTAACAGGAAATTCTAACGATTATCTTATATTCATACCGGTTTTTTCTTACAGTTATCGGTATCGGTTTTCACAATATTCGGTTTTATTTCTACATTGTTTTTGAGGCTATAAATTGATTGTTTTATTTTAGCCCTAGGGACGATAAATGGGCCGAAAAAATAAACAGTAGCCTTAAAAATTTAACGCGAGTAAACGAGTCTTTACAAATAATGTCAAATTATGCAACAATCAGAGGTATAGAATCTCGGAAAAAAGTTGTAGAATTTGAAAGCGCGACAATGGAAATCATGAGAATGCAGATGATTTTCTACAGCAGAAGATCGAACTTTTGGAAACTTATCTATCCCTATTTAATAATCCAGAAAGAAATTCATTTGGAACTTTATTAAATAATCAAGAAATAAATTCGTTTGGTAACCCCGATATTGGCATGTTCTGCCAAAATCAGTTTAATGTAAAAGAAAAATCGATAACCGATGCAAATAAAAATTCTCACAAATGAAACTGCCGATTTATTGGGATTACAGCATTATATGTGATAGGATTCTTTTTACCAATTACAAATTTACTAGATACAAATCGGCTATATAAGTAATGAATTGGAATTAAACAATCCCGTTCTATATCATAAAAGTCATTTTGCCAAAGTTCAATATTTGAGCTTTTTTCATTGCCATCAATACTGGTATAAAATCGGGTTTTCTGGTTTGGTGCCGGTTTATACCATTTGATAAATGCTAATCGGTGAGTTTTAAGCTCACCAGAAATCCTCACTGTGTGCTCAAAATAATATTGCACCTGGCCAGGAAATAAATCTGTCGTTTCATTGTTTTGGATAAATTTTGCCAAAACATTTGCATTTTTCAAGTATCGGGATGCCATTGCCGATCCAAATACTTCTGCCGAAATCCGAACGCGGCCAAACTGATCAACCATATTTGGCACAACAATTGAGTCTCTTGAACTGGTTGATATCGACTCAGCAATTGTTACAAATTGAAAGTCGTAAGCATTATTATAATAATCGGTTAAGATTTGATAAATATCATCAGGTAAGGCAACCCGATTTTTACATGGCGTAAGCATTTCTCCGGGAAACGGTTCGTTACCGACAATTGTATCATCAACTTCTTGGAAGAAAATTTTTCTAAATTGATACAGCTCAGCAAAATTAAAATTGTCGTAATCTGCTAAACTACCAGAAGTTTCCCGTGGTTTTATTAACTTAAGAGCTTTAACAAGCTTAATATTATTTGATTGGGAGGATAGAAGGTCACCAAGTCTCCAATGCTGCATGATGATTCGTAGAAGTTCGGGTTCAATTTGACGATTACTATTGGGAAAAGAACCTATTTGTATATTGTTTAACATATTATTAGTATAAGCTTAAATAATTAAACAGTCTGCATAATAGCCTACCTAGAATTCCATTCATTCTTTCAAAAGAAAAACACCAGAAAGAATATAACGGCCCATAATCCCAGCAACAATCGGCAATGTGAAGACATAGGTGGAGATTTGGGGTGATCCTTTCCGGACCATAATTTTCTTCAATTAATTTTGCAACCTTGAGTAAACATTCGTGAGCTTCGTTCAATACGTTATAGTTAATGATCCGACAAACTAGTAGAGAACAAGCCCTAACGAAATTTCCCAAAATTTGTCGATCTGGTCCAGCGAGCAAATCCCACATCAATGGGATAGCATAAATTAGAATAAATGTTTTCCATTGGTCGGCCGTAAACCTGGAAAATCCTTCTCCAGTTGCGATTTTATTTGGAATTCGGCCCAAATCCGTGGGTATTTTTATGGTTTTTGCTCGCTTTTCCATTTTTTCTAGATCATGTTTGGTGATCTTATTACCATCAATCCATAATTTTTTGATTATCGTCTGGGCTATTCCGAGGAATAAACAATGCATCGGATCCACGATAAGGTGCCTTATCGGATTAAAATATGGCAATCGAAGTAGTTCGGACCATCTAACAAGAGTCGAGCTTACATGACGTTTTCTTTCTTCTTCAGATTTACATAGCCTCCAATCCTCAGCATTCCGTCGATGTTCCTCCAAATCTCTCTCTACAAACCAATCATCCATATCATCAAAGCCGCCAAAATTTAATTTATTTCCATTTGAATTTGCTCTTTTATAACACCTATGACAACTAACTGATGCCGATATATGACCACAGAGCTTCCTCGCTGCAGGAATATCATTTGAACAGCATATTAGTGCTAATCGGACATTTTTTCCAGCGGCGGGAATCTCAACTCCATTCCAGAACTCTAATAACTCATCAACAATCGGGGAGAGGTAATGGTTAATTTTGTGTAACTTAACCTCGTTTGGTCCTGGTAATAGACCAAGCGTCAATATATTTTCTTTTTTGAATCTAATTTCACGTGGTAAGTTACAAACAACTCCATAAATCGCACCACAGCTGTATACGGATGTATCGAAAGGTTGAAACCAATCGAGATTGATCATGATTCCCAAGTGGGAATCTGCAGTTTCTGGTGTAAAATATGGGACGCCTGAAGTGTCGGGAAAATTTTTCCAGATTTCACCATCATAAATATCTGCTAACATACCATTATCGATTTGCCGATTGGTCCATTTTCGTAGTTGTTGTTTGAATTCTGGTCGTTGATACAAACTGTTTATTTGTATTTTCAAATTCGGCAGTGGAAATAACAATTTCGGACGTCTTTTATTTCCACTAGTAAGCGGTACTTGCATGGTTAATTCCATCCCGCAGGATTTTCCCTTCGATTTCATTGGAAATTCTACATGCGTACATTTGAATCCTTCTTCCGCAACAACTTCGGTTACATTATATAATGTGTTACAGCTCGGACATACTGCGTAAGTTTTTGATTGCTTGCCGATTTGTAACAAACTACTTGCAGTATGTAAAGAAGATGGGAAATCTTTGAATCTCATCTGATCAGCATCCATCAATACTTGCTGGAAAAACTTGATCAAAGAATCTATGGCAACGTCAGATAAGCGAAATCTTGCTTGATACTTGAATATCCATATTAATATCCAAGAACCTGTGAAATTGACATTTTTATCGGGATATACAAATTCTGATTCGTTGTCAGGGGCAAGAAATTGCTCAACCGGAATTTCATCTTCACTCAAAACCATATCATCATCTCCTTCTGGAGGTATGCCGCTATCTTCATCTTCGCCAATCGGATTATTGCTTTCATCATCATACCGATTGACTTCCGGTTCCCGAAACCGGTCTTGTCTTCGCCTTTTTTGGGGGACAAAAACGGAAAAATCCGAATCATAATCATAATTACTATCAAATGAAATCAATTCTTCTTGTTCCGCCTTTTTTTTTGAGCTTGATGATCCTTCCGCAATCGGATCATGACCGATTTCCAGAACGATATGTGCTTGCTTATCACAATTATTTCCAGGTAAAGAAGGGACAAATCCGGAAACGCTAGATGCTAGACGTTGTTCTAATTCTAAATGTCTTTTTCTGGTTCGTTCTTCAACACATTTGCCGTTACATGATTTACAATCACAAGATACCGTGTTTCTAATTTTTGTAGACATAATTATGTATATTTGTTTTTTTCTTCAAAAGTATTTAATGAAAATTTATGAAAATTTATAAGTACAGTCTTCAGTCTATTTATAGATAGACGCGTTTATCTCAAAAGTCGCGTAAAGAGCTTTAATGTGTACAATTCCGATTTTTTTATATATTAATCTGGTCGATAGACCATTGTTGCTAAATGGCATGTGAAAGTAGGAAATTTTAAGGGGTATTAATGAAAAATCAATATCAATCGGGTTGTACAGTTGAAAAAACCAGCAAATTACCACGCGATCTGTTCGTTTTGGATAAACCGCTCAATGATTTAAATGATACTGCAGCGCGAAGCGTCGCGTTTTTATAAGTTTAAAAGTTTTAAGTCTTTTTTGTTTCTTGTCAGTATCTTCAAAGTAACCAAAATCTTTCGGTCCTTTTACTAGTAAGTAAAGTTAAAATTGTGTCCTTGTGTCTGTTTGACAGAGGCCTGCAACAGCCGAGCCTCCGACGTCAAAAGCCCAGAGACTTTCCGGTCCGTTGCAGGTCTATACCAGCAAGGCTTCCTAACGGATAAAAGTCCGGACCTTTTTTATGGGCCTCGAAGGCTAACCGATACATAGCTTTCATTTTAATATCCTTATTGTTTTTTTTGACAGAACTCACCAACAGACCTCACAAAATGGGAAATAAAAAACTTCGTAAGGAAGCGTAAGTATCGGATAGCTTATCTCTCGTGACGTCAATCACGTGACTCCGTGTTTAGAAACATTTTTATACAAAAAGTAGCGTGGAATCAGAAATGAGTTCATACGAATCGGAAACTATATCTAGTTCGGAATCGGAATCGGAACCAGGTATAGTATATCGTGTAATCCTTGCTTATTATGTCCTGCACAACTGATGCACCGCCTAATGGTCAATCAATTGGTAGAACTAAATCAAAGGGACACTCAAGTCCTGGATGGTTCTGGTTCTGGTTCTGATTCTAGATCAAGAGGTGACAGGAAAAGAAGAAAGTCGAAAAAACCTACTGCTTCTAAAAAATTGGTCGAACTAAATCAAAGGGACACTCAAGTCCTGGATGGTTCCGGTTCTAGTTCTGATTCTAATTCAAGAGGTGACAGGAAAAGAAGAAAGTCGAAAAAACCTACTAAAAGATACCAACGCGTGTCTGAGTTGCGCAAAGATATGAAAGAAGCATTACGGGTAAACAAATTTTCACCATATTTTACTTTATAAATTTTACTAATTATAATGCTATTTTTAGCGAGATTTATTTTGGAATTTGGCGAGAATGCCAAAAGAAGTACAGCTAGATATCGAGAAGACATTTGAAGAGCAAAAGGATCAGGTGACTAGAACGATCATGCCGACACTAATGAAGACCCTTGACCTAGTCACCTATCCGATTGGTGAGGGGGTCATATATGAGATGATACATACGAGACATCGTCATCAACGAGAAAATGATCAATTCACGAAGATTAGAGGTAAACATATTAAGTACAGTATTTTATGTCTTATTATTTATTTACTAATTTAACAAAATAGAAAAAAAGGAGAAGATCACGAACAATTAGTAAGTTGCGGGACCTCCGCGATCCATTGATCGGCAAATTTAAACCAGATGAATTGTTGCCGATTACAACGGATAATGGCTATCACAGCCCTGAAGAGTCAGAAAGTGATGGCGATGGACATACAATTGTTGTACGCAATTTGCGATGGCGTTCCAGCACAGTAAGTGAATTTATTAAAACGTTTTGTGTAAATTGGCATGCGCTAATTCATTTTTTTTAAAAAAAGTTGCGGAGACTTCTGTTCTACGTAGACAAGAACACAAAAAAAGGGATCGAAAAACGTAGTCGGGTACACGATAGCAACACGTATGCCGATGAAGAGGCGCCTCTAAATGCGCCTGATTGGACCAAATCAGGCTACGAAGGTCCGTTAAAAAGTCTGACCACCAAAGTGGTCAATAAGTTTATTTCAAAATGATTAATCAGGTTATTGGAATTTGGAAAATTGGCATTATTACATTTAATAATAAAGTGGTCGGTTGCAATAAATTTATTTTGTGAATTGTTAGTTTGTAGTTAACTTAGTAATCTGACTCTGATTGGTCACCATGATGGTTTATTTTTTTTTTGTTTTGTTTGTTCGGTCAGTTTGAAGTTTAATTTGATTGTAACCAATCAGAATGTGAGGGCGTTAAGGGGCAAACACACTTAACGTTTTTCGCGCAAGTTCGTACGAACTTGGTTATTCAATTCGCAAACGAAAAATACTTTTGCATATATGATATACCCGAATGATATCCGGATCATCAAATTTAATCTAATTGGCCAGATCTCTATTTGTGCAATATGATCTATTTGCTAAATGTGGTGGATGTCTAAATATAGAAATAAGCACATTTTTTGTTTACAAAAGCAAATTCGCGTCCCGTGTTTTTACTTTTAATGCTGCAGCGTGACAAAAGAAAATTTTTTGCTTTAGTTTATAAAGGAAGTTATGGCAAGCCAGTTTACTGTCGACAACCTTGGCTACCACTATTTTCATATTGTAAATTCCTTTATCGTATAACAAATATCTTGTCTTCCAGCTGGTTAGCCATAGTACCGGTTAATGATCATGATAGTCCCCCTCCTAGTTATGAAGAAGCTGTTGCTGACAGGAGGGGATATATGTCGGTGAAACGCGCAGATCATATCCTTGTCATTGTTTGCTTAATGTTGCACCCAGTTACTGGGATTCTTAATTGGTTAATATATATGCTTTCTTGAATTCCAGCAATTAAAAGTAGAGTGAGAGAAAATGATTCTCTTCTTTTTCTTAAGATTCTACTTTATTAGGGCTTTTATTTATTAGGTGGGTGTTGGGAATTGAAAGCTCTTCGTGGCCACAGCTTGCTGTGAACGTTCTTCCCATATTGCCTGAATTTATGAGTTAGTTCACACCTTCGGGGATCCTGCATAAATTCAATATTGTCCGGCTGACGCTTGTAGGAGCTTTAGTGCATAGGATTTAGGCTTCATTAAATTGGCTACATGAACGGGGATTCGGGTTTCCTTAAACCTGGTGGTAACTCCGCTGCTGGCATGCTTCCGCGTTACTAGAAATTGGATTTCGTCCTCTAAGATGTATTCTGAACACAGCGTAGAATATACCATGACTGGTCTTTCGACCGTGTGGTCCCTATTCTTAACGTAGCTCTTAGTAGGAAAATTGTTCGTGGGTTCCGCCGCATGTTGGGCCGATAAAGTTTGACCATGCCTCACTTAGAATTTTATTTCAAATTCTAATCCATTTTTTCATCCTTCTTTTATTTAGATACTAAAGCAACCTATTACAGCTATTGTTTACGAAGCTTATTACATGGCTATTCTTCGCTTAGCTTCGTTATTAATTTGTATTTCAAATATCCTCCTACTTTTAACAATCGGGAGCGAAAATATGCCGATTTTGATGAACTTAATACTTCTTTTCTTCTTACACTCGATCGAGGTGGACCTTCTTATAAAACGATGACGCGTATTTTTGCATTTGCCGTCATTGGAGGTAACTATTTCGCTCGAATGGTAAGTAAAAATTTTCAGCCTGGTTTAAGATAATTAACATGATGGTCTTCAAATTGGCTCCTGCTTTCAGCAATCGGAAAACTCGATTTTTAACAAACTTTCGTTAGAAGATTGAGGTATGTACGGTTTAATCAAAGTGATATCAGTAGCTACATACATGTTGAAGTACTGTGAAACCTGTCGCTGAGGTTGATAGTTACTATCTAGTAACGGATACTTCAAAGACAAGCGGAGCGAGAATTAATGGTCACCTTCATATCGGTGAAGATGTAGTCTTTAGCAAGTAGTCGTGCCTTTTGGTGGTTAGCGTTGATTGATTGATTAACGTACGCCCTTATTCATATTTTGTAGAATTAGCTAATTCACAACACGATACACAAGATTTCTCAGAAATCAGAAACGAATACGTACCGATTTTTCATTCCTACCGACATAAATTTTAGCAGATCAGAACGAAACGAGACGAAACGAAACGTGTATCTACCGATTTTGAAGAACTTCATTAGAGGCAAGCAAAATTTTCAGCTTGATCTTCGTTCCTTAGCACAATTCGTTTAAGATAATTAACATGATGGTCTTCAAATTGGCTCCTGCTTTCAGCAATCGGAAAACTCGATTGTTTGGTAAGCAAGATTTCCATCCCGATCATCCCGATCTATTTCTAACAACTTGTTTGTTTAAAGATAATTTAACATTTGTCAAATCTTTATTTTTAAATTCGCCCCTGCTCCCAATCAGAAACGAAAACGTACCGATTTTTCACTTTCCTTCAAATTTATATAATAATTAAAATAACAAAACTATTGTTGCAAATATTGATATTGATCCTGATCCTATTTGAAATAATAAATTATATTTACAAATACCGGCTGTACAATTAAATTTTTGAATATATTATAAATTACAATAAAACGTATAATAGTGTAGGCCAATTAAGTATAAACTATCGTTCTTGGTAAATTATAATCAATCGTGCATCAGCCAGCCAAACCATCGTAAAAAAATAGGTACCAATCGATTTTATAAATCAGATATTAATCAGTCATCGATAGGTTACCAATCGGTCATCAATCATTTTATAAATCAGATATTAATCAGTCATCGATAGGTTACCAATCGGTCATCAATCATTTTATAAATCAGTCATCGATAGGTTACCAATCGGCCCTACTATAGGTCATAAATCAAACATCAATCTGTTACCAATCGACATAAATAAGTTATCAATCGGCTATCAATCACATGATCAAACCAGTCATGAATCGACCATCAATCAGGTGCCCGATTGGTGTCAGATTTTGGCGGAAATCGACTATCAATCGCCCATCCCGATTGATGACTACTAAATCAATCGGTTATCAATCAGATATCCGATTGATGACCGATTGATAACTGATTTGACACCATTCGACCTGTGAAATTGATTTGGCCAAAATCCAAAATCCAAAATTCCGAAACCAAAATCCGAATCATTTCGGCACGCCGAAATGAATGCCGAAATCCGAAATCGATGCCGAAATTCAAACTTAATGCCGAAATTTAAAAATTAGTACAAAATTCGCTCAAAAGTCAAAAGTCAAAACCGAGCGAGTATTTACAAAAAATTTATTTTAAAAGCAATATTTTAAATTTTTATTTTATTTGTGAATGTCCTACTATTGGATAGCTAATGTTTGTTGATTATTTATGAATTCTTCCGTTTTGCAATAAATTATTTTTACTATTTTTAATGATCAGCGAATTAATTGTATAAATAAAATAAAAATAATAAAAGAAAAAAAATCAACGCCTTCTCCTCCCTCTTTCTCCAATTCGCGTCGCTGCATATACATTGTGAACCTGTTCATCAATCGGTACTAAAAATGTACAAATTTTAATGATTTTAATTGAATCATTAATTTTAAGAATATTAAATAATTTAGAAGATAAATGTAAATATAATTCTTATTACCTGGCCTTCTCCAAGTACCTTCTTCAAATAATTCAAAAAACCTCTCCCCATTTCTCGTATTATGTCCTTCTTCATCCCCCAACCTGTAAGCTATTTGATCCTAAAAAAACATTAAAAATGTTAATATTTAAAATATGAGATATATATAATAAGGTATTAATTAACGTAAAATATACTTACTAAATGTTCACGTAATAAATTCTTCCATTTCGTTTTTATTTGTGTTCCTGTAAACCTCGTACCGAAGCAATCGTTAATTTTATCTGAAATATTTCTCCAAAATGATACCTGATTTCTACTTGCTAAGTTCCAGTTAGTGTTCCAAATTTTGACTCGCATTAGACTCGTATAGACTCGCATAATATAAATAATGTACTTTAAACAATTGATAGGATATACCCCATTGTATAAATAGTACTTTAAAATTGAACTTGCATCAGTATCTGCTTGATGGATTAGTTCTTGTAATCGGGAACGGATAGTTATTGGT
>WNFZ01004813.1_pt1 | contig 12453 bp, 10 predicted proteins | sample 5400081 | NCBI WGS metagenome assembly WNFZ01 (sample SAMN13153365, study PRJNA577476) | soil metagenome | isolation source: 80 cm soil or saprolite under grassland replicate 1 | place: USA:California | collected 2016-06-15
CGCTCGCCGAACCTGTCGTAGTCTGTAGAAGCGCTCGCAGCCACGGGCTCTGGCGTTATAGGGTGAGCTCCGCCCTGTGGGTTGCTCGGAGTGAATGGCGGCACATTTGGAGTGCTATCCGTGGCCAAGAAAGTGGAGTTGCTTTCCCTATCATCGTGCGTGTAACGGAAAGCTGTGAGGATGGTCAGGTCTTTCAACGGCATCCATAGAACGTTGGCGTTAAAAATGTGCTCATCTACTTGAGATGTGCCGGCGAGGTTGATAAAGCCATGATCGAATGGTCGAAGGGTAGGAACACGTTCGCCGAGGTCGGCATCGAAGTGAGTGCCTATGATGCGGCTTCCCCCGATATCGCTGCCAAGAGTTGTGTAGGAGTAACCGGCGGTAAACCAGAGCCAATCGCTAATCCGTGTCTCGGTGATGGCATGTCCACTGAACAAATCCAGGTTGTTTACGTCACGCTGCGTGATAAAGCGCTGTGCGCCCGGTGGTGGCACCGTCGGCGGAAGTTGACCCGCTCCGCGCTCCATGTTTAACGAATAATCGTTGTCATTGTGTTCGTAACGCATCCCCAGCAGGACGTCCGTATTGCCGATCGTCTTCGATATATCGAAGGCGAGTATGTCGCGCGTTTCGTCGATGCCACGGAATGAGGGGATAATTTTTCGCGTGGGATTCGTTGCTAACCCAGTCTGATTTGTGTCGCCCCAGACGGTCGAATCTTTCTGGCCTTGGCGAAACTCGTGTGAATAACGCAAAGTAATTTCCGGCCAATCTGGCAGGCGCAATCCGAGTTCAACCCAAGCCTCCCCCCGATCGATGTGCATCTCCGGAATCGGCGGCGGGAACCAGGTACCGCCATGTGGCGGAAGAAATCCCCCGTTGCCATCGTACCAACTCCGAAATTCAGTGAATCCACCCTTAATGTAGCCCAGATTTGGCTGCGATAGCTCCACCTTTATGTCGTAATCGTTATTATCCCAGATCGCATGCCCATCGACCGACAATAGGCCGTTCTTGCCCACAGTCTGTTCAAAGTGCAGGTCCTGGATGCCGCCGTAAACTTGATCGCCCGGCAGCCTGTGTTCTTGTTCGAACTGCGCGCGATCGCCGTTCGTTATTACTCCGCCGATTCCGAGCTCGATCCAGTTTTTGTACTCTTCGGTTTGCTCTTCCGTGGTCGCAGCCGTGGTTGATTTGCCATCGCTCGTGTCACCGGCGTGAACCGCTGCGGCGGCAAAAGTTCCCGCGCAAACCAGCACAAGGAATCTAAACGCGCTCATCATAGGACATCAGTACCTAAGCAGCGGGTTCACCTGAGAACCGTGAATGGCTTCGTGACAGCCCGCCGACCAACACGTGCCTTGAGGCAAGAAGTTGGTGTGATCGGTGTCTCCGATAAATATTCTGCCGGGCTCTGTTTGCTGCTGGAAGTGGCACTTCAGGCAAAGCGTTGCGTTGCGTTCGTTTAGCAGTCGCTGATTGACCGAGCCATGGGGCGAATGACACGTCACGCAGCCTTCGCGCACCGCCTCGTGCTCAAACACAAAAGGCCCACGTTGCGCAGTGTGGCACTCGAAGCAGGTGTCGTTTCGGCTCATGAAAGCAATGCCGCCGCCTTTGAGCGTCTGTTGAACATTCGTCCCGCCGCCTTTGATCGCCATTCCGACATGTGGATTGTGGCAATCAGCGCAGCTCATTTTGCCTTCCAGGACCGGATGATGATGCGGCAGTTGGAAACTTGCCCGTACCTCGAGGTGACATTGGAAACACGTTTCGGGTGATCGACGCGGATTGATAATCGTGTGCGACCCGCCCCCGCTCTTGACGTGCAGACTGCCCGGACCGTGACACGATTCGCAACCGATGTTCTTCGCGTTTTCGCCCTGCGCCTTCAAACGGGCATGCGTCGCAGTCCGAAAATTGCGCGTAATATTTTCGTGACAGGTGTCGCAACTTTCTGATCCCACGAACTCCGCGCCCGGGATACTGGGTGGCGCGAGAATCGTTCGGTTTGTTTCCAACGTGCCGCAGGAAAGCAGAATCACGGCGAGCGCGGCCATTCCCCCGACGCCCCAAAAAAGCTTTTCGCGCCTACCGTGGGCCCATCGAGTTAGTCTCGAATGCCACACAGACGGCGAGTATTGCCAAAAAGATAGATCCGCGACTACGCATTTTTTCGGAAAAATTTGCGGCCCGATTTTTTTTGAATTTACCTGCGCTTTCTGCGCCTCCGTTGGGCTGCGCGATATGCAATGGGCGATTTCCCGGAGAGCCGTTTAAAAACGCGATTGAACTGGGAGAGAGATTGAAACCCGACCTCGAACGCGATCTCGCTGACCCTAAGATCGCCATCTGCCAAAAGTTCGCGCGCCTTGTCGAAACGGGTACGCGCAACGTAATCGACAAAATTTACGCCGGTCACCTGCTTGAACTTTTCGCTCAGATGATTCGCACTGACATTGACCGCTTTCGCGAGCTTGGTCAGCGAAAGCTCTTGGTCGGAATGTTGCTCGATGAACTGTCGCGCCTTCCAGATGTCCACCGACTCAGCTCGACCTTGGTTGTGCAGGGTCTGCTTCAATGGGTTCGCCGGTATCATCTTGATGATAATTGGCCGCGATCGGCGGATAGCGCTCATCATTGCTTGGCGATTCCTCATCAGATCTTGGCACGGCGCCAAAAACAGCTCGTTTCGGCCTGAGCAATTCTTGCACAGGAAAAGCCAATTAACGTGGAGCGGATCAGACCGCGGCCCCTATGCTTCTCTGCGAAAGACGAAGGTGTAAGAAAAACCGTAGGAGGTGAATAGGGATGGAATACCTATTTTAATTGGTGTCGTATCAGTGATGGCGCTCTACGCGCTGATCATAGTGCGCTGTTTGAAACAGCCCGAATGGTAACAGCCAACCGCAATGAGGAGGTGATTAATATGCACACATTATCAGCGCCACTCAGCAAAGAAGAGAGGCATGCGAATAATGAAATCGCAGCGCTGCTCAGCATTGTGTCGGGACTGGGTCACATCTACAAGGGCCATTATGAGGCCGGTTTGCTTTGGATGTTTCTCGGTATGCCGGTTGCAATGTGGGTTGGCATCCTGTTCGGCCTGGCAACGGCTGGTATTGGCCTGCTCTTCCCGATCCTGTGTTGGGCAGCACTGGCGGTTGACGCCTACAATGAAAAAGACCGGCGCCACCATCATCGGGCACTGTGGGCAGATGACGAGGATGAGGTACAGGATTGATGATTCGGGCATTACGAACAGCGCGGCTGGATGACCTTGGTAAAATCATGAAGAATGGGTCAACAATAGGCGATCGCTTTGCGCCTACGGTCCTGGCAAAAAAGTCTGCGCGCTTCTCCTCGGTCTCTTTTCCGCCCACGATGCCGCTAGGGCAGTTTCTATTCGAATACCTTTACCGGCGCGGGGTTCGCCATAGTTTCGGTATTCCGGGTGACTTCGCCTTGCCAACATTTACATGGCTCGAGAAATCGAAAATCCGGAGCATCACGATGACGCACGAACCTGGCGCGGGTTTTGCGGCCGACGCTTACTCGCGGATCAACGGGATCGGTTTGGTCTGCGTCACCTATTGCGTAGGCGGACTCAATGTCTTGAATGCCATCGCCGGCGCGTACGCAGAGAAATCGCCGGTTGTCGTTGTGAGCGGCGCCCCCGGGCGGAAAGATCGCGAAAAAGATCCACTCCTTCATCACAAGGTCAAAACTTTCGAAACGCAGCGCCGCATTTACGACGAAGTCACGGTTGCGAGCACGGTCCTGCTCGATGAGCAACGCGCCGCTTCGGAAATTGTGCGGTGCGTCGAGGCGTGTCTGCGCCAGAAACGTCCAGTTTACATCGAGGTCCCGCACGACATTGTTGATCGCGAAATTCCTATAACCGGAATTCCTTCTGCTGCGCCTGAAAAATCCGATCCGCACACGCTCGATGCAGCACTCAGCGAGACCCTCTCGCTTATTCGCCTGGCGAGGAAACCGGTTATTCTCGCCGGCGTCGAGCTGGCGCGGTATCGCACCGCTCGTTTGGTGGTACGAATGGCCGAGCGGATGAACATTCCGATTGCCGCTGATCTTTTGAGTAAAAGCGCGGTCCCGGAAAATCATCCTCTTTACATTGGTGTGTATGGCGGCGCCATGAGTAGCGATGAACACGTTCGGAAGTACGTTGAGTCTGCCGATCTCGTGCTGATGCTAGGCACTTTTATCACCGATATGAGCATGGGCTTTTACACGGCGAAGCTGGATCGCGGACGCACAGTCCTGGCGACGTCCGAGCGCGTGAGTGTTCGATATCATCGCTACGATTCAATTCAGTTTCGGGATTTTCTCGAGTCGCTCGCCGCCGCAAAGATCAGGCCAAAGCACTTCAACCATCCCAATCTTCGCGCGCTGCCCAAACCGCTGAAAAGTGTCGAGCGCTCGGATCCGCTCACCATGGCCGATGTTTTTCGGATTCTTTCATCGCATCTCGACGAACGCTGTTGCGTCATCGCGGATATTGGCGACGCAATCTTTGGCGCAGTCGGGGTTCGCAGCGCCAAACAAGCGCAGTTCGTCGCCCCCGCGTATTACATGTCCATGGGTTTCGCCGTTCCAGCGAGCATCGGCGTCGCCATGGCCACGAAAAAGCTGCGCCCCTACGTCCTGGTCGGAGACGGCGCCTTCCAAATGACGGGAGTGGAAATCTCCACCGCCGTGCGCCTCGGGCTGAATCCAATAATCATGGTCCTTAACAATGACGGCTATGGAACGATGCGGAGGATTCGGGAGGGCTGTTTTAATACCATCACGCAGTGGAATTACAGTAAAATCTGCGAACTCGTGCGCGGCGGCGAAGGCATCATCGCATCCACAAAAGGCGAATTCGACGCTGCTCTCTCGCGTGCGCAAAAGTCCGATCGCGTTCAGCTCATTGAACTAAAGATCCCGCGCAACGACGTTAGCGATCAGCTCGAACGAATCGCAATTGAGGTGCGTAAAGTGCGCGGCAGCGGGAGATAACCCGGTAGCTAGTGAGCTGGGGTAAGAGACCGAAACGACAACAAAGACAAAAGAGGACGGAGGACTTTAGTCCTTTAAGTTACTGGCGTCGTTGTTTCGTGCGTGCAGCGAGTCGCGCACGAGTCATCCGCTCGCGTAGGCCGCCCTCTTTCAGGAAATCTTGTTCCAACCGCTCGATCTGGCGATCAAGTAAATAGCAGGTCACCTTGATCAAACCTGCGATGACATTGGCGCAGATGGCCGGGTCCGGATGTTCGATTCCCTTTTTGAAAGTGTCATAGTTCGCGCCCGGAGTGCGGTTGAGCTGGCGCAGACGCAACGCGCAGGGGTGGTCTGGCGCCCACTCCGCGATGCCGCGGTCGCGCATAAAATCGCGGTAATCTTCGAGAAGTTCTTTCTGGCTCGCGCGCGCCGTGTTCGTGAGTTTAATCTCGGTTTCCTTGGAAGTTGCAGAAGCCTCGCTGCCTTCGAGAATATTTTGTTTCCCAGAACGCGCGGCCTGGATCATCTGCTCGCGAGTGCGATCAAATTTGCTGAAGAACCGGTTGCAGAAATGAAGCGTAGCGTCATAGACAACGAGCGCCTTTTGATACGAGAGCAGGTCTTGGTAACCACCGTGGGGTGGGATGAATTTGTCGGGAGCTGTTTCTGGAAGTGACGAAAGCGACACAAGTGACAGCCCGTCGCTTTGCTGGTCTTTCGTCCTTTTCGTCCTTGTTGTCCCTGGCTTTGCCACCAGCACCGTTCTACCGGCTCACGTCGGCAGCGTCGAGGACGGAGTCTTCGGATAAGTCGAGAGCGCACGCATATATTGAGCGCGCTCGAACACAGTCGGGTCTGGACAGTTTTTCTGGCTCATAATGCCTTTGATTTGCTCGACCGATTCATATTCGTGTTCTTCCAGCCATTCCCGCATCTCCCGTTCGATCACGCGAATGTGATCGATGCCGCGCCGCAGCAGGACTGAGCAAAGCATGGTGACATCTGCGCCAGCCATCAGCATTTTCAGCGCATCTACGCCGTGATGAATGCCGCTGGTCGCAGCCAGGTTTGCGCCAATCCGGCCATACAAAAGTGCAATCCAGCGCATCGGCAGCCGCATCGCCATCGGCGTGCTGAGAAGCAGGTTGGGACTGACCTCGAGCGTTTCAAGTTCGATATCCGGCTGATAAAAGCGATTGAACAACACCAGCGCATTCACGCCGTTTTGATCGAGGCGTCGCGCAAACCTGGAAAGATTCGTGAAAAATGGGCTGAGCTTCACGGCCACCGGGATTTTCAACAGCCCCTTTACTGACGCGACAATCGTCAAGTAATCAGTCTCGATGTCCTCACCGTTGCGATCCGGGTCGGTCGGCACATCGTAGATATTCAATTCCAACGCATCCGCGCCAGCTTGTTCAATTTGCCGGGCATACCGCTGCCAGCCGCCGAACGTCGAGCCATTCAGGCTGCCAATGATTGGAATGTGCACGGCAGCCTTTGCTTTTGCGATACGGTTGACATATGCCTCGGGATCCACTTTGAATTCGGGTTCCTCGGAAAAATCCGTCATCGCGTCCGATGAAAATTCGCCGCCGTTACCAGAACCACGGCGCAACCGATAATTTCCCGGGCGAAGCTGTTCTTCAAACAGCGAATGGAAAACCACTGCCGACGCACCGGCATCCTCCATCCGTTTAATATTATCGAGATCTTCTGAAAGCGGGGACGCCGACGGGACAAGCGGCGTGCGCAGTTTGAATCCAAGATAAGTAGTAGCTAATTTCATAATTCTCCTTTTGCTGGGTTAAAGGTTCGAGCGGCGAGATATTCGTAAAGCTCGCGGCGACGATCGACATCTTGCTGCGCGCGTGTCACGAGCTCTTTCTCGGATGCCGGATGGGTTTTACCCAGCATCCTGAAGCGATTCTCCATTTTGAAGTAATCTGCGATCCTGAGCTTTGGCAGCGGGGAATCGAGTTGTAGGGGGTTTTCGCCGCGCGCGGCTCGATCCGGGTGGTAGCGATAGAGGAGCCATTGTGCCGAGTTGACCGCCGCCTTTTGATCTTGCATCGCTGTTGAAATGTTAATGCCGTGCGCGATGCAATTCGCGTAAGCGATGATCAGCGCCGGCCCATCGTACGCTTCGGCTTCAAGAAACGCTTTGAGCGTGTGTTCGTCTTTCGCGCCCATGGCGACAGACGCCACGTAAATCGTGCCGTAACTCATCGCCATCAGGCCGAGATCTTTTTTCGGCGCACGTTTGCCCGCTGAAGCAAATTTCGCGACAGCGGCGCGCGGCGTGGATTTGGAACATTGTCCGCCGGTGTTCGAGTAAACTTCCGTGTCGAGCAGCAATACCTTCACGTTGCGTCCGCTTGCCAGGACATGATCGAGCCCGCCAAACCCAATATCGTAACCCCAACCGTCTCCGCCTACGATCCAAACACTCTTCCGAACGAAAGCATCGGCGAGCGTCAGCAAACGTTTTGCAAGTGGATCGCGTAGCGGTTCGAGTCTGCTCTTTAGCTCGGCGACACGCGCGCGTTGATCGAAGATATCCGCTTCGTCTCGTTGCCGGGCATTCAGGATTTCCGTCGTTAGGCTTCGCCCGATCTGCGGCGAAAGCTGCTGGAGCAATTCGCCGGCGAACTCCTGCTGCTTGTCAATGGAAACGCGGAATCCGAGCCCGAACTCGGCGTTGTCTTCAAAAAGGGAATTCGCCCAGGCCGGACCGCGCCCGTTCGCGTCCTGGCTATAAGGCGTAGTTGGCAAATTGCCCCCGAAAATCGAGGAGCAACCAGTCGCGTTCGCGATAATGAGCCGATCGCCGAACAACTGCGTGAGCAGTTTGATGTAAGGCGTTTCCCCGCAGCCCGCGCACGCTCCTGAAAACTCGAACAGTGGCTGCTGCACCTGCATCGCGCGCACGCTGTTTGTCGAAATCTGCCGTCGATCCAAGTCCGGAAGCGAAAGGAAGAAATTCCAGTTTCCGCGGCCCGATTCGCGCAGTGGAAGCTGCGGTCGCATCTCGATCGCCTTGAGCCGCAGCTCGGATTTGCCGCGCGCGGGACAGACATCCACGCAAATGCCGCAGCCGGTGCAATCTTCCACCGACACTTGCAACGTGTAACTCAGACCTTTCCATGCCGGTAAACGCGGGGGCGCGGTCTGAAATGACGCGGGGGCCATCTCAAAGGAAGTCGGCTCACACACCTTGCTTCGGATGACGGCATGCGGACAGACGAGGACGCACTTGCCGCATTGAATACAGACTGCCGGATCCCACACAGGCACTTCCGTTGCGAAATTCCGCTTTTCCCAGCGACTCGTCCCCGTCGGATATGTTCCATCATTCGGCAACGCGCTTACCGGCAGGTCAAATCCGCAGCCCGTCATAATTTTTCCCAGCACGTTTTTTACAAACGGCGGCGCGCCCGAAAGATGATCATCGCGCTGGGGGCGGGCCGCCACGTGCTTCGGCACTTCAACTTCGTACAAGTGCCTGAGCGCTTCATCTACGGCGCGCAAATTCTTCTCGACTACTTCGTCGCCTTTCTTGCTGTAACGTTTCTCGATCGATTCCTTAATTGCGGGAATTGCTTTTTCGGGAGGGAGCACGCCGGAGACTGCAAAGAAACAGGTCTGCATGACCGTGTTGATGCGGTCGCTCAGCCCACAATCGCGTGCGACCTTGTGCGCGTCGATGACGAAAAAGCGCGCGCGTTGCCTGCTCAGCTTTTGTTGCGCGTTTTCGGGAAGATGGTCCCACACCCGTTGTCGTTCGTACGGCGAATTCAGTAAAAAGATGCCGCGTTCACAGAGATCTTTTAGCACGTCGCAGGTTTCCAGCAGCGACGGCTGGTGGCAGGCAACGAAGCCTGCCTTGGTGATGAGATACGTGGAGCGAATCGGCTCCGGCCCAAAGCGCAAATGCGAGACAGTCATCGCGCCCGACTTTTTCGAGTCAAAAACAAAATAGCCCTGGGCGAAGTGATCCGTGTTCTCGCCGATGATCTTGATGGATTCCTTGTTCGCCCCCACTGTGCCGTCCGATCCGAGTCCGAAAAATTGTGCACGCATGACTTCGTCGGCCTCAATGGAGAACTCCGGATCGAACGGCAGACTCGTGTGCGAGAGATCGTCGTCGATTCCGATGGTGAAATGATTCTTCGGCAACGGCTGCGCGAGAGTGTCGAAAATGCCTTTGATCATGGCAGGTGTGAATTCCTTCGAGGACAATCCGTACCGGCCGCCAACAACATCCACATCACGCCGGCCTTGTTCGTACAGCGCGTTAACGCAATCGAGATAAAGCGGCTCGCCCCCCGCGCCTGGCTCTTTCGTTCGATCGAGAGCGGCAATGCGGCGCACATTCGGCGGCAACATTTTTACCAACGCTTTTGCATCGAACGGCCGATACAGCCGCACTTTCAACACACCGACCTTTTCGCCGAGCGTATCGAGATAATCGACAGTCTCATGCGCAGCCTCGCAGCCCGAACCCATCAGCACGATCACGCGCTCGGCATCCGTCGCGCCGTGATATTCAAATAATCCGTAACGCCGTCCCGTGACCACCGCGAAATGATCCATCGTTTGTTGCACAATCGCGGGGCATACCGCGTAAAATGGGTTCACCGTCTCGCGCGCCTGAAAATAAACATCCGGGTTCTGTGCCGTCCCTCTTATTACCGGGTGATCAGGCGACAACGCGCGAGCGCGATGCTCAATCACTCGCGCCTCATCGATCATCGCCCGCAATACTTCCTTCGGAAGGATGTTGATCTTCGAAATTTCGTGCGATGTCCGGAACCCGTCGAAGAAATGCAGGAACGGGATGCGCGATTCGAGAGTGGCCGCATGCGCGATCAAAGCGAGATCTTGCGCCTCCTGTACAGAAGCCGAACAAAGCATTGCCCAGCCAGTGGCACGCGCAGCCATCACATCGCTATGATCGCCAAAAATCGAAAGCGCCTGCGCGGCCAGTGAGCGCGCGGCAATATGAAATACCGCCGGTGTTAGTTCTCCGGCAATCTTGTACATGTTTGGGATCATCAGCAGCAGACCTTGCGACGAAGTGAACGTCGTGGTGAGCGCACCGGTCTGAAGCGCTCCGTGGATGACTCCCGCTGCGCCGGCTTCGCTTTGCATCTCCACGACTTCCGGAACAGTGTTCCAAAGATTTTTCACCCCGCTGGCAGACCAGGCATCCGCCCATTCGCCCATGGGCGACGCCGGCGTAATCGGGTAAATTGCTATGACCTCATTGAGCGCATAAGCAATCCGCGCCACGGCTTCATTTGCATCCAACGTTTTGTAGCCGGTTTTCGCGATACGACACCGGACGGAGTGATTGTCGTGTTTGAAATTAGGCGTGGATTGGTCTCGCGGATTTTGTCCGTCTAAGTCGGCTTGTTCTACAGTCTTTAAGTTCACGGTTGCCCCGAACGTAGCCGCTATCGTGGTCGACCGATGTACCTCCGTTGCGTTTTGTTGTGCAATTATTGCGCACGGATCTGACGCCAGCCTTGTCCCGCGCCCCCCACGGCTGCCCTGTCTTTTACTTTCGCGCTTCGGGCGTGACTGTGAGCGTCACCCGCCGCTCGTCCCGCTCGACAATGACCCGGGTGGGTTGGCCGATTTTCGCAGCGTCCAACGCGTAAGTGTAATCGTAAATGTTGGCAATTTTTTGGCCGGCAAATTCCACGATCACGTCGCCACCTTTGAGGCCCCGAAAAGAGGCCGGAAATCCTGATCGAGTTTGGCACGAGAAGCTCAAGCAGCGGCTCTCGCGATTTCGAGCCGAGTTTTCTCCGGCAACACGGGCTCGCCGGCGTTGAACTGAAAGGGTATCGCAAAATTCTCGCCGAACGATTGCAGGCCGGTCCCGCGAAAATAATCCGCGAGCCATTTGGCCGTGGCCTACGCGGCCTGGGTGCCCGTCATGCGGCCATCGCGATCTTCATCGGCAAGCCATTCCACTTCGCGCCGCAGATCGGTTTCATTGATCTCGGGCGAAAATTCCCCGGCATTTTCGCTCGCTTGCGCTCGCTTTGGTGCCGCGGCGATCGCGGCCCGCGCGGCTTCGTCGTTCCAATCCGCGAGAAAAAGCTGCGCTTTTCCGTCGCTCGCGCTCGCCATTAACATCGGCAATGAACAATTCGAAGTTCTCGAAACCGAATTTGTTCGAGGTGAAAATCACGTACTTGCCGCTGGGATGATAGAACGGCGCCCAGGACATCGATTTGAAATCGGTGATGCGCTGCTTGTCCGAGCAGTCCGGTTTCATCGTCCAGACGTCGGCGATCATCCCGTTCTCCTCGAAGTGCCGCCAAATAATCCGCCGACCATCCGGCGAGAAGAACGGGCCGCCGTCGTAGCCGGGCGCATCGGTCAAGCGGCGCATATCGGAGCCGTCCGCGTTCATACTTGCGTGCCCAGACCGGCGATTGTGAGGTCCCTCGCTCCGCTCGGGATGACAGATGGGAAACTACAACCGCACCAGATCGACCAGGAACTGGCACCAAAGATAAATCATGCCGCGCCAGGAATATTTTACGTCGCCTGCCGCAGTCTGCTTAAGCACACCCTTGTCGATGTTGTGCGCGATTTGATCGCGGAGGTCGTTTTCCATTTCCGTTTGAATTCGCTCTTCATCAAACGCATCAATCATGTCCACATTTACCCCGTTCCGGCGCAGAAAATCGCGGTGGCTTTGATGAAGCTGCCAGAATGATTGATCCGGCCGCTGGCGATTAATGCGGAACCGGGGAGTGACCTTTAAACCGTAGGAAAGCGGATAATTCCACGTCGTCCAGGTGGTGCCGTCCTTTGCCCGCGACGAAATTCGCAAATAATAAAACGAAAGATCATGCTGTTCGTTCAGGCAGATGGCGGCCTGTGTGCGGTCCTCCTCCTTGTAAAACAGGCGGAAAAACTGGCGGTAATCCTCCCAGTCCCATCCAGCGTCACCGACATGCGCGAACCCTTCGTCCTCGATCTCGCGCGTGATCTCTCTTAGCGCGGGGAAAGTATCCGAAGACGGCGGACTTTTTGGCCGGAGCTGTTTTTCCTTCGGCAGCCGAAGTGCGCGAATCCGGGTGAGAATTTCCAGCCACGGCAAAAAGAGCCAGCTCACCGCAGCAGCAATACCCAGCACCCAGCTGCTGGTAATAAAATAAACGGCGAGGAAAGTGGCGATGAGAATTCCCAGCGCGCCCGCTTTCTGCGAATACGAATTTTGAAAACTGCGCAGGGCGATGCTGAGGACCCCCACGCCGAGCGTTAGAAAAAAGCCAAAAAGCATTAGGGATTGATCTGGTGCTCGTTCAGAAATTTCTCGAGCTGATCGGTATCGAAATTGGCCAGCACCCTGTCGCCCGCCACAAAAGTTGGAACATAAGTCTGCTCCGACAGCCTTTTCATCTCCGCGTATGCTTGCCG
>WNFZ01004816.1_pt1 | contig 12449 bp, 13 predicted proteins | sample 5400081 | NCBI WGS metagenome assembly WNFZ01 (sample SAMN13153365, study PRJNA577476) | soil metagenome | isolation source: 80 cm soil or saprolite under grassland replicate 1 | place: USA:California | collected 2016-06-15
CCCCGGGCCCCCCCCGCCCCCCCCGAACAGGCCGAGCTGCGCCGCGTCCGGCGGCGGCGGTGCGGCCTGGTGCGCCACGTGGTGCCCCGCCTCGAGCAGCTGCAGGACCTGCCAGGCGCGTCCCACCACGGGCGCCGGAAGTCCCGCGAGCCGCCCGACGTGGATCCCGTAGGAGCGGTCGGCGCCACCCGGCTCGAGCCGGTGCAGGAACACGATCTCGTCTCCGGCCTCCCGCACCGCCACGTTGAAGTTGCGCGCGTGCGCCAGCTCCTCCGTGAGCTGCGTCAGTTCATGATAATGCGTCGCGAAGATCGTCTTGCAGCCGATCGCATTGTGCAGGAACTCGGTCACCGCCCATGCGATCGCGACGCCGTCGTACGTCGAGGTGCCACGGCCGATCTCGTCGAGCAACACGAGGCTCCGCGCGGTCGCGCCGTGCAGGATGGCGCTCGTCTCGCTCATCTCGACCATGAAGGTCGATTGGCCGCGCACGAGGTTGTCCGACGCCCCGACGCGCGTGAACAGCCGGTCCACCACGCCGATCACCGCCCGCCGCGCGGGCACGAACGCCCCCACCTGCGCCAGCAGCACGCACAGCCCCACCTGCCGCAGCAGGGTGGACTTCCCCGCCATGTTGGGCCCGGTCAGGAGGATCACCCGACCGGCCTCGTCCAGCCGTACGTCGTTCGGAATGAACGCCTCGCGCGCCATCATCCGCTCGACCACCGGGTGGCGACTGTCCTCCAGGGCGATCGTGAAGTCGTCGTTCACCTCGGGACGGACGTAGCGCTCGTGGTGCGCGAGGTCGGCGAGCGCGCTCCAGACGTCGAGCCGGGCGAGCAGCCCCGCCGTGGTCTGCACCCGCGCGATCGCGTCGGCGATGCGGCGCCGCAGCGCGTCTACGAGCTCGGTCTCGCGCGCCCCGATGCGCTCCTCCGCCCCCAGCACCTTCGCTTCGTATTCCTTCAGCTCGGGCGTGACATAGCGCTCCGCCCCCGACAGGGTCTGGCGCCGCTCGTAGTCCACGGGGACTCTGGATTTGTGCGGGTTCGTCACCTCGATGTAGTAGCCGAAGACCTTGTTGAAGCCGACCTTGAGCGACGCGATCGCTGTGCGCTCGCGCTCCCGGGCCTGGAGCCCGGCGATGTACCGCTTCCCACCGTCCCGCGCGTCTGTGAGGTCGTCGAGCTCGCGGTCGTATCCCGGGCGGATCGCGTCCCCATCCGCCAGCTGCGCGGGCGGGCGCTCGACCAGGGCCCGGGCCAGCTCGTCTCCGACGTCCTGGAGCAGATCGAAGCGGTCGGCCGCCTCCTCGAGCGGCGCCGCCCGGCCGCGCGCCTCGAGCCCGTCGAGCGCGGCGCGCACGTCGGGGAGGCGCAGCACCGAGTCCCGCAGCGCCCCGAGCTCGCGCGGCGTCGCGCGCCCGAGCGCCGCCCGCCCCGCCAGACGCTCGAGATCGCGCACGCCGTCGAGCGCTTCCCGCAGGCGGTCGCGTCCCCGTGGGTCCCCCACCAGCACTTCCACGGCGTCGAGGCGGGCGTTGATCGCCGCCGGGTCGACCAGCGGTGCGAGCAGCCAGCGCCGCAGCAGCCGTGCGCCCATGGGCGTGATCGTCCGGTCGAGCACGTCGAGCAGCGTTCCTCCGGGGACCCCGGCGCGGAGCGGCTCGACCAGCTCCAGGTTGCGCCGGGTCATCTCGTCGAGCGGCAGCACGTCGCCGCGCCGCAGCACGCGGGGCCGGGCGAGATGGGGCAGGCCCCCGGGCTTGAGCTCACGCGCGTAGCGCAGCAGCGCTCCCGCCGCGCCCAGGGCGGCGCGGTCGCCCCCCCCCGCCTCGATCCCGAGGCCGTCGAGCGAGGCGAGCCGGAAGGTCCGCGTCAGGTCTTCGCGGGCGAGCTCCGGGTCGAACTCCCACGCTTCGCGCTCCGTGCGGGTCGCCCCTCCGTGCGGGACTTCGATCCCCGCGACGACGACGAGCTCCGGCGCCTCGTAGCGGGCGAGCGCGGTGGCGAGATCCTCTGGCGCCACGGTTTCGAGCACGAGCTCGCCCGTGGTGAGGTCGAGGGCAGCGAGCCCCGCGGCGGCCCCCCCGCCCCCGGGATCGACGGCCACGAGGAAGTTGTTCCGCTTGCGCTCGAGCCAATCCTCCGCGAGCACCGTGCCGGGCGTGACGGTCTCCACCACCTCGCGCCGCACGAGCCCCTTGGCGAGCCGCGGGTCTTCCACCTGCTCGCAGATCGCCACGCGGTGACCCAGGGCGATCAGCCGCCGCAGGTATTCGGTGGCCGCCTTGACGGGCACGCCGGCGAGGGGCACGTCCGCCGCGCCGCCGTTGTTGCGCGCGGTGAGGGTCAGGCCGAGCTCCCGCGCTGCGACCCGGGCGTCGTCCTCGAACATCTCGTAGAAGTCCCCCATCCGGAAAAAGAGGATCGTGTCCGGGTGCCGCGCCTTGATCTCGCGGTACTGCTGCATCAGCGGGGTGTCGGTCTCGACCCGCGGGGTCACGGCTCCTCCACCACGAACGGCTGGCCGCCGAGCCGGGTCTTCAAGCGCCGCTGCGCCTGCACCGCCTCGTCCCGCGTCGGGTACGGCCCGACGCGCACCTTGAAGAGGCCGCTCGTGTCCCGCACCACGCGGGCCGCGAAGCCCATCACCTTCAGGCGCGTCAGCATCTCGTCCACCTGTGCCGCGCTCTTCACGGCGAGGACCTGGACGGTGTACCCCGAGACCGCGGTCGCCGCGGCCCTCGCCTGGCTGTCGCCCGGGGAGGCGGTGGCGGGGGAGGACACGGGCGCGGGGTTCGTCGCCGCGCCCGGCGCGCAGCGCGCGGCGTAGAAGCTCACCTGGTTCTTGAACTCGACGTCGGCACCCGCGCCGTCCAGCGCCTCCTGGATCAGGGCGCAGCCGTGCGCGGGGTCCTTCAGGTCAAAGTACGCGCGCGCCGCCCAGAAGTCGGCCCGCGGTTTGAGCGGCGAGTCGGGGTAATCGCGCCGCAGCCGTTCCGCGGCCTGGACCGTCCCCGCCGGGTCACCCTGCGCGAAATACAGCTGCGTGAGCAGCACCAGCGCCGAGTCCGCCCACACCGAGCGCCCGTACTCGACCACCACGCGCTGCAGGCTGGTGGCGGCGGTCACCGCGTCCCCGGCGATCCGCCCCGCGGTGAACAGCGCGCCCGGATAGAGGGAATCCTGGGGGGACAGGCCTGCGAGCAGCCGGCGCAGCATCGCGCGCGCCGAGTCCGGTCGCGTTTGGGCCACCCGGAGCGCGGCGGCTCGGACCGTGTCGGTCTGGGCGGTTAGCCGGTTAGCCGGATAGGCGGTTAGCAAGAGCAGTACCACACTAACCGTCCAACCGCCTGACCGCCTAACCGCCTTCACGCCACCTCCCTCGCGCGCACGCCCCACGCCAGCACCAGCTGCTCGAGGATCCCGCGTTCGTCGGTCACGGTCGAGGACTTGAGGGCGCGGTCGGCGGCGAGCGCGCGCCGGATCGCGTACGACAGCTCGCGCCCGCTCCACAGGCTCGCCCAGCGGGCCCAGCGCGCGGCGGTGTGTTCCCAGCTCCCCAGGCCGTAGGGGCGGGCGGCGCGCAGGTGCGAGAGAATGAGCGGCTCGAGCCGGCTCCGGGGCGCCCCGCGATCGAGCTCGGCCCGCGCGAGCGCGGTGCCGAGCAGCGCGGTCGCGAGCGCGGTGACGAGGCGGACCCCGCTCATCCCCGCCTGCTCCAGCACCGGCTCGACCAGGCGTGCCGCGGCGGGGGCGCGTCGCTCGAGCGCCGCGTCCACCAGATCCTGCACCGTCTCGCCCCGGCGCACGCCCACGAGCGCCGCGACGTCGTCGCGCGTGACCGCGCGGCTGGCGGCGAGCGCCGCGAGCTTCTCGAGCTCCGGGGCGAGCGCCGCGAGGTCGTTTCCCACGGCCGCCAGCAGCAGCTCGCCGGCGTCGGGCGCGAGCTCGAGCCCGAGCTGCTTCGCGCGATGCGCCATCCAGCGCTCGACCCGCGCCGGGGGCAGCGGCTCGACCGCGACGCCCGTCGCCCGGCGCGCGAGCTCCGGGTCCGGCGCCTCGCCCGCGCCCTGCACCAGCACGAGCACCGTCGTGGGGTTGGGAGCTTCGAGATAGTGCAGCAGCTCCTGGCGCACCTTGGCGGTCTTGCGCAGCTGCTCGAGGCCGCGGATCACCACGGCGCGCGTGGCCGCGAGCATCGGCGGCGTGTTCACCAGCGCGTGGAACGACTCGGGGTCCAGGTCGACCGCGCTCCGCTGATCGACGTTGAAATCACGGGACGCCGGGTCCACGGCCCGCTCGACCAGGGCACGAACCGCCTCGTCCTTCAACACGTCTTCGTCGCCATGAAGGTAGTAGACGGCGTCCGGCGGACCCTGCTTCAGGCTCCGGAGCAGTGCATCAAAGGTGAGAGCCCCCATACGGGGCGGAAGTTACCGCGGCCTCGGGTCGAGAGAAAGCCTACCGGCCCGCCGACGCGGGTTCGACGAGCGCCGTGCCGTAGGGGTTCTGGTTGCCCGTGAACACGCTCGCCCGCGGGTCCTGGAACGACACGAACGGCACGCCCGCCTGTACGACGGGCTTGGGGAAGGGCACGGGCGGCAGGGCGGGGGCGCGGGCCACAGGAGGGCGCCGGAGCCCCTCGAGCGCGACGAGTGCGAGCGCGGCCGCGATGAACAGCGCAGCCGCGATGCCGGCGCGCGCCGGCACCTGGCGAGCCGCGTCCCGCTCGCGCGCGAGTCGCGCGTCGAGCCGGGGCCGGAAGGCCGGGGAGGGCTCGATCGTTTCCGCGGCCTGCAACGCCAGCACCCCGCGCCGGACCGCGGCGTCGTACTTACGGCAGCAGGCGCACTGCGCGAGGTGGCGCTCGAAACGCCGCAGCTCGCGCGGGCCTCCGATCAGCCCGTCGCGAAAATCCGTATAGCGGTCGAGGAATTCGCCGCACGTCATAATGGCAATGTTCTACTCTGCCGGTGGACCGGAGGTTCCAGGCGCTATTCGAGCAGCGGCTCGATCAGCTGGGCGAAGCTGTTCCGGGCCCGGTTCAGCCGGCTCTTCACCGTGCCCAGGTTGCACCCCGTGATCTCGGCGATCTCGGCGTAGCTCTTCCCTTCGAGCTCGCGCAGCACGAACACGGCGCGATGGTGGGTGGGCAGCTGGCCCACGCACTGGTCCACCGCGTCCTTGAGGTAGCGCTTCCGATACAGGTCGTCGGGCCGGGCCGTGGCGTCCTCGAACTGCAACGGCCGGTGGTCGGCCTCCCAGTGCTTCTTGATTGTCTGGAACAACACCAGCGGATTGCGGCTGCGGTTGCGCAACTCGTTCTTCGCGAGGTTCGAGGCGATCGTGTAGATCCAGGTCGAGAACTTCTTCGTCTGGTCGAAGCGGTGCAGGTGGCGGAACACCCGGATGAAGACCTCCTGCACGAGGTCCTCGGCCCGCTCGCGGTCGCCGATGGTCCGGTTGATGAAATTGAGCAGGCGGGTCTGGTAGCGGTCCACGACGGTGCCGAACGCCTGGGGATCTCCCCTCAGGTGCTCGAGCACCAGCCGGCCGTCGTCCAGCTCGTGCAGCGCCTGGCGCTCCAGCGCGCGCGCGCTCACGACGGCTTGGCTCTTCCGTTTGAGAGCTACTCGCATGGGCTGCTCCGTCGTTACCAATGGAATACCGGGATGCGATGCGGTAAGACCTTCCACTTATATAGATACGGCACGAACCGTACCCGTCGCATCCCGGGTCCTAAACCACCGTGCCCCAAGGCCTTGTTCCACGGGCGCCGGGTCGTTTCGACGCCCGCGTCTCCGACAGGTGACACCGGAATGCTACATCCCCAGCACGAACCCCGCCATATAAAGGATGGCCACAATCGTCTTCGCGTCACGGATTTCCCCGTCCCGGATGCGGGCGAGCACCTGCGAGAGCGGCTGCGGCACGACCTCGATGAACTCGTCGCGCTCCCGCGCGGGCGTCCCCGCGGTGAGCCCGGTCGCCAGGTACAGGTGGATCACTTCGTCGGTGAACCCCGGCGTCGTCCACACCGACGTCAGCCGCCGCAGCGCCGTCGCGGTCACACCCGCCTCCTCGACCAGCTCGCGCCGGGCGCACGCCTCCGGGTCCTCGCCCGGGGCGAGGGTGCCGGCCGGTACCTCCCACAGTGTGCCGCCCGCGGCGTAGCGGTATTGCTTGATCAGGAGGATCGTCGGGTCCCCGCGCTGCGGATCGGATGCGCAGGGCACCACCGCGGCGGCGCCGGGATGGCGGATCAGCTCCAACTCCCCTGTGGAGCCGTCGGGGAAGCGGACCGTGTCGACGTCGAGCCGGACGACCCGACCCGTGTAGATCCGGCGGCTGGCGAGTTGCATCGCGCTCCTCAGCGGTTGAAGAGCCACGTGACGGGGACCTTGAAGCCCTCGGCGAGGAAATAGGCGGCGTTGCGCCGGGGGTTGGCGCGGATCGGCGAGCCGGGTGCGGGCGACGTGAACGGCGCGAGCCCGAGCCGTGTCGCGATGATCTGCAGCCGCAGCATGTGGAACCCATCCGAGACGAGCAGCACGCGCCGGCTGTCGTGACCCGTGAACCAGCGCGCTACCCCGTCGAGCGAGGCGGAGGTGCTGGTGCCCGCGGGCAGCGCCACCACGGCGCCCTCCGGCAGCCCCGCCTTGAGCAGGTAGCGCCGCCCGACCTCCGATTCGCTCACCGTCTCACCCGTCCCCACGCCGCCCGTGACGAGCACGACCGGCGCGAGGCCGCGCTGGTACAACGCCGCCGCGTGGTCGAGCCGGGCCCGGAAGACGGGCGAGGGCCGCCCGTTGTACTGCGCCGCGCCCAGCACCGCGATCGCGTCCGCCGTGGTCGCCTGGTCGCGCGCGGCCGCGAGCGCGACGCTGACCACGACCGCCGCCCACCCGAAGGCCAGCGCGATCGCCAGCACCACCGCGGCCGCGAGCTTGCGGCGCAAAGTCCAGAATGGCATGGGGGAAAGACAACAGGGCAGGCGGGAAGAGGGAAGGGGGACGGGGCCACCGTCCCCCCTCTCCCGTCCCTCGTCCCCGTTTCTCACGGGCCCAGCTAGTAAGGGGCGCGATCATTGGTTGATGATCTCGAGCAGGAGTTGCGCGGCGCGCGGGTCGTGTGACTGTCCGAGCCAGAAGATCGCCTTCTTGCGGAGCTCCTTGTCGGGCTCGTTCTTGGCGATCGCGATCAGCTTGTCGACCGCCTCGGGCTCGTGGCGCTGCGAGTAGACGAAGATGAGCTGCTCCTTTATCTCGATGTTGCGAATCCGGTCGTACAGGGCCGTGAGCTGGCCGAGCTCGGCGCCGGTCTGGCCCGCCCAGAAGAGCGCCTTCTTCCGCATCTCCATCGGCTCGCGCTCGTTCAGCGCGATGTCCATCAACCAGCGCCCGTTGTCCGGCCCGCCCATCTGCGACAGCGAGAAGATCACCTTCTCCTTCAAATCCTCGTCCGCCAGCTTCGCGTAGAGGGCGCGGAGGAACGCGGCGTTCTCCGTCGAGTGCTGCTGGCCGAGCCAGAAGATCGCCTTCTCGCGCGCCTCGCCGGGGGCGTCGGAGCGGCCGGCGTAGTCGCGCAGGATCTGGGCGGCCCGGGGGCTGTGCTGCTGCGACAGGGCGAAGATCGCTTTGTCCTGTAGCTCTGCGTCGCGCGACGTCCGGAGGATCGAGTCGAGCATGCTCACGGCGCGTTCGGTAGGGACCTGCGAGAGCCAGAACACCCCCTGCTGGCGGACCTCGGCGTCGGGATCGTGCTGCGCGACGTCGAGCAGGATGTCCTCGGTCTCGGCGCCCCGTTGCTGCGAAACGATGAACACGGCCTTGCGGCGCAAGGCGGCCGAGCACGCGTCGCGGCGCGCCAGCACTTTCTTGAGGATCGGCAGCGCGTTGGCGGCGTCCATCTGGAGCAGTCCGTTGAGTGCGGCGACGCGCACATCGTCCTCGTCGTCCTCGCGCGGGCAACGCGGCGAGGCGCCGGTGTCCGCCCTCCCCCGCGCGTGGTCGGCGACCCACGCCGCGGCCTCGGCATCACCCCGCTTGGCGAGCGCCGTCTGGATGCGCGCGAGCAGCGCGTCTCCGTCGCGCAGCGTGGCCGCCCGGGGATGGCCCCGCCGCTGTTCGGCGAGCAGGCCGCGGGCGCGGTCCAGGTTGCTCGCGTCGTCCGTCCGGTACAGCGCGAACGCCGCCCAGTAGAGGGCGTCGCCCGCCCGCGTCGAGTTGGGGAAGCGCCGTGTGATATCGCCGTACAGGGCCGCGGCACCCGTGTGGTCGCCGCGGTTCAGCGCCCGGCGCGCGGCGCGCCACAGGGAGTCGGTGGGATCCTGCTCGTCCTGCGCGAGCGCGAGCGCCCGCGCGGACGGCACGATCGGCTGCTGCGTCGCCACGACGGCCGCCACCACCAGATACATCGCCTGCATCAGAGTGCTCCTTGCGCGCGCACGGGGCCGGGCCCGGCGGGGATCGCCGTCCGCAGCCGCAGCAGCACGCTCCGTTGGTCCAGTCCCTGGTTGATCAGTTGCACGTCTTCCCGGTCGCTCCCCGAGGGCAGCTGGGCGATCTGGGCCAGGACGAGCTCCAGATCCTCGAGCAAGCTCTTGAGCCGGGGATCTCGCGCCGCGGGCGAGTCGAGCATCAGCCGCGTCGTGCCGAGGAGGTCGCGCGCCTGCGCGGTGAACTGCCCCGCGGGCTCGCCCCCGCGGGTCTCGACGCGAAATCCCGTGAGCAGCGCTTCCGTGCGGGTGAGGTACTGCGCCGCGGCCACCCGGTACGCGAGGGTCGTCTGGTCCGCGTCCCCCGCCGCGGCCGACGGCGTCCCCGTCCCGTGACCGCCCGCCGTCCAGCGCCCGATCGCGATGCCGAGGGCCAACACGGCGGCCAGCCCCGCGCCCCAGCCGACCCAGCGACGGACCACGATCACGCGCCGGCGCCGGGCCGCACGCGCGGCCTCGATCCGCCGCCACATCTCCTCGCGCGGCGTGGCGGGCGGACGGTGATAGTCCCGCGCGGCGTCGCGCAGCCGCTCTTCGAACCGGTCATCCATCATGACACCCACTCTCCCGCGAAATCCGCGAGCGTTTCGCGCAGCCTGGCGCGGGCCCGCGACAGCTGCGCCTTCGACGTGCCCGACTCGATCCCGAGCGCGCCGCCGATCTCCTCGTGCGTGTAGCCCTCGACGTCGTGCATCACGAACACCGTGCGGTAGCCGTCCGGCAGGTCGTCGATCGCCCGCGCCAGCCGCCGCTTCAGGTCCGGCTCGGCCCGCCGCCCGCCGACCGGCAGCGCGGCGGCGTCCGTGAGGTCGGTCTCGCGCCGCCGGAGCCGCTGTACCTTGCGCAGCCCGTTCAGCACCACCGAGGTGGCGATGGCGTGCAGCCACGTCGACAGCTTCGCCTCACCGCGGAACGCACCCAGGCGCTCGAACGCCCGGACGAACGTGTCCTGGGTGAACTCCCGGGCCGACTCGTCGTCCCCCGCCAGCCGGTAGGCGAGGCGGTAGACGCGGTCGACGTGCGCGTCGTACAGCGCGCGCTCCGCGGCGCCGTCCCCGGCGCGGACTCGGGCTATCAGCTCACGTTCGTCCACCGGTGGAGGGTGTGTCGATTACCCCTGTGACACGCGCGGCCCGGGGAGGGTTGCGCGGGGGAAAGGGGCGAGGTCAGCCGTGCTTCAGGAGGATGCGAACCCCGATGCCGGTGAGGACGGCGAGCAGGAAGGAGGCGAGGGTGCCGATCAGGAAGTACTCGGCGAACTCGCGGTCTTCCAGCGCCTTGAACCGGGCCAGCGATTTCGCGGCGATGATCCAGCCCACCGCCCCGTACTCGCCCAGCAGCACGAGGGTGAAGGCGAGCCCGCGCTCCAGGGCGCCGATGGCGCGGCCGCGGGCGACGTCGATCGCGCCGGCGGTGCGGTCTTCGTCGCGCCGCATCTGGAGCGTCGGGAGCTCCAGGACGCTCCGGATGAGGACGATCCCGCGGCCGCACACGAAGAGGTAGCCCGTCGCGAGCAGGCCGACCCGACCCCACCACAGCCCGGTGACGCTCGGTTTCGCGAGGGGAACCGCGAGCGTTCCCACGACGAGGGCGGCGATGATGAACACCGCTTCGCCGACGAGCAGCGTGGTGGCGCGCCGGTGGCGGTCGATCTGGGCCGGCCAGAGCGTGGCGGCGAGGGTGTAGACGAGCAGCGGTCCCACGAACAGCGGGTTCACGGCGTCTCCAGAAGAGCCCGGAACATCTTATCCCCCTCCGCCACGAGAGGCCAGGCCATGCGGCGGGCGAGGTGGGAGATCGCGCTGCGGTCCACGTGGAGCTGCGCGGCGGCGGTAGCGGGCGAACCGAGGCGCAGCAGCGTGGCGGCGCGCCGCTGCCGGGGGGTCCAGCTCCAGTACAGCGCCGAGTAGTAGCTCGTGAGGGGCTCGAGCGCGGCGGCGGAGGGCGGAGGGAAGCCGCCGAACGCGAACACGAGCCGCCGCCGCTTGGCGCGGTCCATCGCGGCGCGCGCCGCGTGGAAGCACGGGCCGTCGACTTCGGGGGCGGTGGGGGCGAGCGGCGTGCTGATCGGCCCGCGGCCGCACGCCACCACCCACTCGACGTCGGGGAACCGGGCGCGGAGGTGGTGGGCGACGTCCCACAGCGGCGCGGGGACGGCGAGCAGGCACTGCAGCTCGTCGCCCAGCGTCACGGCGAAGCGGGCGGCGAGGGCGCGGCGGTAGCGGCGGTTCAGCTCCGGCAGCGCAGCCCGGAGGGCGGCCTGCAGGCGGGCCCGCTGGCGCGGGGGGAGGAGGCGGGACGCGGTCGCGTCCGCGATGCAGGCGATGTAGAGCTTGGACATTTTACGTCACATTGTTAAGATATGACGAATTACGTCATAATAAGCTAATGTGACGAAAACTGTCAAGTGGTGCTATCGGGTGCCGAACAGCCGGTCGCCCGCATCTCCCAGGCCGGGCAGGATGTAGCCGTGCTCGTTCAGCTCGCGATCGAGCGCCGCGGCGAAGATGGGCACGTCGGGGTGGGCCGCGAGCATGCGGCGCACGCCCTCGGGCGCGGCCACGAGACAGAGGAAGCGGATGCGCTGGGCTCCGGCGTGCCTCAACGCGCTCACGGCGTCGACCGCGGAGCCGCCGGTCGCGAGCATCGGGTCGAGCACGAAGAAATCGCGGGCGTCTTCCCCGGAGGGGATCTTGAAGTAGTAGTCCACGGGCTCGAGGGTGTCGTGCTCGCGGTAGATGCCGATGTGGCCGACGCGGGCCGACGGGATGAGCTGGGCGATGCCTTCGACCATGCCGAGCCCAGCGCGCAGGATCGGCACGAGGGCGAGCTTCTTGCCCGCGACGCGCACGCCCCGCATCCGTTCGAGCGGCGTCTCCACGTCGAACGACTCGAGCGGCAGATCCTTGGTCACCTCGTACGCCATCAGCATCGCGATCTCGTTCACGAGCTGCTTGAAGTCCCGTGTGGTGGTGTTCTTGTCGCGCAGGATGGAGAGCTTGTGCTGGATCAGCGGGTGGTCCAGCACGGTGAGGTTCGGGAAATCGGGATGGGGCATGGGGCGAGAAAGTACTCTACTTGGCCTGTCGGCGCCTCCTTTCTATCTTCCCTCCCCGTACGCGGCCAGGTAGCTCAGTTGGTAGAGCAGCGGACTGAAAATCCGCGTGTCGGCAGTTCGATTCTGCCCCTGGCCATTCGCAACGCACGCTCCCAAGCTCGTCGAAACTGCTGGTCCTCACGCCGCGTGACCGGCGTCACCCGAGCACAGGTCGCGCACCCCACCCCTCGATGGACCTCTCCGCGCGGGCCGCGGGTATCGCCAGCCGAAGACCCATGAGGAGTTTCGATGACCAGGACATTCCGCCCCCGCCCCCTCGCGCTGGCGCTCGTCGTGCTCGCGGCGCTCGCCGCTCCGGCCGCCGCGCAGCGCTCGCACATCGGCGCGCACGCGGGCTACGACTTCGATGGTGACAACCCGGTGGTGGGCGGCCAGCTCTCGCTGCCCCTCAACCGCTTCGTCGAGCTGTACCCGTCGGTCGACGTCTATCTCGTGGACGGGGGCTCGCTCGTCGGATTCAACGGCGATCTGAAATACCGCCTCAACCCCGGCATGCCGCTGCAGCTCTACGTGGGCGGGGGCGTCAACCTGCTCCGCACCGGCACGGGTGGCTCGAGCGCGACCGACACGGGCTGGGACCTGCTGGGCGGGCTCGAATCGCGGCTCGGATACACGCATCCGTACGTGGAAGGCCGCGTGCTGTACCACGACCGCTCCACGTTCCTGCTCACCGCGGGGCTCAATATCACGCTGTTCTGACGGCGCCCGCTTCCATCTCCAGCAGCACTTTCAGGACCCCCGGCCGCTGCGCGTGCTCGAACGCGTGGAGGGCATCGCCCAACGGGTATCGTGCGTGGATGAGCGGCTCGACCGCGACGCGAGTCTCGGC
>WNFZ01013365.1_pt1 | contig 12448 bp, 10 predicted proteins | sample 5400081 | NCBI WGS metagenome assembly WNFZ01 (sample SAMN13153365, study PRJNA577476) | soil metagenome | isolation source: 80 cm soil or saprolite under grassland replicate 1 | place: USA:California | collected 2016-06-15
CGGTCCCCTGTTGTCTCGGGCACGCACCCGACAGTGAACGAGACATGATTTGCGGCGGCAGTTGCCTGTCAGCGCACCCGGCAGGCCGCGGGGATGGCCTCCTGGCGCAAGTACTGGCTTGCCGTGGGGCTGGGCGCGGCGTAGAAGATCCGGCGAGGCGCGACAGCGAGGACTTCGTCTTGGGCTGGCTGGGGGAGCCTGATCGACGCGAGCACGCGGCCGTCGGATGGCTCGGCGCAGTAGTTGCGGGCCCTCCCGCCGGCCACCTGGGTCACCCAGAGCAGCCCGTTGGCCAGGCGAGCCCTGATGCCGTTGGTTCCCTGCACGCAGGTGTTCGTGGATCGTCCCTCCGCGCAGGTGCCTCCGGCGGCCAGCGTGGCGGCGCCGAGCCGCTGCACGTAGCCCGCCATCCCGGTGGGCTCCGACACCCACACGGCGGAATCGATCGACCCGGCGACGGCGGGAGCCGTCACCCCCATCACCGGGTGGGAGGCGAGGATCGCCCCGGTTGCGGGGTCTCGCCGCTGGACGGCGCCGCGGCCGCCGCTGTCCGCCTCCCCGACGACAAGGACGGTCCCGGCGGCGTTCGCCGACAGGTCCGAGCTGGCCGCCCCGGGCACGATGACCGAGCCCGCCACCCCCGCTGCCGGGAGGGACAAGCGGAGCAGCCGGTTTCCCTCAGCCACCCAGAGTCCGCCGCCAGCGACGGCGAGCACCTGGTATCGCCAGGCCTGGAAGCGTGCGGCTCCCAGCCGCCATCGGCCAGTCACCTTGAGGGAGTCCGGGTTGAGCCTCAGCAGCGTCCGGGCGGCGATGGACGGGGCGGCTACCCACAGCGAGCCCGCGGCGGCCAGCACCTGGCCGATGGCCGCGCGGAGTCGTCGCCTCGCCTGGATCCTGCCCGTCGCCGCGTCGATGCGGGTGAGCTCCGAGCGCACGGCGGCGCTGCCCGGCGGCGACACCTGCCACGCCACGTAGACCCCGCCGGGGGTGACGGTGACTTGCGGGCTCAGGAGCGGGTGCCCGAACACGCTGCTGAGCGCCGGAGCCGTGGAGCGAGTGGTCTGCTGGCCGGTGGCCGCGGGCGTTGCCGCCGACGCCGTCGGCGAAGCTGAAGAACCACCCAGCGAGCCGCCGCAAGCTGCGAGAAGAAGGCCAGATAGCACCGGGACGGCAAGCCAAGACGCAGACCAGAGTGGCTGACTGTGCCCGCGCGGAGGCCTCAGAGGGTCGCCGGCAGTCCAGGAATGGCACGTCACATTCATGACGACGGCGGAGCGCTGCTGCGCGTTGCGCCACAAGCCCTGCTTCCGGAAGGCCGGCGTTAGGATGGCCGCCGGCGATCAACCTGCCCCGCGAGTGACCGGCTCTGGCGATCAGGCCCAGTGCGGTGGCCTGGCTGCCCGCGTACCCCGCAAAGCCGCGCTCGCTGCGGCATGACTAAGCGCACACGACGCACTGCTTACGGGATGGTCTAAGCAGGAGGCGTCTGCGTCACCCGCAGGCGTGATCGCTGCGATCTGGGGCGGCGGCGTTCCCCAACGGACGGAGGTTTTGAGATGAGCCAGGATGACTTCCCGGACCCCGACAGCAGTTTCGTGGTCACCCACTTCCTGATGGTCTCCGACCAGGACCGGTCCCGTGATTTCTACCAGTCGGTGTTCGGGGCGAAGGTGCTACTGGAACGCGACCCGGTCATCATGAAGATCGCCAACAGCTGGCTCATCCTCAACGTGGGCGGCGGCCCGACCGATGACAAGCCGACCGTGACGCTCGCACCACCGGCTGACCCGGCCCAGGCCAGCGCGTTTCTCAATATCAGGGTCGCAGGCATCGCCGCGGCCTACGCCGAGTGGCCGGCCAGAGGCGCCGAGTTCCTGACCGAGCCCAAGAACCACGGGCGCGAGATCCGCGCCTAACATCCGCGACCCGGATGGCCACCTGATCGAGATCGGCCAGACGACAGCAAGGCCGAGCCCGCCATAGAACGGCCACCACTGCCACCAGCCAGACCGCGGTCTGCCAAAGCCTTATGTGCGGATCACCACCGGCACGCTTCGCGAGAAGCCGAGGGGCGGGTCCAGCACCCAGGTCAGGGTCGCCTTGCCCACAACGCCGGACGGTACCCGCATCTGCATGGCGAAGCGGACCGCCACGTTGCCGGGGATCGTACCGACCTGGGCGCAGTTCAGGACGTGGCGCTCGGTGGCGATATGCCGTCCTCCCTGCGCCAGGCGCTCCAGGTATGAGGGACACGGCAGGGGGAACCGGTAGCTCCCCGCCTTGGTGGGGACCAGGCCGACCCCGGGTGGCGCCAGGTTCATCAGGAAGACCACGTAGGAAAGGGAGGTCCCCGCGCTCGCGTGGAAGGGCCAGCCGAACATCATCGGCACCAACGGCCACTTCGGAGCCGCCGGGGGCCGTTCGACCGGCCCGACCGAGAGTTCAGAGCGGGCGGAGCGGGCCTCGCAGATCCCCATCTGCCAGCCGTGCCGGATGACGAGGATGCCACTTCCGGCAAGCAGCAGCCGCCACGCCGCAGGACGCGGCCCGCACCAGTTCGAGGAGATGACGTTGATCCACGCGGACCGCCCGGGGCGGATCACCACTCGCGGCCAGGTCAAGGGCCTGGGTTGCAGACGCCCGCCCCGGGACTCCGGGGCCGGGATCACCGCCCCGGCCGGACCCAGGAGTTGCACCACCGGGTAGCCCCGGAGGGTGCAGGGACGGCGTCCCTCGATTGTGAGCTTGATGACCCCCGCCATCTGTCCCATGGTCGCTCCCTGCATCCCGAGGCTGACCGAGAGCCGACCGGGCGAGCAGGGCCTGATGCTCGAAGGGATGGTGAGCCCGGGGGCCGGCGGGGGCGTGGCCGAAAGCCACGGAACCGGCCCTCCGGCCAGGATCGGGAAGCGCTTGGTGCCCGCGACGGTGTACCAGGTCACCCGGGGGTGCGAACCAGACCGGTGAGGTGCGGGAGTCGAGGCTGCCCGCGGCGCGGCGGCGGTGCATGAGACAGCAACAAGCGCGACCGCAAGCAGCGGGACGATCCTCCTCATCACAGTCACTGAGACGACGGACCTCGCCAACAGGTTACGTTCGAGGCCCCGGCCTTGGCGCGCAGGCCTCTGAGAGCCCGTGGCCATCCGGAAACCGCAAGGTGCCTGAGCCCGGAGCGCCAGACGGCCGCCCCGTTGTTTTCCGGTCCGGCCGGTGAAATGTCAGACTGCCGGTATGCGGCAGGTTCCCGAGCCGGACCGCGGCGGGTGGGTCGCGCGTCTGCGCGAGCGTGCCCGGCTGGATGCAGAGGAGCTCCTGCCACGTCCGCCGTTTGGCGTCTTCGGGCTGGCGGCACCGCTGCTGCGGCCGGTGGCCCTGGCTGAGGCCGGGCGGGTGGACGGCGTGTGGGAGACGATCACGCTTGCGTATGGGGACTGGGCAGATCCGGCCGGACCGTTCGTCACTGTCGCCAGCGCGGCGGTGCGGCCCGGTGCGCCTGGCCCGGGCGCTGAGGCGGAGCTGGTTCGCGTGATCGACCGAGAGCGTAACCGCATCGCTGACCATGCCGGGGTGGACGAGGAGGAGCCGCCTGGGCCACCCGAGTACTGGCGGGAAGAGCTGCGTGCCGGCGAGGGGAGGATCAGCGGGCTGGTCTGCCGGCACGGGAGCGTGTGGGTGGCGCGCTTGCGGACCGGCGGGGTGACCGTGACCGTGGCGGGCCGTGGCGTTGGCCCGGGCTCGGTGCGGCTGGGCCCGGTGGCTGATCTCGGCCCGTATCTGCGGGGGCGTGGCGAGATGCTTGGCCGGCTGGCCGAGCGTCACCGGCAGCGGCCGCCGCCGGTGCTGGTCCCGGCGGAGGGCGTCGCGGCTTACCGCGCGCTGGCCGAGGCGGCACTGGGGTCCCAGGCGCGGAGGGCCGAGGCGCTGCGCGGCGGGCGGGAGCCCCGGCGCCAGGCCGGTGATGGCGCGACCATGCACGCCCTGTGGCAGGGCGCGGTGCGCGAGCAGGCGCGCATCTCCGGCGTCGGCGCACGGCGGGCGGATGAGATCGTGACCCTGGTGGTCAACCATCTGACGCACCTGCAGGATCAAGCGCCCTGGTTCACCGCCGAACCCCGGCTGCGTGAGGCCGCGATCGACGAGACGCTCCGGCATGCCGTCCTGGGCGAGGACGTCCCGAGCAGGCCGGCGCAGCAAGCCTGGGCCCGCTACTGGGCGCATCACACCTCCCTTGGGGCCCATGAGCCCGGCGCGGCCCACCGGGCCGGACTGACGGCCGGCGAGCCGCTCATCTCGGCCTGGCTGGCGGCGTGGTCGGCCTGGACCGGGCGCGGCTGATCAGCCTGCTCCCGTCCGCTTCTCGCCGGCCGAGTCAGGCGTCAGCTCCTCAGCACGACTGAGCGTTAGCCCGCCGTGCTGGCCGCGCGCAGATTACCCAATCTGCGCGGTCTGCGCGCGATCGACCCCGAGCCCAAGTCCGCGCATATCGGCGAGACTGTGCGCGCATCTGCCCGCCAGGTTTCGGCGGGAGCTTGACCGGCGAGCCCGCATAAATATGCGCTGCGGCAGGTCTGGCGAATGCACTACTTTGCCGCCTACAGCGCGCGTCAGGTCAGGCAAGATCTGCCACAGCGGCCGGGACGTTCGCTCGCATCGTCGACGGGTACCTGGGCCTGGCGGTGCCCTGCGGGTCAGGAAGGCCGCGCCGAGTCGTCAGCGAGCACCGAGTAATGCCGATCGACAGCGTCACGCTGAGTGACGGCAGATGTCAGGGAGAACGCGCGCAGTGCCGCCGATCTGCTCGGGCAGTCTGGATTTACCGTGACGCCCGTCTATGCCGCGCCGGACAGCGCGATCTGAGTGGCATCCTCGCCAGCCGCGCCTCACCCTTGGCCTGCAGGGAATTCCGACTCGGCGCGTGGGCAGGCTGTGGCATCGTGCCGGTCACCGCCGATCGTCGCCCGCCATCACCAACGGCGAGCGCAGCGAGCCCCCTGCGGCCGCGCGATTGCCAGTTCGTCACGGCCCCCCCGGGATTGCCCCGTGGACGTGGCGTGGAGGTGAGTGAGCGGCGCCACCTTCTCGTCGCCTGAGCGCGCTGGGGAGATGGCCCTTGCTCATCCGATGGGGTTGTTGGTCCAGTTCGCCGGGTTGGTGCCGAGCAGCCGCAGGTGCTTGAACAGGCTGGCCACGCCGATGGTGGGGTGGGGGCCGAACTCCTCGATGTCGACCCAGAATCCGTCGGCGTGGGCGGCGCACACATCTCGGTCGGGCAGGCCGCTAGTGATCAAGCGTTGCACGACCACCCGGTAGCCGTTGATGATCTCACTGGTGTTCTTGTAGGCCGGGTCGTGCGGGGTGCAGGTGCCCGAGCGGGGGGCGGGGTGGATCTCGACGTAAGGAGCGTTGGCCCAAACGCCTAGGTCGCCGACGTGGGGGAGAAACCGGGAGGCGCGGGTGGTCAGCACGTATGACTGGACGCCCAGCACCCCGCGATCGGGTGAGAAGTACTCGTAGCTGATCCGCCACTGGCTGGTCAGGCCGGTGAACCGGGCCGGGAACGCCAGCGGTGGCGTGGCCGCGCCAAACCGGAGGTGCCCGGCGATCTTGATCGCCTCGCGCTGGATGTGCGGGTGATGCCGCAGCGTGCTGAAGTTAGCGTGCTGAAGCAGGGATATTGGCGTATCCAGCCCCGCCCAGCCGCCGCGGGCATATTGCCAGACAAGCCTCGTACCAGCCCAGAACGCACGGTGCCCGTCCACGGCAGGCGCGCGCCCGCTGAACTGCGCTGTCATGCCACCATCACCACCAGCCGGGGCGGAGCATTTCAGGCCCCTGGGCGAGCCTGTGAGGTGGCACTGCCCCCTGGCGTAAATGTTGAGGAACCATCCGCCGATTGGCGGGCGCCCCGCGGTCAGGTACACCTCCGTCCGCAGGAACCCACCCGATACGAGCGACTGTCCGGCAGGCAGCCAGCCGAACGACACGTTCTGGATCAGCGGGTTGAACTGGCGCGGCGCCGCGGGCAGGTGCGCCGGCCCGGCGGGCCGCTGCGTCCCGAACAGCCCGTTCAACACCGACACCGCCAGGCCGATCACCAGCGTCACGGCCGCGGCCGCGGCGACGGGAGCGGCCCAGGCCGGCTGCCGCCACCGCCGCCCCCCGGCCGGCTGGCGCCGCCGGCGCGGCGGCGTGACCAGCGGGCGCAGCTCCTCATCGCGAACGGTGCTAGCCGCGGCGCTCATCGCGTCGGTCAGCCGGTCCAGGATGCTGGTCATTGTTCCTCCCCGAGTCGGCGGGCCAGTGCCGTAAGCCCGCGTGCGGCGGCAGATTTGACCGACCCCTGGCTGATGCCGAGGATGGCCGCGACCTCGGCCACCGGCAGGTTGAGGTAGAACCGCAGCACCAGCACCTCGCGGCGGCGGCCCGGCAGCGCCGCCAGCGCCGCCAGCACCCGCCGCCGGTCCTCGGCAAGGATCGCGGTGTGCTCGGCGGACTCCTGCGTGTCGCGCCGGGGCGCCGCATGAGTGATCGCGATCCGGCGCGCGAGCGCGCGCCGCCGCAGCACGCTGCGGCAGCCGTTCACGACCGCCGTGCGGATGTAGGCCAGGGCGCTGTCTTGGTCCAGTTCCCGGCCACGGGCGCACAGCCGGGTGAACACGTCCTGCACCACGTCCTCGGCGCAGGCACGGTCGCCGACCAGGAGCAGCGCCAGCCGGACCAGGTCCGCGTGATACTGCTGGAAAATACCTGCCAGATCGAGCCACTCGCCAGCAGCCGCCGCCTCTAGCTGGCCCGGCTCGCTGCCGCTGGCCTGGCCGCCGGCCTCCGACGGCGTGCTGAACGCGCCGGACTGTGCATAGTCCACATCACTAGTACGCACGCAACAGGAACCGCCGAGCCGCCGAAGCGCGTGCCAGCTGGGAGACCGCGAAGCCGAAGTCACGGACGCCGAACTGGACGATCTGCGCGTTCAGCACCGCGACGAGCCCGCCGCTCGCCAAGGCGCGTAATCGGCGATCTGGCCACGCTGATAACTTCCCAGCCGAGTCCTAAAACGAAGTTGTCTTGACCTGGATTCGGTGCACGATCAAACAAGCCATGAAGACCTATGCATTGATCGGCATCCTTATGCACCCCGGAGACACACTACTTTCGGCAGAATCGGACGCCAGGCCAAGGGCGCGGCCAAGCCCGCAGCCGCACACAGATCACTCGTTCTGGTGTCGTCTTCCGTGCCGATTCTCCCCTTCCTTGAACGTCCTCCTTGGGGCTGCGGCTGCGTCGCTCATCCCGGCGTGAAAGACGCAGGTTAGCACAGGCGGGCGATGGGGGTGAGCGGGGAGGTGCGCAGGAAACGCTCATAGCCGAGTCCGGTGCTGACCGGGTTGGGGATCGGCTGGCTGCCTGGCAGCGTCTCCACCGCCAGGCAGCTAATCGGAGTGTCCCGGTCCAGGCCGAGCAGCTCACGCAGCAGGGTCACTCCTTGGACCAGGTCGCCGTGCGGGTGCCAACCTGCGGCCTCTGGTACCTGCCATCCAGCGGTCCGGGCGGGGCAGGGCCAGCCGGCTGCCGAGCAGCATGTTGCGCATGTCAGCCCGGTCGGGCTGGTGAGTCTGCGTGGACAGCAGCACCCATAACTGGTGACCGGCGCGTCCGGCCTGACGCAGGCAAGTGAGTAGCCGCCGTGCCCGTGCAACTGAGCAGCCGTTGCGCCAGAGAAATGAGCAACCGTTACTCAAGCTGTCCCCGGGGCGCGTCAGCTACAACTGAGCGAGAACAGGGCCGACCGGCGGCCCGCCCGCCCAGAAAGCGACGATCCAAAATGACGAACCACACCATCTACATGGCGCTGGAAGTGGCGATGTTCCTCGTTCTTTCGGCAGCAATGTGGCTTACCATCAAGCACGCGGACACCGGAGCGGACGCTGGCCACGCGACCCAGATGGCCCCCGTGCATGACACCGCGGCTTGCGTGGATGCTCTCGAGGACCGCAGCTACGCGGATCAGCTCGTTCCCCTATAGGCCACGAGCTCCAGATGCTCATTCACCAGCGGCACGGCCACCCGCACCCGGCCGGACAGCGTCCTGGCCCTGGGCGGAGGAGCTTGCCCAGGGCCGATGACCGCCCGCCTCGAACCGGCATGCGGGCTGGTCGTCATCATGCAGAATGCCTTCTGCCAGCCGGACGGCGCCACCTCGGCGAGGCGCCGAAGAGCCTGGCAGCGCCCGCCTGGAGCAGAACACCACACCACTGTGGAAGTCCTGAGCCGTAGGAGCCGTGATCCGGGTCGCGAGTACTCCAGATCGCGAGTACTCCAGATCGCACCGCAATATGGTTCGCGGTCGGCCAGGTGAAACACCGCTCCCACGATCTGACGGCGTCCCAGCGGGTAAGCGCGCCCGTACCCGTGCCACTCCACCATGATCACGGCCCCGTCGTCGGCCTCGATGACGGCCCGGAAGTCCGGCCGGAAGGGACCGGCCGCGCCTTCGCGGCGGGCAAAGTTCGCTCCGCGGAACCGCCCGGTTACCGCGCCCTCACAGCGTCCCTCGGCGATAAAGAACAGCTGCTACCAGCCGCCGTCGAGGCCGACCGCCCAGCTCTCGGGATAGGCGAAGCGGATGCGATACAGCGGCTCAAGCCTCATCAGCTACTCCTGCATAAGGACCTCAGCCCAGTGTTATGGCCAGCAGGGCAACGCGCAGCCCCAACGCGCCGCACCACTGTCCGGCCAGACCAGCCACCCGCACCTGGCCACGCATCTGCCGCATGCAGCGCGCATCCGATCCGGCAAGATCTGGCTACCGGCGGCCGGGACGTTCGCTCGCACATCGACGGGGCACCGGGGCCCGGCGGCGACTTCCGGCCAGTCACGCCGCGCCGAGTCGGCGGCGAGCATCGGGCCAGGTCAGTCGACAGCTGCACGCCGAGTGATGGAGAAGAGCAGGGAGAACCCGCACATTCCCGCCTAACTGATATGGGCGGGTCGGGCGGCCAGGTCAACACCAGGGACTTCCGACTGGCTACTCGACCCGAGGGATTGTTATGGGCATGGTGGGGCGCGGACCGCAGCTCGCGGGACCCGCGTGAAGTCGACCGCTATTGCATGTTAGGTAGGTGAGGTCGTTTCAAGGCCGAGCCTGTTTGTGACGGGCTCTACGACGAGCGTGATTGCCTGCTGCGGGGTGAGCGCACGGCCGGCCGCCAGCTCGGCGTCCCAGACCTCGCGTGGGATGGTTGCGCGCATCGGGGCCAGGAACCGCTCGAGCAGGGCCGCGTCGGGTTCTGGTATCGGCATGCCTGCCTTCTCCCGGATGTCTTCGGCGGCGCCGGCGAGGCGGGCTGCCCGCAGGCCGTCGTCGAGGTGCGCGGCGACTCCGGCGGCCAGCTCCAAGGTGGCGGCCAGGAACTCGATGTCGCCGGAACCGACGACGTCGTCGAGAGTGGCAGACAGCAGGTCGCGGGCTTCCCGTGCTCGGCCCGCACGGAGACTAACCGCCGCGAGCAAGTGCTGGTCAATGGCCATGGCCCACGCGTCGCCGAGCTTCCGGTCGAGCATGAGCGCCTCGTGCAGCACTTCCATGGCGCGTTCCAGGTTGCCTGCATAGATCTCCGTCGCGCCCAGGTTCGCGAGCGTCGTAGCGAGCCGGGCGTCGCTTCGAAGCTCGCGGGTGATGGCAATGCTGTCTTCAAACAGGGATCTCGCGGTGTCCAGGTCGCCGAGGCAGCGGCGGGTGATGCCGATGCTGTTGAGCTCTCGTGCCACGTGGTCCCGGTCGTCGAGGTCGCGCCAGATGGCGAGGCTGCGCTCGAAGAGCGGGAGCGCCGCGTCGTCCTCGCCTTGCTGTTGCAGCAGCACGCCGAGCCCGTGCGCTGCGTGGGCCAGCGGTGCGCCGGCATCATCGGAGGTCAGCTCGATTGCCCGCTCGAGCCAGCGCCGGCCTCCCGTTGCATGACCGTGCTGGTACCAGAACGGGGTCAGCGCCTGGACCAGTCGCAGGCCGGTCGCTGCCCGCTCGCCGGCGCCTGCTGTATCTCCGGTGTGCGCATCCAGCGACCAGCTCAAGGCGGCGCGCAGGTTGTCGTGCTCGGCTTCGAGACGATCCAGCCACGCCAGGTGCGCGGGGCCCTGCAGCTGGCCGTGCGCCTGTTCGGCCAACCCCGCGTAGAACTCGGCATGCCGGCGCCGGGAGGACTCGAGGTCACCGGTCCGCTCGAGGCACTCAAGGGCGAATTCTCTAATCGTCTCGAGCATGCCCACGCGTGGCTCACCGTCGGCGCCCTCGGTCACCGTGATCAGGCTGACGTCGAGCAGCTCGGCGGCCTGCTGCAGGGGGTCGGCTCCCGGACCGTGATCTGCCATGGCGACCGCCGCGAGCGCATCGAGGTCGCAGCCTCCGGCGAACACGCCCATCCGCTGGAACACATCCGCCAGGTCAGGGGTCAATAGGTCGTAGCTCCACGCGATGGTGTTCCGCAGCTCCTGCTGGCGCGATGGGCGCCCAACGTCTCCGGCAGCCAGGCCGAGGCGCTGGTTCAGGCGGGCGAGAAGGGCCTTCGGTGTCAGCAGCTTGGCCCGCGCTGCGGCCAGCTCGATCGCCAGCGGCAGCCCGTCCAGGCGCCGGCAGATGGCCGCCACGTCCGCGGCGTTCGCCGGCGTGAGGACGAAGCCTGGCCTGACCATGGCCGCCTGCTGGGCGAACAGCCGCGCCGCGCCGCAGGCCGCCACCTCCTCCACGCCCGCCCCCCGGGGCACCTCCAGCGGCGGCACCGGCTGCTCTTGCTCACCCTGCAGGCGCACCGGCCCTCGTGAGGTCGCCACAACGACCAGGCCCGGCGCGGCCGCAAGCAGCGCGGCCACCACCCCGGCCGCCCCGTCCAGCTGCTCAAGGTTGTCCAGCACCAGCAGGGCCCGGCGGGCGCCGAGGTGCTCGGTCACCGCGTCGGCAGCAGGCCGATCGCCGCCGACGTCCAGGCCATCGGCAATGGCCTTCCACATCCCCTCGGCACCGCGGACGGCCGCCAGGGGGATGAAGAACACGCCATGCGGGAAGAATTCGCCCAGCGATGACGCGCCGGCCAGGGCCAGCCGCGTCTTCCCGACACCGCCGGTGCCGGTCAGCGTCACCAGCCGGACCCCTGGCCGCCGGACCCCCGCACAGAGCTGCTCAAGCTCGCCGTCCCGGCCGACCAGCGGCGTCGGGGGCAGCGGGAGGCTGGTCTGGGTGCCCAGACTTTTCAAGCCCGGGAAATGCTCCTGGAGGCCGGTGGCGACCAGCTGGTAGATGCGTTCCGGCGCCTCAATGTCCTTCAGCCGGTGCCAGCCCAGGTCGCGGACCGATACCTCGGCGGGCAGCCGTGACTCGGCCAGCTGCCGTGTCGGGTCAGAGAGCACCACCTGGCCACCGTGCGCGGTCGCCGCGATCCGCGCCGCGCGATGTACGTCCATTCCGATGTAGCCGTCCTCGTGGCGGGCCGGCTCACCCGAATGCAACCCCATCCGGACCCGGACCGCGACACCGCCAGGCCAGTCATGGCAGGCCAGAGCACGCTGCGCCGCGACGCAGCAGCGCACCGCATCGCCGGCCGACTCGAACACAACGAAAAAACTGTCGCCCTCGGTCCCCAGCTCCCGGCCGTCGCCGGCGCGGAAAGCGGCGCGCAGCAGGGCACGCTGGGCGGACAGCGCCTCAGCGTAGTAGCGGTCACCGAGGCGGCTCAGCAGCGCCGTCGACCCCTCGATGTCGCTGAAGAGCAGCGTCACGGTACCCGTGGGAAGCCCCCGCATCCCTCGATTATTACCGCAAGCCAAGAAACGGCCGTAGCCCGATGCACGCAACCTGCGCACGTCGCCGCTGGGGCTGGCACTCGCGAATACTGGCGAGGCGTCCGCGCATCTAGCCGCAGTGCGGAAGTTTGGTGCGGTGTCGCAGGCTGCCGGGCGCGGACGTCGGGGAGCGACGGGTGTTTCGTATACCTGCAGGTCGAGGTGTATACGGAGCCGACCTTCAGTTGGATGTGCAGCACGAAGAACACGCCGCCCGGCCGTGCAGCTCGCCCAACCACCTGGTACCCGTCAAAGGTGCTGCCGGCCACGCCCATAACCGGACGATCTGCCGCATGCGGCTGGACCGATCCATCATCTGGGCACACGCGCAGAGTCGGCGATCTGGCTGCGCCAATATCTTCCGGCTCGGCCGCCGGGGCCTCGCAGTCCTGCCGCCAGATTCAGCTAAAAGATCATGAAACTCTGCATACGTATTCACTGCCCGGCATCGTCATGTGCGTGCGCAACGCACTACTTTCGGCATGAGTGCGCGGGCGGGGAGGGAACTGAGCGGCCGAGTGAAGCAGCGCAGATCATGCCGGTCGGTACTGTCGCTGGTCTGCCTGCTGGCCTTGATCCGATGTGCCGCGCCGGACGGCGGCTCGGGTGTCAGGCG
>WNFZ01004818.1_pt1 | contig 12446 bp, 12 predicted proteins | sample 5400081 | NCBI WGS metagenome assembly WNFZ01 (sample SAMN13153365, study PRJNA577476) | soil metagenome | isolation source: 80 cm soil or saprolite under grassland replicate 1 | place: USA:California | collected 2016-06-15
GTGGGCCGCTCCTTCAGGGTACGAGTTCAAATTGGTGAGCTCACTGGGAGCTCCGGCTCCAGGAGGCGGCACGTTCATAAATGACTTCGAGCCCGGCGGGTCAATAATCAGGGCGACATGGCCTTCGGAGCTGAACTCAGCACCGGGGGCGAAGGAGTCTTCCTCCGACATCGCGGGCAAATCGCGGAGTTGGGACGCACGAACGGGCCTGCGCCCGGCGGCGGATTCTTCGACTTTGTGGTCTCAGGGCAAGCTGAGCGTGATCGTCCGAACCGGGACGGTCATTCCCGGTATCGGTACGATTGACGAACTGGCCCCGCCCCAACTGGTCATTCCGCCGCCACCGATCAGCACGACAACTTCCGGCGCGATCAACAACGAGGCGGGCCAAGTGATCTTCCAGGCATCGCTGACCGACGACAGAGGCGTGTTTCTCTTGGCCACACCGCGGGGCCACGACTAGGACGATGACGCAGACTGGACGGTGCGCAGAGGAGAAGAGGTCAAGTCTCCGATTCCGTCGCGGCGATTTAGCCTGCCCGCGCGTGCGCCATTTGATGGCGTGGGCAGGTCACCCGCACAGTCCCAAGATCCGCTCTTGTTGTGTGCATGGCTTCGCGGGTTGAACCCTGGCGCTCGTCCTTGCCGTGATGCAGGAACGTATTTGTTTGGCAGTGGGGGGATAGTACGACCATCCCCGGCCGAGGTCCGGGAGCGAGAGCTCGACCTCCCGCCACTTGGGATGGCCTTTCTCTTGCAGTATTGGAAAGTTCTGGCACAGCGACCGGGCGAACCCGGCCAGATAGTCCTTCGTCCCCTTCAGGTTGTAGTCATAGGTCACCAGGAACGCCTTCACCGCGAGAGCGGGTATGTCCTCGGTTAGTAAATTCGGATAACTGCCGGCGCGCACCGTCGCCGGAAAGTAAGTTTGCAGCGCGGGTTTGCTGGCTGCGTGGTTGGGGTCAAACTTCAACAACTTGATGAATTTCCGCACCTCGGGCTTCATGTCGACGAGCAGCTTGGCCGGTTGCCCGGCGATCACCGCGACCACGTCCAGCGTCTTGTTGGTAATCAGGTTGACCAGCGCGTCCTCGTTCGAAAGGAAAGAGGCCTTCGCCTCGGGAAGCGGCTCGTTGAACATCAGCTGGTAGAGCGTGCTGGTCGTGAGCGCCGTCCCGCTTCCCAACTCGCCCGCGTTGATCTTCGCGTCCTTGATCTCGTGGATGTAATTCAAGTTCGAGTCCGCTTGTACGATGAAGTAAATCTCCTCGTTGTAAAGCGGCACGATGACACGTAGCGGACGAATGATGTTGTTCGCTTCCGCGTTACCTGCTGCAGCCTGATCGAGAAACGCCTGATAGACGTCCGATTGGACGATCGCGAATTTCACCCCGGGCTCGTAGCGCAGACGGCGAACGTTCTCGGCCGATCCTGCCGAAGGCAACACATCGAGATCGATGTCGGCCTGCGGAGCCACGAACGAGGCCATATCACGCCCGATCTGAATGTACGTGCCTCGCGTCGAGGCGGTCACGATCTTGAATTCCGCTGCCGCCAGTGCTTGCCCGGCGTTGACTGAGAGCGCCGTTACGATAAGACCGACCGTCAGACTTTTTCTCATGTTATTTGCTTTCGCGCTTACAGGAGATTGCATAATCCCAGCGCTGCGGCCGCCTCGGTGCAAACCTGGGGGCGTGGCGCATCGGCCGCTCGCGATCGCCGCAATACGCCTGTGGTGGGATTCAGATCAGTCGCCTTCGATGGATCGGATACCGCTTGCTTGGGAGTGAGTCGTTCTATCGCTGTTTGCGTTTCCCCGGGGCGAGATTCCGCGGCGACGGGCACATTCGTCGAGCTCTCTGCGCTTGCATTGAGTTGGCACAGTCCAAGCGCTGCCACTGCTTCGGTGCAAACCTTCGGGCGTGGTGCATTTGGCGGGATGCTGTCGCGCGCTTTGGTCGCTCGTGATTCCGCGGCGATAGGTACATTCGTCGAATCCCGACTTACCCTTGTATTGAGCTTGCACAGTCCGAGCGCTGCGATCGCTTCGGTACAAACCTGCGGACCTGGCGCATCGGGCGGGATGCTGACGCGGGAATCCGTCGCCTGCGGTCGCCGCGGTATGCCTGTGGTCAGATCCGAACCGGTTGCCGTTGATGGATCTGATACCGGTTGCTTCGGAACGACTCGCTTTACCGCTGTCTGCATTGCCGTAGAGCGAGATTCCTCGGCGGTGGGTGCATGCATCGAGAACTTCGATGTCGCAGCGGGTTGCGCGGGTGCGCGCGTTTCTGCGCCGGCAGTGTCCGCCTCGATTGTGTGCGTTCTGCCCGTAACCAGTTGCGAGGCGGTGTCGTCGATAGGCCGCGCAACGGAACGCGACGGGTCGGAAGACAGTTCGGTGGATATGCCCGCCGCACCCTGACTCACTGTAGCCTCGCCAATCCGGGCGGGGGCGCCAGACGACGGGCTGCGAATCGCAGCTGACGTGCTCGCTGCTTCCGGTTGTCCAGTGTCAGGGCCGCCGCCCGGTGGCGCCGGAGAGCGGTACGCGTAGTAGCCAGATACAGCAAGCACGGCAATTAGGAACGCGGGCAACATCGCGCGGGCGATGCGAACTCCTCCGGCGGTGGTCGCGGAATGGCGTGTGGGCACGAGCCAAAAGGCACCCTTTACCAGCGCAATCGCGGCGGAGACGAGCAGAAAGAGCGCGCCGGTTCCGAGCAGCGAAAAGACCTGGGCTGCACGCTTCTCCTCGGAAGAGAAACGCGTCGCCGGGCTGGCCAATCCATGCGGTTCATGCGCCACCACCGCCCCCGGCTGGACTTCCATGGCGGCCTCGCCCGGCGCGCACTGAAGCGCATCAACGATCTCGGTTGCCCTCTTCGGCGACGGGGCATGCCAGGGCTCGAAAGGTCGCGGTCGCTCGCTGGTGACGAGACTACTGCAGCTGCGGGTGGCGCCGACGGCGCCGGAGTCTCGGTCGCCGAGGGATCGCACCGGAAATTCCGCGCCACATTTATAGCAATGTGTCGCAGACAGATCGTTAATCGCGTGACATTGCCTGCACGGCGCGAGGTGCAAGGGCGCCGCACACTCGCCGCAAACCTTGGCTCCGGCCTGGTTAGCGTGGCCGCAAAATGGGCATTGAAGAGCGAGCATGGGCTGCGCCTGAAGAAACAGCGCGGATGCATGGATCGGGTGAGGCAAATGTCCGCGTTTTCTTCGAGGGTCTCGGGGGCGATTAGCCTACGCCGGAACCCAGGCAATGTACAAGTGACAGCCCTCTGCACGCGGACCGCTGTGTCGCGGGCTTTGTGCGCGAGCGCGTCGGTTCTCGTGGACACCGCGCCGTGGTCCGGACACGTTCGCATTGACCTCGGTCAACGCCGCGCGAATCGCGCGGACGTACGCTGATTCCGCCGCGACGCGGTCGCGGCCACAACGCCCGTGCAACCGTTCGAAGGAATCGATATGACGCTGGCGAACCGAGTGCTCGCGCCAATTGCGCGTGCGTGGATCGCGCTCAAACGGGCGATGAGGAACGCCGACCGGCGGAGCGATGCGGCGAGGCGCATAAACGCCGTGCCGACCAAAGATTGCCGGATGATGTGCCTGCGTTGCGGTGGCGGCCCGCTCTGCACCCTCGGGGTGCTGCTTCGCGGCGATTGACGCCCGTGCGAGAGTGTTTAACTCGTAGCCCTCGGTCACGGCGCCCTCGTATGCTTTTACGCATGGCCTTCGTCGTCCGTAGCCGAGCACGACAACAACTTCATTTTGTGGGAATGACGGTCGGGAACGCCGGCCGATCCGACGCCGTCATTCACGATGCTGATCGACTTCGTCACGACTACAGTGCCATAGCCGGCTGGGTCCAGCATGTTGATCTCGCCCCGGCGGTGTCTTGCCATGTGCCGCCTGCAATGTCCGGCACGGGGCCACACGAGTACAGGCGTTAGTGTCCGAGCCCTTTGCGGAAATGAACGATCGGGTATTCAGTGCCTGTGCCGATGCGGCGTGCAGGGCAAGCGCGAACAAAGATGCAATGAAGAGTGACGGTGTGAGCTTGGACATGGTCGCTCCCGTTGGTTGGCTTCGACTGATTGCGACGGCACACAACATGATCCAAAAGGGCATGGCGTGGTGCCGCGAGCGACAGGACGGTAGTGATGGGATCCCCGGTTCAGGGTACTCGCGTGATTCATCGGGACGTACCGCACGGGTCGCACTAAATCCCGACGAAGGTTATGATCTCGCGGCGTCGCACCGGCCGCGCAATCCGCGCGGCCGGGTGCGTCTGGTGAGAAATCGTTGATGAATCGGCTAGCGCGAGCGGTACACGTGGGCGTATTGCCACTGCTGTTCCTTGCTCCTTTCTGCAGCTACGCCGGCGAGCCTCCGCCGGAGACCGTCCAGATTCCCGTCGAAGGCACCGCGGGATTTGGCTCGGACGGAGCCATGGTCGCGGGCGTTTTCCGGCCGGCGGGCGATGGGCCGTTCCCGGTCCTGATCTATTCCCATGGACGGTCCGGAACCGAGGTCGAGCGCAGTCACACCCGCATCCCCGATCCTCGCGGGCACATTCGTTATTGGCTCAAGAAGGGCTTTGCGGTCGTTGCGCCGATACGACCAGGCTATGGTGAAACGGGCGGTCCGGATCGCGAAGCGTCCGGCGTGCGTTACGACGTCTTCGGCAACTGCTGGGGATGGCCCGAGTTCGATAGCGCGGCGGCGGCGGCAAGGGCAGCGGTCTTGGCTACGCTGACGTGGGTGCGCCAGCAGTCGTGGGTCGATGCAAAGCGCATCGTGCTCTCCGGAACTTCGATGGGAGGCTTGGCCTCGATCGCCACGGCCGCCACGAATCCCGACGGTGTCGTTGCCTACATCAATTTCTCGGGGGGTACCGGCGGCAACGGAAAACGATCGCCGGAACATGGCTGTGGCGCCGAGCAGATGGAGGCGCTCATGTCCGCGTACGGCAAGACGTCCCACGTGGCGAGCCTGTGGCTTTACGCGCAGAACGACCAGTTCTGGGGCGCCCAGTGGCCCCGCGCGTGGCACCATGCATACGCTACCGGCGGCAGCCCGACCCGGTTCGTGATGACCGAGCCCGTGCCCCACGCCGATGGACATCAGTTGCTCGCCCGCGGAGGTCGTCTGTGGACCTCGCAGGTGGACCGATTCCTCGAGGACCTCGGTTTGTGATGCGGAAGGGGCAGGGCCCGCAACGATGCGGACCTGTCCGGCTGGTGGCTTGACCGAAACCTACCTCGCAGGTTTCACCACCACCTCCTCGTACGCCTTCACCCACTTGTCCTGCATGTCCAACGCCGATGCGGGATCGACGAACTTGAGCGGAATCTTCGTGATCGGAGTCTCGATTCTGTTGCTGGTCGGCACGAACTTCTGCTCCGCCAGCAACTGCTGGCCGTCGGTCAGCATGAAGTCGTAGAACAGCAACGCCGAGTACGGGTGAGGTGCTTTTTTCAGCATCGCGATCGTGCTGAATTGCGCGATCACCGGCTGAATCGGATATCCCTCGACCGGAGCTCCCTTCTGCTTCAGCTGCTCCGGAATCCAACTGTATACGGTCAGGCCCAGCGGCACCTCGCCGGATGCCACGAGGTTGGTCAGCAGCGAGTGTCCCTTCCGAACGGATACGCCGTTGGTTGCGACGATATCGGCGAAGAGCTTGTACGTCTGCTTTTCTCCCAGCGTTGCGGCAAGCGTTCCGAACCATCCCTGATCATCGGCCTCGATCCCCAGGCGACCTTTCCATTTCGGGTCGAGCAAGTCCTGATACGTTTTGGGCAAGTCTTCTTTCTTGACCTTGTTCGTGTTGTACGCGGCGATGAAGACGTCGACCGTGATGCCCACCCATTCCTTGTGCGCGGGACTGGCTTCGGGTAGCAGATCCCTGAGGTAAGGCGATCGGATTTCCTGCAGCAGATGCTCGCGGTGCGCCGCCTCGTTCTCCGGCGCATTGTTCTGGATGATATCGGCATCGAAGCGCCCGGCCCGCGTCTCGTTGGTGAGCTTCTGCAGCACGCCTTCCGAGCCCGAGCGCCACGCCTTCACCTTGATGCCGTATTTGTTCGTGAAGGCGGCCATCAGGACGGGCAGGCTCGGGTAGACGTGATATACCGACAACTCGCCGCCTTCCGCCTTCGCGGCCGCAACCAGACGCTCGTGACGGTCCGCGCCCTGGTACGCGGCCATCTCCGCCACAGATAGCTGCCCCTTGACCGGGTCAGCGCCAAACGCTTGTAGCGCGCACGCGCTTATCGAGAGCGCGGCCGCCGCGAGCGCGATCGAGTGCTTGGTCATTCGGTTCTCCGTAACGACGTCGTTGGGCGTTGTCCGATCCCGTCTAGATCTGACGAACAGCTTCGGCCCGCGCTGCCGCAGCAGACGACGCGGTGCCGGCACCATCGAAGATCGCGACCAGATCTCGCGCGATCGGTGAATACTTCGCGTGCGTGCGCAGCATGAAGCTCGAGAATCCGTCGCTGTTGTGGTGCTTTTTCTTCTCGTTCGGCAAGTCGATGCGCTCGTTGCGCTGCGGCTCGCGAACGACTCCGATCGGATCGACGCCCTGCGCAATCTTCTGCAGCTCGCGCTTCAGCACACGACGGTAGAGCGCGACGCCCTTGTCGGAAGCGCCCAGGTGCTCTCGCGTGCGGTCGGCAATGGTGCCTTGCGTGATCCACGCCATCATGTCCTGGCCGTCGACATTGTCCACGATGAATTCGCCGTTCTCGTCCCTGAACGGCACATCGTAGAGATGCACCCGGCTCGTCAGATGCGGCGCAACGATTGCGCCTTTCGGCGGTAGGTAAGCGTTGTACCAGAGATGCAGCGTGTGCTCGTCGTCCACCGGCACGCGGATCTGGAACGAGTAATAGCGCGACGACTCGTCGCCGTTGCCCACTGCAAGCATGTTCGGAAAAACGATCGGATGGCCGATGCGCCAGTCGTCCGACTCCTCGGAATGGCCGGCGAGCAGGCGATGCTTGGTGATGCCGAATTCGAATTCGCGGAAATCGATCTTTTCGTGGCGCGCGCTGATCGCCACCTTGACGCCTTTCTGTTCGTTCTGGAACTCGTAATGATGACCATGCAGCCACTCGGTGTGGATGGGATCCATCGAGTTCTCCATGATCTGCAGCCAGTTCACCGGAAGCAGCGCACGTCCCATCATGCGGATCGCGCCCTCGGCCACGAAGCCATCGAACCGCGGCAAGAGCGGCCTCGGCTCGGGACCAAGATAAGCGAATAGAAGTCCGCCGAGCTCCTTGACGGGGTAAGCGGACGTTGCGACCCTTTCGCGGAACGCGCAATTGTCGCGTTCGTTCGGTTGGCTCAGGCACTTGCCTTGCGCGTTGAATTCCCAGCCGTGATAGGGGCAACGGATCCCGTCGTGCGTGGGAATGCCATAAGCAAACGACGCGCCGCGATGCGGGCAGTGCTCATCGATGAGACCCAGACGACCTTGGCGATCACGAAAGAGGACCAGGTTCTCGCCGAGCAAGCGCACGCGTTTGGTCCAGCGCTGCTCGAGCTCGACCGCCGCCGCGATCGGCTGCCAGTAACGTCGCAGAAGGTTGCCCATCGAAGTCCCGGGACCGATCTGCGTCAGGAGGCGATTCTGCTCGGCTGTTTCCATCTGCGTTCCTCAGTGCTCAGCTTGGACGCATCCGCGGATAGCGGCTGGGCGCATTCCCCCTTCATGCATCCGGGCTGTTTTACTATACTAACTTAGGTACCTAAGATCAACGGCGCATGACCGCCGCCACGAACCGGGTAGCCATGAAAGAACGACCCGCCAGGAAGCGAGAGCCCCCAACGCCAATGTCGCCGGCGGCGGCGTCTCGCTGGCGCGATGCATTGTCCGATGAGCGGATCGCGCACCTCATCAAGAACGCGTTCCGCGGAACGTCGAGTGCACTGCAGGCGCGCCTTCGCAAGCATTCGGTGCAGTACGGACACTGGACGCTGCTGCGTGTTCTGTGGCAGACCGACGGCCTGACGCAGCGCGAGTTGAGCGAGCAAGCCGGCGTAAGGGAGCCGTCGACATTCGCCGCGTTGCAGCGCATGGAACAGCTCGGTTACGTCACACGCCGCAAGAGGCTGGGCAACAACAAGCAGATCCGTGTGCATCTCACCGCCAAGGGCGCGGCGCTTCGTGCAGTAAGCGTCTCGGCAGCCGAGGATGTGAATCGGATCGCGTTGTCCGGCATCGCGGCGGAGGATGTCGCGGCGACTCGCCGCACATTGATCGCGATGATCGAAAATCTCGAGGGCGATGCGGTCCGTTACGGCGCTGCGAAGCCGCGCGCTTCTGCCTCCTGATGGCGGGGCCGTACCTTCACCGGCCGAAGCGGCGCTCAAGCTCGGCGATATCGTCGGGAGAGAGCGATCGCACGCGTTCGTGACGCACCAGCAGCCACAGCCGCGCCGTCGCCTCGAGCTCCTCGATCGCGTCGGCCGCTGCCGCAAGCGAGACTCCCGACACGACGGGACCGTGGTGAGCGAGGAGCAGCGCATGATGCTTCGTCGCTGCCGCCTCGACTGCAGCGGCGAGCGATGCATCGCCCGGCGGGAAATAGGGCAGCATCGGCAGCCGGCCGATGCGCATCGCGTAATACGCAGTGAGCGGCGGAAGCGCATCGGCCGGGTCGGTGTCGGCAAGCACCGAGACGGCGACTGAATGCGTGGCGTGAAGATGAACGACGGCGCAATCGCCGGCACGCTGCCGGTACATCGCAAGGTGCAGCGCGGCCTCCTTCGTCGGCGCATCCCCGCCGATCGCATGTCCGGCCGCATCGAGCATCGCGAGGCGCGCAGGATCGAGCGCGCCAAGCGAAACGCCGGTTGGCGTCATCAGGAAACCGTCGTCGCTGCGCACCGACAGGTTGCCCGTGCTGCCGTGCGTGAGGCCGCGATCGAACAGCGAGCGCCCGAGCGCGCATAGCGCTTCGCGGTTCCGTGAATCGCTCATCGCGCAAGTGCCTTCTCGAAAAAATCGACGCCGCCGAAATTGCCCGACTTCAGCGCCAATGCGATCGGCCGCGTGCCGGTGGAAACCGTCCATGGCACGCCGGGATCGATCGAGGCGCCGATCGCGAGCGCTTCGACGCCGAGAGCGGATACGACCGCGCCCGCCGTCTCGCCTCCGGCCACGACGAGACGTTGCACACCACGCTCGACGAGCCTTCTCGCGATCGTCCCGAACGCCGCTTCGAGACGCGCGGCGGCGACGTCCGCGCTCAACGCGCGCTGGATCTCCGCGACCACTGCGGGCTCCGCGCTGGAGTAGATCAGAAACGGCGTGCCACTCGTGAGCCAGCGCTCCGTCTGCGCGAGGGCCGACGCGGCAAGCGAATCGGCGTCCGGCGCCGCGCGCGGGTCGATCGCCACCGCGGGAAACGAGGCCTTCCAGTGTTCGACCTGCGCACGCGTGGCTTGCGAGCAGCTGCCGGCCAGCACCGCCGCGGCGCCGGACGACGGTATCGCGACGGCCGCGTTCTGCGCGGGCTCGAGCAATCCCGATCGCCGGAAGTTCGCCGGCAAGCCCTTTGCGATCCCCGAACCTGCCGTTATCAAGCGGTGGTCGGCGCAAGCCGTCGCGATGGCGGCAAGATCGGCGTCGTCGATCACGTCCGTCACTGCGTAACGGAATTGCGCGCGCTCGAGCGCGGCGAATGCGGCGCGTATTGCATCGGGTCCTTGCCGGATCGTCGGCCACGCGACGAGACCGACCTTGCGGGCCGTCTGCGCCTGCATCAGACGAACGAGCGACGCATCGGTCATCGGCGTCAGCGGATGGTGACGCATCGGCGAATCCGACAACAACACGTCGCCGACGAACAGGTGACCGTTATAGACCGTGCGCCCGTTCGCCGGCAGTGCCGGACACACGATGGCAAGCGGCGCATCGAGCGCGTCGGCGAGTGCGTCGGCCACCGGGCCGATGTTGCCGCGCGGCGTGGAATCGAACGTCGAGCAGTACTTGAAGTAGATCTGCCGCGCGCCGTGCGCGATGAGCCAGTCGAGTGCGGCGAGCGATTGCGCAACCGCGTCGTCCGGCGCGATCGTGCGCGATTTGAGCGCCACGACCACCGCATCGGCGCTCGGTGCCGGCGACTCTCGTCGCGGCACGCCGACCGTCTGCACGGTCCGCATGCCTTCGGCCACCAGCATGCCCGCAAGGTCCGTGGCTCCGGTGAAATCGTCGGCGATGGCTCCGAGCAGCATGGTGAACTCGAATGGTATCAGCGCCGGACTGATTCGACCTTGGATGCGGAAGCAGTATGATTTGCTGCGAAGGCGCCCGAGATGCCTCGTAACCGAGCAACGGGAACACGCGACCGCGTCGCGCAAGCGGTCTCGCGCTCGGCAGACCGCCTGCCGCCGGAACGCGAACGCACACGGCTCCTTTCCGATCTCGCCACCGCCGACTCAAATGTCGTGCTGGAGATCGGCGGTCACGACATCGCGCTGACGCACCTCGATCGCGTGTACTGGCCGGCGGTACCGGCGCCGAAGCAGGCCGCGATCACCAAGCGGGACTTCATTCGTTACCTGATTGGCGTTGCACCCGCGTTTCTCGAGCACGTCGCGGACCGGCCGCTGACGCTGTTCCGCTGGCCCGAGGGCATCGCGGCGAAGCGCGTGCTGATGAAGCATTGGGAAATCAAGCTGCCGGCGTTCGTCGAGCGGGTGACGGTGTTTTCCGAAACCAAAGGCGAGACCGACGAATACATCCTGTGCAACAACCTTGCCACACTCGTCTGGCTCGGTCACATGGGCACGCTCGAGTTCCACGTCTGGCATTCGCGCGTGCGGCCCGGCCCGGATGCGCCCGACGCAAGCGCCGACTTCAGCGCGTCGAGCACGGCACTGCAGAAGTCGATCGTCAACTTTCCAGACTACATTCTGTTCGATATCGATCCGTTCATTTACTCGGGCGCCGAAGCGAAAGGCAACGACCCCGAGTTGAACGTGCGCGCATTCGAAAGGGCGAAGCAGGTCGCGCTGTGGCTCAAGGCGCTTCTCGACGGCATGTCGCTCGCGTCACGCGTGAAGACGTCCGGCAAGACCGGCTTGCACGTCGTGGTGCCGATTCGCCGTACGCTGCGCTACGACGCCGTGCGCGAGATCGCGCGCTCGATCGGTGACCATCTGATGCGCGAGCATCGCGACGACATCACGGTGGACTGGACGGTGGAGCGACGCACCGGCAAGGTGTTCATCGACTACAACATGAACGTGCGAGGCAAGTCGATGACCGCGCCTTATTCGCCGCGCGGGCTCGCCGGCGCGCCGGTGTCGATGCCGCTCGGGTGGCGGCAACTGGAGAGCGCGTATCCGGCGGATTTCCGCTTGACGACCGTGCTGCCGTTACTTCGAAAGCGCGGTGATCCGTGGTCCGGATTGCTCGACGATAAGCAGAGCATCGAGGAGCGGCTTTCGGTCGGCCGCTGAGGCGGACGCACGAAAAAGCCCGGCGATTGCCGGGCTCGTTGTCGCCGAATGCCGCGTTGGAAACGCCGTCGCTCTTCGCGTGACGGCGCAATGGGTCGGTCGTCGTCCCAGTGGCCGGCGCGGAAGTGCCATTTCTCGCCGCGCGGCTCGAGCACGTATGGCCGCCACTTGTGGTCCTCGCGCTTCTCGATGAACTTGCCCTCGACCCACACGTACCGCTGCCCGTCCCATTCATAGTGCCCGCGCTCGTAAATGAAGCCTTCGCGAGGCTCGGGAACGACTTCGACCCGCGGCGGCGGCGGCGCCGTGCCGATCTCCAGCTCGACTACGCGCGCCGCGTTGCCGCCGTCGCGACACCAAGCGCGCCGACGGCCAGCGCGACCGCGACAACCATGTTCCGTACGTTCATGACATCTCCTTTTCGTCGATCGCTTCGGATGCGCACGGGCCGTCGAGCCCATACAGGAAGCGCAAGTTAGAGGACCGGACGGTTGGATTCAAGTTTGCTGTGGCGCCAAGCATCAGTCCTTGTCCTACATACCGATCAGGCGTTGTCCTACACGCGCGGCACAGCGCATCGACTTGGGCCGCTTCTCAGCGCGTGGTAGGCGGTTATACTTTCATTCGACATGCGCGGGGTATTGCCGGTGGTTGATCAACGTTTCGAATCGCTGGTTCAGTCCGCCGAACAAGGGAGCCCGGCCGCGAGCGGCGCGCTGTTCGCCGCGCTCTACGACGAGCTGCACCGCATCGCCCGCCGCGAGCTGTGGCGGCGCGGCGGCTCGGCCCATCTGAGTGCGACGACGCTGCTGCATGAAGCCTACCTCGACATCGCGGCGCGCGAAGGCATCGCATTTCCCGACCAGGCGCGGTTTCTCGCGTACGCCGCGCGCGCGATGCGCGGTCTCGTCATCGACTATGTGCGTAATCGCCACGCGCAAAAGCGCGGCGGTGGCTTC
>WNFZ01004821.1_pt1 | contig 12443 bp, 11 predicted proteins | sample 5400081 | NCBI WGS metagenome assembly WNFZ01 (sample SAMN13153365, study PRJNA577476) | soil metagenome | isolation source: 80 cm soil or saprolite under grassland replicate 1 | place: USA:California | collected 2016-06-15
TTCTACAGCAAATTTATCTCAGCCAAGGTACTCGCACTCGACCCGCAGCGCGCCACGCCCGCCGAACGGCTCGAAGATGGTCGCGACTTTGTCCCTACAAACAAATGGGTCGTCTTCGGACACCACTTTGCCGCGATCGCCGGTCCAGGCCCGCTGGTGGGACCAGTGCTGGCTGCGCAATTCGGCTATCTCCCCGGAACGTTGTGGATTCTGGTCGGCGCAGTCTTCGGCGGGTGCGTTCAAGATTTCGTCATTCTTCTCTTTTCCGTCCGCCGTGACGGAAAGTCGCTTACCGAAATGGCGAAGCAGGAACTTGGACGCGTCGGCGGACTGGTCGCCTACGCTTCGGTCATCGCAATTCTCATCATCCTGCTCGCGGTCTGCGCGTTAGTTGTGGTCAACGCATTAAAGCAAAGCCCGTGGGGAACGTTCACCATTGCGATGACCATCCCAATCGCATTTCTGATGGGTATTTACTTGCGGCGACTGCGTCCCGGGCGCGTATTGGAAACATCTGCTCTCGGCTTCGTGCTGGTGATAGCGGCGATCTGGGGTGGGCAGTGGGCCTCGCAAACTCCGGCAGTCGCGAAGTACTTCACGTTGTCGGCTCCGGCACTGGCGATCACCATCATCATTTACGGATTCGCAGCGTCCGCGCTGCCGGTGTGGCTGCTGCTTGCACCACGGGATTACCTGAGCACGTTCGTAAAGCTGGGAACGATCGCACTCCTCGCAGGGGGGATCGTGCTCACACATCCCGTGCTGCACATGCCGGCGCTCACCAAGTTCATCGACGGCACCGGACCGGTATTCGCGGGGAAGCTTTTCCCGTTCGCCTTCATCACCATCGCCTGCGGAGCCATCAGTGGATTTCATTCACTGATTTCAAGCGGCACTACCCCCAAACTCATCCGGCGCGAAACCCAGACGCGCATGGTCGGGTACGGCGCTATGGCTTGCGAATCGATGGTCGCGATCATGGCAACGGTGGCGGCGTGCGTGCTCGACCCGGGCACATACTTCGCGATCAACAGCCCAGCGGGAATTGCGGGACAGCTGCCGGAGAAAGCAGCGGCAACCATCACCGGTTGGGGGTTTCCGGTGAGTGCAGCGTCGATGCACGCCCTGGCACAAAGCGTGGGAGAGCAGACGCTTTTCAACCGCACAGGCGGCGCGCCGGCATTTGCGGTTGGCATGGCGCACATTTTCTCCAACAGCCTCGGCGGACAAGCGCTGATGGCGTTGTGGTACCACTTCGCAATCATGTTCGAGGCGTTGTTCATCCTGACCGTGCTCGACGCCGGAACGCGCGTCGGCCGATTCATGGTGCAGGATGCGCTGGGCCACGTGTGGAAGCCGCTGGGCCGAACGGGTTGGTATCCGTCAATTCTCACAACCAGCGCGCTGATTGTCGCAGCCTGGGGATACTTCCTCTGGCAAGGTGTCCGCGACCCGCTGGGTGGGATCAATTCGCTGTGGCCGCTGTTTGGAATTGCCAATCAGTTGCTTGCCACTGTCGCGCTGTGCGTTGCGACCACAATCATCATCAAGATGCATCGTGCAAAATACGCGCTGGTCACACTGGCGCCACTTGTATGGCTGGTGACCGTAACGTTCACTGCTTCGTGGCACAAGATTTTCAATCCTGATCCGCGAATCGGATTCCTTGCGCAAGCCCGACAACTTGTTGCTGCGGGCGCAAACCCGCGCTTGATCTTCAACAACCGTCTGGATGCAGTGGTCACAGCGGCGCTGGTAGCTATGGTCGCGGTGCTGCTGATTGAATCGGGGCGCCACTGGATTTCTGCGCTGTCGGGACGGAAGGAACTGCACTCGACCGAGTCTCCATTTGTGCCGACGCGCATGGCGGAGGAGCAAGGGTGAAGGTCATTCGTCTGCTGCGAGCAATCCTGCGCGAGATTTTCGAAGAATCCGCCTATGAACGGTTTTGCCGCCGTGAGAGACTCGCGCGCGGGCGCGAGTCTTACCGCAGGTTCTTGCGTCAGTCAAACGTTAAGGTGAAGTGCTGCTGACAACAGAGACACAAATCGTAGGTAGGGATTCACTGCGCATCAAACGGTCAGAACGATCTTGCCGAACATTTGACTCTTTTCCATGTATTCGTGCGCGGCGCGAGCCTCCTGCAAAGGAAATGTGCGGTCCACAATTGGTTTCAGTTTCCCAGCAAAGATATGCTTCAGCACCTCATGCAACTCGCCCATCGTTCCCATGTATGAGCCGAGAATCGAAAGCTGCCGTGAATACACGAAGCGCAAGTCAATGCCGACGTTCGGCCCGGTTGTCGCTCCGCAGGTGACGACGGTGCCACCCGGCTTGAGCGAGCGCAGGCTTTCGTCCCACGTCGCCGGGCCGATGTGCTCGAGAACGATGTCCGCACCTTGCTTGTCGGTACTCTTGCGAACTTCTTCAGCAATCTTCTGTTTGTAGTGGTTGATGACGTAATCGGCGCCGAGTTCGCGGGCGTTCGCGCCTTTCGTTTCGTCGCCTGCGGTGGCAATGACAGTGCATTGAAACAATTTCGCTACCTGAATTCCCGCGATACCTACGCCGGAGTTTGCGCCCAGCACCAAAATGGTTTGACCCGGACGAATGCCGGCTCGCCCGACCAGCATGTGCCACGCGGTCAGGAACACTAGCGGCACGCTTGCCGCCTGCGTGAAATCGAGGGAGTCGGGAATGGGAATGACATTCGCGGCTGGAACCGCGATCAGCTCACAGTTGCCTCCGTCAACCAAGTTGCCGAGAACAGTGAATTCGCGGCACTGGTTCTGCAGTCCCGCTACACACTTGGCGCAACGTCCGCAGAAGTGCATGGGCGCGAGCAGAACGCGCTGACGCGGTTGTAGGCCCGTCACATACTCGCCCACTTCGACAATCTCGCCGGCGACGTCGCTACCCAGGATGTGCGGCAACTTTACGCCGGGCAGACCCTTGCGCACCCAGAGGTCGAGATGGTTGAGGGCACACGCGCGCACGCGGACAAGAACCTGGTCTTCACGCAACTGCGGATCGGGGACGTCTTCGAACCGCAACACCTCAGGCCGCCCGAACTCGTGAATGCGGATGGCTTTCATGAGTCCCAGTCTACCGAGTACACCGCGAAGATGCGATACGGGCCAGGCTCGGAGTTGGCAAATGCACCCGCATTCAGGTTCGCAAACGCATCCTCAAAGGAATTCAAGAGGCAATGTGCGTTTGTTGGAATCTCTTTGGCCAAGCTGTTACACGAAAGCGGTGAGCACTCTGGCGAAGTCTTCGAATAAAACGTGACGACATCGAAGCCCTCAAGCTGCTTCGCTTCGGGCCTCACCACGCTGGTCGGAAAAGATGGTTCGGGTTGAAAGTTAATCCACGTCTTGCCGTCAAATTCCTGTTCGTAAACTTCGTAGTAGAAGAGCGCAGTGCCTGCCAGGTCGATTGACTTCTCCTCGGCCACGGACCTGATAATCTGCGGCGAGTCGAATAGCCAAAAGCCATTGTGTTTCCAGAAATGGATGTAATCAGCGAAGTCATCATTGACGCAGTCGCTAACTGAATAGACCTCCGCGACTTGGTCCATATTGAAGCCACGAGGTTTCTGCACACGCTTTGCCACGTATCCAGCAGGAATCACACGCATATTCTATGCCGCAGGAGGGACTTCATCCTCAATTTGACTTCCCTTCCCACCAATCAAATAATCATTCCGTGGACATCTACGAAGAGATCGTGCAGCTTCGCCAGCAAGGCCGCCGAGGGGCGGTTGCGACCATCGTCAACGTGCGGGGATCCATCCCCTCGTTCGAGACCGCCAAGATGCTGGTACGCGATGATGGTTCAATCGTGGGAACCGTCGGTGGCGGATGTGTCGAGGCCGAGGTCTGGCAAGCAGCACGCGAGGTGATGGAGGGCGAGAAGCCGCGCACGCTGACCTTCAATCTCAATCAGAATCCGAAGTACGACACAGGCCTGGTTTGCGGCGGCACGCTCGACATTTTTATCGAACCCGTGCTACCTCCAGCATTACTCTATATTTTCGGTGCAGGTCACGTTGCTTACAGCCTTTATAGGACCGCACGGAACGCCGGTTTTGATGTCACAGTGATCGATGATCGCGAGAGCTACGCCAATCGCGAACGCTTTCCTGAAGCTAAAGAAGTTATCGCTGAGGACTTCGAGCAGGCCATGTCGAAGATCAGTCCGGCCGAAACGTCGTACATCGTGATTGTCACGCGGGGGCATCGCGACGATATGCGCGTGCTGCGTTGGGCGGTGCAAACGCAAGCCCGTTACATCGGGATGATCGGATCCAAACGCAAGACAATTACCATCTTCCGCGAACTAGTAAAAGAAGGAATTCCTGAGCACCTGTTCGAGCGGGTACATGCGCCGGTGGGATTCGATATCGGGGCCATCACACCCGAGGAGATCGCTATCGCCATCACCGCGGAACTGATTGCCGTCCGCCGCAAAGTTGAGCGCCCGCTGCCGCACATGAGCTGGTTTCATTCGCGGAAGCTGAAGTCCGAGAAATCGGCAGTCGAGCAGGAAGAAAAAGACTAATTCACCACAGGGACACAGAGACACAGAGACACAGAAGAAGAACCTTTAAGTGTTTCTCTGTGACTCTGTGGTGAAAAGATTTTTCTTTGGAGAACGAATGGCAACCCTTGGTTTAGTGGAATACGCTGACGCCTCGCTTGAGGTCCGCGCCGTCTATGACGACATCATGACAACTCGCAAGACGGACTGGATCAATAATTTCTGGAAGGCGCTGGCCAACGATCCTGCGACCCTGAAGCGCACATGGGAGGACATCAAGCAGATCATGGCGCCGGGTGCGCTCGATCCTCTCACCAAGGAACTGATCTATGTGGCAGTCAGCGTGACCAACCAGTGCGGATATTGCATCGCTTCGCACAGCGCCGGCGCCCGCAAGAAAGGTATGACCGACGACATGTTCCGCGAGTTGATGGCTGTGGTCGGAATGGCGAATGAGACCAATCGCCTGGTTGCCGGATATCAGGTGGAGATCGACGAGCAGTTCAAAAGCTAGTCGTCGGTCGTCGGCTCTCGGTCGTTTGCTGGTCGGAAACCTCGCTCCTGCCTTTAGGCTGAACCCATCATCCACTAGCAAGAATCCAGCCCCGTTAGGGGCGACCAAGCTTAGCCCAGCGCGGGAGCGCTGGGTAAAGAGGGCCACACAATCAAGTCCCGGAGGGACGACCGAGTTCTCCCGCCCCCAATGAAACCCTACGTATCAAAAATCCTTGCGCCTTTAGGCGCTAAAACGTCATCCAGAACAGAATATGGCCCACAAACTCTCAACTTCGTACCTTGAAGATTCTCTCTCCCTGTTCCGCTACTACAAGAAGCTGGGCGAAGGCGCGATGGACCAGGTTTCGGACGATCAGCTATTTGCGACGCTCGACCCCGAGATGAACTCGATCGCAATCATCACCAAGCACATCGCTGGGAACATGCGCTCGCGCTGGACGGACTTCCTCACCAGCGACGGCGAGAAGCCCGACCGCAATCGCGATACCGAATTCGAGCAGCCACCATCCACTCGCGCCGAACTGCTCAAAGTGTGGAACGACGGCTGGGAGCGGGTGTTCAATGCGCTGGAGCCCCTCTCCGATTCCGACCTGGAACGCACCGTGACGATTCGCGGCGAACCGCACTCCGTGATGCAGGCCATCAACCGCCAGATCGCGCACTACTCCTCTCACATCGGTCAGATTGTGTTTCTGGCGAAACACCTGAACGCAAGCGGATGGAAGTCGCTGTCGGTGCCGCGAAACAAGTCCGCGGAATTCGATCGGAAAGTCCAGGCGGGAGAGGCGAGCCAGAGGTAAATACGTTTCGCCCTAGTTCCTCTATTCCCACCCTTCGAAACCCGCGAAGGGTGGCGCACCCGACTGTATTGGTGATGCCAGCGAGATCAAAAGCCAGGGCCCCGGGCAATGGAGATCTTTCACCAATTCTTGAAGTAATCTTGAAGTAATTAGGTGTTGCCGCGCTTGCCAGCGTTCTTGTTTGTGGTGGATAATTTCGCGCAAGAATTAGGAGGCCACCTATGAAGTCGATCTGCGCTCTGATCGTGGCCGCTGTTTTCGCAGTACCCTCTGCGATAGCCGTTGTGCACTCCGGAAGCCCTGCCCCGCCGTTACAACTCACCCATTTACTGCAAGCTCCCACCGGAGCACTGGCGGACTGGAAGACGTTACGCGGCAAGATTGTGGTGTTGGAGTTTTGGGCCACGTGGTGTGAGGTTTGCGTAGCTGAACTGCCTGAATTTAATAGTCTGGTGGCTTCTCTCGATCCCTCCAAGTTCCAGTTCATCTCCGTCGATGACGAAGAACCGGAAGTTGTTCAAGCCTTCTTAAAGAAGAGGAAAATTGCCGGGTGGGTGGGAATCGACACAACGGGTGAGGTCTTCAGGCGGTTCGGCATCGGGCCACGGCCGACAACAGTCATCGTTAATGCTAACGGCAAGGTAATGGCGGCAACGCACCCCGAGAGTCTCACAGTCGCCGCTTTGACGGACCTCGCCGAAGGCAAAGATGTGAAATTTTCTCCTATCGAACAGGCGTACCCAGCAGGTCCCGCACAGGCGAATGCGGCAAGGCCGCCCCTGTACCAGATTTCACTGACGATGGCTGTCGCTGATGGCAAGCTCCCGAGCATGTCTACAGGATCAGGCTCAATGGATTTGTACAACTGGAGTGCAGAAGACCTCATTTCTATGGCATACAACCAAATCCCACGGGATCGTCTGATCTCGTCGAGCCCTCTGCCAAAAGGAGTTTTTGACCTGCACGCCGCGTGGGCAAGTGGTGAAGACAATGGACCGTTGATTGGTCCTTTTCTCCAGAATGCGATGACGTTCGGCCTGAGCCTGCACATTGAACAGAAGACCGTTATGAGAAGAGCCTACGTGCTCAAGAAGACGGTCTCGTCTGACAAGTTGCTCGTTCCAACTGCGATGACGAACAACTCAAATATGCACGGCTACCGCAATGGGAAAGTGCGACTGATCAACGGATCAATGGATGATCTCGCGGGCGCAATAGAAGGTGGACTCGATGTTCCGGTTATTAATGAGACTGGTATCGGCGGCAGATTCGACGCCGAACTGAAATTCCCCGCGAAGGATGCAGTAGCGGCCAGAGCCGCCATCCTCCGCACGCTCGGTTTGGAGTTGCGCGAGGAAGAAAGATCGATCACCGTGCTGGACATACGGAAGAGGAAAGGTGCATCGCAGTCCGCCACATCAGCCGCCAACTAATGTAATCAGATGGCCATATCACTTACAGAAACGCTAGGCTGACTGACTTCTACTCTTTGCGTCTGTCCCGTGGTTCAAACCTGTACTCATGCGCCTTCATGTCCACGCGCCGCCCCCGGAACCTCACGCCTTCCGATTCCAATCGGAAGCGCTGTTCCATCGCCGCGTCGCCACGCAGTTTGATTTCTCCGCCTGAACCAAGGACGCGCTGCCAAGGCAAGCCGTAGGCTCCGTGCAGTACGCGCGCGACCTGGCGGGCGTGTCCGGGGAGGCCCGCGGCTTTAGCGACTGCGCCGTAGGTAGAAACCTTCCCGCGAGGAATTTGCAGAATGGCAGCGCGTATGCGCGCTTCGGGAGGAAGACTCGCTTTCCTCTTCTTCTTCGCGCTCTTCGCTGCTGCCGTCAAGCCTAGGCCGCAGCCCCTTGCCGGAACGACTGCACGGCTTCTTCTTCGCTGTTATAGACCTCGAAGACCGTGAGCAGCTTGGTGACCTGCAATAGGTCGCCGACTCGCGGTGTGAGGCGAGCGAGCTTGATCGATCCGCCGGCGTTGCGCGCCGTCGTGTACAGGGCCACCAGCGTTCCCAGGCCGCCGCTATCGATGTAAGTGACGTCTGCGAGATTCAGCACAATCCGGCTCTCGGCCGAGATGAATTCCCGGACGCGGTCGCGCAGCGCCGCCGTTTCGTCGCCGAAGATAATGCGCCCGGCGCAGTCCACAACCATGATTCCGTCGTTCAGTTTGCGGGTACCGATTTTCAGTTGCATGGCATACTCCTGAACAATCCTTAGCAGGGAGAAGAGTAAACCCAAAGCCAGCCGCCCGCAAGCCGATCGCAGGCCATGGGTTCCCCGAGCCATCACGTATAATCAGGTGATCTTCCTGCCATGAGCTACCAGGTTCTTGCCCGAAAATACCGTCCGCAGAAGTTCTCTGAAGTCATCGGGCAGGAGCACGTAACCCGCACCCTTAAGAACGCCATCGAGCAGCACCGGATTGCGCACGGCTACATTTTCAGCGGACATCGCGGCATCGGTAAGACCACTGTCGCTCGCATTCTGGCCATGGCCCTGAACTGCCGCTCGTCGGAACAGCCCGTGGCAGAGCCGTGCGGGGTGTGCGATTCGTGTACCGAGATCCGAGCGGGCAATGCGGTGGACGTGATTGAAATCGACGCCGCCACCAATCGCGGCATTGATGAAATCCGCGAGTTGCGCGAGGCGGCACGCTACCGGCCAGCGCGCGATCGCTTCAAGATTTACATTCTCGACGAAGCCCACCAGATCACGGATGCCGCCTTCAACGCGCTGCTCAAGACTTTGGAGGAGCCCCCCGGCCACGTAGTCTTCATGTTGGCGACGACAGCACCCGAGGACATTCCACAGACGATTCGCTCGCGCTGCCAGCATTTCAGCTTTCGTGCAGTGAAATTCGATCAGATTGTCGATCAACTCAAGGACCTTTGCGGAAGAGAGAACATTACTGCCGATGATGAAGCGCTTGCGCTCCTTGCCGAGGCCGGGGACGGTTCCATGCGGGATGCGCTTTCGTTGCTCGATCAGGCGATCGCATCGAGCGAAGGCCAGCTGACTGCCGAGCAGGTACGGCAGCTCATCGGAGTCGCGTCGTCCGGAGTCCTCGAAGAGATCATGCAATCGGTTTCGCGCAGCGCCAGCGACGAAATCCTGAAAACCACCGATCGCCTGCTCAGCGAAGGGCAGAATCCGGCGCATTTTGCCAAGCAGTTGGTGCGCTTTCTGCGGAACGCTGTCGTCGCGAAGGTTGCAGGTAGCGACAGTTCCCTGCTGCAGATTTCTTCTGATGAGCGGAATCGCGTGGCGCGCGTGGCTGAGCTTTTTTCCGAAGAAGACCTGGCGCGGCATCTGCAAATCATGCTCCGAACGCATTCGGAACTCGGCTATCGCCAGGAGCAGAGATTTCACCTGGAACTCGGCCTTTTGAAGCTGGCACATGCGCAAAGGCTGTTGCCCCTTGAGCAGTTGCTGAGCGGAGTCGAGACTCCGAAGCCGAGCACGCCGGACCGCAAATTGTCGCTGGCGCAAGAATCAAAGCCTGAAGCGAGAAAGGCAAACGAGACGCCTGCTGCTGCACGACCGTTCGTATCTCCTTTTGCTGCCGACACAGCACGCAAAGGCACACCGAGGATGGAGGCGGCTCCCGAGCCGCCGAGCGCATCTCCGCGGCCCGCTCCGGTGCTTGTGAGCCCTCAAGTAGTCATGGGATCGGCAGCGCCCGCGGTCGCACGTGAACCTCAGCTGGAAGCGACGCAAGCAGCGCCCAAGGCGAGTGTGAATCCAGATGACGTTCGCTCCGCCGTCTTGAACGCATTGGACTCCGCCGGGCTGACAATGCTTTCGTCCATGTTAGCGAGTGGCGAGTGGTCGATCGCGGGCAACGAATTGACGATGATCGTGTCGGCCTCTGCCGCGCTGATCGACATGTCGGTAAGCAGTGAAGGCAAGAAGATTGTGATCGCGGCTGCCAGCGGCATACTCGGGCGTCCGATGAAGTTGCAGGTTTTGCCGGGAGCGTCACCGCAATCGAGTGCTGCAACACCGGTGTCGGCGGGGCCCAATGGGAGTCCCCGTGGACGCGCGGAGCAGGAGCCTGTCGTCCGGCGCATGAAGGAAAAGTTTGGGGCGGAAATCCGGACAGTGATTGATTACAAGCAGAAGAAGTGAGGAGCAGTTGTCAGTTGTCAGTTGGAAAGTATCTCGTGCTCAAACTGACAACTGGCAACTGACAACTAACACTTGAGGTCTTATGGGCGGATTCAATATTCAAGAACTAATGTCGAAGGCCAAGCAGCAGTACGAGCTGCTGCAGAAGAAGATGCAGGAGACGGTCGTTGAAAGCTCGTCTGGCGGTGGCACGGTCATGGTGAAGATGGACGGTCGCAAGCAGGTGCTTGGCATAACCATCGACCCCGAGGCAGTGAAGTCCGGCGACGTAGAAATGCTGCAGGACCTGATTACCGCCGCATTCAACGGCGCTTCACAGAAAATAGATGACAGCATGAAATCCGCCATGGGTGGCATGTTGGGCGGGCTGCCAGGAATCTGATCATCGGGACATCCGGTGATCGGGTGATCTGAAAACTTCACCCGATGACCAGATCACCCGATTCCATGTCTCGTTTCGCTGAACCTATGGCTCGCCTGATTGACGAGCTCAAGAAATTGCCCGGCGTCGGCAGCAAGTCCGCGCAGCGGCTTGCGTTCCACATTCTTCGCTCCAGCGAGGATGACGCCGCGGCCCTTGCCACCGCGATTAACGAAGTCAAGGCCAGCCTGCGGCTGTGCTCGGTGTGCAACAACATCACAGATGTCGATCCCTGCGTTTATTGCTCAAGTGCCACACGCAACCAGCGACTGATCTGCGTGGTCGAGGAGCCTACGAACATTGCGGCGGTCGAAAAAACGCGCCACTACAACGGCGTCTATCACGTGCTGCACGGTTCCATTTCGCCGATCCATGGCGTGGGGCCAGAGCAGCTGCGAATCTCGAACTTGATGAAACGAGTCGAGGACGGCAACGCCGACGAGGTCATTCTCGCCACGAATCCGACCGTCGAGGGCGAAGCCACGGCAACCTATCTTTCAGGGCAGCTTCGCCGCGCAGGGTTGAAAGTGACCCGCATCGCAACCGGTATTCCCGCAGGCAGTGATATTGAATACGCCGACGAGGTGACGATGCTGAAAGCGATGGAAGGACGTCGGGAGCTGTAGGGGAACGATGTCGAAAACACAGCGTAAAACCGCGTTGTCGCCGCGTGACGCAGACCCGCTCGGCGTCAAGCCTCGCAAACAAGTTCCGCATGAGTTCGTGCTTGACGCGCTTTCGGCGTTGTCGCCTTGGACTCGTCCAATGTTCGGCTGCGTGGCGATCTACGTCGAAGACAAGATTGTGCTCATCGTTCGTGACAAGCCTTCCTACGAAGCCGACAACGGGGTGTGGCTGGCGACCACGGTAGAACACCACGAGCGTCTGCGACACGATTTTCCGAATATGCGCTCGATCGGAGTTTTAGGAAAAGAAATAACAGGATGGCAGGTTCTGCCCGTTGATTCGCCGGACTTCGAGGAGTCGGCGCTCCGTGCCTGCGAGCTCGTGCTGGCCCGAGATCCGCGAATCGGCAAGGTGCCAAGAGAGAAAAAGCAAAAAAGGTCAGGGCGCGAAAGTTAAAGGAGTCGTTGTTTCGAACGCCCGCAACCGGCCTACAAAGTAACTATGCAAAATCCTTGTTCTTTGAAATAGAACTCCGGATGGAGAAGGTCCCGTAGCGAAATCTTTTCACGGATCCTCGGCTCGGAAAAGTCTCCGTTCCAAATCCCATAAAGCTCAATTGTCTGTTCACCAGTTTCTCGCAGGGCTGCAACCAACGCCTCCTGATTACGCTGATCACTTGCGACTCGCTCAGGACCTTTTAACTCCAGAGGCACAGCAGGCCATCCGCCGTTCTGGAATATCAAATGTGGAAAATCACACCACAAGACGATGTTGATCCGATGTACTGAACCTCGGGCATGGTGAACTGTGCCCGGATGGGATCTTCCTCTTTCGTAAGCGATACGACGCTTAGAGCGCGAGCATGTTCATCGAACGCCCTTCGAAGGATCTGCTTGACTGTTCCAGCGTAGAGTTCAAAACACATTAACCCGCCTGGCTAATCGTATTCCACCGATTGGGGGGAAAGAAACCCATTCCCTTCGTCCCGAACGGGCGCAATCCCCTCCGCCAACGAACCCCGGTTGTATTCCGCCATGCGGTTCTTCCATTTCAGGAAATCGGTGATCGACTGGGGCTCGATGCGCACCTCAACCCGGCGCAGACTAGCAAGCAGCAGGTTCATCTCATGGCGAAAGCCAACGGCGGAACGCATCTTCTTCGAAGCGACGACAACCTGATTCACTTCCCTTCCGCGCAGTTCCAGCAGTCCCCAGCCCACTGGCAATTCGCCCGCTTCGATCAGTCCGGCCGGTGCGAGATAGTAGCGTTCGCAACCCATGCCTTTTTCCGGCTTGCAGCGAAACGGCTTCTCGCGATCGGCGAGAAAATCTGCGCGCGAGATTTTGCATTCAACCACGACCGAGTGACAAGCGCGCTTCCACCCGATCGCATCCGGGGTTT
>WNFZ01004826.1_pt1 | contig 12441 bp, 15 predicted proteins | sample 5400081 | NCBI WGS metagenome assembly WNFZ01 (sample SAMN13153365, study PRJNA577476) | soil metagenome | isolation source: 80 cm soil or saprolite under grassland replicate 1 | place: USA:California | collected 2016-06-15
GGGATCCACTCCCATCTTTGCGGCCAGCGCGTTGACTTGGTCGGAACCAAGCACGTTTTGAATTTGATTCTCGGAAATCGGCTGGTTTTCGCCCATGCCAACCCAGGATGAGAATGTATTACCCTGGCCGCTCTGTGAATATTTATTAGCCAGTCCTTGCAGTCCTCCACTCTGCGTGAGGAGACCACTGAGAACTCCTATGAGCGGACCTACTTTGTCAGAAGCATCACTTTTCCCACTCATTGCACCGAGTATTGAATCGAGTAATCCCATAGTTTCTTTCCTCCGTTAGTATGTTTGGTTTTCCGGACGACGGATTTACGAAGTTGCCCGCCGGGCGATGCAGAAATTATCGAAGCAGACTGCAGGGTGGGCAAGACGAAAACAGAAAGAAAGACGGCATCGCCTGAGCTTCTCATCGGAAAAAGTTTCAGTTAGCGTTGCGCACCAATAATGCATGTCATTACGCGAAAGCGCTTGAACGAGTTCGCGGAAAAGCACCCGGACGCCGAATCATCTCTTGCCCGTTGGTGCGCGATTATGCGAAAGAGCCGGTTTCTGAATTTCGTGCAACTGTGCGAGACCTTTCCTCACGCCGACCAGGTTGGAAAATTCACGGTGTTTAATATTGGAGGCAACAAAGTTCGACTGATCGCCGCAGTCCATTATAATTAGAAACAAGATTTACATCCGCCACGTGTTGACTCACCAGGAGTATGGCGCCGGCGAATGGAAAAAATAATATGTCAGTCGCCGAACTGGAAAAAGTGACAAAGGCCTGGCCCCCAATATCACGCGCCGTCCGGGTGCCTCATACCGACGCGGATTACCGGGAACTGGTGGAATTGCTCGACCGTGTCACCGATGAAGTCGGCGAGGACGAAAATCATCCGCTCGCTTCGCTCATGGACGTGCTCGGAGTTCTTATCGGAAAATACGAGCATGAACACGTCCCGGAGCTGACTGAATAAGCGTCGCTTATAATGAAATCGAAATTCACGCAACGACGTTACCGCGCTCCGAAGCGTTCATCGTGCGCGATGTGTAAGCCGCAACAACGCGGCTGGGCAGACAAGAAAACACCCGGCGATTTACGGCGCGCGATCGGGCAGGAGCAGCAGATCCGCGAATGGGAGCGTGCGTTTCCCCGTTAACCTTCACGGTCCACCGATCACGAATCACCGATCACCGCTACTTGCCTGCACTTCCCTCCTTGCCACGCGGAGGCGAAGGCGGCTGCTTCCAACCCATCACCAATCACTAGTCACTTTCCCCAAAATCGCTTCTCATCGGAAAAGGTTCGATTAAGAATAAGCGTCTGTGCTGAGGAAGCATGATCCCTCGCCTTGACCGCGCTCAAGTCTGATCAGACGGTCATCGTCGAGGGCGCTCATGCCTGAGTCACCTCACAGCCGCATATGATCAACGATCTTTGGTACAAGAACGCGGTGATCTACTGCCTGTCGGTCGGTACTTACATGGACGCTAACGGCGATGGGACCGGCGATTTCCAGGGACTGATGCGCCGCCTTGATTATCTGCATGGACTGGGCGTGACCGCGATTTGGCTGATGCCGTTTCAGACTTCGCCTTGCCGGGACGACGGTTACGACGTCGCCGACTATTACAATGTCGATTCGCGCTACGGTACGCTCGGCGATTTCATCGAGTTTACCCACGGCGCAAAACAACGCGGCATTCGTGTTCTGATCGATCTGGTAGTGAACCACACCTCGGACCAGCATCCATGGTTCAAGCAAGCGCGCTCCGATCCAAATTCGAAATATCGGAATTGGTACGTCTGGTCGAAGAAGAAGCCGTCGCACGCGAATAAAGGGATGGTATTTCCGGGCGTACAAAAAACAACGTGGAGCTACGATCGCGAAGCCAAGGCGTGGTACTTCCACCGGTTTTATGATTTCCAGCCTGATCTCAATACCTCAAATCCGGAAGTGCAGGCTGAGATACTCAAAATCATGGGCTTTTGGATCCAGTCGGGCGTCTCCGGATTTCGTATGGACGCGGTGCCTTTCATCATTGGGACCAAGGGACCAAACGTGCGAAAACCAAAGGAGCAGTTCGATATGCTGCGCATGTTTCGCGAGTTCCTCCAGTGGCGGCAGGGCGATTGCATTGTGTTGGCGGAAGCCAATGTCCTGCCTGAAACCGACATGGATTACTTCGGCGAAGACGGCGACCGCATGCACATGATGTTCAACTTTCAGGTCAACCAAAACCTCTTCTATGCATTGGCCGTCGCCGATACGCGTCCGCTGGTCAAAGCGTTGAAAGCAACTAAACCGCGGCCGGTGACGGCACAGTGGGGGATCTTTCTGCGAAATCACGACGAACTTGACCTGGGTCGCCTTCAAGAGAAGGAGCGGCAAACCGTGTTTGAGGCGTTTGGGCCGGACGAACATATGCAGCTTTACGATCGCGGGATCAGACGCCGCCTTGCCCCAATGCTTGGGGGCGATCAGCGCCGGCTCGAGCTGGCCTATAGTTTGATGTTCACATTACCGGGAACACCTGTGGTTCGCTACGGCGATGAGCTCGGCATGGGCGACGATCTCACGCTACCGGAACGCGCTGGCGCGCGGACTGCGATGCAATGGTCGACTGAACCGCACGGTGGATTTACGAAAAACGCAAAACCGCACATTCCTGTGATAGATAAAGGACCATACGGTTATCAACACATTAACGCCGCGGTCCAGCGGCGCGATCCGCAGTCAATGCTGAACTGGACCGAGCGCATCATTCGAATGCGCAAAGAAGTTCCCGAGATTGGATGGGGAGATTTTACCGTGTTGAGCGTCCGCGATCCCGCGGTTCTCGCTCTTCGGTATGACTGGCGCAATAATTCGGTGCTGTTTTTACACAATCTTCACGAACAACCGCGTGAAATTCTCCTGGATCCGGGCGTGAGTAGGGCGCAGGGCAAGCTGCTGGTTAATCTTCTAGCTGAGGACCACAGTCGGGCTAACGAATCCGGCAAACACCGCATTATGCTGGAAGGCTATGGGTACAGATGGTACCGGGTTGGCGGACTCGACTATCTGCTGCGTCGGACCGACATCGATCAGAGTGATACTGACGCAGGTTGAAAAGCCGAACGGAGGCGGCTGCTTCGAACTGATCACCAATCACTAGTCACTTATCACTATCCCCGAGCGCCTCTGGCGCTTTGCCCGCCTCATCGGGGCAATCTTCGTTTTAGGCAGCTTTTTTAGCGTTTTTGCTCAAAGGGACACCGGGGAACTGCACGACCCGGGCAGCAGCCTCAGCGGTTCCATTCTGACCGAAGGTCGACTCGAACGTCAGTTTTCCGTTAGCGATCTCGGTTAACGCGATATCCGCTTCACCGAGCCCCGGAGCATATTCCACGAGGGGACGATGACCGAGCAAAAGCTGTCGCACGCGGCGTGAGACCATGTTCACCAGAATTTGCTGATTAGTAATTACTGCGGAGGCGGCTTTAACGAGATCGGCTTTCATAATTGATTCTGAGTTCTACGCGGGACCAACGTCGCACCGACTTTGGCGCGCACCGGAGGCTGACTTTCCTCCTTCGTAATTCTGGCTTCGAAGACCTCCCACTATAGCCCAGAAAACCAATTCCGCAACACGGCGTTGGGGGACGCCTCGGCGGAGGCGGCTGCTTCCAACTGATCACCAATCACCGATAACTGACCCCTGACATCTGACATCAGCCATCAGAAAGCTGACTTCTGATCTCTGTCCTCCGGCCTCTGAGAATCCCGACTTCTCATCGGAGGATCATTCTTAGGCTTTTTTAGAAACTTCCCTGCTAGAGCAGATTACGAAATTCTTCTACCGACATTCCGGCGTCTTTGACTATTCCGCCCATCGTCAGCGCGTTCACCGGATTGTGACGCGGTATGTGATGAAATGCGAACCGTCGCTCATGACGACGTGTTTGCCTTGGCGAACAATCTTAAATCCTGCCTTTTCGAACGCCTGCACCGCACGGAGATGATTGACGCCGGGAATCTTCGGCATCGCTAGACCGACACTTCCACTTCGCGTACGTCGGAATCACGGACGCTTTCGTTCACGGCGGCAAGATAATCCTCGATGGCGTCGCGAATGTTTTGCATTGCTTCCTGCTCCGTTTCGCCTTGCGACCAGCAACCGGGAAGCGCGGGGCAATTCACAGCATAACCTTCTTCCGACTTATGAAGCACGATCTGATATCGGAGGCTCATTTCAGCATTTTATATCGTGTACGCCCGAAATTACAGCGAACTTTGTGCGTGTCTGCCCCGGCTCGCCGTGCGACCCCGACTGATCACCGATAACTGATCTCCGACCTCCGACCTCCGACCTCCGACCTTCCGATCTCTGATCTCTGATCTCCGACCTCTGATCTCTGCCCCTTCCTACCTCAGGCTCCCTACATCGACCACGAACCGATATTTGACGTCACTCTTCAGCATTCGCTCATAAGCTTTGTTGATGTTCTCCATCGGAATCATCTCGATCTCGCACGCGATTCCGCGGTCCGCGCAGAAATCGAGCATCTCTTGCGTCTCGGCGATTCCCCCGATCAATGAGCCGGCCAGGCGTCGGCGGCGTCGGACCAAAGGCATGGCGCCAATCGCCTCTGGCTCCGCCGGGATGCCTACTAAAGTTAATGTCCCATCATGTTTCAATAGCTCCAGATACGCGTTCAAATCATGTTTTCCCGATGCTGTATCAAGAATGAAATCGAAGCTGTTGAGCTGCCGCTTCATCGCTTCCTCATCGCGCGACAGCACGACCTCGTGCGCGCCGAATCGCTTCGCGTCGGCCTCTTTGCCGGGTGACGTCGTGAAGAGCACCACCTCCACTCCGAAAGCGTTCGCGAATTTCACGGCCATATGTCCGAGCCCGCCGAGCCCCACTACGCCTACCTTCTGTCCTTTGCCGACGTTCCAATGCCGCATTGGCGAGTAAGTTGTAATGCCGGCACACAAGAGCGGAGCCGCTGCTGCCAGATCCAGTTTGTCCGAAATCTCCAGCACGAAATCCTGATCCACCACGATGCTCGTCGAATATCCACCGTAAGTGACGCCACCAGTGTGTTTATCCTCGCTGCCATAAGTCAGAATCATTCCCTGGCAGAATTGCTCCAGCCCTTTTTCGCAATCCGGACACGTCCGGCACGAGTCGACCATGCAACCGACCGCGACTCGATCGCCTTCTTTAAATTTCTTCACCTCGCGACCCGTTTTCACCACGCGACCGACGATCTCGTGTCCGGGCACGCATGGATAAGTCGTAAAGCCCCACTCATTTCGCGCGATATGCAGGTCCGAGTGACAGACTCCGCAAAAAAGAATTTCAATCTGCACATCGGTCGGCGTCGGCTCGCGGCGTTCGAATGAGAACGGCTTCAACGACTCGTGCGCCGAGTGGGCAGCATAACCTTTCGTTGTAAACATGTAATCGACCTCCTTGCTTCTCTCGATCTTTCGTTTGCCATATACTGAACGCAGCGGCACGAGAATGACCAATCGAAAGATAAACCCAGCCGCTCCGATCCGTTTCCTCCTTCGTTCCTAATTCCGTTCTGACTTCAGATCTCTGACCGCTGACCTCTGATCCGTCAACGGAACGGGGATTGACTTACTCGCTCCCGCTCGTTTCGGCCTCTCGGCTTCGCCCATCTATGTCGCACGCATCCATTACGGCTCCATTCGCCGTGGGGAACTCCGGACTCCGGATCTCTGTTCACCAACGTGTCGCGCCGTAGCCTTTCGACGTATGTGAAGGCTAGTTGGCGTAGGCGGATCACTAATCACTTCCTCCGATACCCACTTCCTTTCTTCCTCCCCTCGGCGTCTAAAACAGAAAAGCCGCCGAGGCAGTCGTGCGCCCCGGCGGCTTGTCGTCGACAGCTTACTTTATCCCATGCCGAGGGAATCGAGTGTCGGCTGGTCGATCACCGCCGTCGTGGTGAGCCCCTGATCGCCCTGGTAGGCGGTGAGCGCCTCTCGGGTCATCGGCCCGAGCAATCCATCCACCTCACCCTTGTAATAGCCCATCTGCTGCAGCAAGGCCTGCACGTCCGCGATCACCTTGTCCGGCGGCTCAGCACGGTGACCCACATAGATCGGTGCATCGTAGGCATAATACTCGGCCGAAGGATTGTAGCCCCACGCCGGATACCAGTAGCCGTTATTCCAGTAGTAGTAACCGCCACCGATCAGCTCCACGCGGTTGTAACGCGAGCGATACCAGCCCTGATCGTGCCGTTCCGGATGATACGAGCGGAACACTTCGTATTGCTGACCCTGCCAGCGATCGCTTCCTTGAATCCGATAATTCTGGTTGAAGGTAACCGGCGGAACCTGCTGCGGCTTTGGCTGCGCACGGAAGTTCGCGTGCTGCGATTTGATCTGCTGCACCTGCTGCGGATCCGGCTTCTTCGCTGCGCCCATCCCTTTAGCTCGCGCGTTTTGCTGGCCGGCTGTCGAAACTGACGGAGCTGCACTTGCCGCTGCCGCTGGCGCCGGAGCTGCGCTTGCCGTAGTCGTCGCCTTTGCCGGAGTAGCACTCGGCGATGCCTTCGCGTTTGCGGCAGGCGTTTTCATTCCTTTCTTGCGCTGCTGCGCCTGCTGCTTGGCGCCAGGCGTCGCACTGGCGGCCGATTGACCGGAAACGTTCCGCTCTGCACCGGTGGAGACCGCAGGCTTCGGCGTCGCCTCGCCCTTCTGCCCCTTTGGCATGGCCCGCTCGTTCCTCGCTCCGCGCTGCTTCGCGGCCGTGGCCTCAGGCTTCGCCGCGTTCGCCCCTTGCGCCGCTTGGGCCGCGTGCGTCTTTCCCGTTCCCTGCTTGTTCTTTGGTGTCGGCTGTTCGTTTGGCTGTTGCGCCAACGCGGCTCCAGCCAGCGCCAGCGAACAGCCTATCAATAAACTGGTGAACTTTTTCATATTAATATATTTTTAGTCGTTGGACGTTCCCGATCTATTCAGGCCCTTCCTGTAATTTTCCCCAGCCGCGTGAGGCAAACGCCTTTTACGCGGCATCGATCGCCCAACGGTACTTCGTGCAATCGCTGGCATTTGGTTCCCCCGCGGACGAGATTACCGCTCGATAAGCTGCGACCCCATTTCCTTCCCAAATGCGGCTGACCCTCCGATCACTGACGTGTCGCGCCGTAGCCTATCGACGTATGTGAAGCTGGTTGGCGTAGGCGGATCACCAATCACGGATCACTAATCACTTCCTCCGATACTCAACTTTCCCCCTGTTCACGCCGACCTGCTTGCCATGCCGTAATCCACGGCTCGCCGTAGCTTTCGCGAAGGCGGCTGATGAAGGCAGGTCACGTCGTAGCTTTAGCGAAGATGGAAGCGCGCGAAGGAGGCTTCTCATCGAAAAAAAAGTTTTGGTTAGCGTCTGACGTCAGAAATGACAAAAGAACAGAAATTCTCCGACGCCCTGGCAGTTCAAGTCGAGCGGCGAATATTTCTGGTCCGCGGCCAAAAGGTCATGCTCGATACAGACCCTGCCGGACTCTACCGTGTGCCTACCAAATCCCTGAATCTTGCCGTAAAGCGCAACGCCGACCGGTTCCCGGAGGACTTTATGTTTCAGCTTACCGACGACGAGGCTACTGGTTTGAGGTTTCATTTTGAAACCTCAAAGCGCGGTCGCGGTGGCCGTCGTTATCTTCCGAACACCTTCACCGAGCAGGGCGTCACGATGCAAGCTCGCCCTTCCAGATGAGAAACGTCTCGCGGCAGAAATTGAAAAGACCCGCGACCTTCTGGAACGAAGAACCCGCATGCGCGTGACTATTGGCAAAGAGTGGCAGAGTGAGGTACACTCTTCATGATGAAACTTCCAAAACTTACTGCCGTGATCGAGCCTGGAGAGGATGGATGGTATGTGGCGAGCTGCCCCGAACTCGGCATCGTCAGTCAGGGCGAAACGCCTGAGCATGCGGAAGAAATGATCAAAGAAGCAGTCGAACTGTGGCTGGAGTGTGCGGACGAGTCGGAGGTTCGTCGCAGGCTGGACGAACGCAAAGTTGCCATCAAAGAACTTGAAGTGACGCATGCCTAAGCTGCGCGCCTTTTCTGGCGCGGAGTTCTGCAATTTCCTAGCCGAACACGGCTTCGAACGCGTGCGGCAGCGCGGCAGTCACGTCATAATGCGTCGCGGCCAAGTTTCTTTTCCCGTTCCGCTGCATCGCCAACTCGACCGCGGCACGTTACGCGGAATCATTCGTCAAAGCGGACTTCCCCGGTCGCTCTTCGAGTAGGCTTGAGACTGCCAAATCTAAAGTGGCTGAGATTCGCTCGACAGCGTCGGGCAATTCCCAGACGCCGTCTGGGAAGTCCCCGTCCTTCGCCCTGTTCGAAGAAATCGAAAAGACCCGCGACCTTCTGGAACGAAGAACTCGCGCTCGCCGGCGAAGGCGGCTCAACCATCAACTCCGTAAAGGAGCGTGGCTCCAACGGAGCTTTACGCTCTCAACTCTCACCGACGTGTCGCGCCGTAGCCTATCGACGTATGTGAAGGCTGGTTGGCGTAGGCGGATCACTAATCACTTTCTCCTTTGAAGAACCCGCTTCTCATCGGAAAAAGTTTCAGCTAGGGTTTCGCCTTACAAATGGCTTCGTTGGTGTCCAAGAGGGTAATCGTCTTGAAACCGGAGAACGTTGCGCAGCTCGTCTTCTTCATTCGCGGTGAAAAGGTGATGTTCGATGCCGATCTGGCGATGCTCTATGGGGTGGAAGTGCGCAGCTTGAATCAAGCGGTGGCCCGGAATCGCAAGAGGTTTCCGGCCGATTTCGCCTTTCAACTTACCGATGATGAACTTGCTGCTTTGAGATCACAACTTGTGATCTCAAAGTCCCCAACTTCTCAGGCTAGTTCCCGTTTGAGATCACAGATTGTGATTTCAAACACCGGGCGCGGTGGCCGGCGCTACCTGCCCTACGCCTTTACCGAACAGGGAGTCGCGATGCTTTCCAGCGTGCTGCGCAGCCCGCGTGCCGTCGAAGTAAATATCGCGATCATGCGGACCTTTGTGCAACTCCGCCGTTTGATGGACAGTAATCGCGACTTGGCGCGCAAGATCGAGAGTCTGGAAAAGAAATATGATGAACAATTTTCGGCTGTCTTCGCCGCAATTAAAGAGCTCATCAGTCAGCCCGAGCCGCCCCGGCGCCGAATCGGGTTTCACCAGTCCTAAATCCCGCCGATCTCAGCTCACTGATAATTGATCACTGCGCTGCTCAGCGCACTTTCCCCTTCATAATTCATACTTCTTCCTTCCTTCTTCCTTTGAAGAACCCGCTTCTCATCGCAAAAAGTTTGGGCTAGATTGGCCATATGAGCACGGTGAGCGAAATCATCGAAGCGGTCAAAAAGCTGCCTGAGCAAGACAAGTCCGAGTTCCTCGAGCGTCTGGGCGAGGTCGATTTCGACGATGCCTGGGATCGCCAGATTGAAGCTGATGCGAAGGCGGGACGGCTCGACGATCTCTGGGCGGAAGCGATGGAAGACATCAAGGCCGGACGGACAAAGCCGCTCGATGAAGTCCTCGGCGACGAGTAAGTTCTGGCACACGTACTGACAAGCGCGTGCTGACAAAAGCCAATCCTCAAATGCTGGATGGAATTAAACTAGCCCGTGCGTTGAAAAAACTCTTGAGAAGCTTTTTCGCGGCGCATCCGATGCTAACATTCGCTTCGACGAAATCTGTGATCTGTTGCAGGCGAAAGGCTTTCGAATGCGCGTTTCCGGCAGCCATCATATCTTCACAAAGTCTGGAGTTATGGAACGCATCAATCTTCAGCGCGAGTGATCCAAGGCAAAGCCGTATCAAGTAAAACAAGTGCGAAAAATTCTGGCTAAGTATAAACTTCTTTGAATCATGGAAAATGCTCGTTACGAAATGATCGTTTGGTGGAGCGACGAAGATAATGCCTTCGTCGTCGATGTCCCCGAGCTTCCCGGTTGCATGGCCCACGGGAACACGCGCGCCGAAGCGATCGCCAATGCTGAGGAAGCCGTCGCTTTCTGGCTCAAAACGGCGAAAGAAGACGGCGCACCGATCCCTGAGCCAAAAGGCCGACTCGTGGTCGCCTAAAGTCGCACCGCCCGAGCCGTCGCGGCGCAGAATCGGGTTTCACAAGTCGTAGGCCGCGCCTGAAATCCGATGCTGGGCTCTGACCTCTGACGGATGACATCCGATCCCTGTTCACCTCTCACCTCTCACTAATCACTAATCACTGCGCTCTCAGCGCGCCGCCTCCTTCCTAATTCTTCCTTCCTAGTTGCGAACTTCGGCGCAATTCTCTTCTCATCGGAAAAATTTGGGTTAAATTCTTCTCGTGAGCACGGTTCAGGAAATCAGCCAGGCAATCGAGCACTTGAATGTGCGCGACCAAATACGGCTCCTTCACGATTTGCCGACGCATCTGAAAATTCAGCCGGACGATGTCGCTTGGCTCAAGGCGGCCGAGCCGGCGTTCGAGTTCTGGAACAATCCCGAGGATGCCATCTACGACGAGCTTTAGCCAAGGCGATTGCGGTTCCCGCGCAATCGTTTAACCTAATAACGCCATGCCGCTTACACTAAATCGCAAATCGACAACGGCGGATCGCGTTCGCGCGGCGCTGCTGCTTCGGAAGAAGATCGATGAATTGGAACGACGATTTGCAAGAACCGTTGCCAATCTGCCCAAGCACATGTTGGCGCGAAATGTTTATGGCTTTAGCCCCGCCGAGATGAGAAAGATCGCTCGGAACCTGCATGCCAAAGCCAAAGAAGAGATCACGAGCGGACGCAGCAGAGAGTTCCGGGGCTCGATCGAAAAAGCTTTATAGTGCTCACCTTGCCGAAGACCTGCGGAGCGAACTTCGCAGGTGGCCGAAGCCCGACCGCGCGCGGGTGGGGAAACTGATCCAGCGGGTTCAAGAGAATTTCGGCAACCCACATTTGCATTCAGGCACTGGGATTCGCGACCTCTCGCCCAAGGGGAGCCGACTCAGCGTTTATGAATGTCGAATCGGCAAAGGACTGCGATTGATCTTCACGCTGGAATCACCGGGGTTGCTCTACTTCCACACCATCGCCAATCACGACGAAGTGCGCCGATTCCTAAAATCGTTTCTGTGATTTCGCCCTTTCACTTCTGGCTCTCGTCACTGATCACCGCGCTGGCCGCGCCTGCGCTCCCTGGCTCGCCGTAATCCGGCCGCTGCCGGACGTAGGCGGCTGCCCTCCGCCCTCTGCCCTCTGTCCTCTGTCCTCTGTCCTCTGTCCTCTGTCCTCTGTCCTCTGCCCTCCGACCTCCGATCACCTCTCACCTCTCACCTCTCACCTCTCACGAATCACTAATCACCAATCACTGCGCTGGCTAGCGCACTTTCCCCTCCTCACATAGCTAAATTTCTGCGCTTCCTCCTTCCTAATTCTTCCTTCTTACTTTCCTGGCACTAGCACGATTTTCCCAAGCGCTCCCGGCTCCATGACCGCGCGATGCGTCTGCGCAGCTTCGGCGAGCGGAAATTCTTTACCGATCACCGGACGCAATGTCCCGTTTTCCAAACCAGCCACAAGCGCGGCGTGAATGCTTGCCAAGTCTGCCGGCGGCGTGTTTGGCATGACCATTCCGCGAAGATCGACATCGCGCTGCATCGCGTCGCGCGGATTGATCTCCACGCGGCCGCGGCTCCCGATGATCGCGACGCGACCGCCCTTCGCGAGAATGGTCAGATCTTTCCCGAGATTCACGTTCGCGAGCAATTCCACGATCACATCAACACCGCGCCCACCGGTTGCCTTCATAATCTGCTCGAACTGGTCGGGCGCGCGATGATCGAACACTTCGTGCGCGCCTTGTTCGCGCGCGAGCTTGCGTCCTTCGTCACTGCCCGCGGTGCCGAACACGCGCAGGCCGCGAGCGCGCGCCAGTTGCACCGCGGCCGTCCCGACACCACCGCTCGCGCCGTGCACTAGCACTGTTTCGCCCGGCTTAGCGTCGGCGCGCTGGAACAACCCACGATACGCCGTCGGGTACGGCGTGCCCATGGCCGCGCCTTGTGCGAAAGAAACATTTGCCGGCAACGGATGCACTTGCGCCGTTTTGCACAATGCAAATTCGGCATACGTACCGCTCAATGATCCCGCGGTATAAACACGATAGCCCGGTTTAAATTCATTTACATCCGCGCCCACCTGCTCGACCACGCCCGCGCCGTCGTTGCCAGGCGTGTAGGGTAACGCCGGCTTGTACGCATAAGTTCCCGCACGAATGTAAGTCTCGACCGGGTTGACGCCGATCGCGTGCATTCGAATAAGCACTTGACCCAGGCCGGGCTGCGGTGTCGGCACTTCTTCGAACCGAAGAACGTCCGGACCGCCAAATTCATGCACCCGAATTGCCTTCATGGTTTTTGTTTACTTCAGTCTTT
>WNFZ01004827.1_pt1 | contig 12439 bp, 5 predicted proteins | sample 5400081 | NCBI WGS metagenome assembly WNFZ01 (sample SAMN13153365, study PRJNA577476) | soil metagenome | isolation source: 80 cm soil or saprolite under grassland replicate 1 | place: USA:California | collected 2016-06-15
ATTAATGCAGTTTTTAAAATATAATATGCAATATTATATGTAAATAATAACTGTGCCTGCATAATTATATGTTAACTGGACTCTCTTCGCGAATATTATACCCTGCATAATTACAATGATATGTATTTCCTAAATAGTTAACAACGTCACGTTATTTAAAAGCACATGATATTAGAATTGGGTTAAAATTTATTACATTATTACCTTATTCTCTTTATTCATCAGCTTATTACTAAAGGTGTAACACAGAGAAACTATATTCAAATCTTATAATCAACGATAACGAAACTATAAATAAACTTATTATAGAGGTTTCACAAGTTTTAACAGTTTCGCAGTTTCGTATTTTAAGATGATTTTGCGAAACTATTTAAAAATTTTAAAATAGATTATCAGTTATTGAAAAAGAACTTACATTTCTATGGATATTTGCATTATAAAATGCTGACCAATATTCTTTTGTGAATTTGCTAAAAAAGGAATGGTTTTTCGTTAAATATCCTTCTACTACTCCACATGGTTCTTCTATTAAAAAATTTCCTACGTTCTATGTGATTACTTAACAAACAATTGTAAAATTATGTTTATAATGATGCAATACAGTATTACATTAAAAAAATCCATGATAAAATTAATTACAAATAATTAAGTAATTTTGTTTATTAACTGAAAGAAAAAAATCTATAATTTTGAAAAGAAAAAAAAAACTATAAAATATCTTCAGCTTTTAAACCACGTCGTCCATACATTAAGCCTAAAACAATTAACAAATTAGAAATTTTTATTTTAAGAATCATTATATTTATAAAGATATCATATTTACCTTTATTATTACTAGATCTTCTTTTATCTGATGCTTCTTCGAATTCATTAATTTGAAATTGTTTTGGTTCGTTAAATGAAGGTCTAATTGAATTTAAGTCTCCAGCATTATAAAAATCTTGTGGTTGAGCATCAGCTAATTCTTTATCTTCTTTATTTTCTTCATAGTTTTTTAAAAAAAAAACACTATGTACAAAAAATACAATGCTGAATCTGATGCCTTTAATGATTGGAAGGTTGCCATGTAATAATAAGCGAGAAGGAAATGCCACAACTTGTCCTGGTATTAATTTTACTACGATTTGAAGTTGTGGAAAACATAATTCCCCTCCTTTAAAATCTCCCAAGGCAACCAAAAAACAGAGACCATTTGGATCATCATTACTGTCCCAATGGTAATTACTGATTATATTGAAATTGATAGCTATTGTAGGAAAGACTCCAAAAGATTTTGGTGCAAATGGACCCCACACTAACTTACTCAATTTAGTATAATAATGTTCATAACATTGCTTAACAAATCTGTTTACGCTATTTGATAATGGTTGAAGTTCGTAAAGCAAATTGTTAACACATTCTTGATGTGCAATATTATGAGAGCTGGCAGTATCGGAACTGGTGTATGGCAAAGTAGTATAACTTCTAAATGCTCCAAATCGCTCAGTTAAATTTGACCAGAAACTTTTACTTCGATGGGACGCTTCTTTTATTAAATGAAAATAATAGTTGTTAACAGCTTTGGTTGCCTCAATAACAGCATTATTATCATTTAATACATCCAGATGAACCAAAGTTTTATTATGTTTGTCTACAATACATTCAGGATTTACTACATAGCGGAAGGTTTTAACATTATTTACTTGTGCTGATGCAATTAATTGATCCTTTTCACTTTTGCTCATAGTTTCATTGATTTCATTAGGAATTTCTGGATCCTTAAGTTTTCGAACTTTTGCTGCATTCTTAATTTTCTTATGTATATTTCTAATATGTTGGCGTACAACTTTTCTTGTAATTGGCTCATTGAAATGCAACCACCGACCAAATTCAATCCATGTTTCATCCATATCATTAGTTGATTCGTTAGTTGATTCGTCATTAGTTGATTCAAGAACACTTTTAATCAACTTATGAAAATTTAAGGGAATCTTGTCTACTCCTGACTCTCTGATTAAAGTCTCAGTTAATTGGTTTTCTACTGAGACTGCATGATTGATTTGAATTGTTGGAGTATTAGATGGTATACGGCAGGATGGACAAAGAGTGGCATACGACCATTCTTCTTTCATATATCTAATCTTATCTGAAGCATTTAAATTAACCGCACTTTGGGTCCGATGCTTAGTTACAAAATTAAAAAAAAATTCTTATAAGATTGTTTATTACTACATTAACATAAGGTAATCCTAAAAATCAATAATATATACCTGTGCAGGATTAAAAATTATATTTTCTTCATAATTACTCATAATTTTTTCAAGCTGAATAATTTTTTCAAGAGAATTTTTTTTCAGCAAAATGTGATAAAACAACAGAATGTAGTGAAACATAATACAGTTTGATCATTTGATAGTAAGCTATACCTTAATAGTTATAGTAGCTGTTATAGTTGTGAGTAAAAAAAGTTTGTGATACAAATTTATTGCTTTTATGCACAAAAACAAGAAGGCTTAGTGTTTACATTTATCTCGAATGTATTCCCAACAAATGCATTCACCTGTGATAATGTTACAAATATAGAATACATCGGATGAAAAAATAAACAAATGATCTTATTTAACTTTATTCATTATCCAATCAGATGATCGAATGTTCTAAAAAGTCTTTATTATTTTTAATTATTGATTAACTAAAAGGGTACAAATTTATACTATTAAATCAGAAAAGTTTCGTTTCAGAAACTTTGCCGATCTAAGAATCCAACAAAATTAATTAAAATTTACCAGTCCAGCTGGAGCAATGTAAAACCTACAAAAAAAATAATGTAAAGAAACATTACATCAGTAAGTTTGGGCAGGCGTACATATAAATGTGTCAACATACGCCATGTGTTGCTCAACGCCAAAAAAGTGTTGAGCAACGAACCCTTTGTCAAACAACGCCATTTAAATACATGTAAAACAATACATTTTAAGTGTAAAACAACACATGTAGTAAAACAACGGTATTGAAAAACGGGTATAATTAGTTGAAAAACACATATAAAAACGTTGAAAACGCATATAATTAGTTAAAAAACATGTATAGTTTTATTAATAAAATATATATAGCATTGTGCAAATAACAATTATATTACAAATTGACTAATCTAATATCTACTAATGTAAATTCTCTAATGTAAAGTCTATATATGCTATCTAATGGGTGTTGCGACTTGCGAAACTTTCTATTTTGGCGGTATTTCGGCGTCTCCATTATCCCAGACCAAAACCTACAAAAGAAAGTAAAGAAGAAGCGTTAGTAAACGTTTCTAGTAATAAAAAAGGCAAAGTTTCGTAACGAAATGAAAGTTACGAAACTTACTGTACCATCCAGCATGATCCCGAATCCAAAATCCCGGTGTCTACAAAAAATAAAAGAAAGAAACGTTAGAAAACGTTTCTATTAAAAAAAAAAGAAATAGAAGTTTCGTATACACGAAACTTACCATTTCCAACGCTCCTAATCGAAGAAACGTTAGTAAACGTTTCCATTAAAAAAAAAACAAAAAACAGTAAGTTTCGCAAAGAAACTTACCGTTTCCAATCTCCAATGCACTGAGCTGAATCCCCGGAGATCCTACAAAAAAAAAACAATAAAGAAACGTTAGTAAACGTTTCCATTAAAAAAAACAAAAAAAACGATAAGTTTCGCAAACTTACCGTTTTCACTTCCAATTTCTGAACCAAATCTCCGAAGAAACTACAAAAAAAAAAAAACGTTAAATCGTTTCTAATAAAAAAAAAAAAACAAAAAACAGCAAGTTTCTTTGCGAAACTTACCGTTTCCACTTTCCAATGCCCCAAATCGAATCACCGGAAAGCCTACAAGAAAAAAAATGAAAGAAACGTTAAAAAACGTTTCTAATTAAAAAAAAAAACAAAGAAAAAATAAGTTTCGAAGTTATAACTTCGAAACTTACCGGGGTTTCAGGATCCATCCGAAATCGAGGCCTCCGGAACCTACAAGAAAAGTAAAAAGAGACATTAGAAACGTTTCTAATTAAAAATAAAAAAAAATAAGTTTTGCAACAAATGTCACGAAACTTACCATTTCAAATTCTAGCATTCCGGATCAAAATATCAGATACAAGAAAAGAAAAGAAACATTAATAAAATGTTTCTAATAAAGAAAAAATGAACTGGAAGTTTCGAAATGAACGAAACTTACCATTTCCAGTATCCGAACTAAAACTTCCCGGAGCCTACAAATAAAAGAAAAAGGGAACGTTAACAAATGTTTCCTAATATAAAGATGAATATAAATATAATGAAACTTACCGTTTCTATACCGAAGCTCCCGTTTCCTACAAAATGAAAGTGAAGGAAAACGTTAGTAAACGTTTCCTTTTAATAAAAAATAAACAAAAGAAAAGGAAGTTACAAAATGTGAAACTTACCATTTCTATACCCTGAAGCCCCCCTCACGTCACCCATCCTACAAGAAAAAGCAATAAAGAAACGTTAGCAAACGTTTCCAATTAAAAAAATAAAAGAAAAACGGAAAGTTTCTTTGCGAAACTTACCGTTTCCACTTTCAAAGCCTCAAATCGAATCCCCGGAGATCCTACAAAAAAAACGAAAGGTCTCTAATAATAAAAAAAAAATAAAAAAATAAAAAAGTTTCGAAAAAGTTAACTTCGAAACTTACCATCCAAAGCCCAGTCGAAGCCAGAATCTACAAGAAAAAAAATATAAGAAACGTTAACATACGTTTCTAATTAGAGAGAGCCTAAAACCTACAAAGAAAAAAAAAATGAAGCGTTAATAAACGTTTCGTTGAAAAGAATCAAAAAAAAAGACATTTCGAAGTATACCTTCGAAATGTCCTTAAATTCCGTCCAAAGAGACCAGAACCTACAAAAGAAAAAAAAACGAACGTTAATAAACGTTTCGTTAAAGGAAAAAACCCCGCCTAAAAACGAAACCTACGAATATTTCGTTGAAAAAGGCATTTCGAAAGCATATACCTACCTTGCAATTTTGAAGTCCAGGTCGAAGTTCAGTTGTTCCTAAAAAAAAGAGAGTGAACATTAGTAACGTTCCCAAATAAAAAAAACACCAAAATAAAAAAATCAAGACATCCACCTTGCAATTTCAAAGTCCGGATCGAAGTATAAAGTCGTTCCTAAAAAAAAGCAAGCCATTTTTATCGCGCCACAAAATCGGTCACAAGATTTCCACCAATAGAATCTAGTGGCGACATGTCGCACCTGCGATAAAAAATACTTTTTTTTTAAAGTTTCAAAGATGATCCAGAAGTTAAGATCTTTGATTTACCCTTTTTTTCTTGATATTGAAACGGCTGGGTAATTGCCCATTTCTGATAAGTTCTTGACTTGGGTTACTAAAAGTAATTTTCGAGAGACTAACTTATTAATGCTTAACGGCCAAGGGAACGATTTCATAAGTCCATTGTGGAGGGTTCTTTGACTTGAAGAAACGCATTAACATTCCTTTTTCTCTTTATTTTGTAGGGAACGGACTATTAGCTTTTGGAAATGAAAGAACTGTAATTAAAAAGTAGTTAATTTTTTTAGATATTTATTAGATAGTTAGCAATCAATTAATTTCTTTGAGATTTTGTTATATGTGATAAAGTAGATTCTTATGTTATGTCTTAAGCATTACGAGGTGCCACAGACTCGTAAACTTACAGTAGTAACTAAGTAATTTGCTTGTTCCATTAAACACTTCAATATTTAATTAAATGATTAGTAGTGGAAAGGAACTGCTATTCTCTTAATTGAGAGGTCTAGGGGCTGGCAGGGTGAATTTTTCACCTTTATTCCTCCCTTTAAATGTCTACTACTCCCATTCCAATCTAATTTATTTACATTATATTAAATGTTTAGCTTTAGCAGATTTTTTTTAATTTAATATCGCTATCACTTAATTAAAATATATTGACATATTCAGTTGCCCAAAATTAGTATAACACTTTGAAATTTGATATTTCTCTATAACTTTATTATAACATGTTGCTCAACACCAAAAAGTGTTGAGCAAAGAACCCTTTGTCAACTGACGCGTTTAAAAACATGTAAAACAATACGATTTTAAGTGTAAAGCAAAGTACTGTAAAAACTGTAAATAACGATAGTTTAAAAACGTTAAAAACGCGTATATTGATGTTAATAATGTATAATGGTATCACATTTTATTAACATGATATAATACAAATTCTTAATGATGATTTATTATACAAAAATCTAGCTAAATAGCTAAATATCTATGATCTATGTAAGCCAATTGCCGCCCTTAATGTCAAAGTCCTATCCAAGTTATCCTTCTACAAAAAAATGAAAGAAACGTTAGATAACGTTTCTAATACAAAAATTCAAAGTTTCGTAACGAAACGAAACGTTGCGAAACTTACCGTCAAGTATAATCCCAAATCCAAAATCCGGTGCCTAAAAAAATAAAAATAAAAAAAATTTAAAGTTTCGTAATGTTACGAAACTTACCATTACCCGAAATCTTCCAGAACCTATATTAAAACGTTTCTATTAATATAAAAGCAAAAAAAAGTAAGTTTCGCAAAAGTTGCGGTTGCGAAACTTACCATTTCAAATTTCCAGTACCCCAAATCAAATCCCCGGAGAGCTTACAAGAAAAGAAAAAGAAAAGAAACGTTTTAAAAACGTTTCTAATAAAAAAAAAGACGGTAAGTTTCTTTGCAAAACTTACCGTTTCTAATCTCCAATGCCCTGAACCGAATCCCCAGGGGACCTACAAAAAAAATGATAAAGAAACGTTAGTAAACGTTTTCATTAAAAAAAAAAAACAAAAAAAAAACGGTAAGTTTCATAAAGAAACTTACCGTTTCCAATCTCCAGTGCCCAAACCGAAATCCTGGAGAACTACAAGAAAGAAAAAAAAAGAAACGTTAAAAACGTTTCCAATTAAAAAAATAAAAGAAAAATGGTAAGTTTCGTGGCGAAACTTACCGTTTCCGCTTTCCAATGCCCCAAATCGAATCCCTAAAGAGTCTACAAGAAAAAAAAATGAAAGAAACGTTAAAAACGTTTCTAATAATAAAAAAATAAAAAAAAATAAAAAGTTTCGATGTTAACTTCAAGCCCAGTCGAAGCCGGAACCTACAAGAAAAAAAAATAGAAGAAACGTTAACATACGTTTCTAATTAAAAAAAAAAAACAAAAAAAAAAAATTAAAGTTTATATTTGAAACTCACCAAAGACAGACCCAAAGCCGAATTCAACGCCAAAACCTACAAAAGAAACAAGAGAAACGTTAGTAAACGTTTCTTAAAACAAAAATAATAAAAAAAACAAAGTCAATTACCAAATCCAAGTATCCACCGCCGAATCGAAGCCGAATCCTACAAGAAAGTCAAACGAAACGTTAGTAAATCATTTCTTTTAAAAAAAAAAATAAAAATAAAAATTTTCGAAGTATATAACTTCTATAACTTCGAAACTCACCACAAAGATCCAACGCCGAATTCAACGCCGGAAGAAATCCTGCAAAAGAAATGGAAACACGTTTCTTTAAAAAACAATTTATTTCGAAATTCACTTACTTTTTTTTTTAAAAAAAATGGTAAGTTACCGTTTCTATACCCTCATACAATTATGCTTAGTAAATCCCATCATTTAACATTATCAACATTCTTGGCAATTAAAATTTTAATTTTCTATCCAGATCTATAAAATTATCCCAAAGCTCCCGATACCTACAAACAAAAGGAAAAGAAAATCGTTAGTAAACGTTTCCTACTAATAAAAAAACAATAATACATATGAAACTTACCATGAAGCTCCCGGTTCCTACAAACAAAATAAAGAAACGTTATTAACGTTTCTTATTAAAAAAACAAATCCAGAAACTCCCAAAACCTACAAAAGAAAAAAAATGAAGCGTTAATAAACGTTTCGTTGAAAAAAAATCAAAAAAAGACATTTCGAATGTCCAAAAATTACTAAAGAATAAAAACGAAACATTACCTAATGTTTCGTTAAAAAGGCATTACGAAAGCATATATATACTTTCGAAATGCCGTTCAAACAAAAAAAAAAGATCGATATAACCGCGGCTGCGGTTATTAATATTGTATTGCTATACTCGATTTAGGAGTTAGGACCCGTGTAAATTGATGTACATTATACAGTATTACACTGCTGATCATACTTCAACGTCAGCCACGTTTTTCGGAGATATTTTTTCTTTTTTTATTTTTTTAAAATTAATTTTCTTCTATTTCTAGGTTTCTTTAAGGCGGTAGGTGTTTTCTTTTTTTTTTTCGTTTTCGTCCATTTCGTCGATTCCATCTCTAAAGTTTTCTTTCTTCATTCTTTAGGTTTCGGGTTGGAAAAAAAAATGTATATTGAATTTTTTAATTTATTTAAAATTTGATATAATTTTTTCCAAAATTCTGCATTCGCTTTATTGGAATTATTTATACGTTTAAGAGCAACTTGTTTTTCTCCCTCACGCACCTAATGATGTTGGTAGGTAAGTGTTTTTCATTTTTTTTCATTTCGTCAATTCCGTCTCTAATCTTTCTTTTCTTTATTCTTTAGGTTTCTTCAGAAATGCGATTAATGACCGTAGTTAATTTTTTTAACGCGTAAAAACGCGTTCTCTCTAAAAAAGCTAACATGGATCATGAATCAACAACTAATATTAAAACATCTTCACTTCGTTTGGGAACACTTCGAGTCGGGTAGGTAAGTGTTTTTCTTTTTTTTTATTTTCGTCTATTTCATCAATTCCGTCTCTTAACTCCTTTCCTTTTGTTAGAACTTTCGGCTTTCTCACCAACTCCTTTCCTTAGGACTTTCGGTTGATTGGGATTTCTTACCAGGTATTTCATTTTTTGTCTTCGTTTTTTTAATTTCACTTTTCATCCAACTTCAACTAACTCCTTTCCTTTTTTTTAGAACTTTCATTTGATTGAGCTTTCTCATCAGGTATTTCATTTCGTCTTTATTTTTTCATTTTCATTTTTCATCTAACTTTAACTAATTCCTTTCTTTTTTTAGGAATTCGGCTGGCTCTTCTGGTCTTATAACGAAAGGAAATATATGTTGAAAAAAATACAATAAATAGATGGTATATTGTACATAAATATAGATAAATAAATAAAATAAAAACTGTGCGCTTAAACATAACAAGATTTAAAACCTTTATATGGTGAACTGCGGTGAAAAAATTGAAAAAGAAATTCTGATACACTTTTATGGGTCTTATTGTAATTATTTAGAGCCTAAAAATTTAACAATCTTATACAGAAATGTCTGAAGAATAAAATGAATCATAAATTATTCTTGTAAAATCAACATTAACTGAAATCATTAAATTTTCCAAAAAAAAATTATATAATAACGCGAAAAAAATTTATTAATTATGCAAACCACCTTTTTGTGTTACACAGAATATACAAAAACCTAAATTGAGTGTACAAATGACACATTTTGGCTTCATTAAAAGTTGTCTATATCAAAATTTTCAGACTTTACTAGGCTACGGTGACAGTAAAAATCATATGACTAGTTACGTCACAGTCATTCTCTATTATAAGTTTTCGTGAGTCCGGAGCAATTTTGTTGGATTTCTACTCAATTGTTTATCAATGTTGCACAATTTTGTTCACAAATTTTAGTGATATGCGCATGCGGACATCCAGAAATTGTCATGTAATCATAATAATCACTGACCCTCCTAAAATTATATAGTCCTTCGCTTCGCTCCGGACAATAACTCCCAGGAACTCAGCTACATAGGTCATGGATCAAAACCGTCGCTACCTAATGAATTAAATTAAATACATTAATTATAATCTGATAATATTTCAAACATAAAATATATTGCAAAAAACAGTTTAAATTTGGTTAATCATTTAATCAGTTGTAATTAATCTACTCCCTAAGAAGATAAGCCCAATATCCATATTAATATATATGGCAGAATCACAATTTTCAAAAGCAGTAAATATGGTTTCAGTTATAATGCAATGTCGAAAAAATTTTTAGTAAGGAAGTTATACAAATTATCGATCAATATGATAATGCCAACCACAGTAACTTAAATTTTAACTAGTTTAATAAATTACCATTAACACTTACTTTATTAAGTAATGAAAACTGTACAAATCTTTTTTTTTTTTATTACTGATAACAAGTATAAACTTGCTTTTTACAAACAATATAAGCGGAAAATGTGTGGCCAATTTCTATCTAAATGCTAGAGCCATCATTAACGGGCCGGTAATAAAAAATGTCTTACTTTTAACGAATAAGATAAGAAAAATATGTGGTACAAATCTTTTTTTTTGTTACTAGAGTCACCATTAATGGTAATGAAAAAGCCTTATAATAACAAGTATAAACTTGCTTTTTACAAACAATATAAGCGGAAAATGTGTGGCCAATTTCTATCTAAATGCTAGAGCCATCATTAACGGGCCGGTAATAAAAAATGTCTTACTTTTAACGAATAAGATAAGAAAATATGTGGTACAAATCTTTTTTTTTTGTTACTAGAGTCACCATTAATGGTAATGAAAAAGCCTTATAATAACAAGTATAAACTTGGCTTTTTTACAAACAATATAAGCGGAAAATGTGTGGCCAATCTCTATCTAAATGCTAGAGTCATCATTAAACGAACTGATAATGAAAAAAGTCTTACTTTAACGAATAAGATAAGCAAATGTGTGATACAAATTCACCATTAACGGTAATGATAATAATAAATATAGTGTGTGATCAATTTCTATCTAAATACTAGAGCTACTATTACAGGTAATGAAAAAGCCAACAAATAAGATAAGAAAATGTGTGGCTAAATGTACTCTACAGGTTTATTATCATCTTTATGAATTAAGTATTTAACTGTACTGGAATTTTTTCCCCCATCGAATTTTTTTCTTTATATTTCCTTTCATATTTTCTTCGCTTCATTGCCTTTGTATTTTCTCTTTGCCATTGTATTTTCTCTTTGCCTTTGTATTTTCTCTTTGCCTTTGTATTTCTTCACTTTCGTATTTTTCACTTTCGTATTTTTCGCTTTCGTATTTTTCGCTTTCATATTTTTCGCTTTCGTATTTTTCGCTTTCGTATTTCTTCACTTTTGTATTTCGTCGCTTTGTATTTCGTCACTTTTGTATTTCGTCGCTTTGTATTTCATCGCTTTGTATTTCTTCGCCGCCTTTTCTCAATATGAATAATAATGAACAAGAAGAAATATTAATCGTGAATGATATTTCATTTAAAGAAATCTTAAAGGCAATTAATTGCCAATCAAAAATGACGGAGGAAGCATTCAACACTATTAACAAGATGTCAGATAAAATGATTGGAATAACTCAGGATCAAGCGTTATCTATTAAAAATTTATCGAACATAATAAAAACATTAACAGACGTACCTTCACCCGTTGTAAATATGACATCATCATCACCATCATCTTCATCATCATCTTCATCATCTTCATCATCTTCATCATCATCATCTTCTTCATCATCATCATCTTCATCACTATTTTCATCAAATGGTGTACAAGTGTCCGAAAAAACAAACTGGGTGTCACCTACTACCGACTTCAAAGATCCATGTTACGCATGTAAATATTATGGCCATAGTTTCAAAGTATGTCCGAATATAAATAAAGATTTTATAGGTGCGTGTCTCAGATGTTGGACCAAGGGTCATGAACAAAATCTTTGTTCTGAAGTTCAAGTATCAATTCCATTTAAAGACGGATATATTCCTCCTGGCAAATTAATTGAAAACGTCTTTTTCGGAAATAATTAAAGGTAAAATTTTTTATACCTTTAATTATTTCTTCAAATTTTTATCTTGATTAATTTTTTTTAATAATTCATTTAAGGTCTCCAGATGGTAATTACAATCATTTGTTTTTAATACATTATCACGGTCGTCAAGTAGTAAAGTTTTTTTTTTAATATATTATTATTTACGGTTATTGGATGTCAAGATTTTTTTTTTTTTAATATATGAGGTAATTGATAATATTCAATTTTTTTTATTAATTTTGTTTTTTATCTTCATATTTTTTCATTAACTTTTTTTTTTTAATATTGTAATTTTATTTTAAGGTCACCAGGTGTTTTGTTTTTAATATATTATTAATAGTTATCGGATGGCAGGATTTATATAAGGTAATTGATAATATTATCAATTTTTTTTTCATAATATTTTTTCAATAACTTTTTTTTAATAATTTATTTAAGGTCGCTAGATTGCGAATTATTTTTTTTTTTAATATAATATATTATTCACGGTTATTAAGGTTTTTACGAGGTAATTGATAATATTTAATTTTTTTATCAATTTTTTATCTTTGTAATATTTTTTCATTAATTTTTCTCTTGATAATTAATTCATTTATGGTTCATCAGATTGCAAATCTTTTTGCTGTTTTTTTTTTTTTTT
>WNFZ01006395.1_pt1 | contig 12435 bp, 12 predicted proteins | sample 5400081 | NCBI WGS metagenome assembly WNFZ01 (sample SAMN13153365, study PRJNA577476) | soil metagenome | isolation source: 80 cm soil or saprolite under grassland replicate 1 | place: USA:California | collected 2016-06-15
TGGTCGACCCGACGCCGCCCGCGTTCACTCTGGCGCAGCTCCCCCACCAGGCCAACGACCGCTGGCTGGGGCTGACGCTGCCCGCCGACGGGATTACCCAGGGCCGCGTGTCGCTAGTCGCCCGCACCGCCGGATCCCTGGCACAGCCACCATTCGCCGGGCTGCTGGTGGACGAGTGGCCAGAGCGCATCCCCTCGGCTGCGGTCACCGCCGGCCTCGCCTTCCACTACGAGGAGCCACGAGCCCGCGCGCCGCAAAGCCTGCTGCTGGCCGACTGCCCCGACACCCGACCGGTATGGGATGACGAGCTGGTCCGCTCCATCCTGGAGGAGACGCTGGAACTGCTGCGTGTGCGCACCGTCGACCTGGACTCGATTCAACAGGTCGGCCAGATCCTGCCCGCCCTGTACTTCCCGTTCAACCTGCGCGGCGACACCATCTCGTTCCGGCCGGGGTTCGTCCGCATCCAGCAAGGGGTGAGCCGCTGATGGCGACAACCCCATCATCTAGCACCGCCCGCGGCGATATCGCGACCCTACGGCCGTCCGTGACGGTCTGGACCCGCCTGGAACCGCGGCCGCGGGAGGGCTCGATGGCGCGCAGCCTGCAGGCGCAGCTGCGCGACCCGCTGTGGCTGCTGGCACGGCAGTGGCAGCTCGGCGAGTACCAGGGCAACGACGCCGGCAGCCCGGTCGAGGCGACCCTCAGCGTCGAGTCCCGCCCGCTTACCGCCTACCGCCCAGGGCCACCCGGCGGCGCCGCGGTCGCCCTCGACCCGGCGCTGCCGCTGGAGACCCACGTCGAGCGCGAAGCGGTCAGCCGCCGGCGCTACCCAGGCAGACCTGGACATGTTCCGCCAGGCCTACCAGCTCCCGGCGGCCGGCCCCGACCCGCTGCAGGACCTCGCCGGTGAGCAGTTCCGGTCGCTGGCAGCAGGCCGCGTGACCGACGGGGTCCGGCTGTACGAGGCGCTCCTGGCCGGCGCGCCGCTGCCGTCCGCCGCGGCCTGGGTCGCCAGTGCCACTGCAGCCTTCCGGGCCTACCGCGAGTCGCTGTACACCGAGCCAGCCCACGACGCCGCCTGGTCCGCACGCGACCTGGATTACCAGTTCGCCGTCGCCTCCAAGCTCGGCCAAGAAGCGGCCGACGATGAGGTCGACCTGGAGGCGACCGCGTTCCCAGGCGGCCACCTCGACTGGTACTCCTTCGCGCCCGGCACATCCGCGCTCGCCACCGCTGCCCAGGGTTCCAGCTCGGTCGACAGCTGGAAATTCCTGCCCAACCACGTCACCTTCCGCGGCATGCCCGCCTCCCGCTGGTGGGATTTCGAGGACGCCCAAACCGACTTCGGCCAGCTCGACGCCGAGCACGTGGACCTGGCCAAGTTGCTAGTCATGGAGTTCGCACTCGTCTATGGGGGCGACTGGTTCCAGGTCCCCGTCCCCCAGCAGGCCGGCACGCTCAGCCGCATCGACGCGCTGGTGATAACCGACACCTTCGGCGTGCGGACCCTCATCCGCCCGACCGAGACCGCGGTGCCACCCGGCCAGCGTCCCTGGTCGATGTTCAAGCTGGCCGACGACGGGCGGCGGCTCGACTGGCTGCTCCTCCCGCCCACCCTGACCGTGGTGCAGCAGGCGCCACTCGAGCAAGTCCTGTTCCTGCGCGACGAGATGGCCGCGATGGCATGGGGGGTCGAGAGGCTCCTGCAGGGACCGCTCGACGCCCCGGTCGACGGCTACGAGGCCTGGCGGCTGCGGCTGCTCCACGACCCGCCACCAACGCCGCCGCAGCCGCAACCGGGCGGGCCGGCCGTGTACTACCTGCTAGAGACCAGCGTGCCAGACAACTGGATCGCGCTGGTGCCGGTGCGGACCCCAGCCGGCCAGCCGCTACTGCGGCGTGGCCTAGTCTACCGGCCAGCCCAGCCAGCCCCTGTACCCATCCAGGCGCGAGGCCAGATCCTCGAGCCATGGCACCCGTTCTTCGTAACCGACATCGCGGTACCGCGCGCGGGCGCCGACGTTACCCGACAACTCCGGCGAGCACGCTGGCTGGACGGAACCACCTACGTCTGGATGGCCCGGCAAGTGCGACCCGGACGCGGCCCCGGCTGGTCCGGACTCGCCTACGACATAGTCGAGAAGATGGGCGAGCTGCCACCAGAGATCACACCGTAGCTGCGGCACAGCCAACGCGGCTTCGGCCTCTACCTCTCGGGAACCCGCAGCCGAGCCCGAGGCGTCACGAGATTCATCGGCCCGCTACCAGAAGGAGGCCAAGGAGCCAGCGACGATCCAGGCGAGTCAGGACCACTCCCGCACATGGAACAGCGACCACTCATCACCGAAGCGCACTTCTCAGGACCATCGGAGGTAGGCTTCGTGCCTTGGGACGTCGGCTGAGGTTCTGGAAATGGAATTGAGACAAAATCTTCGAGCGGATTGTTGCTATCCCATGGGGCGTCGTCCTCCACATCACTCTCTGTGATACTGATGATAACGGAGCGGAGCGCACCGCAGAGGACACTCGAACGCCCGCGACCACCCTGGACTCTTCGGCATCGGGCATGAGATTCATCCCGGCTCCAAGCACTTCGCCGAACGCCACTAGCGGCTGATCAGCACCCAAAGCATTGGAGGAGCGGGCAGCAGTGAGCCAACAACCCGCATCGGAGCCTACCTCGGCCAGCAAACCGCGCCTGCTGGATCGACTGCGTACGCTTATCTCTCGCCTGCATGTCGCAAAGCGCCTTCGAAGCATCCGTGACGAGCATGTCGCCCTGGCACCTTTCGTACGGATCGCTGGAGCGGCGTACGCTGTCCTTGGACTATTTGCGCTCGCGTTTGTCGTGATCAGAACGGGATGGGGATTCAGTGTCGGCCCCGCAATCCAGCTTGCAGCGCTTGTAGCAGCACCCGCCGCTCTTGCGTTGGTATGGAATCGCCTGTCGGGGCTGAAAGTCTATGGAATTGAGGTATCGTTGACACCGGCGTCCACTCAACTCCAGGCAGGGCTCGTGGACGCCGTAATGGTTCAGTACTACTCCGACAATCCCGGACTAATCAAACTCATCAGCAACTTCCTCATCCAGCAAAGACAAGAACTCGTGGAAATCCCATTGCGCCGTCCAGCAAAGCCGTACTGGTGGTCGACACGATTGTTCCTCGTATCGGCGCTCGCCGACGATTACTCCAGCCTGCGCGCCTTCGTCTTCGTGGACGAAGAAGACGGCCGTCACTTTCTTGGCCTGGCATCGCCTGCAAGGGTACGTGTCGCCCTTGGAAGTCAATACTCTAGTCTTGAAGCTGCTTACGAGTCTCTCCGTGCCAAGGTGAATGCCACAGATCCAGCGAGCCAGCAGGTCGAACAGATCATCACGCAATGGACCATGTTCGGATTCTCGCAGGATGGTCGACAGGCTACTGAAGAGGAGTTCAAAGTAAAAGTGAATCGGGTTTGCCTCGTCGAATGGATGAGCAAAGCCGGCGGCCTAGACCACCGGTACGTTAGGTGGAAGGGCTATCAGGATCGTGCCCTGCTATCGGAGATAGTCGGCTTTGATGCTCCATATGTCCCTCTCGTAGAGCACGGCCGCCTCTATAAGGTCGTCAGGCGGCACGCCGTCGCAGAGGAGATAGCCGCGAAGGCCTTGAGCTGACCTTGGCCGGCTCCAGCGTGCCTGCACAGTCTGAGTAGGCCGTCAGCGGAGGGGATAGATTGGGTTATGGCCAGCCATGATTAGCTTGGCGGCGGCAACGCAGCCGATGCCGGTGCCGCGCCGGTCGGTGCTGGCGCCAGCGACACTTGCGCATCAGGCTTCCGGGCAAGCAGCACAGTCAAGTGGCCTCTCCGAGGAATGCCTCGTTGGTGGCACACGATCAACCCGGGCGTTCGCGCGTTGCCGCAGCCCAGCAGGTCAAGCAGACCGCACACCCACCGACTGCTGAACTCAGGACCGACGACGCAGAGAAATGGTGGGGTTGTTGCCCATGCTTGTGGGGTCCCCTCCAACCACGGTCGGCACCTGGTCTGGTCTGGGAGTTGCCGCTGATAGCAGCCTGTCGAGTAGTAATGCCAGAAGCCCGAACGGCACCACGGTGTGCATTTCTCCTGGTCTTAGGGTTTCCGATAGTCGTACTCCCGGCGACGACGACAGGCAAACTCGCGATGATCATCGCCTTTGCCGCGCGATCCCTCCGGCTCGGGTAACGACGACGGGCAAGGGGCACGCACCGGCGAGTCCTTGGAGAATCCCGGGAACCGCCTCCGACCAGGTCAAGGGCACGATCGCGGCCGCGGCGACGCGAGCCAGCCGAACGCGTGGGGCGACCCGTACGGCATGGGCAAGGACTCCTGCTCGGCACGCTCGTCGGCTCCGCCGTCCCCTGACGGCTCGATGCGACCTTACCGGCAGACCACCGCGAACCGGTCCCGAAAAGGTCAGCAGGCCCTCGCCTGGCCCATGTCTGTGGATGTACTAGATCGAAGCAGGCGACCCGGCTCTTGCGATAGCGGCGGCAGCTCACCGGTCCCACCGGGTCACCCGGTCCTGCCGCGCAGCCGCTCGGCCAGGGCCGTGTAGCGGCGCCCGGCGCCCTGGGTGCGGACCGCCCTGGCCAGCGCACGCCTGCTACCGACCAGCACCACGATCTGCTTGGCGCGGGTCACGGCCGTGTAGAGCAGGTTGCGCTGCAGCATCAGCCATGCGCCCATCACCAGGGGGACGACCACGCAGGGGTATTCGCTGCCTTGGGAGCGGTGGATGCTGACCGCATAGGCGTGGGTCAGCTCGTCCAGCTCGTCGAACCCATAGCCGACCTCCTCATCCTCGTCCAACAACACCCGAAGCTCGGCCTCCTCCAGCGACACGCCGGTGACCACCCCGACCGAGCCGTTGAATACCCCGGCGGTGCCCTTGTCGTAGTTGTTTCTGAGCTGCATCACCTTGTCGCCGACGCGGTAGACGCGGCCGCCGAAGCGGCGCTCGCAAACCCCTCTCGGGCTGGGGTCAGGGCAGCCTGCAGCCGCTCGTTCAGCGCACCCGCGCCGGCCGGGCCACGGTGCATCGGACACAGCACCTGCACCTCGCGCCTGGGGTCCAGGCCGAAGCGGCGCGGCAGCCGGTTGGCCACCACGTCCACGACCAGGTCGGCGACCTGTTCGGGATCGTCCTCGGGGAACAGGAAGAAGTCGGCAAGGCCGTGTGTGATCGGCGGCTGGCCGGCGTTGATGCGGTGGGCGTTGGTCACCACCCCGCTCTGTTGGGCCTGGCGGAACACGTGGGTCAGCCGCACCCTGGGCAGGCGCTCGGCGGCCAGCAGGTCGCGGAGGACCTCGCCGGCGCCGACGCTTGGGAGCTGGTCGACGTCGCCGACCAGCAGCAGGTGGGCGCCGGGTGGGATGGCCTTGACCAGCTTGTTGGCCAGCAGCACGTCCAGCATGGAGGCCTCGTCAACAACCACCAAGTCGGCGTCGAGTGGATGGTCGCGGTCGAAGGCGGCATCCCCACCTGGGCGTAGTTGCAGCAGCCTATGGAGGGTCGCGGCCTGCAGCCCGGCCAGCTCCCCAAGGCGTTTGGCGGCCCGGCCGGTCGGCGCGGCCAGCAGCACCCTGGCCTGTTTGGCGCGGGCCAGGGTGACGATGGCCCGCACCGTGTAGCTCTTGCCGCAGCCGGGCCCGCCGGTCAGCACCGCGACCTGTTCGGTCAGCGCCAGGCGTACCGCCGCCTCTTGCTCGGGCGACAGCGTCACGCCGGTGGTGCGACCCAGCCACTCCAGCGCGAGCGGCCAGTCCACCGCTTGGAACCCGGCCAGCCGGTCGCCGGGCGCAGCCAGCAGGCGCAGCAGCCCACCGGCCAGCGTGGCCTCGGCGCGGTGGAACGGCACCAGCCAGACGCCCCTCCCCGTACCCTCCGAGTCGCCTGGCGACATAGCAGCGGGGAGCGGCTCGGCGACCACCCCCTCCTCCTCAAGCAGCTCCTCCAGGCACCGTGAAGCGAGCTCGGCGTCCACGCCCAGCAGCCCGGTCGCCCTGGCGAGCAGCTCCCCTTCGGGCAAATAGCAGTGACCATCCTCGCTGGCCTGCGACAGCGCGAACTGCAGCCCGGCCTTCACCCGCTCGGGGCTGTCGTGCGGGATGCCGAGGCGCTGGGCGATCTGGTCGGCGGTCTTGAAGCCGATCCCCCACACGTCGGCGGCCAGCCGGTACGGCTCGCGGCGGACCACCTCGATTGCCTCGTCGCGGTAGGTCTTGTAGATCCGCACCCCAAGCGAGGTCGACACCCCCACGCCCTGCAGGAAAACCATCACCTCCTTGATGGCCTGCTGCTCCTCCCACGCCGCGGTGATCATGGCGGTGCGCTTGGGACCCAGCCCCGGCACCTCGACCAGCCGCGCTGGCGCCTGCTCGATCACCTGCAGGGTGGCCTGGCCGAAGTGGTCGACGATCCGCTCGGCCATCCTGGGGCCGATCCCCTTGATCAGCCCCGAGCCGAGGTAGCGGCGGATCCCCTGGACGGTCGCCGGCAGCACCGTCTCATAGCTGTGCACCTCGAACTGGCGGCCGTACTGCGGGTGGCTCGTCCAGCGGCCGCTAAGACGCAGACGTTCGCCGGGCTGTGCCCCAAGCAGCGGGCCGACCACTGTCAGCAGGTCGCTGGACCGCCCGGTGGCCACCCGGGCGACGGTGTAGCCGGTCTCCTGGTTGGCGTAGGTGATCCGCTCAAGCACCGCATCCAGGGTCGCGAGCGGGACTGCGCGGGTCTGCTGCATGGCGGGCAGAGTACCGCCCGCACGCGACCGTGCCACCACGCGCTTGCGGTGTCCCATCCGGGTGACCTACGCGAGCGCTGCGACTCGCCGGTGGGCGGCTGCAAGGTATACGCCGATCAGTGGGTGGGGCGCGCCACGCGCGCTGGAGGTCTGCGGCACGAACAAGGTCGCCACGAAGAACTGGCGGCCGGGCAGCTCGACGATGCGGGCCTCGCCGTCCTGGTCGGTGCCGCTGATGGCCAGGCCGCCGCGGACCAGGGGCTCGACGTAGGCGGGGTTCAGGCCGAAGCGGCAGTAGTACCGCTCGGTGGTGGCCGCCCCGTAGGCGCGGCGCGCGGCCGAGCCCTCGACCAGGTCGACCTCCATGACCCTGCCGACCAGCGAGCAGGCCAGCGCGCCGATCAGCAGCCGCGAGGCGGCCGGGTCGGTCTCGGCGTGCTGGGCATCGGTGATGCCGAGCACGTTACGGGCGAACTCGATGATCACATGCTGGAAGCCGCCGCAGGTGCCCAACAGCGGGACGTCGCGGGTGCGGGCGTAGGCGATGGCGTCGAGCGCCCCTCGCATGCTCCGGTAGGGGCTGCCTGGGGCGATCCACAGCGCGTGGAACGGGGCCAGCGTCTGCCCGGCGGTCCCCTCCACGTCCGGTGTGGCGATCCAGGTCACCTCGGTCGCCCACCCTCGGCTCTCGGCGGCGTGTTGGATTGCAGCGCCCGTGGCGCGATGGGTCTCGTTGTCGTCGCGGTAGTCGCCGACCACGCCAATCCCGATCACGTCCACGCCTGCTCCTCCCCACGCGCCAATCCAGTCGGTCAGCCCTCGCGCCAACGGCGTTGCGCGCTTCCAGGGTCGGCCATACGTTGAGGCAGGCCCTTCGTCGCATGCTGACGACATGGCGTCAGGCTCGTGCTCGACTCACAGTTCGTAGCGGGCGGCCCAGTAGTGCCAGTCGTCGATCGCCTGGCGTGTCTGTTCGTCCACTGCGACGCCCTCGAGCTGGGACAAGGGGACCGCGAGGGTGTCGCGGTCCCAGCGGATCAGCACGAACATCTCGTGCTGGCACTCCTCTTCGGGAGCCATCCCGACGACCTCGACCTCGTCGCCGACCTGCAGCGGTGAGGTGGCACGCTTCGCGGTGCACCTGACCGGGAACGGGAAGCGGAGCTGGTCATCCAGATAGTAGTACCAGCCCATCGCCTGCTCTTCGGGGCCATAGGCATCGACGACGATCTCCATCGAGATGCGCTGCTCCCGCTCCGCATCACGCGGCGGTTGCTTCACCGAGCCTCCTCGCTGCCTGGCCGGGACGGTCGCCGTCTGCGCTTGCGCGGCCGGCGCACGGGCTGGCCGAGACCGGCCAGCTCCGCTCCGACGGGGACGACGCTTGGGACCACCCGCCGCTCGAACCAGCTCGCCTTGTAGCGCCGCAGCAGCGCCTCGCCGTCCCGCTCCCACGAGAACCCGGGCCGCCGCAGGACCTGCCGGAACACCCGGCTCGCCCGCGCAGGGTCCGCCTCGGCCAACCGGCGCAGCGGCAGCGGCGAGATGCTCGGCTCCTTCATGTAGCCGAGCACCGCCCGGCGGTGCTCCCGATCCGCGGCAAGCTCCGGGTCGGCGAATGCCGCTTGGACCAGACCGAAGTTCGCGAAGTAGTTGAGCCCATCCACCTCGTCGTAGAGCACGCCGACCGTGTCCGCCTCGCAAAGGTCGGCCGGCAGCTCACCCAAGTCGGCCATCGCAGGCATGACCCCGAACCGTTGCCGCGCTCGATCAGCGGCCGACCTTCTCTCGGCATCGCGAGCCTCACGCATCCGGAACTCCCCGTACGCCCGCATGCGGCCGGCCAGCTCAGACCCCGAGACGACGACGAGGTCCGAGCCGAAGAACGCGACGAAGCAGCGGCGGTCCTCGCGCTGCAGCTCCCAGCTCCGCGCCAGCCGCTCCGGGTCGCGGAACGCCAACGCCGGGTGCCGCACCGCGATCTCGGCCGCCGCACGACGGGCCTCGACGCTGCTCGCGGCTGGCAGCACGCTCGTCGCGCCGCTCAGCAGCCACTCGTCGCCGACCGGGACCAGCCGCGTGACCAGGAACGACCGGCGCGGCATCCGGGAGAAGACGGCAGGCCCCAGGTTGGAGCGGACCCGATAGGGCAGCTCGTCCACCAGGTTGACGGTGACGAGGGCCTCGCCGTCACGCCGCTGGACCTCGAGGATCCCCTCCACCACGTCCCGCCAGCCGAGCAGCATCGCCTTGCTCCTCGTCAGACAGGTCCGGGCGCGCCGCCACGAAGCGCTCCACCATCGTCTGGCCGTCGGGCAGGCGATGCTGCAGGACGAACCAGTCGAGGAAGTTGATGAACTGCTCATCGTCCACCGCGGCCGCGCCGGCGAAACGCTCGCTCAGTGCCTGGCGGAACGAACGTGCAAAGCGGGACCCTTGCGCAAAGTCCACCAGCTCGCCCTTGAGGTCACCGCTGCGCCGCACCAGTTCCGAGCTGGCCGACATCGACCCTCCACCCAGATCCACCGCCCATCTGGGCGCTTCCAATCTCCTTGTCGCTTCTCCCCAAGTCTCGCATCTGCTCCAGCGCCATCGCGAGTCCGGCCAGGCCACGGGCAGGACCCGGCACGGTCTCCGAGGATCGCGACGGCGCTGGAGCCGGGCCCGGTCTGGTCCGCCAGCCGATTGACAGCGAGCGCTGACGGTGCGCCGTGGCGGTGCTACCGAGTGGATGGCGCGCCGGAGCCGGAGCGGCCGAGCGATCGTGCGGGCGCTTATCGCCGTCGAGCGGCTCATCCCACGACCGGAGCCTGGTCGTGGCGCTGCGGCTGGGCGTCGGCGAAGGCGACCACGAGCTCGGCGCCGAGCGCGGCGGCGACGCGCTGGAGGCTGTCAAGGCTTGGGGCCACGCGGCCGGCTTCCAGGCGGGCGATGGCCGGCTTGTGGTTGAGGTCGACGACCAGCGGCTGCTGGAGCGAGGCTCGTTGGTCTACCAACGCGCTGCATGCCTGGTGCCAGCGCCACCCCACTTGATCCAGACCATCCACAGGCTGTCCATAGCCTTGTCCACAAGGAGCGCCACAGCGTGTTCGGCGTCCGCGAGATTGTGTTGTCCGCCGTGCTCATCGGTGGCGCCGCAGCCACCGTCTGCAACGAACCTTCTCTGGGGAGGAAGAGAAGGTTCGTAAGCTGGTCGGGTCGGAACAACAGGGTCCAAACTAGGCTTAAGGCAGGCCCCGGTGCTCGCGCAGCACGCGCCTGGCCGCTCTGACGCTCGCATACGGCCCACGACGCGCCTGCAGCTCCGGCGGCTGCCGCTCGTACGGCCCGCCATCATCGCCGCAGGCCGGGCAGATCAGCTCGTAGAACCCGTGGTCTCCGCCGACGACGCACCCGCCGCATCCCAGCTTGAAGGCTGCGCCCGGATATGCGGATCGTGCCGCTCCCGGTCAGCCATGATGATGCTCACCCCAGCCACCCCTCAGCGCAGCGCAAGCATGCCGACTTCAGGTCCCGCCAGCCTCAAGCGCGACCACCGACGACAACGATGCGCGCCGGACCGCGACGACGCCAAGGTTGGACCGCGACGACGCCAGCATGTTCGCCCACAGGACAAGGCTCGCCGAGTCCGCAGGTCACTGGCGGTGTGGCCAGGATGGGCGAGAAGGTTCGTATGCTGTCGAGTTGCCGGTTGCGGTGCTGGTGGCCGTTTGTGCTGCTCAGCGCAGGTTTGAGTACCTGGGTGTGGTCCCAACCAGCCAGCATACGAACCTTCCACCGCTGGTTGAGGGTCCAGCGGTTCGGCTGGTCAGGCGCCACGCCAAGGTCCGCCGCGATGGGTATCGGACGCGGGCGCGTTGACCACCAACAGCGGCAGGGGCGAGGGGGAATCAGGGGCACACCGGGGGCTGCGGGGTCAGGCTTACCGTCTGAAGGCCGATCCTGGTTCACAATCGGCCTTCTATGGCATTGCATGTTCACACGACCCGACTCGCGGACGCTCTTGAGGCTTCGGAGCTGACCACGGCCAGTCTCGCCGAAGCCAGCGGGCTGGGGCTCGACCGCATCGAGGGGATCCTCGCCGGCACCCGATGCCTGTCTCGACGGCAGAACCTGGAGCGTCTGGCGACCCCTCTTGGCTTGCAGTGGCAAGCGCTGTGTTGCGACGGAGAGCCTTCAGACCGATGTCCGGCCTGCCGTGCCCACAACAAAATCAGCGATGCCGAGCTTGGTCCCCTGCGCCACGCGTTGCGGCAGGTCCTTGACGAGGGCATCGCTCGGCTGCGGTCGGCGGCCCAAGGTTCCGGCGGCGGACGGGCCGAGATGGCGAACGGACTGGCGGACTTTGTAAGCCAGCCTGCCTTTGCCAGTGCCCGGCAACTGGCGGCAGCGCTCGGCGGTCACCTGGACAACCCCGCACTGGAGCGCACCGGGGTCATCATGCTGCTAGCCGATGCCGCAGCCAGGGGGACGCTTGATGACCTTGACCTGCCAACGATCGCGCTCGATCTCGCGCGCTACGCGGCCGGCGGTGATTGTGAGCATCTCCAGCTTGTCGGGTTGGACATCGATGACGCCCCGGATGGACCGACGCCGGTCGCCGGGTGGGAGCTTGTGCGGCTGACCGAAGCGGACCTCGATCGCCTCGCCGCCTGTTGGCCTGGTGCTGAGCCTGCGGTCGCCGTTCCTGTATGAGCCGGTCTGGCGGCCGCTTATGGTGCTCGCGCTCTACCAGGACGAGATCCCCAGAGTGGCGGTGGAGTTCCGCATCGAGGTCGGCCGCCGGGTGCAGCGGATCGCCGGGCAGGAGCTGGAGGCGCTCCCTGCCGGACCTGGCGACGACGATGAGGGATACCTCCAGGTCCAGTACGGTCCGTACCGCATTCCCGCCGATGAGCACGAGCGCTTTACCCGGTTCGCCAGCGCCGTCTCCCTGTTGCTCGGCTCACTGGCCGCCCAGGCGCGCACCGAGCGTCGCTTCGCCCGCGCCGCCACCCACTTTCTCTCGGCCTCCGAGAGCCACTTGCTGCTCGGTGCCGAAGGCAAGGCGCTCATGGACTACTCCATTGCGCTGGAGACGCTGCTCGGAGGAGATGCCAAGACCGAGGTCCTTCGGCGCGTCTCCCAGCGCGCCGCTGTGCTCTGCGCGTTCGACGACGATGGCCGCCTGGATGTCGAAGCGCAGATCGCCGCGACGTACGCTGCTGGGTCCAGCTACCGCCACGGCGATGAGCCGTGGAAGCTGCACACCCAGTACGACTCGCGGCCGCCTGAAGGCAAGAAGAAGACGCTCGACCTTGCCACTGTGCATCACCTGACGCGCAAGGCGCTGTTGCGCTGGCTGGTCGTGGCCGCAGGCCAGGATGATCCGGTGCCGCGGCTTGAGCGAGCGATCTTGTCTCGCCAAGCGGCCGACGACATCGCCGACGCTATCCGATCCTTTGCGGCTCGGGTCGATCCATCGGCGCCCACCCCCTAAAGCAAGTCAGGGTCCCGGGAGTCGACGGGACCACGATCGGACTGAGCCTGAATCCACCGAGAATCGGTGCGCTCTGCGGTGTCCTTGCAGGTCAGGAGCTGTTTGGCGGTCGCCGGGCGCCGCATCCAGAAGGTGCACGACCTCGGCAGCAGAAATGGCCCTCTTACGAGGGGCTCTGCTGGA
>WNFZ01004832.1_pt1 | contig 12434 bp, 13 predicted proteins | sample 5400081 | NCBI WGS metagenome assembly WNFZ01 (sample SAMN13153365, study PRJNA577476) | soil metagenome | isolation source: 80 cm soil or saprolite under grassland replicate 1 | place: USA:California | collected 2016-06-15
GAATCTTGGGGGACAGGCGATTGCGCACTGGGCAATCGGGTTGGGATCGCGCGGCTACGCCGCGACGGAGAGTTCAACGCATTCCGGCCGATGATCGTGAGGTGCCAAGCCCTCAGACCAGGAAGTTCATCGAGGCATCTCCACTCGACCCAGCCGCGGACTTGGCAGGCGCGCTTCGTGGACTTCCGGACCGCCGCAGTCTGCGCGTTATCTCGGGGCCCGAGATCTCGCAGCGTCGCCAGAAATTTGCGCTGATCCTCTGACGGACGTTCCCGCGGCGTGCGCCGCTTCGCATATCCGACCATTCCCCCTCCCACTTCCGACCATGGCATCTTTAATAAGCTTTATAAGCTTTATAAGCTTTGTGGCGACACAGTGCGATGATCAGGTATTTTTATGGCGCCGGCCCGTAAGGGCCGTTTTTTTGTTACTTGGTTGCAAAAAAGTCACAGCCAGGGGTTCCCCACGTCTGCTGGAACGCCACAAAGCGGCGATCTACTCGTGCCGCCTTGATTCGGGGGATCGCAGAATGGGTAGCGAAGCGCCAGAAACGTTGCCTGTTGTCCGATGTCCCGGCTGCGAAGAGCCGATGCAGCCTAAGGGCAGTGCGCGACATCAGCTACGTGTGCCCGAAGTGGAGCGCGGAGACGAAGCGCACGATGAAGCGGGCGTAACCGCGAGCGGGCCGGAACCCGACCGCCCGCGCACTTGCTGCATTCGATCCTCGCCGCGTCGGCCAAGCCGTTTGGAGTCGTGAGGCCATAACCTTCCCAGCGGGGCGAGATGCGTCATGGTTAAGGATTTATTAACGGCCGCCGTGGAGCATCTAAAGCCGCAGAATCACTGTTCGCCGAATCATGGCTTGCCACGAAATTGCCTAATCAGTTCGCAATTCGCACCCAAGATCCTGTTTTTACTTCGATTTTTGACGACCTAGATGCGTGCTCTGGCGTTTCGCTTCGGGGTCAAGTTTGGGGGAAGGGATCATGATACCCAGTGTTGCTCCGTGCACCGTTCCAGCCTCGTGTCGATCGATAAATCCATCAATCCGAAAACTTGCAGGTCGCCTACTCGGATGTACGTGCGTCGCGGCGCTCTGGCTCGAGGGCTCAGTCGATGATCTGTGGGCACACGAGCGCTACAGCTATCACTTAAACCAGCTCGAGTGGGGTCCACAGGAAGCCACGCCAGCAGCGCAACGAGACCACGGCCGAGTTCATCGAAAACGTCGGCACAGCACCCGCGGGGTTCATCAAAAACGGGGTAAAGTTCACCAGTCCGGGACACAGAAATCAATTGCCAAAATGACCCGACACCGGCGGCCGGAGGCCAAGAATGCGACGAAAGCAGCGTCCGCTAAATCGGTGCGACGTTCTCGTTCCATGGCATCTATGAAAGCAGCTCACGTCAAGTCTCGTACCAAAACCGTCGAACACCGTCGGCAGCAGACCAAAACTGCTAGCAGAGCCCGTGGCAAGTCGAATTTTGCGAAGCACCATCATTCATCGACTAGTAAGCGGATTGCTGGGTTGATCCGTGCAGGAAGCGATCGTAGCCGTCGAACCAAAGCGGACCAGAATCGGCAGCAACACGACGAGGCGGCAATCAATCATCACGCGGTGCCTACGTCGGCAGAGGCGGCAGCAATACCCATGCCCTCTCCGAGACCCACCCGGCCGACGCAGGTCAACACCGCAGAGGTTGTGATCCCCGTTTCATCCGCGCCGGAAGCAGCCGATGCCCGCCGCGCGGAGTGGGGACTGGTCACGTACTCAGCATCCGGCCCAGAAGATGAGATTCCGCAACCTCTCCAACTCCCCGATCGCGCCACTATCCTCGAGCGCGACAGATTGAGTATGCTCGAACTACCAAAAGAAATCCAGAAGCAAATACCGCAGAACCCGTTGCCCGCCCAGGAAGTCGTAAACGAAGCACGAGCCTATCTGATCCGCACTTCGACCCAGCAGCGTGCCCGATGTGTAGGCGACACCATGGCCCGACAAGGCGTGGAGGTTGCCATCGGGCGCCTGCATCCGGTCATGGCAGTCCGGATCGCGCGGTCCATCCAGCAAGCGCGCAATGAGGGGATTCCCGCCTGCGTTTTTTCCGCATTCCGCCCGCCCGCGTTTGGTGTTGGCGGATTTTCCGATAAGTATAATTCGGCCCACGCGTACGGTATTGCCGTGGACTTCGGGGGCATCGATCGACCAGGGTCCAAGCCCGCACGTCGTTTCCAAGAGATCGCAGCCAGCAATGGGCTGTACAGTCTCTACGGTCCCGGTGACCGCGCCGAATGGAACCACTACCAGCTGATCCCGGTTCGGCGCGTCGCGGCCAATAACCCACTGCGCGACACGATTACGGCGACAGGTCCTAAGGACGAAGTCGCTATGTGGATCAAGTCAGGAGTCCCCCTAGACAAGGTAGAGCCCGTCGTGTTTCGCGCAGAAAACGCGATTATTTCCGCTAGGACGAAAGTTTCGCACCGTCACTCGCATCATCGCCAGCACACGACAACCATAAAGGTGGCGCCACTCTCCCCATTCGTGCGTGCACAACGTACCACAGCCATAAAGATGGTGCCCCTCTCTCCATTCGTTCGTGTTATGTGACGGCCAGACCCTGTTCGGCCGCGGGGCAACACAAACAGCATGTCGGCACCCGCCGTACGGTATTTCTCGATGATTGGGCAAGGAGTTCGGGAAATCAACTGATGAGAGGGTGCGCCAGAGCGGCGACGGCGGGGCATCGGCCGAAAAGCTGCGGATGGTCGAGGAGAGCCTTGCGGGCGAGGCGAGCGTTGCCAAGATTGCGCATCGGCACGACATTCACCCCAACCTGCTCCGCCTTTTGCGCGCCGGCAGGTGCGCACGGGAATTCTGAGCCCGAGGGTTGAAGGAGAGACTCCGCCGGCTGGCGCAATCCAATTTGCAGCGGTCTCGGCCGCGCCGGCGAGTTGTTGCCCAGACCCGTTCAGAATCCGCTAAACAATGTGAGAAGAGCGAGCACGAAAGCGATCAATCCGGTGAAAAGAAGCATCGCCATCCCCCGTCAACAGCGTGTCGCACCCCGTACTTATCACGATTCGCTGCAGTCATTGAAATAGGGTCACTGGTCGCTCGTGGACGAAGCATGCGCCACAGCCGCATCCTCGCCACAAAGCCCCAGGAAACTAACCGCGTCGGGGGAGGAACGGCTTGGATCGACTCACTCTCCGACGGCGGTCCATGGCTTGAACCCCCTCGGACGGGACCGCTGCTGCTTCTCCCCGATTGAAAAAGAGGCCCTGGGAAAGGGAATGAAAATGAGTTCAAGGGAGGAGCGGACCGGCAAAGCTCTTCCCGGACCGAGCGCTCCCGGTCCGCAGATCGACCGTCTTGGATCGGGACCGCTCTGAATTGCGAGAAGCGGGGGCGGACAAATCCGGGTAGGTTTCGTCGCCTCAACGAGAGCTTCATGATGCATCCCGTTCGCATTCTGGTGATGGGCATTCTCATGCTCGCGCTTATCGGCTGCGGGCGCAAAGGACCGCTCGATCTGCCGCCCGCTGCCGCGAGCGATCAGCTGCCCGGGAACACTGCCCAGGGTCCCGCCTTCGGCCCCGGTGATCGCCCGATCGCCGCCCCGAGTAAGAAAGAGCTTTAGCCGTTGCACCTCCCCACTCGGGACGGAAAAGCTGTGTACGCCGTAACGGGCGGCCTTTGCAGTGCACTCCGGAAGGGCACGCGAGCCGGATCGGCGATGTCACCTTGCTCGTGCGGCCCCATTTCACTGCCCACCGATTTCCACGGGAAAGATTGTCGTACGCGATCGGCGTGTACCCTGCAGCTGCCAGTGCTTTGCAAGCGTGGCTGCCGATATAGCCGGCACCGCCCGTTTGCCAGCCGGCTCCGATGCCCGAATAATCATGGGCGAGGACGAATCCGCGCTCGTCCGGCTCTGGCGCGAAAAGCGGAGCGAAATTGACCCCGAAGATCTCTCGGCAAACTTGATTGTCCAGCTGGGCGTCGCGACCGAGGAGCTCAATCGGCATTGGTTCGAGCGGAACACCAAGCGGACCCTCAAGGATGTCCAGCGCCGGATCCGACATCCAGTGATCCGATGGATGGGCGCGACCCTCGACGGGGTTGTCGCCGAGACCGGGGCCGAGTCTTTGCCCTGCAGGCGCTCAAGCGACGATGAACACCAGGGTAGCAGCGGGCTCCGCTCTGCTGACGTCCGTTTTCCCGGATAGCAATCACGCCAGCAATGCCACCGGATCAAGCGGAACGCCCGGAACGAATGTCACAGATTCGCCAAAGAAGCATCCATGATCGGGACATGGCCGAGCACCATCGCACCTCATCGTCCGCCTTGCCCAGGTTGCGGCGACCAGATGCCACTCACTCGCGTGGTCCCTCGGGGCGATTACGTTTGGGAACAGGTGGTTTTTCAATGCCATCGGTGTGAGATTGCCCTAACCCAAGCAGGCGACAGCGGGGCGGGTTGCTCGGTGGGTGAGCCGGTTGCGGGCCTGGACTGAATTCCGCGTCCGATGAAATGGATCGGAACTGACCGGGACGCATACGCAACAATTTTCGGGTCTGCTCGCGGCCGAGATCGGTTACTCAACCGTCAGCCGATTCTCCACGATCCGGCGGTAAAAGCTCATTGAACGCCTCGACGCATAAGGACTTGAGTGGCGCGTCCAGTGCCAACGCCAGCATGTGCAACGCCCGCCAGCGCTGGGATTGACTCGCGTCAAAATGCCCTGCGCTCGTCATATCCTCCGGACGTAGGCTCCGGCGCGATCATCGCTCGCATCCGATGCATGCGGTCTGGTGCCGGCAACGAGGATCAACAAGGCGCCCATGATCGAGAGCTCGCTCAAGGCGCCAAGCACCTGATCGGAACGCTCCGCATTCTGAAGACCCCAAAAATTGTGGAAGTAGTAAATGCTGGCCGCGGTAAAGACCAAGAGGACCAGAGCGGCCGACCGAGTGAATATCCCGGTCGCGATCGCCAACCCGGCCACGATCTCAAGTGCGGCAACCGCAATCGCAAGCGCTTGCGCCAATGGCATTCCCAACGTCGCTTCAACCGAAGCTGCCACGCCGGCGATCGGCTCCGGCAACGGGGACAACTTGGAAGCAATCATCGTGGCGCTACCATCGACGTCCATCAATCTGAAGACTCCGGATACGACGAAGGTAATTACGAGTGCAATGCGACCAGCTGCAAATACCACGGTGCGGAGTCCTGATGCCTGTTTGAAGCTACTTGAAACCGGCGAGTAGTCCTCGGCAGCCGCAGACGTGTAATCGGGATGGCCGCCATGGGCTCCGGTACGTTTTCTGCGGCTCGGATCTCGCTCTTTTTCGACGAGGAACTCGAGCCGTGACCGGGTCGCCTCTGCTTCTACCCTGCGGATAGCTTCATGAAGCGATAGCCGTTCGCTGGTGATTTCGGCTTCGGGGGGCGGCGGATCCAGCGCCCTCAGCTCGCGCACGAGCTGGGTCTCCGTCTGCACGTATATCGAACGTCGCGACTCGGAGGTGTTTTCTCTAAGGTGTGCGACGGCTCGCGCGAGCAACGGGTAGTAATCGGCAGACGAGCGTCGAGCCATAGCTGTCGGGTGCTCGATCTCGGCCAGGTCTGCCGCGCGCTTGCCAGATTGATGACGCCGAACTCGGGGAGGTTATCCCTGCGTCGCATCCGGCATTGTTCGCTTCTGTCCGGGCGAGAATGTGACTTCGGCGAGTCCTGACCGAGGCCGTTCACAACATGTGCCTCTCGCAATGCTGCAATTAGCCGGTACTATTCCTGAACGGGCCGATCTCAATGGTTCCGGCCGCCACGGCCTCGAGCATTTCAATGGCGCGATCACGGCCGCACTCTGCAACTACCATCGCGGTGCCGGGTCTCACGTGGCATGTCTGTTGCCCAACGGGCACGTGGGACGCAAATCCATTGCCACCCTCCACGCTTGCCCATCTATCGCCGCGATTCGGGAACCAAGTAGCATAATTCCAACCTCCGGTGCCAATTCGCCCGCGCAGGATAGCCAAGCGTTGGACAATAAGGTCGCTTGCGGACGCCGCGGCGGCCTTTTTCACGATCCCGCACGAGGCGACTAAATCGTGTCTGCAGACCGAGCGTGTTGCGGCCCCGCGGGGGAGCGAGCCACGCGCAAGCATGGCCGAAGCCCAGATGACCATGAGGGCCGTCGCCGCTGATGACCCTCGAGGACATCCAGTGAAGCGCTCATTCGATCACCCGTCGGCTCGCGAGGACCGGCGCAGTTTCGCTATCTGATGGGTAGAAACGGGGCGATCACCGGCAGCCGCTGCGAAGGGCGCCCCGGCTGGGTTCACGGAGTGGCGTCCTCAACCCAACCGGGTGCCCTGCCGCTCGGTACGGCCGAACGGCATGCACAGCGTACTCCGATCCAAGCCGCTGTGCGAGGGCTCAGCTACATGGGCTTTGATTATGAGATACGAGGGGGCCCGGCGAAGCTAACGCCCCGCGGGCCCCCACTGATCGTCCGGAAAATGTGTCTGCAGGTTCCGAGCGATCAATCTGTCCTTCAGAACGGTCCGGGTCGGCAGGACATTTGGGCGGCATGGCTCGGATCTGCCAGAACCCTGCGAGCATGCGCCAGCAGTCGTTTAACTTCCGCAATGTCCCGTGATCTACTGCTATCGCTGAGATCCACTAGGCCTTGCAAAGCTTCCGTTAGTTCTTCGATCCGGGCCCGTGCGGCTTCGAGGGGATCCGGACCCGGTTGCTCCCTACCACTGCGAAGTCTGTCCAATAGTCCATGCATACTGTGCCTCCTTGGAACGGCGAGCCGGAGGCTTGCTGAGCGCCTGTGATGCCAATTTTCAACCCGCAACAATGATCCAATCTGGCAGACAGGTGGTCAGAACGATTCCCGGCAGCCCAATAGGCAGGGCACACCCGGGACCGCTCGGCTAGGGACTACAGGACTGACTCCGACTCATCTCCCCAACCGCGGTACTGTCCTTGCGTTTTGTGGCGGCTGTGCGGTGATTGGTTGAGCTGATAATGGCACATCATCCCGCAACCAGCGTGAACCATCTGGGGGCCGCAGCGGCCACTAAGGAGTCAGCGTCGGATGTGCGTGAATCATTCCGGCAAACCTAGGCCTGGTGCTCTTTCTTTCACTTGCCGTGCTTGTCGCCCTCCTACGGCAGCGCACACTTCGTCTGTGAACATCGGGGATAGCGAACCCATATATCTTGACCCGGACTTGATCACGTGAGCTTCCTTTTTTGTTGTTCTTGCGGGCAGGCAAGCCGGGAGGGGGATGTCATGGGAGCGGAGACACATTTACCCAATTTCAAGCAGGTCGAGCGCGTGTCGAAGAAGCATTGCGCAAGCTGCGTCGCCGGGCAGGAGGTTCGCGCGTACCCACAACGTTCGCCGAACAAACAGATCGGCGTGTTGCTTGTTTTCTCACAATGATGGTATCGGTAAGATTCTGGCCAAGGTAGTGGAGACCGATCGCTTTTGCTGTCTTGAGGTTGATGATTGGCTCGTATTTAGACGCCTGCTCCACGGGCAGGTCGGCCGGTTTCGCACCTCGAGCGCTGCGTGTATGGCTTCGCTCCATAGGCATTGCCCTCGGCATGTGCGGTGGTGGACTATGGATTGTTATGTTCCAGCAATTCCGGAGTCCTTGCTGCGGGCTGACGTCGTGATCGAATAAGGCTCCATCTCGGAAAAGCCGAACGGGCCCGAAACTTTCCGCTTATTGGGCGCGGGCGGGCGTTCTCAGCCGAAAAGCAGACTAGGCAGCACGACGCCATCGCGAGTAAGACCCGTGGACCGCTCTGAAGGCCATCTAAGGCCATTGTTGCGGCATTATCATTGATGAATTGTGGCATTGTCAGATTTTCTTCGGCGCCTACTTGGGACGGAGCGAGTCCGATTGACGAGCTTCTAAATCGAAGGAGAGTTCTGGTCCGCTCCTGTGCAGCGAAAGCAGATTTCGCAATGTCGTCCAATCTATACTGCAGGCTTTCATCTCTTGGAGCACTGTTTTGTACGCCCGGCGTGGGCTCGCATTCGTTGCTCGGCATACCCTCTCCTGTCAGCAAGCGGCGCGACCCGCCGGTTACCCGTAACCGCGGCATTCAAGATTTCGAAAGCGCTGTGATCTCAGCCGGCGGATTTGGCCGCCTAAGTGTATCCGATCCTGAAACCGCAAGAGTTTCTTGAGTTGCCGTGAAACAACACCCCGGTGGAAATCGACCATAGTACTGCAAAAGTGCGGGGATCGCGGCGTGAAGCCCCGAAATAGTCTGAAATTTGTCATCGGTGTACCCATCCGAAGGCGTTCAGTTCGGCCTGGTCATGATCGGCGTTGGACAATGTCTCCGACCGACCGATCTCACAACCTCACGGATCGCCCGCCTTGCTTCGCGCTTTTACATACCTCGTCCAGCTCTCGGCTTTCGGCGCCGTCTATTTTTTCACTGCGCGAGTCAGTCTCGATCTCGCCTCGGTCTACCCGAGCGCGACAGCGATTTGGCCGCCGGCTGGATTTGCGCTTGCAGCCGTCCTTTTCGGAGGATATCGCGCCGTACCGGCGATCTTTGGGGCGGCGTTTCTCGTCGACGCCCTGTCGTCCGGTTCAAGTTACGCCGCCGCGGCGACCGCGGGAGGCAATGCATTCGAAGCATTCGCCGGTGGCTTTTTGGTCAATCATTGGGCGGAGGGCCGCAATGCCTTTGCTGCTCCGACCCGGGTCGCCAAATTCCTACTGATCGCCATATTTGTCACGGCCGTCAACGCAAGCGTCGGTGCAGCTGTCAATGTCGGTGTTGGAACCTTGAGCCTAGCCGAAAACATCAATTGGGGGAGATTTGCCTCAATATGGTTCCCGTTGTGGCTCGGCGATTTGGCCGCCGTGCTGATGATCACGCCGGTCCTTGTTCTGTGGACGACGGACCGTCCGCGGTCATTCAACCTTCGGCCGTTATTGGAATCGGGCGCGATTTTTGCGGTGGCAAGCGCCTTCGGAGTGGTCGGATTCAGCTCGCTAGTGGCCGAGATGCCGAACAGGGCGCCATTGTCCGTTCTTGCCATCCTGCCGCTGCTATGGGCGGCGTTGCGCCGCGGTCCACGTGATACCGCCACTGTGGCGCTCATGCTCTCCGGCTTCTTTGTTTGGGGAACGACTCTAGAAGGCGGCCCGTTCAGCGTCCGCGAGGAATCCTCAACCCTGCTTCTTATGATCATGATCGGCATGGCTATGCCGAGCGTGACCTTGGCGGCCGATGTTGCGCTGCGCAAGCGGACAGAGAGAATTCTCCGCGAAGCCCGCCGGGAGCTGGGGGAGGCCCGCGAGCAGTTCGCTCAGTCACAAAAAATGGAAGCCATCGGCCAGCTCATCGGCGGAGTGGCGCATGACTTCAACAATCTTCTGACAGTCATCGTCGGCAACCTCGACATCGCCCAACGTCATCTGGAATTATGGACGGAAGCGCCGGTGGAGCGGCTGCGCCGCGTCATCAACAACGCCATGCGTGGCGCCCAACGAGCAACCACGATCACCCAGCGCTTGTTAGCGTTTTCGCGAAAGCAGCCGCTCGATCCGAAGCCCCTCAATGTAAACAAGTTCCTCAACGGCCTCCTTGATTTCTTGCGCCGCTCGCTGGGCGAGACCGTCGCTCTCGATATTTTCGGAGCCGACGGCCTGTGGCAGGTGGAAGCCGATCCAATCCAACTGGAGGCCGCTATCCTCAATCTCGCGGTAAACGCTCGCGATGCCATGTCTGAAGGCGGCAAGTTGACGATTACGACCAGCAACGCCCTCCTCGACGAGGACTACTGCCGTCATCATGACGAACTTGTCGCCGGACAGTACGTGCGGATTGCGGTGAGCGACACCGGCACGGGAATGCCGAAGGATATTCTGGAACGTGTGTTTGAACCGTTCTTCACGACCAAGGTGGCCGGTCAGGGAACCGGCCTCGGCCTGAGCCAAGTCTATGGCTTCGTCAAGCAATCGAACGGCCACATCCAGATCGACAGCGAACCCGGCGAAGGCACGATCGTCAAAATCTATCTGCCGCGCCTGCTCCGAGAAATCGGGGAGGATCAAGTACCAGAAAAGGAAGTCCCCCCAGATAGCGCCCAGACGATCCTCCTCGTCGAGGATGATCACGACGTTCGCGCCTACGTGGTTGAAATCCTGCGCGAGCTGCACTACCGCGTTCTGGAGGCGCACGACGCGGAGTCGGCCGTGACGATAGTCGATCGTAATGACGTCAAGGTGGATTTGTTGCTGACCGATGTAGTGTTGCCGGGGATGAATGGTCGACAACTCGCAGAGGCATTAAAGGTGCGCCAACCGGGGATCAAGGTGTTGTTTATGTCCGGCTATTCGCGGGACACCATCGTTCGTGAAGGGCGTCTCGATCCTGGTGTCGAGTTGATGCAGAAGCCGCTGACGCAGGATGTTCTCGAAGAGAAAATTCGTGCCATTCTCGACAGTGCGCTGTGGTTGAAGGAAAAACTCGACCTCGATCACGTCGAGGGACTGAGTAAGAGCGCATCGGCTGCCAAAGCCACCGCGGCGCCAGCTATTCGTTACGCCGGATAAATTTTGGTCGACCCATGCCGGGCCGCGCAAGCGCGCTGGGCGTTCTTGATCGCGTCTGAATGTATTCAAGTGGATCGCCGCACTGCCTTATTACTCCAAGATTGCTGACGAGTCACGATCCTCGACCGGCGCATGTCCCCTCCTTAGCCGCGTCCGCTGAACTCTAACCTGATGTGCCAACCGCGCCCAAAGGTGCGCTAGGCGTCTCATGTCATCGCGGGTGGCCGGATCGTGTGCTCTTTGCGCCACTTTCAGGCAATCCAAAGCCAATCGCTGATAACTTTCAGAACTCTCCATGATGACCCTCCTCGTTCAAGGTCTATGGAATGTGAAAATGTTAATAGCTGGTCATCACTACTCGCCTCCCTCACGCCAGCGATCATCGCTGTTGATCATGAAATGAGCTGCTTATAAGGTAAACCGCACCTTACCCGATTAGACGGACCCCGTCATTCTCTCACGAATGAGCTGGATCACCCTTTCAGGGTCGCAAGGCTTGCGAATAAACGTAATGCCGCTCAGTAGACCGCCGGATCGGGGCAACGCCTTGCCGGAACCAATGATGATCGCGAGATGAGGCCATTTCACTGCTGCCATCGAAGCCAGCGTGATCCCGTCTAGCGGACCGGGCATGTTGATGTCCGTGAAGAGGACTCCGACCTTCGGATTGCGCTCCAGCAAGGATAAAGCCTCCTGCCCATTGCTCGCCTCGAGAACCTGGAAGCCCGCCTCGGAGAGAAACTCGACCCCAAGTTCGCGAACAAGATCATCGTCCTCGACGATAAGGACGGTGAATGGTGCCGTCGTCATGGAGTTGATGGAAGGTGATCGGACCAGGCGCGAGCCGATTGCTGAGCTATGTTCCATTGTGCTGCCTCCTTATCCGGGCCGAGCCACTCCCGGGCTCTGCTGTTCAGCCATTGAACTCCAGTCTGTTCTCATTTTCGACAATTTGGAGAGATCATCCCTAGTAATTCCTTAAAAGACCAGATCGATGGCGCAGGTTGATCCATATCGACGCCTTCCGTAGCGCATCCCTTTCGGAGGCGGAGTTTTGGGAGCGGTGACGACCAGAATGAATGGACCCGACGATTCAGCCGGGAAGTCTCGAACTCGATTGGGCCGCGCATCAAATATCGGTTGCGGCATGAGGCCTGCTCAGGCTTCACTCAGGTTACGGCCCGTCGGATTGCTCAGCCGCCTATGGCGGCCTTGTCACGGGGCTCCAGCCCTTCCGGTTACCCGGCCGAGCCGCTCGTCAGCTACCAGATCAATCGACGACTCTCTGGGTGGAATCTTCCTCCACTGGTGATCCGCGCCTTCGGGGCGCACTGCCAGAAGCCGACGTGGTCGAGGGCGTGAGCATCTCGACTGCACCTATGATGCACTTTTGACGGAAGCTAAATCACTTCTTCACAATTACAGCGGGATCGTGCAGGCAAATTACTCAAAGGTCGCGAATTTACGTGACATCTGCAAGCTTAGGTCTGAAACTCTAGAAAAAGATTTACGCGGCGCAAGTGAGTTTGTTAGCCGATTTCGCATCTTGAATGCTGATTATGACACCAGAATCAGTTGCGGCAATAAGATCGCCCAATCATTAAAAGACCTAACCCTGCCAGATCTGAATCCATCACCCAACATATCGAAGTCGATGAGTGAGTCTTTTCGACGCGACATGAGCCGTGTCTCTGAAGTGGAGGCGCAGGTGGTGGCGAAAATGACGGATAAAAGAAAGGGCTCGGCATCATTGGCACCGAGCCTAAGTTTTCCACCAATGAGAGGTAAGTGCCAGCCCGCCGCCATGGAAGGCTGGCAGGGA
>WNFZ01012727.1_pt1 | contig 12434 bp, 11 predicted proteins | sample 5400081 | NCBI WGS metagenome assembly WNFZ01 (sample SAMN13153365, study PRJNA577476) | soil metagenome | isolation source: 80 cm soil or saprolite under grassland replicate 1 | place: USA:California | collected 2016-06-15
TAGGCATGGCCCAGGCCGCGCTCGATGCGGCGCTCGGCTACGCGGCAGAGCGCCGGGCGTTCGGCCGCCCGATCCGGGAGTTCCAGGCCGTCTCCCACCGCCTCGCCGAGACGGTCACGCGGGTCGACGCGGCGCGGCTGCTCGTGTACCGGGCGGCCGGCCTCCTGGACGCCGGCGAGCGCGCCACGAAAGAGGCCGCGATGGCCAAGCTGTACGCGACCGAGACCGCGCAGCAGGCGATCGATGCGGCGATCCAGGTCCACGGCGCGGTGGCGCTCGAGCGCGGCCACCTGCTCGAACGCCTCTACCGCGAGGTCCGCGCCACCCGGATCTACGAAGGCACCAGCGAGATCCAGCGCGAGATCGTCGCGCGCGAGCTCTTCCGCAAGCCCTGAGCGCTCCTCAAGACGGCCTACTCAGGGACGACCGCGATCCCGACGAGCTCCACCTTGGCAGCCGGGTCGAACAGGCCCGCGACCTCGAATAGCGCCATCGCGGGGAACCGGTGTCCGATGCGCTCGCGCCAGACGTGACCGATCTGCTTCAGCGACGACCGGTACTCGTCGGCGTCGGTCACGAAGATCTGGAGCGAGACGAGATCCTCGGGGATGGCGCCCGCCGCCTCGAGCGCGACCACGAGGTTGGCCGCCGCCGCGTCGAACTGCTCGGCCATCGTCTCGCCCCGGACCGCGCCGTCCGGCCCGTGCGCGGTCTGCCCTCCCAAGTACACCATGCGCCCGGGCGCGGCGATCACCGCGTGCGAGAAGCCCCGAGGCGGCGGCAGGCCCTCGGGGTTCAGGATCTCGTGCGCCACGATGTCACCGGCCCGTCCAGGTGGCGTCCCGGCCTTCCTTGAACGCCGCGTAGAACTCGGCGTGGTCCGCACTTTTCAGCAGGAGCGCCTGCGCAACGGCCTCGAGCTCGAGCGCGCCCGACAACCCCATGTCCTGCTCCCGCGCGAGCAGCAGCTTCGTAACCGAGTACGCGAGGGCGGGCCCGCCCGCGAGCGTGGTCGCCAGCGTCCGCGCCGCGTCACCCAGCGCCTCGTCGTCCACGACGTCGTTCGCCAGGCCGATCTCCAGAGCGCGCTCGGCCGGAACGTCCTGGCCGAGCATCAGCACCTCGGTTGCCCGGCCGAGCCCGATCATGCGCGGCAGTAGGTAGGCCGAGCCCATGTCGGCGCCGGCGAGGCCCACCTTCGTGAACAAGAACGCGAATCGCGCCGAGCGGGCGAGCACGCGGAGGTCGGCGGCCAGCGCGATGACCGCGCCCGCCCCCGCGGCGACGCCGTTCACGGCCGCCACGATTGGGAGCGGGCACTCGCGCATCTCGCGCACGACGGCGCCGGTCATGCGGGTGAACTCGAGCAGCGTACGCTGGTCGGCGCCCTGAAGCGCGCCGATGATCTCGTGCACGTCGCCGCCGGAGCAGAAGCCACGGCCAGCCCCGGTGATCACGAGCGCCCGGACGTCGTCGCGGTGGGGCAGCTCCCCGAGCACGTCGCGGAGGTCGGCGTACGCGTCGAACGTGAGCGCGTTTAGCTTCTCGGGCCGGTCGAACGTTACGGTGGCGACCCCGTCGGCGATCTCGACGCGCAGGTGCTTCCACGCCTGTGTGAACCCGGCGGAGGCTCGGAAGGGCGTCACGTCAGTCGTACTCGTAGAAGCCGCGGCCGCTCTTGCGTCCGAGCCGGCCGGCCGTCACCATGCGCCGGAGCACGGGCGGCGCCTTGTAGCGCTCGTCCCCGAACTCGGTATACATCACGTCGGCGACGTGGACGCACGTGTCGATCCCCACGAGGTCCATGAGCGCGAGCGGTCCCATCGGGTGCCCGAGTCCGAGCGAGATCGCGGCGTCGATGTCCTCGCGGGTGGTGAACCCCTCGTCGTACAGGCGCGCCGCGTCGTTCAGGTAGGGCACTAGGAGGCGGTTCACGATGAACCCTGCGTGGTCCTTGGCCACGACGCTGGTCTTGCCCAGGCGCTCGCCGAACGCGCGGGCGAACGCCAGCGTCTCCTCCGAGGTCGTGAGCGCCGGGATAAGCTCCACGAGCTTCATCACCGGCGGTGGGTTGAAGAAGTGCGTGCCCACCACCTTGTCCGGACGCTCGGTGGCGAGCGCGAGCTCGACGATCGGGATCGAGGAGGTGTTCGAGGCGAGCACCACTTCGGGCCTCGTCAGGCCGTCGAGCTTGCGGAACAGGTCGAGCTTGGTCTCGAGGTCCTCGACCACGGCCTCAATCACGAGGTGCGAACCTGCGAGCGCGCCGAGGTCGGTGGCCCCGGCGATCCGGCCCAGGGTATGTTCGGCATCGGCGGCCTCGAGCTTCCGGCGCTCCACCGCCCTGCTGACCGAGCGCTCGATCCTGGCCCGCCCCCCAGCGACCAGCTCCTCTGTGGGCTCCACGTAGGTCACGCCACACCCGGCCCGAGCGCAGACCTCGACGATGCCCGAGCCCATGAGCCCGCAGCCCACGACCCCGACCGACCGCACGTCCTCCGCTCGCACGAGCCTCCTCCGGTTCGACCGACGCTCGGCCGAAGCCTAGCGCGCTCCTGTCTCCCGCGGCTCCGTGGCAAGATGAGCCCACGCAACCAGGGCCAGGCTGCACTTCACGTCGGAGCACCTGATCTCCGAGCCAGTGATCCAGCGCATCGGCACAGAGTTCGAACCGAGAACGGCCGTGAGGGGCGGAGCAGTTCCGAGCTAAGTCCGTGTGACCTCGTTAGGGGCTGCCGGTGCTCAATGTCGGTCATTCTGGGTAGGCAGCTACTTCCACCAGGGATCGATGCCGAGATCCTGAGCGATAACGGTTGCGGCATTGTAGCCGCACGCGCCCCCGATGGAGCCGCCCGGGTGTGTCGACGCTCCGCACAGGTAGACGTTGTCGAACCCCGTCCGGTACGGCGGATACTCGTGGAAAGGCCGGAAGCGCCCCAGTTGATCCTGGGACATCTCCCCGTGGTTCCAGTCACCGTGCTTCATCGACGGCATCACGCGCTCGATGTCGATCGGGCTCGAGACATACCTTCCGACGATGGCTTCGGGCTCAAGGCCGTTCTCGAGGTACGGCCGCCATCGGTCCAGCACCACCGCTGCGTAGTCCTCCTTTACGCCCTCCCATGCTTCGACTCCGCCGTCCCTGAGCTCGTACGGGGCGATCTGCTCGCAGAAGCAGGACTCCTGGCCGTCCGGGGCGAGGCTCGGCTCGAAGATCGAGGGGTGCACCGTGAACAACCCCGGCTGCCTCGGGGTCACGCCGAGCCGGCAGTCTGAGGCGTTGTCCTCCAGCACGTCGAGCGACTCGCAAATGGACACGGCGAAGCACCGCTGCACGGCGGGCTCGAATTCCGCGGCCTTCCACCGAACCGGGACAGCCAGCGCCAGGTACACGCAGAACATCGACATCACGTCGTAGCGCCAGCGCTTCGCCGCGCGCTCCATCGTCTCGTCGAGTTTCTGCTCGCCGACGAGCTCGAGGAACGTGTGCTTGGGATCGAGGTTGGAGACGAGGATCCCGTCGACGGGGATCACGGTGCCGTCCTCGAGCTTCACCGACCGCGCGCCGTCCGCGTCGACCTCGATCCTTGCGACCGGCGAGTCGACGCGGATCTCGCCGCCCTGGTCGATAAGGAATCGAGCCATCGCCTGTGCGAGCTGGTTGGAGCCGCCCTTGCAGATCGCCCACCCAAACGGCTCGAGCGACCCGGCGATCATCACCGGATAGTTCGCGCCGAGGCCGAACACGTCGCCGGTTCCCGCGAGCTGGGCGACCCAGAACCCGACCCACGTCTGCACCTCCGGCGACTGGAACAGGTCTCGGGCCACGTGATTCGGCGAGGACAAGAACTGTCGGATGAGCCCAAGCCCATCGGTGCCCATGCCTTCGAGCGGGATCAGGTCCTGCGAAGGCGCTCCGGGCGGCGAGAACATCGCCTGGATCATCCCTTCCTCGAGCACCCGCCGGTACACGTGCGCGAGCTCGCGGAAGGTTTCGGCGTCTCGGCGGGAGAAGCGCCGGACCCGCTCGACGGTCGTCTCCAGATCCCGCGAGCAGACGAGCGCTCGCCCGTCAGGGAAGACGTGCCCGAACTGGTTCTCCGGCCAAAGGTAGCGTGCGCCGTAGCGCTGGAGCTCCAGGTCCCGGTAGACCGGCCCCATATGGATGATCCCGTGGAAATTCGAGTGGAAGTTGTGCCGGAACCCGGGCGCAGCGACCTCCTTCGTGGCGCACCCCCCGCCGACCACGTCTCGAGCCTCCAGCACGACTACACGCTGGCCGGCCTTCGCGAGATACGCGCCGCATGTGAGACCGTTGTGGCCTCCGCCGACAATGACGACGTCGTAGCCGCCGCCCTCACGCATCCGGCGGTTCCTCCCAGATGACGTTCTCCCGGTACACTTCGCCGACCTCCGCGTGTGAGGCGATTCCCGCTCCAGTCACGGATCGTGCCATGGCCTCGATCCTGCCGCGAGACTTAGTGCAGCCTATGGCCGCCGTCGATGTTGATCGTCTGGCCGGTGATGTAGCCAGAGTTGGGACTCACGAGGTACGCGATGCACTCGACGATGTCCTCGGGCTGGCCGCGCCGTCTGATTGCCTGGCCGGCGACGATCTCGTCGAACAGCTCGCCGGTCGGATCCTCGACCTGTGTGCCCTCGGTGGCGATGAACCCTGGTGTGATGCAGTTCACGGTGATCCCGTGGACCCCCGCTTCATAGGCCAATCCTCGGGTAAACCCGACCACGCCGCCTTTACTCGCGATGTAGGCGGCAAGCTCCGGGTAGCCGATCAGGAAGGTCGCCGAGCCGATGTTCACGATACGCCCGTAGCGGCGCTCGACCATCGTCGGCCATACGGCATTTGTCATGAGGAACATCCCGTCGAGGTTCGTGGCGAGCACTCGTCGCCACTCGTCGAAGGCGAGCTCAGCGAACGGCGTGTGTGGGTAGATGCCGGCGTTGTTCACGAGGACGTCGATACGACCGTGGGCGGCGAGAACCGCCTCGACCGAGAGCCTCACGCCGGCCGGATCCGTGATGTCCACCTGAAACACAGTGGCGCGCTCCCCGAGGGACCCGGCGACAGCCTCCGCGGCGTGGCCGTCCTTGTCGAAGAAGGCGACGTGAGCCCCGTCGGCGGCGAGCCGCTCGGAGGTCGCGCGCCCGATACCGCGAGCGGCCCCCGTTACGATCGCGACCTGACCTGCTAGGAGCCCATCCATCGCAGGGATGCTACCGGGGGTTGGGCCGCTGGGGGCTAGCGGTGCTCGGGATCGGTGTGTTGATGACTTGCCACCCACTGGCAAGTACCTTTGCGCGAGGACGCGAGATGAAAGAGCCTTGGAGCACCGGCGGCTTCGACGCGCCCGCGAGGAGGTCCGAGGCAAGGGGGCGAGGGCGATGGATCAGATCGTGAGGGCCCGAGGGGTCCGAAAGGTCTACCGGAACGGAAGTGTGGTAGAGGCGCTCAGAGGCATCGATCTGGACATCCCGACGGGTGAGCTGGTGGCCATCGTAGGGCCATCGGGATCGGGCAAGACGACACTGCTGAATTGCCTGTCGGGGCTGGAGAGGATCGACGAAGGCGAGATCCTGGTGGGCGGGGCCGACCTGGGGAGCCAAGGAAACCAGGGCCAGGGCCCTGGAGACGCTCGAGCTGGTGGGGTTGGGCGATCGGGCCAGCCATCGCCCCGATCAACTCTCCGGTGGAGAGCAACAGCGCGTGGCCGTGGCGCGCGCCCTGGTGCACCGGCCGGCCGTGGTGTGGGCGGACGAGCCCACCGGGAACCTCGACTCCGAATCCACACAGGCGGTCATGGATCTCCTCCTCAAGCTGAACGCGGAAGGGCAGACGATCGTGATGGTGACCCACAATCCGCAGATCGCCGCGGCAGCCGCCCGAACGGTCTTCATGCGCGACGGCCGGATCGAGGATGGGACCGCGATCATTGGTCCCAGCTCGACTGAGGCTCGAGCCATCGCGGTGGGTGGGAAGCGGATCGAGGACAAGCTTCAATGACCCCTGTAGTTGGCGTTCTCGTAACTCTGTTCGTCCTGGCGTATGGGGCAGTGGGGATCTTCGCCGTACGTCGGAGGCTGCTCGGACGGCTGGCCCTTCGCGAAGCGATCCGTCGGAAGGCACAGACCCTGTTGGTGGTCGCGGGGCTGATGGTGGGGACAGCCACCATCACTGCGGCCCTGGTCGCTGCGGACTCGGTCGGGGAGTCCACGCTCGATGCGTTCGCCTACAACAACTGGGGCTACGTGGATCTCACCGTGACGGGCGGCAACCAGTTCTTCCCGAAGGACATTGCCGACCGCCTGGCCGCCTCTCCGGCCGTGGCCCGGGTTGTGGACGGCGTCTCGGCCGGGATCGAGCTCGTGGGATCGGCCTCAGACCTCGATACCCGGCAGGGAACCTCGGGGATCACCCTGGTCGGGTTCGATCCCCACTCGCAGAAGGCGTTTGGAGCCTACGCCCTGACCACCGGACGGCGGACCCTGGGCCAGGATCTGGCCTCCGGCGATGTGCTCCTGTCGCGGCTTCTCGCGGACAAGCTCCAGGCGCGGCTCGGCGACCGGCTCCACGTGACCGTGGAGACCCCCGGGTCGACCAGCGCCCCTTCCCCGGTGGACCTGCGGGTCGCAGGGGTCGCCCGGTCGGAGGGGCCAGGGGCCTACACGTTGGGATCGGTAGTGTTCGCTCCGCTACCCACCGCACAGCGGATCGCCGGCACAAACCTCATCAACGTGGTGAGGGTCTCCGCCCCCGGAGGGATCCGCGACAGCGTGGAGGCCGGCCGGCTGGCCGCCCCTGTTTTGGAGCGGGAGGTGAGCGCGCTCGGCTCGCCGGTTCCGCTCGCGGTTCGCCAAGCCAAGGCCCTGGAGGTCAAGAACGCCGAGGAGGGCACGGTCTTCATCAGGGCCATGCTCATCGGCATGAGCGCCTTGGTCCTGGCGGCCGGCGCGGCTCTGGTGGTCAACCTCATCGGGATGCTTGCCGAAGAGCGCCGGTCGCGTATGGGCGTGCTGCGAGCGCTCGGGCTGAGGCGCGGCCGGCTGGTGGGCCTGTCGGTGACCGAAGGCGCCCTGTACAGCCTGGCGGCGGGGGTCCTCGGGACCGGGGTTGGGATCGCCGCCGGCCGGCTCGTGGCCAGCCGGTTCGCCCGGGCATTCGCCGAGTTCGCCGGGTCGGACTTCGACTTCAAGTTCTCCTTCTCGTTGAAGGCCTCGACCCTGGTCACGGCGTTCACCCTCGGGACGGTCCTCACGCTGGCCGTGATCTTCCTCGCCTCCCGCAGGACCTCTCGGATGACGATCACTGCGGCCATCCGCAACCTGCCGGAGCCACCGGCCGAGAAGAAGGGTCGGGGATGGGTCCGGACCGTCCGCCTGGCGGTCTTCGGCGGGCTCGGCCTCCTGGGCCTAGCCCTCCCCGATTTCCTCCGGCTCGCCGGAGGGATCGTCCTCATCATTGTGCTGTCGTCCGTGGCCAGGTCGCGGCTGTCGCCGCGGACCCACGCCACGCTGACGGGCTTGGCCCTCGCGGCTTGGTCGTTCGCCATGATCAGTGGTTCCGACCCCAACGCCGACGCCAACACGTTCTTCCTGGTGTTCGTGGTGGCCATGCTGACCTCGGTGTTCGGGCTCACCCTCCTGGCCTCGGCGAACCTGCACATCGCCGAGACCGTCGTGGGTCTGCTGGGCCGGGCCTTCGCCGGCCTTCGGGCCGTCCTTCGGCCGCCCCTGGCGTACCTGGCCCGCCGGCCCGTCCGGACCGGCCTGACCACCGGCGTGTTCGCCGTGATCGTGGGGATGCTCGCCCTCTTCGCGGTGTTCTTCGTGATCTTCCGCCCGGATTACCAGAGGTTCGGCAACGGCTACGACGTGCGGGTCCTGTCGACCGGCTCAGCCAGCCTGCAGCTGCCGGAGGCCGTACGGGCAGAGGTCACCCGGTCGATCATCCTTCCAACCCGCGGCTACCTCGGCCCTCTGAGGACTCAAGACGGGTTCTCCAGCGGCGAGCGGGTTTTCGTGCCGCTATTCCAAGTGGCGACTTATGTTGGCGATGCCCCGCCCGTCCGGCTGGAACAGCGGGATGACCGGTTCAACTCCGACCGGGCGGTGTGGGAGGCCGTTGCCCAGGACCCCTCGCTGGTGGTGGCGAACTTCGGCACCCCCGGCCAGAAGATCACCCTCCAGGGACCGGAGGCTCCGATCACGTTCACCATCGCGGGGTCGCAGAGCTTCGGCCTGCTGGACGGGCTGTTCGGAAACGAGCGTGCCTTCGCCCCGTTCCAGTCGGCGCCGCTTGGCGCCAGCATGCTGGTGGAAGTCCGGGAGGGAGCCAACCCCCAAGAGCTGGCCAGGACCATCGAACGCGACCTTTTCTCTCAGGGCGTCGATGCCGATTCGATCCAGAGCCTCCTCGACACGGCCGACCGGGCGAACCGGGCGTTCTTCTCCACCATCGACGTGCTCATGCGCATGGGCCTCGTTGTAGGGATCCTGTCGCTTGGGATCGTGGCTCTCCGGATCGTCACCGAGCGCCGGCACGTGATCGGCGTCCTCCGGGCCGTGGGGTACAAGCGCGTGCACGTGATGCTCGGCCTGATGACCGAGGCCGCGGTCACCGCCACGATCGGGGCGGTGGTGGGCATCGTTGTCGGGGTCACCATGGGGTACCTGTTCTACCGCCAGAACGATTCTCAGCCGGGGTTCGGCATCGACCTGGCCAGCATCGCAGGGGTCCTCGGGCTGATCTACCTGGCAGTGCTGCTTGTAACCCTCGGACCGGCGTGGCGGGCCTCGCGCCTCCCTCCCGCGGAGGCCGTACGGTACACGGAGTAGTGGTCCGTGGGGGTGGGCCATGACAGTCGAGGTCCGTTGTCCTTGGAGGCTGAACTCCGGGACGAGGTCGATCGGCCACGCGATCCAGACGACCGCCAGCCTTGCAGGCAAGCAGCGGCGCGTCGTCGGGTCTTGAAGGTTCGTCGCGACGTTCTGAAATGATGCTGCGGCCCGCGATCCCGAAACCTGCGGAGGTGCCTGATGCCGATCCTGCGGTTCGCCGATGCGCCCGAGTTCGATCTGTCGGGGATTCGCGTGCGCGGCCTGGCGTCACCGACGCGGGGTTCGACCGAATCGATGACCTATCGGCTCGATGTCGCTGGAGGCCAGCACGTGCCCGCGCACACGCACGACCACGAGGAGGTGTCCCACCTCCTCTCTGGCCGGTGGACCGTGACGATCGAGGGGGCCGACACGCCGCTCGAGCCCGGGGATACGGTGATCGTGCCAGCCGGCGTGACCCACGCTTCGTATACGCGCGCGGGCGAGGAGGCGGTGATCCTCACAACGATGCCCGTGGGCACCGTCACGATCCGCTCAGATGGCGAGCGGGTGTCGCCGCCCTGGGGGTTGTAGGACCCTGCGCGAGGCCTTGCCAGCTCATGGGAGGCCGGTGTGGTACCGGCGAACAAGAGAGTGGTCGCGATCAGGGCCGCAGCGACCGCAGTTGTATAGGCGGTCGGGCCTGGGCCGCCGAGGCGGCCGCTCGAGATGGTCTCGTGCGACGCGGGTACTTCGGCTCCTACTCGCGGGGCGAGTGGGGCGCGGGCAGCGACATCGACATCGTCGTAGTGGTCGAACGGTCTTCCGAACCGTTCAAGCGCCGAGCTCAGCTACGACCCGAGGGCTGCCGATCCCCGCGAATCTGCTGGTGTACACAGCGGCCGAATGGGGAGCAGATGTCGTCTAGCCGGGCTCGCCCGGGTCCGCCCCCGGCAGCACCGTCAGCGCTGTCGACACCAACGTTTGATGGCCGAGCGATGGCCGGTTCACCACCTCGCCCTTCACGACCATCGTGGAGGACCCACCGCCGTCCAGGTTCAGCGCGGAGATGGCACCGAGATTCCGCAAGATGGCGGCGAACTTCGGAAGGGATACACCCACAGACCACTTTCGCTGGCGGCCGTCCACCACCACCATCAGGATCTTCCCGTTGGCAGTCACTCCGGCCCCGGTTCGGGGGTTGCGGCTGCTGCAGAAGGAGGTGGTGCAACTCCTCACGACCCTGCGCCCGTCGGCCACGAGGATGGGGGAGCCGCCGATGGCATCCCACACGTTCGTCAATCCTAGGGTCCACCCGAGCGTTACCGCGGACCCCGCCTGGAGCGAGAGGATCTGAAGGGCCTCGTCGGAGCCGGGAAGGGCTGAGATCACCACCGCGTCCGTCGCCGGGAGCGCCGTCTGGAAGCAGCCTCGCTGCTCGACGGTGAACGACTGCTCGAAGCCCAGGCCGTTGGCTGTGGGAGCAAAGGGCGCCGTCGGGAGCAGACGGGCAGAGCAGGTTGCCGGCGGGGGAGGCCACAGGGTTCCCCCTGCCGGGGTGAAGGCGCCGATCTCTCCCACCCCCAGCGGCCCGTTGTTCCATTGGTCGATGGTCCAGGTCTGACCGTTCGCGTCCGTTGCTGTCACCAAGGGCTCGGGCCGCCCGATCGTGACGGTCTGCTCGTCCTTGGAGACCGAGAACAGGATCCCGGGAGAGCTCGAGATTCGCACGAGCTGCCCATCCTCCTCGAACGTGTTGATCGGCTCGCCCACCCCGGAAGTGAAGTCGCCGTTCACTGCAGCGATGGCGCCATTCCTCCTCGCGATGTCGCTCGTCGTCGCTCGGACCGGCAAACTCGGGCCGGCCAGGGCCACGTCCATGGTCAAGGGCTTGGAGAGGTCGGCGGTCAGCACGAAGATGCGAAGAGGCGGCTTCCTCTGCGTGATCTTCGTGAGGGTGAGGCCGGGCGCGATTCTCTTCGTGATTCTGGCCAGCGCGCGCTGGCTCGTCCGCGTCGACCGCTCACCTGCCATGCTCGGCCAGGTCGTCACTGCGCTCACCAGCACTGCGAGCGCGACGGTGAGCGCGACGTGTCGAGGGATGGTAGGTTTCACGATCGGTCCATCCTACAGATGCGCCCGTGATCCGGAAGAACCCACCACTCGTCGCGTTGCTGGCGGCCGTCATCGCCGCCTCGATGCCCGTGTCCTCCGCGCAGGCCCTCAGCACGAACGGGCTCATCGCGTTCCGCACCGATCGGAGCGGGCGAGGCGAGATCTTCACCATGGACGCCTCGGGAGGCTCGCTCACCAATCTCACCCGAAGCGCGAACGTTCAGGACCTCGACCCGGCGTGGTCGCCCGATGGCTCGACGATCGCCTTTGTCCGGCGTGTCGAGCAAACACGGAAGCCGGACCTGTTCCTGATGAACGCGAACGGCAGAGACCGCATTCGACTCACCGCGACGCAGGTGGCCGAGCGCGGCCCGGCCTGGTCGCCCGACGGTACTATGATCGCCTTCTCATCGCGGACCAGCCCGTCCGGACCGTTCCGGATCTTCGTGATGAGCGCCGAGGGCGGGGGGCGGACGAAGCTCACCACGCACCCGGCGGGGACCTACGATGCCAACCCGGCCTGGTCGCCCGACGGCACCCGGATCCTTTTCGAATCGAATCGCGACGGCGGGTTCCCCGAGCTCTACGTTATGAATGCGGACGGCACGCGACAGGTGGCGCTCACGTTCAACGGCTACGTTGACGCCAGCGCAGCCTGGTCCCCCGACGGCACGGAGATCGCGTTCGTCCGATGCTGTCCCGACGGGTCGAACGAGATCTACACGATGAACGCCGACGGGAGCGGCGAGGTGAACCTAACCAGTACGACCGACCTGGAGGAGTCCCAGCCCGCGTGGTCGCCCGACGGGACGATGATCGCATACACGGCCGTCCCCACGGCAGGCGGAAACATCGACATCTACGTGATGAACGCCGACGGCACGGGGCAGACCCGGCTGACCAACGATCCGTCGCCGGACCTCTCGCCGAGCTGGCAGCCCCTAACGGTCTGAAGGATCTCCGGGACGAGCGAGGCACGGGTTCGACCTCGTTTACGGGGATGCCGGCAACGACAACCTCAGGCAGACCCCTGGCACGATCTGCTGCACGGGAGGGTGGCGACCACGCGCCCTCCGACGGCGTCGGTTTCGACGGCCTGAACTGCGGGGCCGGCTCGGACACCCGCCCGCTCCTGTGCGAAGGCCCCTTCGGGTTCGAGGAACCAACCCCGCCCTGGGAAAGTCCTTGGCTCGCTGGGGCCCACCAGCTCTCGTCAAACTTGCGGAGCCGGACCGGAAAGGGATAGCGTTTCGGGGCAACGATCGGTCCGATGCCCGCCCGAGTCGGGAGACATCGAATGAAGGCTGGTCGGCTTCCCCCCCGTCTTTTGGCGTGCCTGGGCCTCGCGGGACTCCTTGTCGGCCTCCTGGCCATGCCTTCGGCGCTCGCCGATGGCGGGCCCACCATCAGCTCGTTCAGCCCGACATGCGGCCCGGTCGGGACCAGCGTGGACGTCAACGGGAACAACTTCCAGGGCGCGATCC
>WNFZ01004835.1_pt1 | contig 12428 bp, 17 predicted proteins | sample 5400081 | NCBI WGS metagenome assembly WNFZ01 (sample SAMN13153365, study PRJNA577476) | soil metagenome | isolation source: 80 cm soil or saprolite under grassland replicate 1 | place: USA:California | collected 2016-06-15
TTGAACATCTACGGCATACCGTACTCGTTTGCCCATATCGCACTCTTGAGGCTGCCAGCCAATTCCCCAGCGGGTACGGCTTGGGGCTTGCAGGGTTGCATGGTATGCGGACGAGGTCGAGGCGTGGATCGCTTCACGCCCGCGCGTCTCGCGACGCGCAGCATGACAAACTCCTTTTAAGGGGTAGGGGGCACCGGAGGTGCACACTTCGGTGCCCTTCTTTGTGTTTTTTCATCCTGCCGCAAACTAGTGCACCTTTCGGCTTGCCACGACTAAGGCTGTTCTTGAAACATTTTGTGGCGGACGGTTTCTTACTGCGCAAATGGCTGCGTAAGCGTCCAAAGATCGATTGCCGACACTGGCACACCGCGGTCGAGAAATCGGTTGCGGCGGGCGCACACCTTAGCATGTCTGCCATTCGCTCTGTGGTGTGCGGGGTGTCAACTATTAGATACGGCAGCGCGCCGCAAGTCAGGAGGGCAAATCCATCCGTCATCAATCAACCATGGAGAGGAACTCTTGCCGCGTCAGCGGATTATCGCAGAAGCAGCCCAGCATTCGGCTCGTGACCACGTCTGTGCCAGGCTCGTGCACGCCGCGATCGGTCATGCAGTGATGCGTGGCCTTTATAATAATCCCAACGCCTTGGCGTTTTAGGACATCGTTGATCGTGTTGGCAATTTGCGCCGTCAGCTTTTCCTGAATCTGGAGACGCTTAGCGTACGCCTCAATCACCCGGGCGAGCTTGCTGATACCAACGACACGACCACTCGGAACGTACCCAACCGATGCCCAGCCGATGATTGGCGCCAAGTGATGCTCGCAATGGTTTTCAAAACGGATGCCGCGGAGGACGATCATTTCGTCATAGCCTTCGATTTCTTCGAAGGTCTTGTGGAGGATCAGCGCTGGATCCTGGGAGTAGCCCATGAAGAATTCCTCAAACGCGCGCGTGACTCGTGCAGGAGTATCGCAACAGGCTGAAACTGACCGGTGCCTGGCATCATTCCGCAAACCCGCGCCAGTCCGTACCGGACTTTGTGCTCTGCAACCTCGGACCTCCGACGCGAATGATCGGTGCCCAGCTCGGTGCATCGCTGGCTGGAAATCTATCTTCCGAGGCCAGCCCGACGCTCGATTTGATCGTGATTGGCTTCGATGAGCCTGACCTTAGGTCTATTTCCAGACAGCTCCCTGGACCCGCTCGCTACGCTGCTTACGGTTTGGACGAATGTTCGACCAGTGCAAATGCTCATTGCAGCCTCCATCGAATCTAGCGCCTCGGACACGAGGAACAATTTCGCCTAGGTGATACTGAGATTTGTGACAATCTCCCATCTCCGGAGGATATGAACTCAACACTCCGTGACCCCGTAGTCATTTAATGCGGGGCAGGGTCCCGTATTGGTGAAATGGTGGAGGTGATGACAGCGTCCACTCCAGCGTTGTCGCGCCTGCGCCCCAAGGGTTGTCGGCTGCCTTCTCCTTTCGGACGAACGCATAACCGATACCGGCGAGAAACACGATAAAGCCTAAAGCGGAGATATAAGAGCCGATCGATGAGATGTAGTTCCAGTCGGCAAAGGCGGTCGGATAATCCGCAACCCGTCGTGGCATTCCGGCAAGTCCGAGGAAATGTTGCGGGAAGAACACAAGGTTGACGCCGACGAAGGTCAGCCAGAAATGCAGCTTGCCCAGAAATTCCGAATAGGTGTAGCCGGTCATCTTCGGGAACCAGTAGTACCAGCCTGCGAAGATGGCGAATGTTGAGCCGAGCGAGAGCACATAATGAAAGTGCGCCACCACGTAATAGGTGTCCTGGACCATGCGATCGATGCCCGGATTAGCGAGCACCACGCCGGTGACGCCGCCGACAGTGAACAGGAAGACGAACCCGATAGCCCAAAGTTGGGGGGTGCGGAACTCGACGGAGCCGCCCCACATAGTGGCGATCCAGGAGAATATCTTGATACCGGTCGGCACCGCAATCACCATACTTGAGACGGCGAAGAAGGCCTGGGCGCTAGTCGATAAACCGACTGTATACATGTGGTGGGCCCAGACAATCATGCCGATACTCATAATAGCCAGCAACGCATAGACCATGCCGAGATAGCCGAACACCGGTTTGCGGCTGAACGTCGCCACGACATGGCTGATGATGCCGAAGCCGGGCAGGATCATGATGTAGACTTCCGGATGACCGAAGAACCAGAATAGGTGCTGGAACAGCACCGGATCGCCGCCGCCTTCTGGGCTGAAGAATGTCGTCCCGAAATTTCGATCGGTGAGCGCCATGGTGATCGCACCCGCTAGCACAGGTAAAACCAACAGCAACTGGACCGTTGTTACCAGGATCGACCACACGAATAGCGGCATCTTGAACATGGTCATACCAGGCGCGCGCATATTGAAGATCGTCGTGATGAAGTTGATGGCGCCCAGTATCGACGAGGCGCCTGCGAGGTGCACTGCCAGAATGATAAAATCAATCGACGGGCCCGGGTGACCGCTGGTCGACAACGGCGGGTACAGCGTCCATCCACTGCCAGCGCCACTCATGCCGGGCTCACCTTCGAAGAACATCGAGCTTAGCAGGAGAGTGAAGGAAGCCGGCAGGAGCCAAAATGAGATGCTATTCAAACGCGGGAACGCCATATCCGGCGCTCCAATGAGGAGTGGAACCATCCAATTACCGAAGCCCCCGATCAGCGCCGGCATCAGCACGAAGAAGATCATGACGAGGCCGTGCGCAGTTACGGCCACGTTATAGACGTGTGGACCCGAGACGATCTGAAGGCCGGGTTCTTGTAGTTCTGCTCGTATCAAGATCGAAAACGCGACACCAATCAGTCCAGCGGAGACCGCAAACACAAGGTACATTGTCCCGATGTCCTTGTGGTTCGTCGCATAGACGTAGCGCCGCCAACCCGTCGGATGGCCGGGCGCCTCATGCGAAGCAGGAACTATCGCGGTTGTCGTCATGTGTGGACCTTCTTTAGCGGGCTCGATGCGATGGTCGGCATCATTCCGCGCCACAAGTGTTAGTACCACCTCATTGCGCATTCGTCCGAGGGCCTTTGCAGCGGGTTATTCGACCCACGCTGCCACAAATCCAACGGTGCACGGCCGTCCAAGCTTTCGCGTGCTCTCCCTCGGCCCAGTGACTACGTAACGCAGCTTGAGGCTCACGCGTAGGACCGTTTGGCTGCTGCGGCGTCACGCCGTTCTCCCTCCTCTGCGCTTCCGATCCCAGAGTACCACCGCACGCAATGGGCCGTGCTCCTCCCGCCAATGTTCAACCAGAATTGATGGCGGTCCAAATTCGGACTCCCTTGGCAACGTGCCTTGCTTCGAATCATTGCTTGCGGTCAATGTAGCTTGCTTGAGACCGAAATCGACCAATCGAGCGCTTGACCCATCCCATGTGGCTCTCCCCGGCCGGCTGCTCTTAGATTGCCGTTTGCACGGCATTCCGCAATTCGGAAATTACTACCCGTTCGAACCAGGGATGCCTTCGCATCCACACTACGCTGCGCCAACTTGGATGCGGCAGCGGGAAGAATTGGGGTGCGTACTCTGAAAATGCTTGGACGATCTCCGTCATTGAGTTCTTTCGCTTTGATGCCAAATAATGTCGTTGGGCGTGCTGACCCAACAGAAGCGTCAACCGGATATCCGGAAGGTGCTTGAGCAGACGCTTGTGCCAAAGCGGCGCACATTCGCGGCGGGGCGGCTTATCGCCTCCGTTTTCTCCAGCCCCCGGATAACAAAATCCCATCGGGAGAATTGCAACTGTCGCTGCATCGTAGAAGACGGAACGGTCTAGTTGTAACCAGTCACGCAGGCGATTACCGCTTGCATCATTCCAAGGTATGCCACTCTGATGGACTTTGCTCCCCGGCGCTTGACCGATGATCAAAAGTCGAGCGGAGCTCGCCAGCTGTAAAACGGGTCGGGGGCCGAACGGCAAATCGGCTTCACAGATCCGGTAAGCACGAACTTCACGCAATAGACGCGTCAAGGTCATTCAGCATTACCTGGGGTAGCGCACGACTAATTCCTGTACGCCGGGCATGGTGCACAATTGCTCGGTTACGCGACTGCGAGGATCAGGAGAGACAGGACGAGCGGTATGGCTCACAAGACACTGATCCATCGGATCGCATAGTCCAATACCCACGCCGTCGTGGGGAGGCAGCCAGGCGTTCAGGCGAATACGATCATTGGCGGCGCTCAAGCTTCTCACGAGAGTGTACGAGCTTCCTGCATAGCTGCATCCTGCGCGGTTGACGAACGAGTCCGCTCGCGGCAGTCCTAGTCTAGGCTGCCGGCAAGGCCGTCTTCTTTCACTTGGTCTGGCGTCCCAACAGAAAGTCCCTTAGCACAACGGCGTCGTTATGAAACTCGTCGTGAGCCGAGAACACGAGCGTGATCGGACCTCGTCTTGCCAGGGCACGTAGCTTGGTCAGCTGCTCAGGATGCTCGTGGACCTCAGCAGCGTAGCGGCTGCGAAATTCCTGCCAGCGGGCGGGATCGTGGCCAAACCATTTCCGCAACGCGGTGCTGGGCGCGATGTCCTTGATCCATTCATCGATGGCAGCGTCTGCTTTCTTGACCCCGCGAGGCCACAGTCGGTCGACCAATATGCGGGTGCCATCGTGTGCAGCAGGGGGCTCGTAGGCTCGCTTGAGCTTGACATCATCCGCCGCGATTCTCTTGCTCATCAGCTCACTCCGAAAGATATAAGCAGCATTTCAGACGGTTTTCTTTAGTGCACGACCTTTATGCATCGCAATATGGTCGGTCTTGGCACTCTTGATTTCGTATTGCGGATCATCCTTGTTCGCATGGTGGGTATATCCTTTGTAATCGACATCCTTTTTGTGCACCTTGATGATTGTGCCGCTGACGCGCCCGGCTTCCGAGTTCCAGGTCACGAGATCGCCGACGTTGAATCGCTTCATCAGCATGAACCTCCGGCCGCGGTTTCGACTCCGTACGTCGGGGAAGCCGAGCCTTGGGCCGCGCCGCCGGACGGCTCCCTGCCAGTCAATATCGCCGCCCGACTATGTCAATCCTCAGGCGAGTCATAGTATGCTTGGTGCCTTTCCGCATACGCTCGATCCGCGGTCATGGTTGACTGTATTAGGGGACTGTCTTTAACTTTCTGGCGGTCGATATCGAGGTGCATCAGTTTACGCGCCCAATCGATCTCTCGGACTGAGCGCGGCGAGATCAAGACCCTCTCTCCGGGCCACCAGTTCCTGGTATCGACGGTGATGTAACGAATTCTCCAGTCGGCATCATCCACGATAAAATCCTCGACATGACCTATCTCGCCGTCGGTGGCATGGATATGGTACCCGGTGACTGCTTTGATGCTGCGGAGATGCGGGTTACCTTCTTTTGGCTGAGTATCAGCGCTACCCGGATCGCGCGGTGTTGACCAAAGCGGCGCGACAAATGGCGTGGCCATGGCGTTCATGCTGAAATTGCTGCCGCCCCAATAGGGATCCCACCCGTAGTAATCGTAGACATGGGTCTCGATCTGCCGTGATACAGGTTGATCCGTGTCGACATCCGGACTTTCCTGGACTTGTTGCATCGTCAGTTTGACGGGGAAGTGGCGCAGCGCCCAATCGGGTTGACCCAGAGCCGAAAGCGGCAGAAGGACTTTGCGACCAGGGAGCCAATTGCCGGTGTCGACGACCAGCCATCGGATGAGCCAGCCGACATCCTCAAACAGCAAGTCGCTAACGATCCCGAGCCGGCCATCGCTGGCCTCAATGGCATAGCCGTTGATTGCCGATGCATCCCACAACATTGCTCACTCCTCTAAGCCGATATGTACCGCCGATCGGTTGGCATCTCTTTGATCCGGCATGTTGCCGCGGGTGCGACAACGCAGCTGGGATCCAGCGCTTCTAATCATCGGCTGCTTCTTTGGGCGTATGGCTATCGCCATCCTGACAGTTATACGTGGATGCCTGAGCTGTTGACGGACTTCTTGTGGGCTGTCCAATTTGTAGCATCCAACACTGCGATACCGGCACGGGCACATTCCTCATCTTGTTCGTTTGTAGGCGCACCGCAGACCCCGCATGCCCCTTCGAGAGCGTCCCCGTGGATAATGGGTAGACCGCCTCGTCGCCCGTCAGGGGTAACCATTTTGCCTCCCGCAGCTCCGTATCGGCGGGTCGCCATTAGGCGCTCAGCCAACTCCTCGCTTGGGCGACCTATCACCGCGGCGGCAATAGCCTTTCCGATGGATCCGCGATCCACGTCCCATTTAGCACCATCCATTCGATTCAATGCAATAAGGCGGCCATCGACATCGCAGACGGCAATGCTGATGTCGACGCGAAGCTCTCGTGCTTTGGCGATTCCACCGTCAATGATCCGTCTTGCCTCGGAAAGGGTAAGCATCGGGTCCTCCATCTTGTGACGATCGGCCTTGTGTAAGTGCGCACGGACTCTACACGGCTTTCATGAGGGAGCACCCTTCTGCAGTCTTGCGCGCGAGCAACAAGGAGGAGTAAGGCTGTCAAAGGGGCACACAACCGCAGCCCTTCGAACCGGCGCTACCGCCGAGGAATTGATGGAGGCGATCTGGGTTGCTGCAGAGATGCGAGCCGGCGCAGCCTATGCCCACTCGACGCTGATGCTGGCCACGCTCGCCGAAGAGGAAGGCAGAGAGAGAAGAGTCGATCTGCATGATGACCGCGGATCGCATCAAGCAGGCGTGATCATTGCATCGTGGGCTTTCGGTGACAAGGCACGCAGTTTGGGATCGAATGAGATTAACAGTCGACGCGACCTCTCGAGATCTGGAGACAGACCGACTATCGGACCGGTGGCCGCTTAGGTCGATGCCGAAGAATTGAAGTACGCACCAGGTACGACGGATCAAACTCCGCCATGATCTGCAATGCGGCTCTGTCCAGAATCCTTATCTGATGACCATCCACGACAATCAAGCCTTCGGCCTTGAGTTCGCTGAGCATCCGGTTCACGTGAGGTGCGCTCAGCCCGACGGCATCGCCGATGCTTTCCTGCGACAGCGGTATTTCAAAGGAGTTTTCGGAAGCGCATCCAACGGCCCGCAGTCGGGTATGCATCTCCATGATAAAATGAGCGATCCGCTCGAGCGGCGACCGGCGGCCAATATTGACGAGATGGTGAGCAGACATCGCCGCCTCATGCGCTGCGAACCAGATGACCGCCATTGCGATGTTTGTCCTCTTTTGACAAAGATCGACAAACGCTTCGAATTTGATGTGATGCAGGCTCATCTTGGTGACGGCCATGACCGAAAAGATCGCGTGGTCGAAGAAGCACGCCGGAAAGCCGATAATATCTCCTGGCAACAGAGTGTTAATTATCTGTCGTCCGCCTTTGTGCATGAGCGTGTAGCGGATTGCAAACCCAGTCTCGATAATATCCAATCCCGTGTATTCATAACCTTCGACGACAATATCTTTCCCCTTCTTGACGGTAAGCCTTCGATCGAGCACTTGACCGAGCGCCTTTAGATCGTCGCTGTCGAGCGGCGCGTGTGCCCTGAGCTTGACGACGAATGGGTGATCGTCAATGGATTGTCCTTTCGTGATGCTAAGATCTGGAAGTTGTTTGCTCATTGGCAGCTCCTTTGAAGCACCACAATTGATTGCGTAGGGGCCGAACGTTGTCTAAGCATAATGTCCGCAGGTAAAAATCTGGAGCCTTGAACCGCGCTGGTCAGGTGACCTCATCCGCGCGCAGGGGCTCAGCGCGTCATCTGGCCGACACCGCCCCATCCAGACGGGATCAAAGGGCGCCAGGTTCGCCGAACGTTGGAGGTCGCGCGTTCCTCATCACGACGTTGTCCAGGGCCATAGCGGACAAGGCAGCGGCGCCAAACCCTGAACCAATGGCCCACTCCCAATGGAAGCTGTGGGTCAGTGTCGGGTTCGGCCTTTGGGTATTTTTTTGCCCTGGGGTGGGGTATCAAGGCACCACGAGCATCAAGCTGCGCTCCAACATGGATGTATCCCTTCATTCCTGAACGATTGATGGGTGGACCTTGAGCACTTTTAAATTACGAGTGCAGCCCTGCAGGGTCCGCCATTCGATGGACTGCGCCTCGGAAAGCCCGACAAGCGCCGCACCTACCGGCGTCATCACCGAAACTTTGCCAACCTTAACGTCAGCTGCCGCAGGATAGACAAGCTGTACCGTCCTGATCTGATTGGTCAGGCCATAGTGAAATTCAACCCATAGTGACGACATCGCAGGTCATATCCGCATCCACGAGACTCGCACGTTCGATCTCGCCGAGCAAAAACTCAGCGACTTCCGTGCCGTGACGTCTTACGCGCCGCAAGCGCGGGGCGTTAAATGAGACGGAACGCCTCCGCGCGCAGAGTTCACGGACAGAATTTTTAGGAAAAGGGATCACCCCACGGGACACAAATCCCGGGGTTTACTCGCCGAAGATCAGGCGATCCGTGCGAGCGTAAGATGCAGTATGGGTCATAATTCGCATGAAACGGCATCTAAGGTCGATCCGGTGCCTTGTCAAGGCCGCGAAGTTTACGAACAATATCGCAGCAGCCGCTTTCGGTCTGGCGCGCTGTACCTGCCCCGGCGTGGCTCTAAACTGCGATCCCCGATGGCACTTGATCCGTGGTCGCCCAAAGGGCCACTGCAGGCATTGAGCAGATCCATAGAGGCCGAATTTGAGTAGGACACGTGTGGGCCCGGCCGCTGCCTACGTTCTGCCCCCGCATGATCGGCGGTCAGAACTATCCCCGTGCCGGCAAGCCGCACTGTGTTGTACCAATTTAGGTTCTTTGGGACTGAGCGGCACTTTCCTTCTGCGATACCAGATTTTGAGAGACAACAACGTTTGCGGGAATATCAATGGTCCAGTGAACGCCTTCTCGGAGGAATTCAAGCGAGACATTTGCCGAAAGGGATCGCGCGGTCATTTGCTCGATGATCACGCGACCAAATCCTTTGGTCGAGGGCATGGTGACAGAGGGACCACCGTGCTCGGATCAACTCAACGCAAACCGCGTGAGCTCTTGCTGCCACCTGATTAAAACGAAACCATTCGGTACAGAAAGAGCCCCATATTTGATCGCGTTCGTCGCGAGTTCATGCAGAGCCAAGCCCAAGGCTTCTGCCGCTTGTGGCTTGAGAGTGACTTTGGGGCCTTCTGTCTTGACCCGAGAACCGTCGATCTCGGTAAACGGAGCGAGTTGCGATCGCACAAGCGATGCGGGATCCGTGCCCACCCACTGTCGACTGACGAGGAGGTCGTTTGCGCTGGCCAGTCCGCTTATACGGGTTGAAAATGCGATGTCGAAGGCACGAAAATCAGCGACATGCTGCGCAGTATGTCGTGCGATTGCCTGTACGATTGTCAAAAGATTTTTGTTGCGATGGGCCTGCTCATGCATCAGAAGGCCAATATGCGCTTCTGCATTCTTACGCTCGATGGAAGCTTGGCTAAGTGCGCGCGAAACCACATTGATTTCTCGTAGTGCGGACGAGATCGCGGAAACGCGCTCGCCTCGCCCGAGCCCCGCCGCAGCCTGCACCATGCTTAATACAGGACGAGTTAGATAGCGACCAAGCAGAAGAGCGACTATAGCGGAGAGCGTGAGGAATGACATACCTGCTATCCCGAAGATCAACCATGACCGCCTCAACGGAGCCTCGATAACCTCCAACGGCGCTGAAGTTTCAATCACCCAATCTGAGATTGACGAACGCGCAAAGCCCGTGAGGGCGAGGTGGCCTTTGAGATCCCGCGTTCGCGCTACCTTCGACTCGCCGCTCACGCCGCGCTCGAGTACGCGTGACGGCGCGCGTGTTCCAACGACAGACCCATGATCGTTGGATCGGGCTAGAAACACGCCGCTCTGGTCGACAATCGAGGCCACCCAATGAGCTGATTGCACGTCCTCCTGGAGGACCTTGGCCATGAGCAGCGGGTCAAAACTACTGGCCATCACCGCGGTGACCGATCCGTTTCGTATTACCGGAACGTATATGGCGAATGCGAAGCGCATCGAAAATTCATCAGTGATAAGATCTGAGACTATTGACCTTTCACTGTCCGCCACTTTTCTGACGTTTGGGTCAAGCCGATTAGACAGTCGCGTTCCATAGGAGACAGCGGTATTGAGTATTTCGTAGAGCGAAGCGACGTCAAATACAATAACATCTGACTTCAGGTATTCCGCGACCTGCTTAGCTTCCTCGTAAAATTCTGACAGGCGTTCGCGAGTGAGGAGCGGCGATGTTGCGAGTGTCTGCAGCGCATGCAGTCTGCCCTCGAGCTCACGATCTACCGCTGCCCGTGCTTCCCGTGCGGACACGTTGACGCGCAACTCATAGCGACCCCTCTCTGCGACCCCGAAGCTGTAGATGAGGAAGGCGCAGAATAAAAGGACCGGGGTAACGACCGCGATTCCAAGGAAGATCAACAACGTCGAAATTGAAAGGCCGTCCTTCGCAAGCTCACGGAGCCTGCGGCGCGACGGGGCGGGATCGTTGGGGGCCTGCATAGTCGATGCGTTGGTGGACGGGTTCCGATAAATTTCAAGTCGCGGATTATCGAATATTCGTCGATTACCGCGGGCTCGTGGACCGTAGAACATCGACCCTCCGAGGCCAAGTGGTTTTAGTGGCACCTCCCTTACAGTGCCGGGCGTGGAACTCATGATCGGGCGTCTAATTTCGAAAGCATTGCGCAGACGCAATAATCGAGGGCCTGGTGTTGCCAGATAGAATCATATGTAATCTCAGCGCCAGCAGCGAACCGACAATGTTATCGAAAGCGAGAATCTATCCGCCGCCCACGTCGTCATGCGGTCAACTACACATGGATCCATCCGCGGTGGGTCGAAAGTTGGCTCCAGAACTTTCAGACTGGACAAGGTTATCTCGGGTCGCGATCATGCCGCGCGTGGTCGCGATGGACCGTCGACTACTACGAGGTGGCGCCGTGAGCCCCGATGTTGATCGGTTTTATCGGACCCTGGTGCGCGAAGCACCCGACGCCATCATCTACGCAGATGCGGGAGGTCTCGTAGCCTTCTGGAACGACGCCGCCGAAAGAATTTTTGGCTTTTCGGAAGCGGAAGCCGTGGGGAAATCACTCGACATCATCATCCCGGAAACTCTCCGGCAACGACACTGGGACGGGTACGCGGCGACAATGCGGACTGGAAAGACTCGCTACGGTGCCGGAGATGTTCTTGCGGTTCCAGCGTTGCGGAAGGGTGGCGCACGCATTTCGATCGAATTCACCATTGTCCCTTTTGCTGACCGGACGGGTCGAATACTCGGAATTGCAGCGATCCTACGCGACGTCACCAAGCAGTTCGAGGAAATGAAGGCACTGCGAAAGGAACTGGCGACCTACCGAACAGCCGCCCGACCTGCTGCCGCGACGCCAGGGTTGTTGCCATGATCTTCGATGACTGCGCTCCCCACTTTTTGCGGGTTAACGTATAAAGCAAGTGAATGAAACTAGAAGAGAGCGCCCCAGTTATGCCTGTTAAGACAAAACTGCATGGACCCTTTCCAGCCGCACGAGCGCATGTGGATGAGCTCCTTGACGAGGCTCTCAATGAGACATTTCCCGCTAGCGATCCCGTCGCCATCAATATCGAACGTCGGTCAGACCAACGTGCGGGCGTGTCGGGGCGCGAGTCTCGCGACCCGTTCGCCGACGCCTACGGTGAGGACTAGCTGTCGTGCCATCTCGGCACGAACCGAGCCGGCTCGGTTCCTGGAGTTCGAACTGTGAGAAAGAAATTCGAGGTCGGCGATCACGTGACCTGGAACTCCGAGGCGGGGGCACCTCAGTGGGAGCATCGCTGGAATCCACACCAAGGATTTAAACTACAAAGGATACGTCCACTATGCGAGCAATGATCCTCAATAGGAGATCAAGAGCGACAAGACGGATCACATCGCCTTACATGACAGGGATTGAGCTCGCCAAGGGTTGAAGAAGCGAGGCATCGAACCGGCCATCTCGTCAATAGTGCTATTTAAAGCGGTAGATCGAACCTGCGCCAGACGACAGCAGCGGGATTGCCTCTTGTCACCCTGAAAGTCGTCTCGCCGTCCGTTCGACGGAATTCAAGGTCAAAGATCTGATCTCCGATCCTGAGGTCAAATACTGCGATCTCGCTTAGCCAGTCCGGCAGCACCGGATCGACACAGATTATGCGGCGCGCCGCATCGGGCCGCGCGCCGAGGATCGACTGAAGCAGCAAGAAGATGGAGCCTGCTGCCCATGCCTGCGGGACGTTGGCGCCAAGATATTGCACGGGAAAGTTGGCGTTGGTTTGCTCGATTCCGGCATAGAGTTCCGGAAGCTGCTGCATGACGAAATAGCTGGTCGCGTTGATGATGCTGTAAGC
>WNFZ01007033.1_pt1 | contig 12428 bp, 10 predicted proteins | sample 5400081 | NCBI WGS metagenome assembly WNFZ01 (sample SAMN13153365, study PRJNA577476) | soil metagenome | isolation source: 80 cm soil or saprolite under grassland replicate 1 | place: USA:California | collected 2016-06-15
TCATCACCGGGATCAGCATGAAGTGCTGGTGCACCATGCCGATCCCCTGGTCGATCGCGTCCTTGGCCGAGCCGAACGAGACCTTCGCGCCGTCGATGCGGATCTCGCCCTCGTCCGGCTTGTAGAGGCCGTAGAGGATGTTCATCAGCGTCGACTTCCCGGCGCCGTTCTCGCCCAGGAGCGCGTGCACCTCGCCCTTGCGCAGGTCGAAATCGACGTCATCGTTCGCGAGCACGCCCGGGAACTGCTTCGTGATACCCCGCATCTCGAGAACGGTGGAGGCTTCCACTGCGGGGGATTCTATGAGGGAGCGGAGGGCGCTTGTCCAGCTAGAGCGACGCCGGGACCTGGACCTCACCCGCGATGATCCGCTGCTTGAGCTCGTTCATCTTGTCGATGAACTCCTGCGGAACCGCCGGGTTGATCTTGCCGACAGACATGCCCCCGTTGGCCAGCGTGAACTGCAAGTCCTGGTTGCCCTTGAACTTGCCGTCCATGGTGGTCTTGATCACGTTGTAGACGCCGAGATCGACACGCTTGACCCCGCTCGTCAACACGCGCTTGGCGTCGTTGTACTGGTCCTTGTCCACGCCGATGCCCCAGATGCCGTGCTGGGCGGCGGCCGTCAGCGTGCCGAGGCCGCAGCCGCCCGCGACCTGGAAGAGCACCTGTGCGCCCTGGCCGATCTGGTTCTCAGCGACCGTCTTGCAGAGATCCGACTTGACGAAGTCGCCCGAGTAGCCGACCAGCACCTGAATGTTCTTGTTGTAGAGCTTGGCGCAGTACTTGTAGCCGGCGATCCAGATGTCCACCGGGGGGATGTGCAGGCCACCGACGGCGCCGATCACCTGCTTGCCGCCTTTCTTCTTCGCCATCTCGGCGGCCAGATAGCCGACGAGGCAGCCGGACTGGTTCGCCGCGAAATCGAGCCCCATGACGTTTGTGTGGTTCTTCTTCAGGACGCTGCCGGTGATGCACTTGGCCGCGCCCTTGGCGCAGTAGTCGGTGATCGCGAACTTCGAGCCCGGGAACTTGTCCGCGATCGTCTCCAGCGTGTCGGCGAGCAGGAATCCCGCCGCGATCGTGATGCCGGCGTGGCGCCGGACGGCTTGCGTCATATTGGGGACGTAGTCCGAGGTCGAGTTCGACTGGAGCGGGAGCGTCGTGATTCCGAGCGACCGCTTCGCCTTGTTGAGGCCTTCGAGCTGCGACTGGTTGAACGAGCGGTCGTTGAACTTGCCGATGTCGCTGACGAGGGCGGCCAGGAACTCGTTGCCGCCGGCCGTCGAGGCCGCCTTCTTGCTGCTCGAGCCGCAGGCCGCGACGAGCACCACCACGGCGATGAACAGAGCGGCTGCGCGGGCAACCCTCATGCCCTCCTGTTCTAGCAGACGAAGGGCGGGCATGACGCCCGCCCTTCGTCGCATGGTGACGAGTGCTGCTTAAAGCTTCGTCGGGACCTTCAGCTTGCCCTTGATGATCCGCACCTTGATCTTGTTCATCGCGGTGATGAACTTCTTCGGCACCGCGGGGTTGATCTTGCCGACGGACATGCCGCCGTTGGCCAGGGTGAACTGCAAGTCCTTGTTGCCCTTGAACTTGCCGGCCTTCGTTTGCTTGATGACGTTGAAGACCCCCAGGCCAACCTTCTTCACGCCCGAGGTCAGAATGCGCTTGGCGTCCTTGTACTGGTCCTTGTCCACGCCGATGCCCCAGATGTGAGCCTGGGCAGCGGCGGTGAGGGTGCCGAGGCCGCAACCACCGGCGACCTGGAAGAGCACCTTCGCGCCCTGGGCGATCTGGTTCTCCGCGACCGTCTTGCAGAGGTCGGACTTGACGAAGTCGCCCGAATACCCGACCAGCACTTGGATGTTCTTGTTGTAGAGCTTGGCGCAGTGCTTGTAGCCGGCGATCCAGATGTCCACCGGCGGGATGTGCAGGCCGCCGACGGCGCCGATCACCTGCTTGCCGCCCTGCTTCTTGACCATCTCGGCGGCCAGGTAGCCGACGAGGCAGCCCGACTGGTTCGCCGCGTAGTCGAGCCCCATGATGTTCTTGTGGTTGTTCTTCAGGACGCTGCCGGTGATGCACTTCTTAGCGCCCTTCGCGCAGTAATCGGTGATCGCGAACTTCGAATTCGGGAACTGGTCGGCGATCGTCTCGAGCGAGTCGGCGAGCAGGAAGCCCGCAGCGATCGTGATGTTCGACTTCGCCCTCACCGCCGAGTTGAGATTCGGAATGTAGTCCGAGGACGAATTCGACTGCAGCGGCTTGATCTTGATCTTCAGTTCCTTCTGGGCCCGCTTCAACCCTTCGAGCTGCGACTGGTTGAACGAGCGGTCGTTGAATTTGCCGATGTCGCTGATGAGCGACGCCAGGAACGTGGCATTGCTCACTTTCGGCGACGCCTGGCTCGAGCTGCTGCCGACAAGGGCAGCAACCCCCGCCAGCAGAACCACCACGAGCGCAGCGGCAAAGATGGACGTACGTCGTGAAACCCTCACATGCCCTCCCTCATTGAAAACGCGCCTGTCGTTGTGAAAAGACGACCGATGCTAACCCGAAGTTAGTGGCGGCATGTCAATTAGGCGTCCCGCGCGCGTGTATCCGACCCGGAGCCGCCGCTGGATCAGGGAGACCGACGCCGTTTGCGTCTGGACGACGACCTCGATCGCCTTGTCCAGGAGCGGATCCTCGTCGGGGTCGAACTCTCCATCGGGCAGCTCGCTGTCCTCCGCCTGGGCCTGCGGCGCCTCGAGCAGCGACTCGTCGAGCTCCTGCTCGCGCTGGCCGCGGCACTGCTCGACGACGAGCGCGATCTCCTCTTCGCTCACGTAAGCGCCCTGGAGTCGTTGCAGGCGCGAGGTGCCGAGCGGCTTGAAGAGCATGTCGCCCTGGCCGAGCAGGCTCTCCGCGCCCGCCTGGTCGAGGATCACGCGCGAGTCGGTCTGGCTCGAGACCGCGAAGGCGATCCGGCTGGGCACATTCGCCTTGATCATCCCGGTGATCACGTCCACCGAGGGGCGCTGGGTGGCGAGCACGAGGTGGATGCCGACCGCGCGCGACTTCTGCGCGAGCCGGATGACCGCGTCCTCCACCTCCTGCGGCGAGATCATCATCAGATCGGCGAGCTCGTCGATCACGACGAGCAGGTACGGCAGCGACGGCTCCCCGCGGGAGCGGAACGCGCGGTTGGCCTCCGGCAGGCTCCGGGCGCGCACGGCGGAGAGACGCTCGTAGCGGCGCTCCATCTCGGCGACCACGTTGCGCAGCACGGCCGCCGCCTCCTTCGGGCTCGAGACGACGGGCGTGAGCAGGTGCGGGATCGACTCGTAGTAGCCGAGCTCGATCCGTTTCGGGTCGATCAGGATCATGCGCACGTCGTCCGGGGTTGCGCGCAGCAGCGTTGAGGTGAGGATCGTGTTGATGCAGCCCGACTTTCCCGAGCCGGTCGTGCCCGCGATCAGGATGTGCGGCATTCGCGCGAGGTCGGTCCAGACCGCCTGGCCGGAGATGTCCTTGCCGAGCCAGACCGAGAGCGGGCTCGAGGTCGGCGGCAGGTCCTCGTAGACGTCGCCGAGGGTGACGAGGTTCGGGCTGGTGTTGGGGAGCTCGACGCCCACCGCCTGCTTCCCGGGGATCGGCGCGAGGATGCGGATCTCCGTCGTCGCGAGCGCATAGGAGAGGTCGTCCTTGAGGCCCGCGACCTTGGAAACCTTGGTGCCGGGCGCAAGCTGGAGCTCGTAGCGCGTGACGCGGGGGCCGGAGATCTGGCCGATCACCGTTGCGTCCACGCCGAAGTTCGCGAGAGTCTGGACGAGGGCTTCGGCGATGCGGGCGCTGTGGTCGGCGTCGGGACCGGCTCCCGGCGCCGAGCGGCGCAGCAGCTCCCGGTCCGGCAGGCGGTAGTCGGCTGTGGGCCGGCCGCCGGTCTCGAAGAGCGTCGCCTGGTCGGGCTCGGGCTCCTCGATCAGGAGAGGCGAAGGCTCGCCTTCCGAGACGAGCTCGGGGAACTCGTGGACGACATCCACCGGCGGGCCCTGCGGCTTCGGCACCGGCGCTGCGCCCTCGATCACGCGCAAGGGAGGCGCGGCCTCCGGACGCCGGTCGAGCGAGCGGCGGGCGGCGCGGTGCACCGCACGACCGGAATCGCGCAGCATCGCTCCCGCCGAGGCGCCGGTTACGAGCAGGGCTCCTGCGAGCAGCGTCAGCACGCCGACGAGCGCGACGCCAGTGCCGCCGAGAGCGAGCCCGAGGCCCCCGCCGAGAACCGTGCCGATGTAGCCGCCCTGGTCCTTGCCGAGGGTGATCATCAGGCCGAAAGCGAGGACTGCGACCCCTGTGCGGAAGGGCCGCACGTCGACGAGGTCGCTGCGCGCGACCATCAGCGCGCCCACGATTGCCAGCGCGGCGGGTAGCCCCCATGCGGCGCCGCCGACGACCGCGTCCAGGCCTTCGGCGATCCAGAGGCCGACGTAGCCCCCGTTCCAGCCCGCCCAGATCACGGCGCCGAGAAAGCAGCCCAGCGCGAGCAGCCCGAGCCCGATCAGCTCAGGGTGCTGGTGCCCGCGCCCCTTGCGCTCGCGCTGTTTGCGCTTGACGCGAGAGGGCACGCGCGGCTTGAGCGTACGTCTCTTCCGACGGCGCGCCATCGGGCGCCTGCTTCGACGCCTGGCCGTGCTTCCCTGCGGAGGTCGGCGCTAGACGGTCGATGCCACGATCTCGCGCGCTCGGCTGCGCGATCTGGCGTGTCTGGGCCGCTTCCGTCCGGCAAAGACGGGCGCAGCCGGCCTCCGCCGGTCGTCCGCTTCCCACCGCCGGGCCGGCACCGATGCTGCCAGCATCGCCACCGTCCCGTCGCTGTGCCCCAGAGCTGCCAGCTCGCGCCCCGAGTCGGACGATCTCATGGCATCACCCATCTAGGCCGGCGCGAGCCCGCGGCCGACCTCGCGCGCGGCGTCCACGAGCGCGGCGGCCTGTGGGGCCAACCCGCGGTCGGTCCGCCAGGCCGCGGCGATCACGCGCGGCGGCACCTCCGGGACGAGCCGCAGCTGCCGCGTCCGCGGGTCGCGTTCGTCGGCCGAGAGGCTCGGCAGGAAGGCGGTGGCGACATCCGCCGCCACGGCACCCTGGATGACCTCGTTTTGATCGGAGCGGAAGACGATCGTCGGCTCAGTCCCCGTCGCGCGCAGGTCGTCGAGGGCGATCTGCGTGATCCGGCAGCTGCGGAAGCAGACCAGCGGCAGCCGGCCGAGCTCCTCGAGCGAGATCTCGGAGCGCCTCGCCAGCGGCGAGCGGGCCGACACCAGGGCCGTGAACGGGTCGGTCACGAGCTCCGCCCATTCGAACGGGCCCTCCGGGAGCGGAAGCACGGCGAAGGCCAGGTCGAGCAGTCCTCGCTCGAGCTGCTCGAGGAGCTCGAGGTCTGAGATCGACTCGCGCAGGTCGACCGAGACGCCGGGCCGTTGAGCCAACAGCCGCTTCAGCGTCTCGGGGAGGATCTTCGCACCGGCCGTCTGGAAGGCGCCGACCCGTACGACGCCCGCCTTGCCGACCGCAAGTGCGTCCATCTCCGCTTTCGCAGTCGTGATTCGCGCTGCGATCGCCTCGGCGTGCTTGAGCAAGAGACTGCCTGCGACCGTGAGCGAGACCGCCCGCCCGCCGGTCGAGCGCTCGAGCAGCGTCTGGCCCACCAGCCGCTCGAGCATCGCGATCTGCTGGCTGACGGCCGATTGGCTGTACCCAAGTCGCCGCGCTGCGCCCTTGAAGGACTGCTCCTGAGCGACCGCCCGCAGCGCGACGAGATGCCGCAGCTCGACGCCGAGCCACGAGGTGTCCGGAGCCGCTGCGACCGCCGCAGGCAATCGCCGGCCTCTACACGGTTCTCTCGATGACGGGTACTCCTCCCAGAAGGCGCGTCATTCCCTTAGACGTGACTCCTTGGCTGACTGTTAGCGAAACTTGAAGAGGGCGAGGCGCCGGAGGAGTCACCGTGGCCGACACCTCGCCCACCATCGCCTGCCTACTTGAGACACACGGCGTTGAAGTTCATGACTGCGTAGATCGGCTGGTACGAGTAGCAGCCGACGCGCTTCGAGGTGAACTCGCGGACCGTGCGGAAGAAGAGCGGCGCCAGAGGAGCCTGCTTCTTCATCACGTCGCGGTCGATGAGAGCCCACGCTGCATAGCGCTTCGAGAGGTTCGAGATCCGACCCGCCTGCTCCATTCGCTTGTTGAAGGTCTTGTTGTCGAAGTAGGCGTTGTCGTTGTTGTTCTCCGCCTGGATGTTGTTGCCGTTCAGGAGGATGTCGACGAAGTCGACCGGGTCGGGGTAGTCCGCACCCCAGGCCTGCAGGTCGAGGTCGTAGGGCTCACCGCGGTGGCCCTCCTTCGCGATCCGGACCGCGAACGGGAACGTCTTGATGTCCGTGTTGATCCCGATCCTGTTCAGATCGCCCTTGACCAGCTGGGCGATCCCGATCGAGGTCGGGCTCGTGGCCGCGTAGAAGACGATGTTGCACTTCTTCGGCTTGAGCGAGCGAGCCTTGCTCGTGTTCGGCCTGCCGGTCGGGTAGCCGAGTTGCTTCTTCCAGTTGTGGAAGCCGGGCATCGTCGGCGGGAGGATCTGGTTCGTGGGCGTCCCGGCGAAGGCGCCGCGCTGAGCGAGCGCCGCGGGCCTGTTCACGACGTAGTTGACCGCCTGCCGCGTGCGGACTCCGATGCCCGAGTTGCCGTTGAAGCAGGAGTGATTCTTGATTCCCTCGCCCTTCGACCCGTAGGTCGTGTTCATGGTGAGGAAGTCGGTGATCACGCCTGGCTTGACGTGGTACTGCTTCGGGTAGTTGTTGTGCAGCTGGACGTGAGCGGTCGGCGGGACGCCGAACATGTCGTAATCACGTGCGTTGCTCCGAACCTGCAGCAGGCTCGTGTCCAGGTTGGTGTTCACGCTGATCGTGATCAGGTTGGGGTTGTGCGGGCGCGGGCCCTTGTAGAAGCGGTTGCGGCTGAGCACGATGCTGCGGCCGATGTCGCGCGCGGAGATGTAGTACGGGCCGCCGGAGGCGGGCTTCTTCAGCCCGTTCGGGTCGATCGGCGTCTTCAGCGAGATCGCCTGGAAGAACGGCATCGAGACGATCGAGGCGAAGTCAGGCCTTGGCCTCTTGAGCGTTATGACGAGGGTGTACTTGCCCTTCGTCGTCACCGAGACCAGATCCGCCAGGAACGCGGCAGCCGGCGAGTTCATCCTGGGGTTGTTCGCCCGTTGGATCGCGTACTTGAAATTCGCAGCGGTGATCTTCTCGCCGTTGCTCAGCCTCTGCCCAGGCCGGACGTGGAAGGTGTAGCGCCGGCCGCCCGCCGCGACGAGTGGGAACGAGCTGGCCGCCTCCGGAAACAGCGTCGCCTTCGTCTCCCTCCAGTTCAGAAGCTTGAGCGCGGTGGCGTACTCGACCTGCCACCCGGTGGACTCGTACTCGAGCGACGGGTCGGTGTACTGCACGTCCGTCGTCGAGAGGTTGACCCGTAGCGTGCCGCCCGCCTTGCCGGCCTTGCTGCGGCTGTTCGGCGTCCCGCTCTGCGCGGGCCCGGCAAGCGCTGCGGCCACGAGCAGCAGCGTGCCGGCCACCACCAGGACAGCCGAGATGGCGATTCGCGTCGGCGAATGTGACCTGCCGTTCATGAAGCTCCTTTCCCGCGCGTGAGACGTCCCACGCGTCAACGAGTGTCGAGGGCTATGACGCCGCCGGCGCCGCCGGAGCTTGATCGAGAAATTGCAGCGCGAATTAGGTTTTCTGCTCGGCGCCGCGCGGTTGCGCCGCCGGCCTAGCTGCGCTTCTTCAGCTTCGCCTGCTGGCGGCGCTGCTGGCGGTTCAGCGGCTCTGGAATCGCGCCCTGCTGGCCGGCGGCGTCGAGCCACGCCTTGCGCTCGGCGGCGCTGAGGCGCGAAAGCGCTGCCTGAGCGCGCTGCGGGTCATTGGCGACGCCGCTGCGCTCCAGCTTGCCGATCGCGCTCGCGAGGTCCGGGTTCTGCCGTTCGAGCGAGGCCTTGGAGGCCTTCTTCAGGTATCGGTTGAGGATCGGCACCTTCATCATCGCCTGACCGATCGGCCTGACGTAGCGCCCGCCCTGCACGCGTGCGAGCAGGTTCAGCGCGATCAGCAGGAACAGCAGGGCCCCGAGGATGAAGACGGGGATCAGGTAGGTGAAGATCTGAGCCATTACCCCATTAGCCTAACCGCGCCAGGCGCTCGAGCAAGAGGTCGAGGAACGCCTCCGCGTCGATCCCGATGGGACCCTCGCGTTCGGCTCCAGGCCGGTGCGGCGCCAGACGTCCACGACGGGGCGCCCGCGGCAGAGGGACGACTCGCAGTCCACCCGCACGTTGAAGCGCTCCAGCTCGATCTTGTCGAGGGGTCTGGTTGCCGGCCACGGTGGTGACGCCGAGGAGCTCGACCTCCGGGCTCGCAAGCGCGAGCAGGAGCGCGATCGCGTCGTCGTGGCCCGGGTCGCAGTCGAGCAGGATCGGCGTCGCCATGGACCCACGTTCTAACGGACGGTGTGTCGACCGGTCGGTTCAGACGGACGCGCGGGCAAGCCCGCACGTCCTGAAGACGGCGCCGCAAGCGGCGCCTCAGCCGAAGATCGCATCCACCTCGTCGGCGGTGGGCAAGGAGGGCTGCGCTCCGGCCTCGAGGCCGCGAGCGCCCCGGCGGCACAGGCACGTTCGAGCGCCTGCTCCCAGAGGTACCCCTCGAGCCGCGTGACGACGAGGCACGCGGTGAAGGCGTCTCCCGCGGCCGTGCTGTCGACGGCGTTCACGCGAGGCGGCTTTGCCCGGGCGATCTCTTCACCCTCTTTCAGCAGCACGGCGCCCTCGGCTCCGAGGGTGAGCGCGGTCAGGCGCGGCGTCTCCGGCAGCGCCTCGAGCTCGTAGCGGTTCACGACCACGATCTCCGCGACGCGAACGAGACCGACCGGGATCGGCTTGGCCGGCGCCGCGTTCAGGAAGAAGCGCTTCGCTCGTTCGGCCGCGAGCTCGACCGACTCGACCGGGATCTCCAGCTGGCAGAGGACATTGCCCGGAAACCTCGTGGTCACCGGCTCGGCGTTGGCGCCGGGTGCGACCACGATCTCCTTCTCGCCCCGTCGGTCGACGAGGATGAAGGCGACGCCGGTCTGGTCGCTGACGTTGAGGATCGCGTCCACACCCGCTGGTGCTAGACCGGCCAGGGCCTCCTCGGCGAGATCGTCCTCTCCTACGTTGCCGGCGAACCTGACCTTCGCCCCGAGCCGAGCCGCCGCAACGGCTTGATTCGCTCCTTTGCCCCCTGGGTAGCGCTCGAATGTCGCGTCGGTCAGCGACTCGCCCGCCCGCGGCAGACGTTCGCAGCGCACGACGAAGTCCACGTTCACCGAACCGACGATGTTCAGCTCAGGCTGTGGCAAGCGCGCGCAGATCTTCGACCGCGCGCCCGAGCAGGTTCTCACGCAGGTCGAAGAGGCCGGCCCAGAGCGACGAGCGGTCGGGCGCAGAGTGGATCCGTGCCGCGTCGCCAAGCCCCGCGAGAGCGCGCAGGAAGACGGCGAGCTCCAGGTAGGCCTGTGTGACCCGCACCGGCGACGACCTCACGCCCGCCCGGTGCAGGACCGGCGCCCACTCCAGCAGCTCGGCAGCGCCGGGGGCGCCGTACCAGGAGCGGCCTTCGGCCCGTTCGGGCTCGAGCTCGAGCAGGTAGCGGCCGAGCGGCCCCTCGAGCCCCGCCAGCGCGGTCTCGGCGCGGTCGGCGGCGCGGCGCAACGCCGCCTGGCGCCCGCCCGCGGTCGAAGGCGCCGCGTCGCCGCGGTTCCAGCGCTCGAGCAGGCGGCAGAAGGCGAGCGACGAGACCTGCGCCGCGATCAGCTGCCGGATCAAGCGCTCGGCGGTGTCGATGTCGGCGGCGTAGTCTACGAGGACGTCCGCCCAGCCCGGCTCTGCCCTAGTTGTGCTCACGTCACCCGCGCTCCTCAGCGCGGCAGGCGGTGGCGGAGCCGGGCTTCGCCCGGCAGGAGCCGGCGCCGGTGAGGAGTGCGGGGCTCATACCTCGACTACTACAGGAAGAATCATCGGGCGTCGACCCGTGCGGTCGTAGATCAGCTGCCCGAGCCCGTCGTGCAGGTGCTCCTGGAGCAGCTTGATCTCGGTCACGTTGTCCTTGACGAGGTCGTCGAGCACGCGCTGGGCCTCCTCGCGCATCTCGTCGAGCAACGGCTCCCCCGGCTCAGCGAACCCCCGTGCGATCAGCTCCGGCTGGCCGGCAAGCGAGCCGTTGGTGCCGGTCATCGTCGCGACCACGATCAGGACGCCGTCCTCGGAGAGGTGCCGCCGGTCCCGCAGCGCCACGTCCTGGACATCGCCGACCCCGAGGCCGTCCACGAAGGTGACGCCCGACTCGACGCGGCCGGTCAGGTAGGCCCCGGCCTCGTCCAGCTCGACCACCGACCCGTTCTCGGCGAGCACGATCCGCTCCTCGGGCACGCCGCTCTCGAGCGCGAGCCGCTTGTGGGCGGCGAGCATCCGGAACTCCCCGTGCACGGGCATCACCGATTTCGGCCGCACGAGGGCCAGCATCGTCCGAAGCTCCTCGGCGTTTCCGTGGCCGGAGACGTGCACCGGCGCGATCTCCTGGTGCAGCACCTCCGCGCCCAGGCGGGCGAGCTCATTGATCGCGTCGTGCACCTTGAGCTCGTTCCCGGGCACCGGCTTGGCCGAGATGATCACCGTGTCCCCCGCCTCGATCTTCACGGCCTTGTGGTCGTTGTAGGCGATGCGCACGAGCGCCGAGAGCGGTTCGCCCTGGCTGCCGGTGCAGAGGATCAACACGTCCCCTCGGCCGTACTCCTCCAGCTCGTTCGGCCGGATCAGCACCTCATCGGGCACGTCGATGTAGCCGAGGTTCCGCGCGATGTTGATGTTCTTGCGCATCGAGCGCCCGACGACGCAGACCTTGCGGCCCACGTCCACCGCGACGTCGATCGCCTGTTGCATGCGGTGCACGTTCGAGGCGAACGAGGCGACGAGGATGCGACCTGTGCGCGGCGGGATCAGTTGCCGAAAGGCCTCGCCGACGAGCCGTTCCGAGCCCGTCACGCCGGGACGCTCGGCGTTCGTGGAGTCGCCGAGCAGCAGGTCGACGCCACGGTTGCCGGCCTCGGCGAGCCGGCCGACGTCGGTGCGCAGGCCGTCGACGGGAGTGTGGTCGATCTTGTAGTCGCCCGTGTGCACGATGCGCCCGCCCGGCGTCTCGATGACGAGCGCCACCGAGTCGGGGATCGAGTGCGCGACGCGAATGAACTCGAGCCTGAACGGCCCGAGCTGGACCGGCGCGCCCTCGGGATCGGCCTCGCGCACCTCGACGGAGCGCAGCAGGCCGTGCTCGTCGAGCTTCGACTTGATCAGCCCGAGCGTGAGCCTCGTCGCCCAGACCTCGTCTACGCGGCCCTCGCGCAGCAGGTACGGCAGCGCGCCCACGTGATCCTCGTGGCCGTGAGTCAGGATCACCGCGCGGATCGGCCCGTCTCGATCGGTCAGGTACGTGAAGTCAGGCAGGATCAGGTCGACGCCGAGGTGCTCGTCACGCGGGAATGCGAGCCCGGCGTCGATGACGATCGCCTCCCCGTCGGCTTCGAACACGGTCATGTTCTTGCCTACCTCGCCGAGGCCGCCGAGCGGGATGATTCGGGTGCTGCCGGGCATCGGGGCAGTCTAGATGTGGGACCCACAGCTAGACAGGCGAAGGCTCGAGCAGCTTCAGCCGCTCGAGGCAGGAGCGAACCTGCGCCGTCTCCTCACCGGTCGCCTCGACGAGCGGCAGGCGCAACCCGCCCACGTTGTGACCGAGCAGGTTCAGCGCGGCCTTGATGGCGATCGGGTTCGCCTGCACCTTGAGGATCTCGAGCGCCGGAGCCGTCTCCTGCTCCAGGCGGCGGGCTCCGTCGAGGTCGCCCTCGCGAAAGCGCGTGATCAGCTCCTTCACCTGCGGCCCCACGACGTGCGTGTGGACGCAAACGCCACCTACGCCGCCGAGCTCGAGGAACGGCAGGATCAGCGGGTCGTCGCCCGCGTACAGGGCGAGGCCCAGCTCGACGATCCCCCGCGCCTGCTCGAGATCGTCGTTGGCCTGCTTCACCGCGCGCACCGTCGGGATCTGCGCCAGCTCGGCGATCGTCTCCGTCTCGAGGTTGAGCACGACCCGGGCGGGGATGTTGTAGACGACGATCGGCTTGTCGCTCGCCGCCGCGATCGCCTTGAAGTGCGCCACGATCCCCCGTGTGGGCGGCTTGTTGTAGTACGGCGTCACCACGAGCAGGCCATCGACGCCGAGCTCGTGCGCGCGCTCGGTCAGGTGCACCGAGTGAGCCGTCGAGTACGTCCCGGTGCCGGCGACCACAGT